>Ga0187894_10000534_pt1 | contig 51875 bp, 50 predicted proteins | sample GBC1701081metaG_FD_136650 | JGI IMG/M metagenome (GOLD analysis project Ga0187894, IMG submission 136650) | White microbial mat communities from a lava cave in the Kipuka Kanohina Cave System on the Island of Hawaii, USA - GBC170108-1 metaG ...
CGGCCAGCCGACCAAAAAGCCGATCGAGTAGATGAGGCCGTCGTAGCCACTGGTCATCACCGCTGCCGAAATACCCAGGAACGATGCCGCAGACATGAAGTCACCGGCAATCGCCAGACCGTTCTGGAAACCCGTAATGCCCCCGCCCGCTGTATAAAAAACAGCTGCCGACTTGGTTCGGGCCGCCGCCCATTTCGTGATGAACAGCGTGAGCAATACAAACACACCGAACATGCCGATCGCCGTCCAATTGATCGCCTGCTTCTGCGCCTGGCCCACATCTGGGCCGGCGGCATACACCGATCCAGCGACAGCACACATCGCCGCCACGGTCAGCCCGAAACGTACCGCATTGGGATACGTGCGATGCAAGCCGATCATTTCAACACCTCTTTGGCAATGGCGTCGGACAGCGCATCGAACTCGCGGTTGGCACGATTCACGTAGTACGCGGTGATGACGATCGTGAACACGATGACGCCAAAGCCGAGTGGGATGCCCACGGTCATCACGCCGGCGCCAAGCTTCTGTGACAGAAAGTTCTTATTAAACGCCACCAGCAGAATGAAGCCGTAGTAAGCGATCATCATCACCAGAGTCAGCCACCAGCCGAAGCGGGTTCGTTTGGCTCTCAGCGCCTGATAGTTCGGATTGTTCGCAATTCGCGCAACCAACTCAGTATCCACGGTGTTTCCTCGAAGTCATTGGTTCGATACCGATCTCCGACCCTGCAACGATGCGTACATCGCAGCCTACAAGGTCCTTACGCGCGACCACCTGCGCAACACTGTGCCCGCAGCAACCTGCATACGGCCTTCCAGTAGGCGCTATCGCTCGATCAGCAGCGAGACACCCACGACGGCATTGTCACTTGAACGTAGCTGTGCTGCAAGAGCACGACGATTTCTGAGCGCCGCTATCCCCCTCATCGATTCACTATCGACGCAATCAGCCATAACTCCCCCTTCTTCTCTCAGCGGGGAGGAACGGAATATATGTCTTTTCGGGTGGCACTGACTTGGGAGTCCGACCGCTTGAGATTTCGTCATTTTAAAAGGGTTGCCCGATTGGTCTCCGACTGCGCGTGGCGTTCTCACACGCCCACCCACTGGCACGCCGAGACGTGCCATGAGCCCGGGCGAGGGCCTTCCAGTTCGTCACACCTCACTTCAAGGGAGTGGTCGAGGCTGCCCTTTACTGCGCGCATCGAACGAGCACAGTTTCACCGTGCGCGTTCTGCGAGCAAGAAGGGCAACTGGCCACTCCCTCCTATCCTTCTCAGGGTGCGCGTTGCGCGAGCAAAGGAGACTAACGGGCTACCCTTTCTTCTCCTACGCTGGGCGGGGTGCGAGGACGAGCAACGATCGATGACAGGACCCACACCACAATCAACGGAGACAGGCACCCGTTCGCCAAGCTCAAGGAACCAGTCCCCATCATCGAAAAGTATTATATTTCCCCGCTAAAATCATGGTGCCGCTGCGAGCGACACAGGCTGAGTCCAAGCACGCTGACACCAACAAATAAGCCTACCCACTCACGCTCTTTTCTCTTCCTCCACTCCCACGGCGGCCTTTGCAGACTTCGTACTTGAAAGCCATGGCGTATGAGTTTACGTTTATGCCGTTTGAAGTGTCGTCTGGAAGGTAGCATGTTGAAAAACTCATTCACCAAGGAGCTGCGCTGATGAAGGATTGGTTGGGAAATACTTTATTGTCCATTGCAGGGGGGGTCGTTATCATCGGGCTAATGTTGTTGAATGCGTATATGCAGCGACTAGCTAGAAGTGAGGAGGAGCAACGACTAGAACTCCTGCGTTCCGAGCGTCTTAAACGAGAGAGATCAGCAGCTTCTCAGAGTCGTCAACCTGACGACATCTGACGTCCTGGCTGCCTGTGGAACTCGGTGTGTCTTCCCTCCGATTCCGGACACACTTGCTTTCTTCGCATTCTGCCCACGGTTCAAAATCTCACGCCATCTCCCAACAGGGACAGGCACCGCCTGACGGCGGAGTCAGTCCCTACAACCCGGCTTCCTTCAACACCTGTCCCGTATACGATCGTTTCGACTTTGCTATCTCTTTCGGCGGTCCTTCCGCCACAATCTCACCGCCTCGATCGCCGCCCTCCGGTCCGAGATCGATGATCCAATCGGCGTTCTTGATGACATCGAGGTTGTGTTCGATCACGACCACGGTGTTGCCGGTTTCGACGAGCCGATCCAGCACATCGAGCAGTCGCTGCACGTCGGCGAAATGAAGTCCGGTCGTCGGCTCATCCAAAATGTACATCGTGCGTCCGGTCGGACGTTTTGACAGTTCGCGCGAAAGTTTGACTCGTTGCGCCTCGCCCCCCGATAGCGTCGTGGCTGACTGGCCAAGTTTCACGTAGTGCAACCCGACATCGTGCAAGGTGTCGAGCTTCCGCTTGATGAAGGGGATATGCTCGAAGAACTCGACGGCGTCGTCCACCGTCATATTCAACACGTCGGCGATGCTCTTCCCCTTATGGTGAATCTCCATCGTCTCGCGATTGTACCGTTGGCCCTTGCAGACCTCACAGGTCACGTAGACGTCCGGAAGGAAATGCATCTCGATCTTGATCAACCCATCGCCCTGGCAAGCCTCACAGCGACCGCCCTTCACGTTGAAGCTATAGCGGCCGGGCTTGTACCCCCGGACGCGGGACTCGGGCAGATTGGAGTAGAGATCCCGGATGAACCCGAATAGACCTGTATAGGTCGCCGGATTCGAGCGCGGAGTCCGGCCGATCGGGGACTGGTCGATGTCGATCACTTTATCAAGCGCGTCGGCGCCCAGCAGCTCCTTGCAGCCGTCGATCTTCGGTTTTTTCTGATAGAGCAACTGGGAGAGGGAATGGAACAGCACTTCTAGAACCAGCGTACTTTTTCCGGAACCGGACACGCCGGTCACACAGGTGAGCAGACCGAGCGGAATCTTGGTGGTCATCCCCTTGAGATTGTGTTTCGTGGCTCCCACAATGGACAACAGCCCTTTGGGCTTACGTTGGCGGCGAGGCAGGCTGACCATCTGCGTGCCACGGAGATACTGGCCTGTCAGCGAGTCGAGATTCCCCATGACGTCCATCGGCGTGCCTTGGGCAATGACCTGGCCCCCATGCGTACCGGCGCCAGGCCCCATATCCAGTAGATGGTCCGCCGCCATCATGGTTTCTGCATCGTGCTCGACCACGACCACCGTGTTGCCCAGGTCACGCAGGCGCAGCAGGGTTTGGAGCAAGCGCCGATTATCGCGCTGATGGAGACCGATCGATGGCTCGTCGAGGATGTAGAGAACGCCGACGAGGCCGGAACCGATTTGCGTGGCGAGTCTGATGCGTTGGCCTTCCCCACCGGACAAAGTGGCGGCCGCCCGATCCAAGGTCAGATAGTCCAGACCGACGTTGACGAGAAACCCGAGCCGTTCGCGAATTTCTTTCAAGATGCGATGGGCAATCAGCAATTCGCGTTCGGTGAACTTCACAGAACTGAAGAAGTCCGCAGCGGTTCGCACGGAGAGATGCGTGACTTCCGCGATCGACTGTTTGGCGATCTTGACGGACAGACTTTCAGGCCGCAGCCTCGCGCCCTTGCAGACCTCGCAGGGTTCGAGCAACGTGAAATCCTCATCGTCAGAAGAGCCGGGCGTCATCGCGTAGCCGATGCCGTCGCAGGCCGGACAGGCTCCATGCGGGCTGTTGAAGGAAAAGACGCGCGGCGTGATTTCCGGGTAACTGACGCCGCAGCGTATGCAGGCTAGCTTTTCGCTATAGAGCGACATATTACCGTTGTCCGTCAGCACTCCGACCAACCCACCGGCGAGTTTCAGCGAGGTCTCCACTGAATCGGCCAGCCGTCGCGCCATCGCCTCGCCCTGCTTCATCACCAGCCGATCGACGACGATTTCGATCGTGTGTTTCTTCTGTTTATCGAGCGTGATGTCTTCGCCCAAGTCCACCGGCCGACCATCGACTCTGGCCCGGACGTAGCCTGCCCGGCGCATGTCGAGAAGTTCTTTCCGGTATTCCCCCTTCCTGCCACGGACAATCGGGGCCAAGAGCTGGAATTTGCTTCCTTCAGGCAGCAGGCCGATGGCATCGACCATCTGCTGCACGGTCTGAGCTGTGATTTCTTCGCCGCACTGAAAACAGGAAGGGCGTCCGACCCGGGCAAAGAGGAGACGGAGATAGTCGTAAATTTCCGTCACGGTGCCGACCGTCGACCGCGGATTGTGGCTGGTGCTCTTTTGCTCGATGGAAATGGCGGGCGAGAGCCCTTCGATCGAATCGACGTCGGGCTTGCCCATCTGTTCGAGGAACTGACGGGCGTAGGCCGAGAGCGATTCGACGTAGCGTCGTTGCCCCTCGGCATAGATGGTGTCGAAGGCCAGCGACGACTTGCCCGACCCGCTCAGCCCCGTGATGACAACGAGCCGGTCGCGCGGGATGGTCACGTCGATGTTCTTGAGGTTGTGTTCCCGCGCCCCTTTAATGACGATCGAGTTCTGCATCAAGGGCGGGATTATAGCATGGGGACTTGGCTACCTTGACAAACCCGGAATGCCGGTGCTACCACGGTCTCATGGTGCATGTAGATACACCCCCTGTTCAGAAGGGGGCCGACGCTCCAGCGGCCCCGCTCGCCGTCTCGACCTGGACTGGCTCGGCCCGTGAACAAGCCGTTCAGCGGATGTTTACGTCGATCGCTAGCGTCTACGACCTCAACAACACGCTTCTGAGTTTTGGACTACATTACCGGTGGAAAAAAATTACTGCTTCCTATGTCCCTGTGACCACTGAAGGCCGGGCACTCGATGTCGGGTCCGGCACAGCCGATCTCGCCCTCTTGGTCGAACCTCGCATGGGCATCAACGGCCGCGTCATTGCCTCCGATCTGAACCATGCCATGCTGGTCGAGGGGCTGAAGAAAGTCACCGGGCGTGGTCTGGGACAGAAGATTACTTGTCTCGAAGCCAATGCCGAACATCTGGGCTTTCCAGACGGGACCTTCCATGCCGTGACCACAGGATTTTGCATGAGGAATGTGGGCAATCTTCGGCAGGCGCTCACGGACATTCACCGGATCTTGCGGCCAGGCGGGCGGTTTGTGTGTCTGGAGTTTTCCCGCCCTGTCTTCGGGTGGCTGAGGGCACTGTACGATTGGTATTCGTTCCGGCTTCTTCCCTGGATCGGCACGAAAGTCGCGCATGACACGACCGGCGTCTATGAATATCTCCCGGCCTCCATTCGGAACTTCCCGGACCAGGAACGATTGAAGCAAATGCTCCTCGATGTAGGCTATCGAGAGGTCACGTATCGCAACCTGAGCGGTGGGATCGTTGCAATTCATGTGGCGACCAAATGATAGTCGGAAAGTCGATAAAGTCGTCAAGTCATCATGCCCCTGATCTTCAGACTTTAGGACTTTCTGCCTTGACGACATTTTGACTAAGTAGACTATGAACTCCATTCTTTATATCTTTCTCCCCTGTAAGAAGGTCTACCCCATCGGTGTGACCTATCTCGCTGACTTTATTCATCGACGTAAACCGGACGTGCGGCAGCGCATTATCGATCTGTCTCTTTTTCCTGACTCCCAACGGATCAGCGCCGTCCGCGATGCGGCCACCGAGTTCAAGCCGGACCTCGTCTGTTTCTCCTGGCGCGACATTCAGATCTTCTCCCCGCATGAAGGTGACTCCTCGCTGGAACATGCGTTTAATTTTTACTTTGCGAGCAACCCAATTAAGCGGATCGCCGCTTCCTTTGCGGGGGTACAGCAGCTCTATCGCTACTATAGTCATATCCGGGCGGCACTTTCTTATCCCTGGTTGATCGCGAAAGAGTTCCCAAAATCGCAGATTATGATTGGGGGTGGGGCCTTTACCGCCTTTGCCGATCAGCTCATCCTGAAACTTCCGGAAGGTACTATCGGAATTCTTGGGGAGGGAGAGGACGCGATCCTCAAGGTGATTGAAGGGCAATCGCTGGAAAAGGAGCGTTATATCCTCAGGGAAGGAAAGACCATTCGAAAGGGCCAGCAGGGTTCGCCGGCGCTCCTGGACGCGCTGACTGTCGACTTGCCCTACCTGACCTCGATCTTCCCGCAGCATCGGGAATATCTGGGTGAATCCATTGGGGTCCAGACGAAGCGAGGCTGCCCATACGACTGCGCGTTCTGCCTTTATCCCTACATCGAAGGGAAGCGGGTCCGCTATCGGCCGCCCTCCATGGTCGTCAAGGATATCTCTCAGCACTACCATCAATGGGGCGCAAGGCGCTTCTGGTTTACGGATGCCCAGTTCATTACTGGGAAAGAAGCCTATCCCCAATGCACCGAGATCCTTGAACGGATCCTTGCCGAGAAGCTAGAGATCGAATGGTCTGGCTATATCAGGACGTCGCTCATCACTCCGGAGCTGGCCAAACTCATGGTCCGGTCCGGCGTCGGCGATCTAGAGGTCGCCATTACATCTGGCTCTCAAGTGGTGTTGAACGACCTCCACATGGGGTTCAAACTTGAGCGGCTGTACGATGGCTGTCGCTATCTCGCTGAAGCAGGATTCAAAGGGAAGGTCATCCTCAACTATTCTTTGAACTCTCCCAAGGAGACGGAGGAGTCGCTGCTCCAGAGTGTGGAGTCCTACAAGATGGTCGCCTCGATCCTGGGTGAGGAGCGAGTCTTCCCCCTCATGTTCTTTTTGGGCATTCAGCCGAATACTGATCTTGAAGCGCGGCTGTTAGAGGAGGGCTATCTCTCCGCCGGCTATAACCCTCTGATGCTGACTCCGACGAGTATCAGAAAGCTCCTCTATAACCCGGCGCCGCTGAACTCGTTCATCGCCAAGGCCTGCCTCCGGGCCTGGGAACGGAAAGAGGGAAGCCGGGATCCACGGAAGTGGACGGGATCCCTGTCTCAAGCCCCAAAAGAGTCAGGCGCCTATGCCGATCAGAACCTGATCCGAGGAATCGAAGGGAACTCCGGACGCGATGCCCTCTTGTCCCTGGAAGAGATCCTCCGATCACGACGCCCCGCACAATCCCCTACTCCGTCGGTTGAGAACCCCCACGTCACCTCGACCGGCTAAGAGGATTGTCACACGTCATTCGTCAATCAGGAGAGAACCGCTAGCTTTTCTCATTGCTTGACGTGTGACCTTTGACGTTTGACTCGTCCCCTGGCTTCTTGCATTCGAAATCAGGCCGGTGCTATCATCCTCGTTCTTTGAGACGTGCAAAACACGTCAACCATTTGGAAATTTTGATATTTACTCTTGTTCGCCCTGGCCTGGAGGGTATCTTGAGGAGACATCTCGATGTATAAGACGATCTATGTCCCGGTCGATAACTCCGACCATTCCAATACGGCCGTCGACATCGGAGTTCATTTTGCCAAAGCCTTCGGCTCGAAGATCGTGGGCAGCCATGTCTATGCGGCCAAAATGCATGACAAACGTTTCAAACAGATGGAAGCGGGGTTGCCAGAAGAGTACCACGACGAAAAAGAACTCGACCGGCAGCGCCAAATCCACGATTCGCTGATTACCCGCGGACTCCAGATCATTACCGACTCCTACCTCGACTACGTCGATAAGAAATGCGCGGAAAACAATCTGCCGATCGAGCGTCGTTCACTCGAAGGCCGGAACTGGAAGGTGCTTGCCGAAGACATCAATACCAATGCCTACGACCTGGTCATCATGGGCGCTTTGGGCGTCGGCGCGGTGAAGGACAGCGTGATCGGCAGCAACACCGAGCGGGTACTGCGTCGCGTACGGAACTCGGACATGCTGATCATTAAACAAATCCAGCCGATGACTGGCGGAAGAATCGTGGTCGCCGTGGACGGCAGCCCCTATTCCTTCGGCGGACTCATGACCGGCCTGGCGTTGGGCAAGGCTTTCAACATGCCGGTCGAAGCCATTTCGGCCTTCGATCCCTATTTCCACTATGCTGCCTTTCACAGTATCTCTGGTGTTCTCAACGAGGAAGCCGGCAAGGTGTTTCGCTTCAAGGAGCAGGAAAAGCTGCACGAGGAAATCATCGACAGCGGCCTCGCGAAGATCTACCAGTCGCACCTCGATATCTGCCGCGAGATCGCTCAGGCCGAGCAAACCGACGTCAAGACCACCCTGTTGGATGGCAAGGCCTTCGAGAAAATCATTCAATATGTGCGCAAGGATATCCCGGCACTGCTCATCGTCGGACGGATTGGCGTGCACAGCGATGAGGATATGGACATAGGCAGCAACACGGAAAATCTGCTACGGTCCGCGCCCTGTAATATCTTGGTGTCGAACCGGAAGTATGTGCCGCCGATCGACACGCTGGCGGAATACACGATCGCCTGGACTGAAGAAGCCCTCCGCCGGATGGAAAAGATCCCCGTATTTGCCAGAGGGGTCGCCAAGACCGCGATTCACCGTTACGCCATCGAGAAGGGCCATACCATCATCAGTAATACGGTCGTCGATTCAGCTGTGGGACACCTCCTGCCCAAGGGGGCGATGGACGCGATGCGCGCACTGGGTGGCAGCCTGGATGCCGCCGGCATCGACCGTGACAAGATGCAGGCTGACGAATCTGTGATGAAGGATCTCATGGGCTCCACGCTCAGCGGAATGATGACCGAGATCGTGGAAGAGAAGCCAAAAGTAAGTGCCGATACTCAAGCCTATCTAGATCGGATGACTCAGAATTATTTCGTGTGCGATGGCTGCGGCTACATCGGCAAGGGCGAGACGCCTGTGAAGTGTCCGGTCTGTGCCGCTGGAGGCGATCGCTTCAAACTGGTCGACAAGAAGCTTTTCGAAGCGGCAGCGCACGTGGAAGGGGTCCTCGAAACCGACCTGGCGTATGACGACGTCCCCATGCAATGGACCAAAGACGCCAAAGAGGGAATCCGTGCAGTTCCCGCTGGCTTTCAACGCCGGCGCGCCAAGGCCAAAATTGAAAAGACTGCTCGCAAGCTCGGCATGACCACGATTACGTTGGAATATGCAGCGCCTATGATTCAGGAAGCAGCTTCAGAGGATTACACCCCTATCTTTGCGAACAAGGGAACCGGCGCCTCAACCGAAGCGCAGGCGACAGTATCCGCTGCAACGAACGGGAGCGGCGACGCGGTAGAACCTGTCCCTTCCTCTCCCTACACCTGGATGCCGGAGGCTCAATCACGACTCGAACGGGCTCCTGAAGGGTTTATGCGCGATTGTACGCGGGCCCTCATCGAGAAACATGCCGATAAGATCGGTGTCGTGGTCATCACGGCCGAAGTGGCTCATGAGGGTATCGAACAGGCCAAGGACTATATGGCGGAAGCCATGAAGACCGGCAACCTGAAGGACATGATTGCGAACCTGACCGGCAAGGGTAAGTCATAAGTGCTGAGTAAGAGGACCAGTTCATTCCTGCTAGTCTCAACTCAGCACGTAGCACCCAACGCTCAGCACTAGACTAGTTATGGGTAAATCTCTTCCAATTTTCAATGCCCCGTCTCTTGCGAGCGCATTTGGAAGCATCCAGCAGCAGGTATCGCAGTTCTTTACTCCGCCATCCATGGCTTCTGCGCCCCACGACGGCCGAACGGTCGATGACTTCAAACCCTATCTCATTGCGCTGAACCTCACGAAACGCTGCAATCTCAAGTGTGATCATTGTTATCTCGACGCGACGACGAAATCTGCCGGCGGGGACGACGAACTTTCGACGGAAGAGTGCTACAAGCTCATCGATCAGATCGCCGAAGTCAACAAGGGTTGTCTCCTCGTGATCACGGGCGGAGAACCGCTTGTCCGCCCTGACATTCTCGACATCGCGCGCCATGCCGTGAAACTCGGCTTCATGGTGGTATTCGGGACCAACGGGATGTTGATCGACGATCGGATGGCGAAAAACCTGGTCGAGATCGGCGTGATGGGTGTGGGTATCAGCATCGATTCACTCGATCCCCAGAAGCACAATCGCTTCCGAGGCGTGCCCGGCGCATGGGAGTCCGCGCTTGCCGGAATCGAATCCTGCAAGCGGAATGGGCTCACGTTCCAAGTACATTTCAGCGCGCAGCCCATGAATTACCAGGAACTGCCTGAGGTGATCGACTGGGCTCATCAGCTTGGCGCAAAAGTGCTCAATGTCTTTTTCATGGTCTGTACCGGCCGCGGTGAAGAACTGACCGACATCACCCCGAATCAATACGAAGAGGTGCTCGGATACCTGGTCAATTGTCAGGATAATTACAAGGGCATGCTCGTCCGGGCTCGCTGTGCGCCGCATTTCAAACGGCTGGCGTACGAGAAGGACCCGAACTCTCCGATCACCAAAGCGACGGGGTATATGGGGGGCGGCTGCCTCGCCGGCACCAACTATGCGCGCGTAACCCCTAATGGCGAGTTGACCCCTTGTCCCTACATGCCGCTGTCGGCCGGGAATATCCGTGAGTCCAGCTTCGTCGATCTATGGGAAAAGTCCGACATCTTCAATTCCTTCCGCTATCCGCAGCTGAAAGGCAAGTGCGGCGATTGCGAATATACCGATATCTGCGGTGGGTGCCGCGCACGTCCCTACGTCGATCACGGCGACTGGCTGGACGAAGATCAATGGTGCCTCTACACCCCCAAAGGCGGTGAGAAGATCAAAGTCGCGTTTAATACGCCGGAAGAAAGCCCCGTGGCGTGGGACGAGGATTCAGAGGTACGGCTCAACAGGATTCCCTACTTCTTGCGCGCCATGGTGAAAAAAGGCGTTGAAAAACACGCACGCGAACAGAGTATCCCCCTGATTACCATTGAGCTGATGGAAGAACTCCGCAAGAAACGCTTCGGCAACGATGCTCCGGTCTTCAATTTCGACGTAAAAGATAAGGACTGAGGAGTTCGGAGATAGGCGTCCCTCTACGGGTCATGAACTCTCTGCTCTCTCGCTCCCACACCAACCTATGGACGCGCTTCAAAGTCTCGTCACCGATCTCAATACGCTGATCCCGATCCTTAACCACTGGGTCCACTTGTCGGCGGCGGTCGTCTGGATCGGTGGACTCGCGTTCCTTATCATGGCCGTGACTCCTGGGCTGAGGAAGGCGGTGGCCAAGGAGCAGATCAAGCCGATCACCGATGTGTTCTATCAGCATTACAAGAAAGTTGCGGGTATTCTGCTCATTATCTTGTTGTTTACCGGTGGCATCAACTTCCACTATGTCAATCAGCTCATTACCGCACAAACCGGCAGTGGGATTCAGCACCATGCGAAATACCTGACTGTGTTTTTTGTGAAGCTGTTTCTCGTCCTCTGTCTTCTCACGCTCTTCCTGTACACGGTGCTCTTCAAGTCCGATGACCCAGAAGAAAACGGAGAAGAATCCTACGAAGCGATTCCTTTCCAGCGAGCCGCGCTCTGGATCGGCCTCTTCATCCTGCTCTGTGCCGCTGCGATGAAACATCTCCATCAATAAATCCTGTTTCATATCTGATTTTCCATCGCGTTCACCAATCGCATTCTCCCCTGTCTGTATCTTCCAAGATAAGTGCGTACTCAATAAGATACTGCTCGATCCTATAGCCGCACCTTTTCTGATCACTCTCGAAGCCGCATTTACTCAACGACTTACGGCATACACCTCAGAATACTTTCACTGAGAAAGCACTGGTACGAGGGTTGCTGTATCGCTGTAGTTCTCAGATCACTCGACGTCAGGGTGAGTAGGCAATGATTGCATGTTGGATGATTTTTGGCGAAGCGAAACGCCGGTGGGTTCCCACTCAAGAGGTTTATGCCTCTTACTCAAGTAGGACTACCTCTGGATTGTGCCCATCCAGAGCCCCACTGCCATACGCTTCCGCCATTGGGGCCGCGTTTCGCCTTCGGCAACGACGCGGCCCTGCAAGCTGAAAGAGCCGCCTAGGCATGAGATCAGGCCATAGTCCGGAAGACCGCTTCATTTCATTACACGAGGAGAAAGATGCAATGTCGCAGACCGATCGGGCCGCTCTGGGTAATCCGACCAAGAATGATCACCGCGAAGTTCCCCGTCCGTCCTCCGAGCCTCGTGCGAGAGGGCAGCGGCAGTCTCGAATGGTTCGGTTAACCGTCAGCCTTCCAGGCGATCTGGTCGATCGTCTGCGCGATGCCGTGTATTGGAGCCCTAACTTAACGCTCGCGTGGCTGATCGCTCAGTCTCTAAGGGTCTCTCTGGCTGATTTAGAAAAATCACGCCAAGGGCCTTTCCCAAAGCGAAGAATGGAGCTCCGAGTCGGGCGACCTCGATTGGTCGGTCAGACGATGAACTTATCCCTACGTGCCGGGTTTATCGACATAACGGACTGAGCCTTCGTCTTATTCATAATCACTTCAATAAGACGGTTTAGGTTATCGTTCAAAGTGTAAACACTCCAAACCTTGTAGGACACGATGATGCCATGTCAACGAGATTGTATAGCCATTATGTGCGCGGAAGGCTGTGAGGCCACGGTTCTTAGGCTGGCCCAGCCCACTGTCACTTGCTGTGGACGATGGCAACGGAATTGTAACGGGCTTCAAGGAACTGGGCGCGACAGCACCTTCATGGCATGGAATTAAGAAGACGGCACCACAAACAAGGTCGCGTATTACGCGCGCGACGCACCTCAAATTATTCATGCTGCCCGCGCTGCGTCACCAATTGCTATAAGAAAAGCGCAGGCCAGAAGCAGGGAGGCCAGAAGGAAAATCTTATCCTCTTGCTTCCTGCTTCTCGCCTGGTTTCTATGCGGGTTTTCAACGGACCGTCATGAAATAATGCGGCTAGAGCTTTTTAAAGAACGAATCGTAGACGCCGTAGGCGAGAATCAGCCCGATCAATATGTAATAGATGCTGGAGATTCCACTATAATCGGGCGGTCCCTCACCTTTGGGTTCATTGGCTAGAACGTAGGACGCACCAGCCATCAGGACTGTACCTGACGCCGTGGCAATTGCGACACAAATCCTCTTCATGACTCAATCCTCCCTCCCTTGAATCAGATGGATCAAACAAGGGCCGTATCATACTGAAGTTTCCAGACTGGACGCAATAGTGTTCAAGTTACGCTTGGAGCCTCAGAGGGGAAACTGCGCGAGATCAGGCTAAGAGTTGGCAGGGGGCTTGGTTAGTGTTTTCAATGAGGTTGAGACTTCCCTAAAAGATTGAGCGAGTTTGTCAAGTTGTGACCCCTTTGACATCACCTCGCCGGCGACAGACTTGAGTTGGTTCCCATAGCTCCCAACTTCGGACGCAACCTCGGAAACTTTGTCAAGTATCTCTTTGCAAGCCTTCAGTTCTTGCTGTAGTTGTTGAGAACCGGCTTGAGTGGCTTTGATCTCCTCCAGTGAGGCTTGCAACTGTTGCGTCAATCGACCGACATAGGCTTCCCGGTCCCGCATGTCGGATTCCAGGTTAGCCCGTATTTCTTCGCTCTCGCGACGACGCTCATCAAGATTGCGAAAGTGCTGAATCCAGGGAGCAAGATCCCCACCTAGCTTAGGCGAGTCGGGTAGCGGGTGGCCACGTTCTAATGCTTTTAATGCAGGTTGCAACCATTCGATAAATGCCATCACTTCGCCCAGCTTCAGGTCGGTGGTCGAAGCAGAGCTTGGCGCAGGGGTGCTGTCCCGATTCGGAGTGGCCTGTGTCGGCTGTTGGGCTGCGGACGGTTTCGTCTTCCTCTGCTGACCGTTTCTTGGCTGTGCCCAGCGATGATATTCCAACAAGACTGCAATGCAATGACGGCACATCGGCTCTTCCGGCAGCGCGCAGCTGCACTTTGAGACGAGATGCCCCTCCTTGAGCCGGATGGTCTGTTCGTAGAGGCCGGAGTTTCCGATGACAGCGGACGAGATTTGGGCATCATCGGCCTCAACGATACGAACGCGATTTTCAGAGAGGTACTGGTTGCCGATGTGAAAAGCGTTACGGTCGACCACGGCCTGGATCATCGGAGGATCCAGGAGGCTGAGCCGCTCGGCGGAACAGGGGATTTTGTTTCGCATGCGCTGTTTTCCCAACCGCTAACAATTCAACCTGGTGTTGTGGCGTAGTCTGAAACAGACTGGGTAAACTGTCAAGGGCTCATCGGTTTTTAGGAGACAGTTGCGTTATTGACTGCCGCGTCCAGCGGCGCCAAGTCGCGCATACTCTTCGATGCACGGTGTCAATGTGGACTGACTGTGGCAACGAGCCGGTTTCTCTCTCTCAACATCGTCGGGGCGGCCCCTTTGCGCTGACCGGTGTCAGCCACAGATAATCCGCAACCTTCTCGTGAACCATATTTTGTAATTCCTCAATACGTCCAACCTCGAAGGACGTCATATAGACGCTGACCTGGTGGACTTGATTGGCCAGGCGTCGCGTGACTCGCTTGGGAACCGGGAGGTTATACTGAATGTGTCCGGCCCCTGTATAGCTCACCAGTGGTCCATCCATCGTGTTGTTCCTCGATCGAATCTGGTTGAGGCGACGGACTAGTATCTTGGCCATCCCTTCGTCGCGGAACATGGAGGCGTCGAGCATCATCTGATAGAGACTGTCGTCCCCCTTGCCATGACAAGCCTGGAGTTGTCCGAGAATACGAGCCCGGTAGATCGGATCATCGACAAGGACTTCATCCTTCATGCCCCATTGCGCCATCAGAGGGTCAGACTCCGCTTGAGCCAAACCGCTCTTCGCGACGATCCGCACCAATGGTTTCGGAGGATTCATGGCATCCACAGTCCAACGGTGTTCTTTTGCCAGGTGAACCAACGGTTCGTAATCCTCGAACGGGCCGCCCCAGTTCTGTCGCCACCGGACAGCCTCGATGAATTCCTGGCGGCTCATGTCTAGTCCGGAAGTGTACTGATCCAATGCCGTTTGGCCGTCCCAGCCAAACATTTCCATGGCCAAAGCCGGCGTCCGTCCCCTTGCCTTCAACCTCTGCAGCACCGTCAAAGCGGCATCGATATGAAACCGATTGTGATGTTCTTCTCCCAGGTAAATGATGTCCTGCTGAAGCAACAGCGCCGTCCACTCGTCGAGAGAGACCGGGAGGCCTGTCGCCGTATCAATGACCTGCCATTCCTTGAATAGTGCATGATGCCCGTTCTGTGAAGAGGCCGAAGACCCGGTCCCCCCTCCACCCATGCAGGCGACAGTGAGCCACAATGCTCCGAGAACCAATATCGCTTTGAATATGCCGAAGGTTGTTCGTGTCGCGAACCGCACCGGTATGTTGCACATAGCTCTACCTTACACAGGTCTCTCGATATCGGCAATACAGCAACCTTGACGCTCATGGATCAGGCCGTTATGCTGCCAGATATTCATCAACGGACATCAATAGATCTGCGATCACCTCCATATCGATCGACTTATGAATTCTACCGCACAGGTCCTTGCAGACTTTCGCTCACAGGTCACCCAGCTCTTGCAGGAACGTGACAAAGAGTGGGAGGCCTCACGCAAACTTGTTGAGGCGGGGCAGCTGACTGCGACATTGAAACGATTGATCGAAGAAGCCCATCGTATCGACCTCCCAGTGATTACACGTGATGCAATCACCCTGGCGTTGGGCAATGCAGAGGCCTCACGAATTCAGGACCTCCCAGGCCCTCGACTTAAAGAACTGACAGGGCTGCCTCCTACCAAAGCTGTGCGGGCTCTTTGTGTGTGGTTCGGCGTCATTGAGGGCCCGGCGGCACAGTGGCCAGTGACCTCCTTGCGGAGCGAAGAGATTGAGGCGTTTGTCCTCTGCCACCCCAATCCTTTTGACCTTCTGCTCACGTCAGACGTGGCCTCGCTGTTGGATCTGGGAGCCGGCGATCTCTCGTTTGCCACAGAACTTGTCGAGGTATATGTCGCTCCCCTTCAGCAACGACAGCGGGAGTTGATTCTTCATGCGCTTGATCGGCTTCAACCAGGATCCAAGCTGGGTGGCCTGCTCCATCCGGAACGGGAAAGACTCAACGGTTTGCGATCTCGATCCGGGCTCTCGTTTCAATTCTACGGAAACCAGGACATGTTCGACCTGGGGAGCCTCGATCAGGCCGGAAAACTTGCCCCCCGCTATACGGTCGCGACCTGCTGGGCTCCCGCGACACCGACATTTGCCTACGAGCCGACCAGACTGTCCGATCAGATTACCACTCTAGATCTCCATCGAACGAAAGGCCCATTCCGACAGACCCACTATTCAGGAGAATTGGCTCTGGAAGTCCAGCATGGAGACCGTGCGCTCATTTTCCCGCCATGGAAGTTTGAAATTCGAGGTCCTCTCGCCCTGCTTGACCTGCTGGCGCGTCGAGGCGCTCTTTGTGTTCTCGGAGCCGTCGATACGCAAGTCTTTTGGGAGATCTTGGCACAGCTCTTCGATGATTCCCGCTATCGACCGAACGATCAGCCATTTACATCGGAGAATCTTCCGAGGGTATTCGGCAAAATCTTTGAACGACTCTCGCGCCTTGAGATCGGCGAGACGATCAATTTGTCTGACTGCGGCCCATTACGCAAAGAGATTCCGCGTGTCCTTCCCCTTCTCCCGGCGCAGAACCCCTCCTATCGTTTCCGATCCGTTCAGGTTCGCCGTGGAGCTGTATTTCCCAGAGTTCCCGCCAGTAGCACCGCTCGACGATTTCCAGACATGGCCGAAGAAAGTCCTCCTTGGATGCTGATCCTCGTGCCGGAATAGCAAGAGGCTGAAAAAAATCGCCAGCGGCGTCCTTGCATCGTTCAGACCCTCATCGTACGAAAGAGATTATCGAGGTCGGAAGCGCTGGAGGGGTTTTTCCGTTCGTCAAGATCCATTGCATGGGCAAACGGCCCACACGAAGTACGGTGTGGGCCTCCTCGGCCCTTCACTCGCTGTGGCCTGCTGGACGAACTTGTTGCGCATCCTGCGAGGGCATTCTCTTCTTGTCCAAGATATGCAGGCCCTCAAGTTCTTCTGTGCGGAAATAGTTTTCCTACAGCCTGCGTATAGAGCGGAACGGAGCAACCCATCGGCGCAAACCACTACTGATTGCCCTCTCCAGACCGGTCAATGCAAGAACTCATGTGAAAATTGACCATCCACGGACCCTTTGTTAGACTTCGACCGTGTCAGATCACCCTGCATGTCTGAACTACCAGGACCACTAATCCCAACATGAATTCAGCTCACACCATCCGGTCGATCCAGGACAATATTGCGCTGGTCATCAAGGGGAAGGCCCACGTGATCGAAATGGCGGTGGTCTGCCTTCTGGCCCGTGGCCATCTTCTGCTTGAAGATGTCCCTGGTGTCGGCAAAACCACACTGGCGCACAGCTTGGCTCGATCGCTGAACTGTTCGTTCAAGCGCATTCAGTTTACCAGCGATCTCTTGCCTTCTGACATCGTTGGGGTCTCCATGTTTAACCGGCAAAAACAGGGGTTTGAGTTCATGCCGGGTCCGATTTTCGCCAATGTCGTGCTGGCCGACGAGATCAATCGCACCACACCGAAGACGCAGAGCAGTCTCCTGGAAGCGATGAGTGAAGCACAGATTTCCGTCGACAATCAGACGCATCCACTTGAGCAGCCCTTTATGGTTATCGCTACCCAGAACCCTGCCGAATATCATGGGACGTTCCCTTTGCCGGAATCTCAGCTCGACCGATTTTTAATGCGCCTCCGTATTGGATATCCCGCACTTGAGGAAGAGAGGAAGGTGCTTGACCGTCCCTATTCGTTGCATCCTGCTGAAGCGCTGGAAGCGGTGTTGTCAGTCCAGGAAGTAGTAGCATTGCAGGCCCGCGTGGATCAGGTCCACATGGAGGAGAGTCTCATGGACTATCTGCTCGCGATTGTGCAAGCGACTCGTCAAAGCGAGCTTTTATCTTTGGGGGTCAGCACACGCGGAGCGCTGGCGCTGAGCAAAGCGGCTAAGGCATTGGCAGTCGTCCGTGGACGCGACTACTGCCTCCCCGACGATATCAAGGAACTCGCGCCGATCGTGTTGTCTCACCGCGTCATGTTGAACCGGACCCATGGCATGCGGACACAGAGTTTCGAGCAAGCGGAACGTATGGTCCTCGATATTATCGAAACCGTTCCCGTCCCTGTCTAGCTGAGTGTGGAACGACAATCCTGGGACTCGATAATTTCAACAGCTCTCTCGCACGGTGTAACAACAACGCCTTCCTGCAGGATGCTCAAAAGGTCCGCCAGCAAGATTCCTGTGAGTCGTGAAGCTAGCGGACTGCCTCAGCATCCTGCCGGCTAGTCAACTGGATAAGGGACTTGCGTGACGCACCCACCCCTCAACTTCCGTGGTTTCCCGGTGTTCTCCTTCGTCCGGAGAATGTCACGATGGCGATCGATTCGTCTTACCCCTGAAGGGACGAGGTTTCTGCTCTTTACATTCGGGATCGGGCTCGCCGCCATCAACACCGGCAACAATCTGTTTTACTTACTTCTCGCGATGATGCTCAGCTTCATTGTGATCTCAGGATTGCTTTCGGAGCATTGTCTCCGGCGATTGGAATTTCGTCGGCATATACCGGATCTCATCATGGCCAACGAACCGACGACACTCACACTCTCGGTCGCCAACCGAAACCGGCACCTGCCCAGCTTTTCTTTGCGTCTACTCGATGTCGTTGAAGGCCAAGATGTCGATCGGGGTCTTGCGATTCGTCTCCTGCCTCCGCAGAGCTCCATGCTCCTGTCCTATCCACTGCTGGCCACAAAACGGGGCTGGGTCCGGTTCGAAGGTATCCGGGCGCAGACACTATTCCCCTTTGGGCTGTTTCTTAAGAAAGGGCTCTATTCCACGGAAGCGCATCTGCTTGTCAGCCCTCCTATCAAGCCGCTTACGTTGCGTTTCGTGGATGAATTGGTCAGTGAAGGGCAAGGAGAGTCTCTCCCGCGACGAGGGTATGGATCTCAACTGTACAACCTACGCCCGTATCGACCAGGCGATGATTCTCGATCTATCCATTGGATGACCACAGCCCGCACGTCTCACCTGATTGTGAGAGAGACCGAAGCGGAGGATCAACGACGCATCACAGTCGTCCTCTCGATTGTGGCTCCAACAGAACGCGACCTCCTGTTCGAACGAAGCGTGACGTTCGTGGCGTCCCTGCTCTGGCAACTGACGGAGCGGGCCTACCCCGTGCGACTTGTCGTGGGGGCAGAGGACTCAGGACTCGGATCTGGATCTTCTCATCTCTTGGCGATGTTGCGTCTGTTGGCGTTATGCGAACGGCAGGTCCCTGAAACCAGCGGAACTGTCTATCATGGCGAGCTTCCTCCGTTCACCTACGAAGGGGAGCGGGGCTATACGGTAGCGGTTGTACCCTGGTCGGAGGCGGTACCTACGAACATGGTGCAAGCTGATCGGGTGCTCCATGCTACGCAACTCGAAGAATTGACACATGCCTTTTGATCAAGCCTTTGCTCTCAGCTCCGTCCTCCTCGCCACCACGGCGTTTAGCGGACTTATGCTTGCGCAGAGTGTCCCGCTCTGGCTTGCCCTCCCCACAGCAATCATTCTCATCATCTCGCTGCTTCAAGCGGCAGGAGTCCATTTGGTTCGGCGGGCGATGGCGCAGGTGACGCTTTCGCCAACCCTATGGAATGTTCTCTTGATCGGCGCCTTCATCATATTGCTGATCGACCTCATCGTGGTATCGCGAGACCTTCTCCCGGCGGGTATCCACTTTTTGGTCGTACTGCTGGGTATCAAGTTGCTCACCCTTCAACAGCGGCGCGACTATCGGCATCTCTACGCGATTAGTCTTATGGCCATCTTGGCCTCAGCGGCGCTGACGACCGATGCGTGGTTTGTCCCAATTTTTCTCTTATACCTGCTCGCGGCTGTTTGGACATTGTTGCTGTATCACGTGACCCAAGAAGGTGGCGAGCCTCAGGCTGTCATCCCATCCACAAGCACAGCAGCATGTCATGCGACATTCCCGATCCGCATCACGCATCGTTTCTTTTGGTTGACGAACGGAACCGCCGTCCTGACAGTTGCGTTGACGCTCGCGATTTTCTTTCTCATTCCTCGCATCGGGGCGGGCATGCTTCAGAAGACAAGCGGGGAGGCTCTGCGGACAACGGGGTTTTCCGATCAGGTCGATTTGGGGACGATCGGGTCAGTCAAACAGGACCCTCAGGTCGTCATGCGGGTTGAATTACCGGACCAATCAGCTGTTGAAAAAGATCGTTTTTACCTGAGAGGCCTTGCCTACGACCAGTACAATGGACAGTCTTGGAGCCGCAGCAGAACCCACCTGCGCTCGTTGAACCTCGTGGCTGACGGAACATTCCTCGCTCGCCCAGCCGGCAGCCGTCGCTCAGACAACTTGTCAGGAACGATTCGCCAAGACATCTTGCTGGAAACGCTCGACACCACGGTCCTGTTTGCAGTCCCATTCGCTGACCTCGTGAACGGTGAATTTCTCATCCTACAGGCCGATACCATGGGCGGGCTTCACTTGTCATTGCCTCCTTCTTCCCGCGTTCGATACTCCGTTACGTCTCAAGTGCCACGGCTCGTCGCAGACGAACGAACTGCGTCAATTCTGGCCTACCCAGACTCAATCCGTTCCCTCTACCTTCAAGTTCCAGTGGGGTCCGAGCAGGTGGCGGACTTGGCACATCGTGTCAGTCAACAGGCCATGACTCCGTTTGGGAAAACGGTCGCGATCCAGCAGCATCTCATGGAGAACTATCGATACAGTCTTGAAGCCGACACAGCCACGCTGAGTCATCCGCTGGAGGAATTTCTTTTTTCGAGAAAAACAGGGTACTGTGAACATTACGCAACGGCGATGGTTGTGATGCTCCGAACTGTGGGCATTCCTGCCCGACTGGTGACAGGGTTCCTGGCCACGGAATGGAACGAATACGGAGGCTATTTCACCGTGCGTCAACGGGATGCTCATGCCTGGGTCGAGGTTTATTTTCCTCGCTCAGGCTGGATTACTATGGATCCCACCCCCACCATCTACACAGCAGTTGCCACCAACCGCTGGGAATCTGTTCGCCGACTCGGAGAATCCGTTCGGCTGCAATGGGATCGCCTGTTCGTCCGTTATAGCGCGAAGGATCAACTGGCAGTCGTTCATGGAGTACGAGAAGGCAGCGATGCATTACGTGAAAAGGTGACTCGCTGGGGTTCGTTGTTGAGCGCTCCGATAAACCAAGTTCTGAGCCGTCTGATGCGCGTGGTTCAAACATTTCAGCCGGGCATACTGGGACTCGTCACGGGAATAATCGTGATCGGCTTGGCCCTGCTCTTCCTCACTCTGCGAGATAGGATAGGCCTCTGGGCCACCACCCATTTCCCGACATCGCATCCGCAACTCGCGATCGCCCAGCTCTATGTTCGCATGGTTCACACGGTGGAAAGACGAGGAGTGAGCAAACCTCCGTTTGCCACGGCCAGTGAATTTGTCAGACTGGTTCAACAGGAGTGGAAGGAGGCCGGACCCATAGTGGTTACGATAACAGCGCTCTACCATCAGGGACGATTTAGCGGAACCCCGCTTACCTCGGACGAACTCGCGCGCGCAGCTGAACAGGTTGGGAAGCTGCAATCTCTTGTGCCTGCGGCCCGTCCGCAGCCCTAACGCTGCATCGCCTCACCCGGATACGACCGCCACTGCTTTATGATCATCCGCGCGTTCGCGCAATCTTCGTCAGCATCGTTTTAAATCTTTGACGCATGTACCTGAGGCCGGCAGCGATTCACTGCTACGCAATCTTTGCGGCAGAGAACCACTTGAGGGCTGCCGCATAAGTTGGCGGTTACTGAAAAGACGTGCGTTACCTAATCGAGATGCATTGGAAAGAGAGAGTTATCTTGAGAAGAAAACTGAATGCTGGAGCGGGAAACGGGATTTGAACCCGCGACCCTCGCCTTGGCAAGGCGATGCTCTACCACTGAGCTATTCCCGCTTGATCGCAATCGTTCTTGAGGGGTGGCATTCTAATGATGCAGCAGCGAAGCTGTCAAGCAATCTAGTAGGCCATGCTCATCATCGTTATTGTTATCGTAGTCTTGTCACTTTGGTTACAACGGCTCGATCACGCTACTAAATGGTAACATGGAAATATTTATTTCAAATAATTGATTTACAATATATTTACTTCCAAAAATCGCATAGGCCTCCATTAATGATACAGCAAATACTCAACAGCATAGAATCTAGGCCTTCATCAGCAATCATCTTTAGCAAGTTATAAGTCTTATTATTCAATAACTTAACACGCATCATTTATGCGAAATGGACTTGTGACATTTGGTGCATAAATTGCGTTGAGACATGCGTCTCACGATTTCAAAAGCGCAATATATATGAACGACTTTGGTGTGCAGTGGTTGGCAGATGACTGTGTTCGTATTTTTATGATCGATAGGGCGACGCTTCTAAAAAAATGAGGCGGTCTACTATTTTAATTTTGTGTCAGGGCGTCGCGCGGGCTTGAGCAAAGCCCTCAACTGGAGGAGGTGGGACTCATGTTGTTGTCACGTAGGCAGTTCTTAAAAGTGACCGCAGGGACGGTGGCCGCCGTAGCCGTAGCGGACAACGTCCTGGCGTTGACGGCGCTGCAGCCGGTCATTGAAGTCGGCAACCCGTTAGGGGACTATCCGGACCGCTCCTGGGAGCGGGTCTATCACGACCAGTACCGCTACGATTCGTCCTTCACGTGGGTCTGTTCGCCGAACGACACGCATGCCTGCCGCATCCGGGCCTTTGTGCGCAACGGCGTGGTGATGCGGGTGGAGCAGAATTATGACCACCAGACCTATGAAGACCTCTACGGCAACCGCGGGACCTTTGCGCATAATCCGCGGATGTGCTTGAAGGGGTTTACCTTCCACCGCCGCGTGTACGGCCCCTATCGGTTGAAGGGCCCGTTGATGCGCAAGGGCTGGAAGGAGTGGATGGATGCAGGCTCCCCGGAGCTCACGTCGGAAGTGAAGCGGAAGTATAAGTTCGACAGCCGATTCCTGGACGACATGCTGCGCGTGTCGTGGGATACGGCGTTTACCTATGCCGCGAAGGCCATGATCATCATTGCCACGCGGTACAGCGGCGAAGCGGGCGCGCGGCGGCTGCGGGAGCAGGGCTATGCGCCCGAAATGATCGAGATGATGAAGGGGGCCGGGACCCGCTGCTTTAAACACCGCGCGGGGATGCCGGTTCTGGGCATCCTCGGCAAGATGGGGAATACCCGGATCAACGGGGGGGTCAACGCGCTCTTGGACACTTGGATCCGCAAGGTCAGTCCAGATCAAGCGCAAGGGGGCCGCTACTGGTCGAACTATACCTGGCACGGGGATCAGAACCCGGCGCATCCCTGGTGGTGCGGGGCCCAAGGATCCGACATCGACCTCTCCGACATGCGGTTCTCGAAGCTGAACACGAGTTGGGGCAAGAACTTCGTGGAGAACAAGATGCCGGAAGCCCATTGGAAGCTCGAGTGTATCGAGCGGGGGGCCCGGGTGGTGGTCATCACGCCGGAGTATAACCCGACGGCCTATCGGGCGGACTATTGGATGCCGCTGCGGCCGGCGTCGGACGGGGCGATCTTCTTAGGCGCCATGAAGATCCTCGTTGATGAGAACATGCATGACGTGGACTTCCTGAAGAGCTTTACCGATTCGCCGGTGCTGGTGCGGACCGATACGTTGCAGTTTTTGGATCCGCGCGACGTGGTGGCGGACTATCAGTTCCCGGACTTCTCCAAGAGCTATTCGGGCCGGGTGCAATCGCTGAAGCCGGCGCAGGTGGAGCGGCTCGGGGGGATGATGGTGTGGGACCTGAACAAGAAGCAGGCGGTGCCGCTGCATCGGGAGCAGGTGGGCTGGCATTATCAGAACAGCGGCATTGACGCGGCGCTGACCGGAACCTACCGGGTGAAGCTGCTCAATGGGCGCGAAATCGATGCGATGCCGGTCTGGCAGCTGTACTTAGTGCACTTCCAGGACTACGATCTGGATACCTGTCATCAGATCTGCCGGACGCCGAAGGACCTCCTGGTGCGCTGGGCGCGGGATTCGGGCTCGATCAAACCCGCCGCCATTCATAACGGCGAAGGGACCTGTCACTATTTCCATCAAACGATTAACTCCCGCGGAGCCGCGATGGTGCTCATCGTCACGGGGAACGTGGGCAAGTTCGGGACCGGGCAACATACCTGGGCCGGCAACTACAAGGCGGGATGTTGGACGGCGACGCCCTGGTCCGGGGCGGGGCTGGCGGTGCACACAGGCGAAGATCCCTTCAACATCACGCTCGATCCGAACGCGCATGGCAAGGAGATCAAGACCAATTCGTACTACTACGGCGAAGAGGTCGGCTACTGGAACCATGGCGACACGGCCTTGATCGTGAGCACGCCCAAGTACGGGCGCAAGGTGTTCACGGGCAAGACGCACATGCCGACGCCGAGCAAGTTCCGCTGGGTCGTCAACGTGAACGTGCTCAACAACGCCAAACACCACTACGACATGGTCAGGAACGTCGATCCGAACATCGAGACCCTGATCTGCCAGGACATCGAGATGACCTCGGACGTGAACCACAACGACATCGCCTTTGCGGCAAACTCCTGGATGGAATTCACCTATCCCGAAATGACGATCACGGTGTCGAATCCCTGGGTGCAGATTTGGAAGGGCGGCATCCGGCCGCTGTACGATACGCGGAACGACCTCGACACCTTTGCCGGGGTGGCGGCGAAGCTGACGGAGATGACCGGCGATAAACGGATGCGGGACTACTTCAAGTTCGTCTATGAGAACCGGGTCGACGTCTATGCGCAGCGGATGCTCGATGCCTCGAGTACCTTCTACGGCTACAGCGCCGACGTCATGCTGAAGTCAGAGAAGGGCTGGATGGTGATGGTGCGGACCTATCCGCGCACGCCGTTCTGGGAGGAGACGAACGAATCGAAGCCGATGTGGACCAGAACCGGGCGGTACGAGAATTACCGGACTGAACCGGAAGCGATCGAATACGGCGAGAACTTCATTTCCCATCGCGAAGGGACCGAAGCGACCCCGTACCTGCCGAACGCCATCATGACGAGCAATCCCTATGTACGGCCGGATGATTACGGCATTCCGATCACGGCGCAGCACCATGACGACAAAACCGTGCGGAACATCAAGTTGCCGTGGCAAGAGATCAAGCGGCATGCGAATCCCCTGTGGGAGAAGGGCTATCAGTTCTACTGTGTGACGCCCAAGACGCGGCACCGGGTGCATAGCCAATGGTCCGTGAACGACTGGGTGCAGATCTACGAATCGAACTTCGGCGACCCCTACCGGATGGACAAACGGACGCCGGGGGTGGGGGAGCATCAGTTGCACATCAACCCGCAGGCGGCGAAAGACCGGGGCATCAACGACGGCGACTACGTGTATGTGGACGGCAATCCGGTGGACCGGCCCTATCGGGGCTGGAAGCCCAGTGATCCGTACTATAAGGTGGCGCGATTGATGATCCGGGCCAAGTACAACCCGGCCTATCCGTACCACGTGACGATGGCCAAACATGCGCCCTACGTCTCGACGCCGAAGTCGGTGAAAGGGCATGAGACGCGGCCAGACGGCCGGGCCATTGCCGTGGATACGGGTTATCAATCCAACTTCCGGTACGGGGCGCAGCAGTCTTTTACCCGGAACTGGTTGATGCCGATGCACCAGACCGACTCGCTCCCGGGCAAGCACGCAATCGCCTGGAAGTTTAAGTGGGGCTATCAGGTCGATCACCATGCGATCAACACGGTGCCGAAAGAATGTCTCATTCGGATCACCAAGGCCGAAGACGGCGGAATCGGGGCGCGCGGGCCGTGGGAGCCAGTGCGGACAGGTTTTACGCCGGGCCAGGAGAATGAGTTCATGATCAAGTGGCTCAAAGGCGAACATATTAAGATCAAAGTCTGAGGACGTTAATCGTGACACGTGAATCGAACGAGATGATGGGCGTTGAACGACTAACGAGTACCGATTAACGAGGAGGAACGACCATGCCTGAAGTGTATAACTGGCAGCTGGGACGGAAGATGCTCTACCCCTACGAGGAACGGCATCCGAAGTGGCAGTTTGCCTTTGTCTTCAACATCAATCGCTGTCTCGCCTGTCAGACCTGCTCCATGGCGGACAAGTCCACCTGGCTCTTCTCCAAGGGGCAGGAGTACATGTGGTGGAACAACGTGGAGACCAAGCCCTACGGCGGGTATCCGCAGTTCTACGACGTGAAGATCACCCAGCTCATCGAGCAGGTGAATCCGGGCGGCCAGGTGTGGAACGTGCGGGTCGGACGCAAGCACCATGCCCCCTACGGCGTGTTCGAAGGGATGACCATTTTCGACGCGGGGGCCAAGGTCGGCCAGGCGGCGATCGGCTACATTCCCACGGACCAGGAATGGCGCTTCGTCAATATCTATGAGGATACCGCGACCTCGATGCGCGCCCTCGTGGAAGGCATCGACAAGACCGGCTTCTCCCGGGATGAGCCCTGGAAGATGACGGGCAGCAGTCTGCCGGAGCACGAGACCTTCTTCTTCTATCTGCAGCGGATTTGCAACCACTGCACCTATCCCGGCTGCTTGGCGGCCTGCCCGCGGAAGGCGATCTACAAGCGCCCCGAGGACGGCATCGTGCTGATCGATCAGAACCGCTGCCGAGGGTATAAGAAGTGTGTGGAACAGTGCCCCTATAAGAAGCCGATGTACCGGGGCACGACGCGCGTGAGTGAGAAGTGCATCGCCTGCTATCCACGCATCGAAGGCAAAGACCCCTTGACCGGGGGCGAGCCGATGGAAACCCGCTGCATGGCGGCCTGCGTGGGCAAGATCAGGATGCAGAGCCTGATGCGGATCGGCGACGACGGCCTCTGGGCCGAAGATCGGTGGCACCCGCTCTACTACGCGATTCGCGTGGAGCAGGTGGCCTTGCCCCTCTACCCGCAGTGGGGCACGGAGCCCAATGGCTTCTACATTCCCCCACGGCATAGCCCGCGCGGCTATGCGCGCCAGATGTTCGGCCCCGGCGTCGATAATGCCATTGAGAAGTATCTCGTCCCCAGCCGGGAACTGCTCGCGGTGCTGCAGCTCTGGCGCGCCAGCCAGCAGATCGTCTTCCGCTACGATGTGATTCCGGGCCCCAAGGTGTTCGAGACCCAGATCCACGGGAAACGGTTCGAGATGTACAACGATACCGTGCTGGGCTTCAACAAGTCGGGGAAGGAAGTGGCCCGTATTCAGGTCGAAGAGCCGATCTATATTCGGCCGGCCGAGCGCGTGACCTGGCTCTAAGCGTTCGACACGTGGTCGAGTGCGAGAAGGGGCGGAGTTCCATCCGGGACTCCGCCCCTGCTGTTTGCCCCAACTTAGTGGTCCTCATCAGTCTTTTGGCTCAGACTTTATCTGCTCCTTCTGCGCACTTGACCTGTTCCAGGAGGTCCAGTAGAGTTGCTGTAGTATACGGAAAATTCTCCGTTACAAGCTGGGGCATCGTCGGCGTGACCGCTAGTCAAAAACCATCGTTGCCATTTGCTGCGCAAGCCATACCATTCGATGAGTTTCTGGCATCAGGGAAACTTCCGGAGGGCTATCTCTCAACCGAGTATCTGGCTCAACAATTTGTCGAACGGCTCGTGCATTATGTGCTCAGCGTTCCAGCCGGCAGTTACACCATGGCTCAACTGGGCCAGCTCTTAGAACAGATAAACCCTCGCGTGCAGATCCTCTTCTTCAAACGTCTTAAAGAAACCAGCCCCGAGTGCCTCAAGGATTTTGCCCCACTCTATTACGGCTTCATGAACGAGTTCCATTCTCTCCTATTTACCTAGCTCAAAACATTTTCCTTGTCAGCTTGTCATTCTCGTGTATAATCAGACAGTTAAAAATTTGTGCAAAGGAGTGACATGAATCCAACACTACAGCGGGCCGTAACTAGTTTTTATAACCTTATCTACGAAGCTCAAACATTTGCTACGACGATGTCACGGATTGACACGGCAGAGCAGGAACATTATGCCGGACGAATCGAAGGGCTAAATTGGGTACTCGATCGGTGCCAAGAGCTAGAAGACATGGATGCGAATTTGACTCCGTCATCCCTCCAGCGAGTACTCACGGAAGTCAAATCCGATCTCGATCATGAACTATCGGTCCAGCGGAGAGAAAAAGGACGTCGTGCAGACGGCCGAGAAGAGGCTCTCAATTTTGTCGCAGATTATTTGTCTAGTCTGATCACAGCGACGGACATTGAATCAGCCAAAACGCCGGCGGTGTAACGCTCCATCCTCCGCGGGACTTCTCGCACCATCTTCATCTGTCGAATCCCAAGACGCGTGGTCGATAACGGCGATGATGCGGAAAGGGGTCAATCTTGTGCTTCATCTGGGAGCCGGTGGATGCCCCTCCTCAGGAGATGTCATACCGTTCCCGGCCATTAACATAGACATGCATTAATTTATGTCAGGCCATCCGCGTAGAACGAACAGCCCAACTTGGCTGACTGGTCCCTCCCCTAGAACAGCTCGATCGCCAAGGCCGGATGCCTCAAACCAGCCGGACCAATTCAGATCGTTAAATGCTTCACTGCTCTTTTGCCCTTCCTGTCAAGCGGCGACTCCCACACGGGAGCGACTCCTGCTCGTGCTTCCTACCGGAAATTTGTACGAATATCTCTGCCAGCACTGTGGAACATCGACCGGTTCCAAGACCGACAATAGATAGGTAAAACGTGTCTGCTGTTGTGCCCCAGCGACAATCGAGGTGAACGAGTCTCGCCTTTGCCGTGCGCGGGAACAAGTTCAGGTTAGGGCCTGTCAACTACAGGATTGCGGAAAGAAGGTCAACCAACCTTACTAGATCGTCCCGTCAAGAGGAATGCCTTCTTCGATGAGCATGACAGGAATGTCTTCGCGGATAGGATACAGCATCTTACGGTCTCCTCGAATCAACCCTCCATCGAGAGGCTCCATGACCGGCTTATTCGCCCTATTTTTCAATTGTCCACGGCTCACTGCCTCATTCAACCTGGCAATCAGCGTCGCATCGGCCAAACTCACATCTTGTTTCGTGTCAGGGCAGCAGAGAATAGCGAGAAGATCCTTATCGATATTCACCGGACGCCTTGCTTCGATACGTTCCGTCATAATGCCCTCCATGTGGACCCAACGTTATTACCTGGGTAGAATAGTTCACGAAGATTGAGGAGATCAAGTCCTGGGCGTAAACTCTATTCCGAGTAACAGTTTCTGCTACACTGCAAAACTCGTTTCATCGTATCGACGGAAATAAGTGGCATGTCACAAACCTTATGGAGATACTCTTTGGCCGGACTGTTGGTCCTCGTGCCGGCCTGGGTCACAGTCTTGATCCTCTCTGCATTGGTTCGGGCACTCAACGAATTGATCCACGACCTTCCATGGAATATCGGAGATCGACAGTGGCTTGGACTCAGCCTCGTCGTGCTTCTGCTCCTCATTGTTATTGTCGGCGCCATTGCGACTCATGTAGTCGGGCGGCGCATCATCATCCAGGCGGAACGATGGATCGAGCGCGTTCCATTGGTCCGCAGTATCTACATCACTCTTAAGGGGATGACGGACCTTCTTAATTTCCGTTCTCGCTTCGGGCGCAGCACCGTGGTGGCCTTTCCATTTCCTCGAGACGGCCTATGGGCGATCGGTTTTGTCATGGGTGTCGCGCCGCCGGCACTGCAAGTCGAGCCAACAACAAGTTTACTCATGGTCTTTGTGCCCACGGCCATCCATCCATTCACCGGCTTTCTTGCGTTTGTTCCTCAACCACAGCTGCATCCGATCAATCTGCTGCCGGAAGACGCCATCAAAATGGAGTGCACTGCCGGTTTGTACAAGCCGGACACCGGATGGCTGCAAAACCCGAAGACAAGGGTTTGAGGCCCCATGCCAGTCCCTGACCACTTGAAGGTCCGGCTCGCCAGGCTAGAGGATGCCGCAATCATCGCGTCATTCAGTGCAGCCATGGCTCTTGAGACAGAAGGCCGCCGTCTCGACCGCGACCGCTTGTACGACGGAACCATTGCTCTTCTTAACTCTCCAGATCGTGGATTTTTCATGGTGGCCGAACTGGAACAGGCCGACAATCGCCAGTTGCTGGGACAGCTCATGATTACCTATGAATGGAGCGATTGGCGCAACGGCACGTTTTGGTGGATCCAGAGTGTGTATGTCAATCCTGCCTGGCGTCGCCGGAGTGTCTTTCGCCTGATGCATGAAACCGTGATGGCTCTCGCCAAGACTAGCCCGGACGTCTGCGGAATCCGTCTGTACGTCGAAGAGGCTAACAGCGCCGCGCAAGCCGTGTATCGTAAGGTGGGACTCGCTCCGTCATCCTATGCCGTATTTGAAACCGACTTCGTTCTGGCGCGTAAGGGGTTAGAGGGCCATGCACACGAAGCAAAAAGGAAGGAGTAATCGTGTCATTTAATAAACCGCTGGCTGGCATTATCATCATTCTGGCCCTGGCCATACTTCAGGGTTGTGTGGTGACCAGAGGAACGGTTGGCGAACCGATTCAAGAAGACGCCATCTCGACCATCAAGAAAGGCACGACGACCATGACAGAAGTCGTCTCACTGATCGGTGCGCCGGATCGGATTGTCAGGGGGAACGATCGAGAGATCTTTCACTACTATTATTATGATGGGAAATCTCCGGCAATGTTGCTCATATTGCTCAACTTGATCCGTATGGATATCAAGAGCGATAATCTCTATGTCTTTTTCAATAAAGACGGGATAGCTGAAGAAGTGGTTTATGGCAAACGCACCGGTCGCACACAATTCCGGCTGTGGCCCTTTGGAGACTAATGTGGCAGCGCGTTTTGACTCAATCAGATTGATCATCGGCCTGTTCTGCATTCTTCTTCTCTGTGCCGGATGCTCCGTTCGTCGAGCCACGCTCAACGACGTCCTGAGTCCGGAACAGGTCAACTTTATTCGTATCGGGCAGACGACGATACGCGAATTGGCCGATCAGATCGGAGCCCCAGATGAGATTACTGAGTCTGATTTCGGCACCCTCGCACTTTATTATTGGAGCGATACTAAGTCTGCAGCTCTGGACTTTGGCGCTCTCGGCCGCCTGCTCTTACCCTATTCCCCGACGATGACTCTGAGCAGGGCCGGAATTACGCCTGAACAATTACAGGTATTATTCGATCCTCAGTGGACCGTGCGAGCATACGGATTCTCTCGAAAATCCACAGATGAGCCGATCGTTTGGTTCTGGCCGTTCTAGCCCCGGCATCACGCACGAATTGCCGGACGTCTAAGCACCCGCTATAATCGCCTGTATGATTCGTCCATCCGATTCAGATCCCTTCAACCCCGCAGCAGAATCCTCCTCTTACATTCCCGCCGATCGAGACACAGAATTTCTCCAGCGAGAAGAACTTCGCGCCATCCGCATCGGGCTCGAACTTTTGAAACCCGAGCTGATCCAGCGTGAACAGGGGGTTAACTCGACTATCGTCGTATTCGGCAGCGCAAGACTGCAAGAACCAGCCGCCGCGAAGCAGGCCCTCCATGCAGCAGAGGTGGAGGCCGCTCAATCACCACAGGACCAATCGCACCGGCAACGGGTGGCGATTGCGCAACGACAACTTGCCCTTTCGAAGTACTATGATGTGGCGCGAGAATTCGGGCGGTTGGTGTCATCGACCTGCCAAGTCGATGGCCGCTGCGACTACGTCATTGTCACTGGCGGAGGGCCCGGTATCATGGAAGCCGCCAACCGAGGAGCGGCGGATGTGAACACAAAATCCATCGGCCTCAACATCACCTTACCCCATGAACAGGGTCCAAATCCCTACATTACACCTGAACTCTGTTTTCAGTTTCGCTACTTTGCCATCAGGAAAATGCACTTCCTGATCCGCGCCAAAGCGCTGGTTGCCTTTCCTGGAGGATTCGGCACGCTCGATGAGCTGTTCGAAACGCTGACACTTCTCCAAACGAGCAAGACTGAAAGTATGATGGTCGTGCTGATCGGGCGTGACTTTTGGGAGCGCTTGATCAACTGGCAATGGCTCGTTGAGAACGGGTTCATTGCCCAGCAGGACCTCCAACTGTTTCAGTATGCTGAGACGGCTCAGGAAGCCTGGGACTTGATCAGCCGGCACAATGGAGTGCCGGCGTTATGAAACTCTCGTTCCATGGGGCTGCGCGTTCAGTAACGGGGAGCCGCCATATGCTTGAGGTTCCAGGCTTCAAACTCTTGCTGGATTGCGGGCTCTTCCAAGGGCGCCGAGACGAGGCCTATCGGCAGAACCGAGATTTGGGCTTCGACCCAAAGTCGCTCAGCGCGGTCTTGCTGTCGCATGCTCATATCGACCATTCCGGCGCCTTACCGGTGCTCCAGAAGCATGGATTCTCCGGAAAGGTACACCTCACCAGAGCGACCGCCGATTTGACAGCACTCATGCTCGAAGATTCTGCTCGTGTGCAAATGAGTGATTGTGGGTACGTCAATAAGCAGGAACGGAGGAGGGGAAAGGCCTGTGTCCGGCCGCTCTATGATGCCGATGATGTGCGCAAGCTTGTTCGCCGATTCGAGGGAGCACGATACGGAGATATGCTGAAGATTACCCCGCACGTGACCGCTTCATTTCACGACGCCGGCCATATCCTGGGATCGGCGGCTATTCGAGTGAAATATACGGCGCGCGGCAATACGACCACCGTGCTTTTCAGTGGAGATCTTGGCCGTTCGAATATGCCCATCCTTCGAGACCCTGACGCCCCGCCACCCTGCGATGTGTTGATACTTGAGTCGACCTACGGCGACCGCCTGCACGAAGCCGATGGGGAAAGCATGAAACAGAAGGCGCTGGCCCTTCTCAATCATGCCAAAACCCACAAGAGCAAGATCATCGTCCCAGCTTTCGCCGTCGGACGCACCCAGGAATTGGTCATGCGAATCAAGGAACTCGTCGGCGAAGGGCGTCTCGATCCCATCCCGATCTATATCGATTCCCCGCTGGCCTCACGGGCCACAGAGGTCTTTCGCCGCCACCCGGAATGCTACGATGAAGACACCACCCGTACCTTCACATCCTCGGGCGACCCCTTCGCCTCACGCTACATCCATTTTGTCTCGTCGCCGGAAGACAGCAAGCGTTTGAACAGTATGAAGGGCCCTTGCGTCATCATCTCCGCTTCCGGTATGTGCGAAGGCGGCCGCGTCGTGCATCATCTCAAGCATGCGATTCAAGACGAAGCGAATGTGATCGTGTTCGTCGGCTTCCAAGCCGAACATACGTTGGGGCGTAAATTGGTCGAAGGGTGGGACGTCGTCCCGATCTTCGGTGTGCCGACACCACGCCGTGCCCAAATCGTGAAGTTCAACGGTCTCTCGGCCCATGCGGACCGGAACGATCTGCTCGCCTATGTCGGAGCGAGCGACCCCGTGCCAGGAAAGATTTTCATCGTCCACGGCGAAGAGAAACAGGCTCTCTCCCTTGCCGCTGCCATCCAGGCGGAACATCCCCAGATCGAGGTCACTGTTCCCCATGTTGGATCGACCCTTGAGGTCTAACATCATAGCCCGTTTGACCATACCGCTGCTGATCCTTGCTATCGGGGGTTGCGCAGCCCTGCCCCGGTCCGTTCAAGCCGGTGAATCTGGAGAGTCTCGATTACGAGCTCGCGCTCTTGGTATCGTCGTCGGCTCCAATACTCCGGGACCTCTCAACGCGATCACCGATGTGGCCGGCGTGACCGTGGGTCAGACGACCCTCATTTCCGGCGACGGGCCGCTCAAGCCAGGGGTTGGCCCAGTACGAACCGGTGTGACGGTTGTCATTCCTCGTGACGATGTGTGGCACAAAAAAGTGCCGGCTGGATCATTCGTCCTCAATGGAACAGGCGAAATGACAGGCCTTGCCTGGGTTGCCGAATCTGGATTTCTGGAGTATCCGATTGCCCTCACAAATACGTTGAATGTGCCGCGTGTCGCCAATGGGGTCATGGATTGGATGATCGCTCGCTATCCGGAAATCGGTATTACCGACGATACCCTGACGCCAGTGGTCGCCGAATGCGACGATGGGCGGCTGAACGATATACAAGGGCGCCATGTTTCGGAGGCGGATGTAATGCAGGCACTCAACCGTGCCTCCTCCGGGGCCGTGCAGGAAGGGACTGTCGGCGCCGGAACAGGGATGGTGTCCTACGGGTTCAAGGGCGGAATCGGAACGTCGTCGCGGCGATTACCGGAGACCGAGGGAGGCTATACGATCGGCGTGCTTGTCAATGCCAACCATGGGCGACGGCCCGAACTCGTCGTGGGTGGCATACCGGTCGGTCGGCTTTATGAGGCTGTCCCTCCCGTCGCACAGGCCCTTTCGCCAGGACAAAACGAAGGTTCGATCATTGTGATCATTGCCACCGATGCGCCGCTCGACAGTCGCCAGCTCTCGCGATTGGCGAAACGTGCTGCCTTGGGACTGGCGCGCACAGGCTCCACTGCGCGCCATGGAAGTGGAGATTTCATGCTGGCCTTCTCTACGGCGAACATGATTCCGCATTACCCGAAAGAGCCGACGTTTCAGCAGACGCACCTTGCCGACACGCATCTGAACCCATTGATCACGGCGACGGTCGAAGCCACGGAAGAAGCCATTCTCAATGCACTGACCATGGCGACGACGGCGGTGGGGCGCGACGGCTATCGCGCCGAAGCTATCTCCCTCACCAGACTCCGCGCCATTCTTGATCGCCAGGCCAAGTAATTGCAGAAAATCTGCTGCTCAGGAGCAGGACGATTCTCTCACTTGCATTTCCCTCCTATGCCTCGCTATTCTTCACGCCTATCTCGTGGCTGGAGGATGAGCATGAATGAGTACCAACTCGGCGGCAGTTTGAGTCTTATTACTGCCCTGGGGAAAACGAATGCGTTCGCCGAGTTTTTACAGACCCGCATGGCCCGCGCTGTGGAGACAGAAGATCCGGCAGAACTTCACTATCTCCTGGCCCAACTCGACGACTACCATTCTTACTTGTGGCGCTACTATAAGAAGCTGGCGAAAGACCGGCCGGAGCGAATGGACCCAGGGGTCTAATCCATCGGCGACCGACGGGCAACAGGTTCATTCCATGATGACTCATTCTACAGGCTCGACCACGTCGGCCACGCTTCAATTCTCGACCGCGCTCTCGCGCAAGACCGATACGGAAGCTGCCACACGCGATCTTGCGGACGCCATCAGAACGCAAATCGGTGCGGCTCCCATCGATCTCGCCTTCGTGTTCTTTTCCGCCCACCATGCAGCCAAAGTGTCCATGATCTCAGGTATGCTGCAAAGGGAACTGCGAGCGAAAGTTTGCTTGGGCTGTTCCGGTGAAGGTGTCATAGCCGGGGCAGAAGAAATCGAAACCGCTGCAGCTCTAACCGTCTTGGCCGCGCGTCTTCCCGATGTCACACTGACGCCGCTTCAGATCTCGGTCTCACAGCTACAGGACCAAATTCGCATGCCGGGGTGGCCGGAGCCGAGCATCGAGGACTCAACCTTTCTCCTCTTCGCCGATCCATTTTCGACACCGATGCAGGAAGTCCTGTCCCTTATGACCGACCGATACCCCAATGGGAAAGTTGTTGGAGGCCTTGTCGGTGGAGGCCATGAATCAGGAGAAAATCGGCTGCTCCTCAATGATCAAGTTTTCGACGGGGGCGTGGTGGGTGTGCAACTCACCGGACCGATTGCCGTGCGAACCGTGACGTCGCAAGGTTGCCGTCCGATCGGTGAACGGTTTGTCGTCACCAGAGCGGAGCAAAATTTGATCTATGAATTGGGAGGAGTCTCGGCTCTCAAACGGCTCCAGGACGTGTTCGAATCCCTCGGGGGAAATCAACGGCGGGATGCCCACCGTGCGCTGCATTTAGGCATCGTGATCGATGAGCTCGGGAGTCATTTCGAGAGAGGCGACTTCCTCGTTCGGAACCTCATCGGAGCGGATCAACAGGCTGGCGCGGTCGCAATCGGAGATGTCGTTCAAGAGGGCCAGACCGTGCAGTTCCACCTTCGCGATGCGAAGTCTGCAAGCGACGACTTGCATGTGCTTCTGGCTACGGATCGAACGAAGCACCACAGCCCCCCGCTCGGAGCTCTCCTGTTCAGCTGTTGCGGGCGTGGAGAGGGACTCTTCGGCCAGCTCCATCACGATAGTGGAGCCGTGCAAGAACGGCTCGGTCCCATCCCGACCGCGGGATTCTTTGCGCAAGGCGAGATTGGTCCCGTCGGCGGGCGCAATTTTCTGCATGGCTACACAGCGAGTGTGGTCATTTTCTCCGAGCCCGACTCCAGCAAAAAACATCAGTGACGACAGCATATTCTATTCATGGAGTGTTCGAACAGGATCGCCGGCCCAGATGCCGGCAAGGGTTTTTCCGCGTGGTAATTATATACTCCGTTGTCGTCGGCCATTGTGGTTGACGACTAACGACGAAGAAAGGAATCGTCATGCCGTTTCAGGAAGCAGGCGCCCAAGGGAATGAAGTCACGACGTCATCGGGATTGCAGTATGTCGATCTCACAATCGGAACCGGAGCGGCAGCAGCGGCTGGACAGACCGTCTCCGTGCATTACACGGGTTGGCTGGAAAACGGGAAAAAATTTGACAGTTCCGTGGACCGGGGCCAGCCGTTCTCGTTTCCATTGGGTGCTGGACGAGTCATCAAGGGCTGGGATGAGGGCGTGAAGGGGATGAAGGTTGGCGGGAAGAGAAAGTTGACCATTCCTTCCAAGCTCGGTTACGGCGCACAGGGCGCCGGCGGAGTCATTCCACCGAATGCCACCTTGATTTTCGATGTTGAGTTACTCGGTATCCGATAATTGATCCGATACATAGACCCGCACGACCTTCATGCGACAGACTCCTCTCATCTGGCAACATCGCGCAAGCGGCGCCAAACTCGTCGATTTCGCCGGATGGGAGATGCCTATCCAATACAGCGGTGTTGTGGATGAGTACCATACCGTCCGTTCCCATGTCGGGCTCTTCGATGTAAGCCATATGGGGCGGATACGAATCGCTGGAACCGGCGCCGTCTCATTTCTCCAGCACGTCACGACCAACGACATTGGGAAACTCGCCGTTTCTCACGCCCAGTATTCCATGGTCTGCAACGAAAACGGCGGCATCAAAGACGACATCTTCGTCTATCGGCTCGCCCAAGACGAGTTTCTCTTATGCGTGAATGCCTCGAATCGCGAGAAGATCCACTCGTGGCTACAATCACAGCTTGCCCAGGACAAGACGGTTCGTCTCGAAGACCGATCAGTTGAATTGTCCCAGGTGGCTGTTCAAGGTCCCAAATCTCGCGAGCTGCTCATGAATCTCGGGGGGGCGGAGATTGAAGGACTCAAGCTCCATCACATCTGTGATGCCATGATCGGCGGCCTGTCCTGCTTACTGGCCCGAACCGGCTACACCGGCGAACTGGGCTTTGAGATTTATATAGACGCAGACAAGGTCGGCCGCCTCTGGGACCTACTCGTCGACAAGGGACAGGCCTGGGGACTCAAACCGGCGGGGCTCGGCGCGAGGGATCTCCTCCGATTGGAAATGGGCTATCTGCTCTATGGCAACGACATGGGAGAAGACACGACGCCACTCGAAGCCAATGCAGACTGGACCGTCAGTTTCCAGAAAGGCGAATTCATCGGCAGCCAGGCGCTTCTGGCACAAAAACAGGGCGGAGTCGCTCGTCGATTCATCGCCTTCGAGCTCCTTGAGAAAGCCGTGCCTCGCCATGGATTCAGAATACTCGACCCCACAGCTTCCCAACCGATCGGTGACGTCACCAGTGGTAATCTTTCGCCGCTTCTACAAAAGGGGATCGGATTGGGCTACGTTCCTTCGTCCTATTCCAATCAGGGAACGCCTCTGGCTATCGAAATTCGTGAGAAGACGGTTCCTGCCATTGTTGTGAAACCACCGTTCTATAAGAGGCCCAAGGTCTAGCATTGCGCAGCACGATGTTATGGACAAGAGATTAGAAGAGCCAAAATGATATCGATCTCTCACGTGTGTTCAGTTTTCCACCCCGTGCCTCTAGCCCATGCATAGCAAGCACATATATACAGGCGTCGTCGTGAACTTGAACGTTGACACCGTCACGCTGCCCAACGGCCTCACGGTCGACTTGGAAGTCGTGCGTCATCCTGGAGCGGCTGCGGTCGTTCCGCTGAAAGACGATGGCACGGTCATCCTGATCAGGCAGTTCCGCCATGCGGCAGGGGGATTCATCTACGAAATCCCAGCGGGGAAACTTCATCCTGGCGAGGCCCCCAGAGTCTGCGCGGCACGAGAACTCGAAGAGGAAATCGGATACCGAACCGACAAGCTTGAGCTTCTCTCGAGCATCTTCACCGCGCCGGGGTTCACCGACGAAGTGATTCACATCTACAAGGCGACTGGGTTGACGACAGGACGGCAGCAGCTCGACCGTGACGAAGTCCTCGAAGTCGTCGAAATGCCGCTGTTGGAAGCGATCAGGATGATTGAGACTGGCGCGATCAGGGATGCCAAGTCGATCGTGGGATTACAAGCGGTCTATCTTCAGGGCTGTAACGGGTAGAAAAAACGCCGAAGGGGCCTCCTGCTTTAGGCAGGAGACCCCTCAAGCTAACTAGCCTCGCCAAATAAAAGGGATTACTTGCCCTTCTCGTCTTTCTTCTTCTCTTCGCCGAAGGTATCGGTGAACTTGCCCTTCTCGCCTTCCTTCTTCTCTTCACCGAAGGTATCGGTGAACTTGCTGTCCTTCTTCTTATCCTTCTCTTCACCGTACACAACGACGTGGCCGCCCTTCTTCTCTTCCTTCTTGCCCTCTTCGCCCGCGAAAGCCGGAGCGCTGAACGTCACTGCCACTGCCACTGCCATGATTGCCATCAACATGCTCTTCATAATAAATAATCCTCCGTTAATATGATGTTTGACGATTGTGCCATCCCTCGGCACTCGGTGTGAGAAGTGAGCAAGCTTAATGCCGTATCTCTACGTCCATGCCTTTTTAGATATATCAATCTGTTATGAATGCTTTCCGGCCATACCCCACTAGCGTGACTGAAATTTTTCTGTGGCGAAATTGCTGAGGGCAGCTAAACCGCCTCAATGCTTGATGGTGTATCCTGGTCGAGGCGGGCAGCAGAGGTCAGGCGAAATTCCGCCCCTAGCGGAGATGGCAGCGCGTACAATGAAGAATCCGGCGATCCATTGGTAAAAATCAATGAAGAGAACCGTCGTGCAGCCATCACAAAGATCTCGAACTCGCCAACGGCTTACTGATCACATTAGGCCGGGAGTCCATGTCCTCTTCGTCGGTATCAATCCCGGCCTTCGCTCAGCTGCTACCGGACATCACTTCGCCGGGCACTCGAACCGTTTCTGGAAGCTCTTGTTCGAGTCAAAGCTTGTGCCAGAGCCACTCACGCACCAAGACGATTGGCGTCTTCCGGATTGGGGACTCGGGCTGACAAACATCATCCAAAGGCCCAGTAGCGGGATCGATGTGCTCAAGCCACAAGACTACGTGGCCGGCAGAAAAAGGCTCATCGCCACAGTGGAACGCTATCGCCCTCACACAGTCGCCCTGCTTGGTGTCACGATCTATCGTGCATTATTCCCAGAACACCGGACTGGACGAGTCAGTCTTGGACTCCAAAACGAGGCACTGGCAGGCTGCCTCGTTGTTGTCCTGCCCAATCCCAGCGGCCGGAATGCCCATTATTCATACCGAAGGATGCTTATGGTATTCCGCGCATTGCGCAATACGACGAAGGGAACGATCGCAGTGAGTGCCTGAGTCAGCCGTAGTAAATTTCTCACGAGTTATGATATACACGCCATTCTGAATTGGTATTTGGGATTGCCGTATCACGCAGATCCCGCCGGCCGATTCCCCCTTAACTAGTTAGAGGAAGATGAAGAACATAATCCTTGGTCTGTTTATCTGTTGTCTTCTGGCAAGTCCCACTGCCCTCCAGGCGCAACAATCGCCTCAGCTATTGACTCAGGGAGCGATGACAGAGTGCCAGGCAGGTCGTGTCACTCAAGACCGTACCAGCCGAGTCGGCCATTTCGAGAAAGGCCAGATTTTGGGGGAGCAAGCCGTCGCCTTGGACGATCGATCTGCCGACGCGCACTTCGCCCTATTCTGTAATTTGGGCGAGTTAATGCGGATCGATGGGGAACTGAGCATCACATCAGTGATGGGTTTCCGCCGTATGATGAAAGAACTCGACCGGACATTAGAGCTCGCACCGGAGCACCTTGACGCCCTGTCTGCCAAAGGGACGTTCCTGATCAGACTTCCTTCCCTGCTCGGGGGAGACAGGGAAAAGGGCGAGAAGCTTCTCCGGTATGTACTCCTGAAGGGACCGCAGGCTGTCAACGCCAGGCTCAGTCTGGCCACGAGCTATTGCGCTAACGGCCGCCACAGTGAGGCCCTCTTACTTGCCTCCGAAGCGCTGGATATCGCTCAAGCCCAGCGAATGGATGACTTCACCCCTGAAGCAGCAAGAGTGTTGGCTCAGCTCAAAGCGAATGCTGCCAAGGCAAATTAGCCCCTCCTCATTGTCTTCCTAGCACCACGTATTAAATCGTGCTATCTTCACCGCCCAAGTATGGGGCACACGGGTCTCCTCTTCTCCTGTGCGCTTCATGAGATTCACGGGTAGACTATTCACCATCCTATACAGGGGCACACCATGTTACTCGACGGCAAAAAGGGACTCATCATCGGCGTGGCGAATAAACATAGCATCGCCTGGGCCATTGCCCAATCGGCAGCCGGCCAAGGGGCGCAGCTCATCTTCAACTATCAAAATGAGCGGTTGCGGGAAAACGTCGAGGAACTCGTTGCCACCATGCCAGGTGCGAAAGCCTTTCCCTGCGATGTTGGAGACGACACCCAAATTGCCGCCTTGATACACAACGTGCAGAAAGAAGTCGGCACGCTCGACTTTCTGGTCCATTCGGTGGCCTTCGCCCCGCGCGAAGAATTGACAGGCCAGTTTGTCAATACATCCCGCCAGGGTTTCGCCATGGCCTTGGACGTCAGTGCCTATTCCCTTGTGGCTGTAACGAGAGCGGCCATGCCCTTAATGACCGACGGCGGTTCCGTCGTCACGCTGACCTACCTCGGAGCAGAACGAGTTGTGCCGCACTACAACGTCATGGGGGTCGCCAAGGCCGCGCTCGAGGCAACCGTCCGCTATCTCGCCCATGACCTCGGCCCCAAGAACATCAGGGTGAATGCTATCTCTGCCGGTCCGATTAAAACCCTCGCCGCCCGAGGCGTGTCCGGCATCAGCAAGATGGTGGATCACCACCGGGAGTTCGCACCGCTTCGCCGCGCAACGGAACAAGGCGAAGTCGGCGACACGGCGTTGTTCTTAGTCAGCCCTTTAGGACGCGGAATTACCGGAGAAGTGATTTATGTCGATGGCGGGTACCACATTCTGGGCTCACTCGCATCCGTCGAGTGACAGCTGTTGAATGCGGGATTGTGTAGCAGCTATTCGAGCGTTCGTCTGAGGGTTTTCAATTTCCCGCGTTTCGTTTTGCTCTCCAACCGTCGTTCCTTCGATCCCTTCGTCGGTTTCGTGGCTCTGCGTTTCTTGCGCGGGATGGCCACGCTCCGAATGAGTTCGCTCAGCCGAGCGAGGGCATCCTCTCGATTCTGCTCTTGGCTCCGGTACTGCTGGGCTTTGATGGTGATCACGCCCTCTTCTGAGATGCGATGATCCTTCAATTTTAGTAATTCTTCCTTGTAAAACGGTGGCAACGACGAGGCGGCAATGTCGAACTGCAAATGAATCGCGGACGAGACTTTGTTCACATGCTGCCCGCCGGCACCCTGCGACCGCATCGCATGGATATCGATCTCAGAATCGGGGATGGTGACGTGAGGTGAGATTTGCAGCATTGAGGTCATTGCACTGGTGCGACATAGGTAGGACTGATTTATCCCAAAGATAGCCTGGCTGAGAAAATTTCACGCTGGTAGAGAACTTGTGCGATGATCTGATCCAGAATGAGCCGTACCCTCTTTTCCAAAACGCGACCAGTTGAATAGTTAGCAGGGGCGTAGAAGTCTATACGCCTCGCCTCCAACAATTTCTTGCAGGTCTCTATGGATTTCAGTGTTCGGGGTCTATGAACCGCGATTGCATATCCTCCATTCTTTTTTGTGACTGTCATGCCGGGTACATCTGTCATTCCATCTCCGATGTATACGATATTTGAGAATGGAATTCGCCGTTGGTCTTCAGGCATATATTCGTTGATTGGGGCGTCCAGACCTTTATTGATGCGAAAGATGTATTGGGTCTTGATCGTGTCGTTAATAAGAATGTTGGGCCACGTGGCGCGGTCATGATGATCAAAAAAATATTCTGATGCAAACATAGCAGTGAAGTGGTTACGGATGGAGACTCCCTTTAGGATCTCCTTCTGACCCGCCGAGATGATGTAGTTTTCTAGGCGGATGTTTCCTCCCCCACGCTTGCGCACATACTTTGCTATGCGCTCAAACCAACTCTTCACACCAGGAAAGTACTGGATTCTGGCACCAAGACTGCAAAGATCGCTCCGATTGAGATGTTGTTGCTTGGCCTCTAGCTTCTCAACCAATAGCCGCATGTAGGTGAGCATCTCATCGCCACCCGTTTTCTCAGCCTCTTGCTTCACTGTATGCCAGAACCTTTTGGGATTCACACCGAGCTTCGGGAGGATGGTGTACTCCTGCATCGGCTGGGGCGTCAAAGTTCCATCGAAGTCGTATATCATCGCAATAATGTTGTGCTTGAATTGACGATGTTCTGACATTACGCTTCAGTCGTTGCTGGCTAGCTCGTACGCGTTCCAGTATGCTTGTGGTACGGATAGCTAGGTGAGAGGAAATCCTATGGTGCCAAGTCTACTACGATCCCAAATACTTAACCAGTGCCTCTTCATATCACATAGAACGCAAATGGACTGACTGTTAAGGACTCAGATCTGTTGGCAAGAGAAATCGTCTTGGGGGCCGTGAAGGAGGTGTTACTGTAGTTCTGGCAGGCGATCGATGATGCGCAGACGCACTTCTTCTCCTACCTGCATTTGCACCATTTTAGTGGTCAGGCTTTCTCGAACCCGATGGGCATCCTCCATCTTAAATTGAACCTGGCCCCCGCTCCGCTCAACCAGGTGGAAGAGCAGCAAGTTCGTGATGTGTTGTAATTCTTCGTCACTCGTGTGCGAACTCATGTTCAAGATCTTGGACATTGGAGAGGCTCCAGTTTGGTCATCAGGCCAGCCTCATTTATGCCGAATCCCCTGTTGTTCTACAATGACCCAAAGGAAGGGGGAGTCCTGGCGTTGCAGCGAGGGCAACTCCCTCGCCTACTACATCGGCTCATGCTTGATTGCACTGGTAATACAATAGTTTACAGATGACAGGCTGATTGATCGCAACGGAGTTAGCGGAGCTTCGAGGCGGGAAGTTTAAGAAGTCAGGACTTTGAATCCTGATACTCTTCGTGCCAGGCCATCTGGATCGCTTCGAGGATTTTCTCGTTCGATTTCTTGGGATCGTCCTTAAAGTCCGGGAGCGCCGTGATCCAGGCGTGCATGTCGGTGAATCGAACCGTGAGGGGGTCCGTTTCCGGATGTTTTTCCACTAAACGGATCGCAATATCCTCGGTATCTTGCCACTTCAGATCCATTTCAATCCCTCGCCTCTTGAGCTTACGTGACCTGGGACACTTTTTTCCCCTGGAGCCCTCGCTTGAGCGAATCGTCGAGCATCGCGACCGTCAACCCCTTCGCGGACTGCTCAAGCTCGGCCATGCGCGTACGAATGGCCCGCGGGTCGTTGCCGTCTTTTGCTGCTGCGAGCGAGGATAAGACTGATCGAATTGCCGCGACATCCTCCTGTGGAATCAAATGGCCACCCTCGGTCAAAGATTTCTCTGTTGTGGTGATCAGCGCGCCGGCATCGAGCCGCGCTTCGATCAGTTTTCTGGCGGAGACGTCGTCCGCAGCAAACTTGAACGAATCTTCGATCATCCGTTCCACTTCGTTGTCGGATAATCCATAGGAAGGCTTGACCTCGATGGACTGGCTTTGCCCTGTTCGCATGTCTTTCGCCAAGACGTTGAGGATGCCGTTCGCATCGATCAAGAACGTGACTTCGATGCGCGGAACACCTGCCGGCAGAGGGAGGACCTTCAGCCGAAAGCGGGCCAGGCTGCGGTTGTCCTTCACCAGTTCGCGTTCGCCTTGGAGGATATGGATGTCCACGCCGGTTTGGCCGTCGACGTAGGTTGTAAACATTTCCTTGGCACTGGCCGGGATAGTCGTGTTGCGTCGTATCAAGCTGCTCATCACTCCGCCCATGGTTTCGATGCCAAGGGAAAGAGGTGTCACATCGAGGAGCAACAGATCGGTCGTTCCGCCGCTAAGGATGTCGGCCTGGACGGCCGCGCCGAGCGCGACGACTTCGTCGGGATTGAGTTCGCAGTGTGGTTCCTTCCCGAACAGAGCCTGAACACGCTGCCGAACGAGTGGCATACGAGTCGCGCCGCCGACGAGGACTACCTCATCGATGTCGTTCGGAGTAAGGCTGGCGTCTTTCAGGGCGAGACGGCAGGGTCCGAGTGTGCGCTCCACCAAGTTTAGTGTGAGGGATTCGAGTTGATCACGCGTGAGATCTCGTGAATACCGGTCTTTGCCATCCGGCAGGTCGAGTATCGCTGTGGTTTTCAGCTCATCGGAGAGTCTGATCTTTGTCCGTTCAGCCTCCAGTCGAACCGCCTGCATGTGGTCGGGGTAGGCGTTCAAGTCGAGATTATGCTGTTCGCGGATTTCCTTGACGAATAGATCTGCGAGCTGGCGGTCGAAGTCATCGCCTCCGAGATGTGTATCGCCGTTGGTCGCAAGGACTTCGAAAATGCCGTCCTTGAGCTTCAGGATGGAAATATCGAAGGTTCCCCCGCCAAGGTCATAGACGGCAATCGTGCCTTGAGTCTTCTGTTGGAGCCCGTAGGCCAGCGAGGCAGCAGTCGGTTCATTGATAATTCTCAACACGTCGAGTCCTGCGATCATGCCCGCATCCTTCGTGGCTTGCCGCTGGCTATCGTTGAAATAGGCAGGAACGGTAATGACAGCTTTGGTAATGCTCTCGCCGAGATGTGCCTCGGCCCGTTGCTTCAGTTCCTTCAGGATCATGGCCGATATCTGCGGCGGCGAATAGGTTTTCTCGCCAAGCTTGATCCGGATCACCCCGCCCTGTTCCGTCAAGTGGTAGGGGAAGTAGGCCAGCTCGTCCTTCACGTCCTCAAGGCTTTTTCCCATGAATCGCTTCACGGAATAGACGGTTCGTTCAGGGCTGCGCGTCAAGTGTTCTTTCGCCGGATCGCCGACGATCAGCCCGTTGTCGGTCATTGCGACGACAGAGGGAACCATTGTCCGCTCGTTCCGACCCGGGATGACACGCGGCCGTCCATTCGCCATATAAGCCACGAGCGAATTCGTTGTGCCGAGATCGATACCGACGATACGAGCCATGGCGGTGATTATCCGATGGTTGAGACGAGATCGCTCACGATGTTCTTGACGTAGGTGCGGTTGGAGAGATTTTCTCGCATCTGCTTCAGTATTCGACTGCGCTCGACCCTTGCCTGCTCGGTGGCTTCCCCGCGATCTTGAAGTGCATCCCACTGAACAAAGAGTTGCTGTAGGGCGGCCTCCATGTCCCGTTGCCGCTGTTCGAGCGTACTTCGTTCCGATTGGAGCTTCGCGCGGAGTGCCGATTCGTTTTCTGATGCGTGGTCGGCGGCTCGGTACTCGCTCAATGTATCTTGCAGCTCAAGAATTTCTTCAAAGAGGTCGGCGGGAGGAGAGTTCCGAATCTCTTTCACCGCCCCGGCCTCCAGATCAAGCAGATATTCCGCCCGTTCGATCGGGTTACGGAGCGTCCGGTACGCGGTATTCAGCAGGGCGGAATTGCCGAGGCTGATGTTCTGTTCGTCAGTGCTCTTATTCTGATAGAAGTCAGGATGGAATACGCGGCTTAGTTCGTAGAATTTGCTTTCCAGCTGGTGCTGGTCGATCGTGAGGCGGCGGGGGAGGCCCAAGCAGGTGAAGTAGTCGAGTTCTTTCGAAACCGGCTGGACTTTGACGCATCGGTCACAGAAGTATTCACCGGACACTTCAGATTGACAATGCCAGCACATGCTCCGAGCCATCTGCAGTTCTCGAGGGCTTGCATTGTGGGTGTGCTGATGGGTCATCCTGCTACCTCTCCTGACAAGACGGGCATGGCAATCTGCCATGCCCGTGGACGGTTCGATGCTCTGCCGATTCTTCGTTATGCCGAGAAGGACTCTCCGCAGCCACAGGTCTTGTCGGCGTTCGGATTGACGAATTTGAAGTTTCCGCCCATCAGGTCTTTTTGGAAGTCCAATTGTGTGCCTTGAAGATAAATCGCGCTCTTGGCGTCGACAATGACTTTCACACCGTCGAAGTCATGGACCTGGTCGTACTGGCCGATCTTTTCGTCGAAGTTGATGGTGTAGCTGAGGCCTGAACAGCCGCCGCCCTTCACACCGAGGCGAAGCCCCCCTTCCGTGAGTCCCTGCACGTTGATGAGGCGTTTCACTTCTTTCAGCGCCGCCTCACTGAGCGTGATCACCGGAGCTTGAATGTCTGCGTTTGAGGTGTCCATAGCACACTCCCTTTGTTCACGTTACTTCGCGTCGACCAGTGCTCCATCGGCCTTCTTCTGGTAGTCCGCGAGGGCGGCCTTGATCGCATCCTCGGCGAGCACGGAGCAATGGATCTTCACGGGCGGCAGGTTCAACTCCTGCACGATGTCTGTGTTCTTGATCTTTTGAGCTTCCTCGATCGTCTTGCCTTTCAACCATTCGGTGGCGAGGCTCGAGCTGGCGATGGCGGAGCCGCAGCCAAATGTTTTGAACTTCGCGTCCACGATGGTATCGTTTTGCACCTTGATCTGGAGTTTCATGACGTCACCGCATTCCGGGGCTCCAACCATGCCGGTGCCGACCCCTTCCTCGTCCTTCTTGAAGCTTCCCATGTTGCGGGGGTTATTGAAATGATCGACGACTTTGTCACTGTAAGCCATGGTTCATCCTCCTCTTGCTACCCGAATCAGTGGGCAGCCCATTGAACTGATTTCAAATCGACGCCTTCTTTTGCCATCTCGTACAACGGGGACATTTCGCGCAATTTGGTGACGATCTCAATCACCTTCTTGATCGTATAGTCTATCTCTTCGTCCGTGTTGAAACGACCCAAACCGAAGCGGATCGATGAATGTGCCAGCTCCGTCCCGACCCCCAACGCGCGGAGCACGTACGAAGGTTCCAACGTGGCCGAGGTGCAGGCCGAACCGGAGGAGAGGGCAATATCCTTCATCCCCATCAGCAACGACTCACCTTCCACATAAGCGAAGGAGATATTGAGGTTACCGGGGAGCCGGTTGGTCGGATGGCCGTTCAGATAGCTTTCTTCGAGGGCCGCCATGATACCGGCTTCCAGCCGATCGCGCATCGTGGTCAACCGTGCCGCCTCCTTCGCCATTTCTTGTTCGCACAGTTCGCAGGCCTTGCCGAATCCCACGATTAAGGGTACCGGAAGCGTCCCGGAGCGCATCCCACGCTCGTGTCCGCCGCCGTCCATTTGCGCCGCGATGCGAACCCGAGGATTCTTTTTTCTCACGTAGAGCGCTCCGACTCCCTTGGGGCCATAGATCTTATGGGCTGAGAACGACATCAAATCGATCCCCATATCCTGTACATCGATCGGAATTTTGCCGACGCCTTGCGTCGCATCGCAGTGAAAGAGGATGCCCTTCTCTTTGGCAATCTTGCCGATCTCCTTGACGGGGTTGATCGTCCCGATTTCATTGTTCGCCAGCATGACGGAAATGAGGATTGTTTTCTCAGTAATGGCTTTCCGCACATCTTCGGGATTCACCATCCCGAATTTATCGACGGAGAGATAGGTGGCTGTCGCTTTGCCCTTTCCCTCCAAGGCCTTGATAGTGTCGAGCACAGCACGATGCTCGGTGGACGACGTAATAATGTGGTCGCCCTTCTCTTTATACATTTCCAAGACGCCCTTGATCGCAAGATTGTCCGATTCCGTGGCACCACTCATGAAGACAATCTCTTTCGGATCGGCCTTGATCAGCTTCGCGATCTGCTTCCGGGCCTGTTCGACGGCTTCTTCCGCGGCCCATCCGAAGGCATGGTTGCGGCTGGCCGCATTTCCAAACTTCTCGATGAAGTAGGGAAGCATGGCATCTAGTACGCGTGGATCCATCGGTGTCGTAGAATGGTTATCCAAGAAAATCGGAAATTTCATCGTTCAACTCCTTGTGCCGTGGGGGACTGAATTGTAATGAGAGGTGTGCCACCCATCATGTCTTGCAGGGTCATGTTATTGAGCAATTGTGCGATACTATCCTGAACTTTCAAGAGAGGGGTTCGGATATGGCAATTTTCCCGCTGCATGCACAACTCTCCATCCTTCTCGTGCGAACAATCGGTGATACCCAGGGGGCCCTCGATGCTTTCGAGAATTTGTGCGATCGTAATCTGGTGCGCGCGTCGGGCTAGTAAGTATCCGCCCTTGGGACCATTGTGACTCTCAATCAGCGCGTTCTTGGCCAGGGTCTGGAGCACTTTGGCGAGCAGCTCGAGGGGAATGTTATATTCCTCCGCGATCTCTTTCGTATTCACCACGCGCCCAGGCGTCACGTCGCCGAACTGAACAGCAGCGATGTGCTGAAGGGCCATAAGGGCGTAATCTGCTTTTTTCGAAATCTTCAACATTACTATTGCCGATCTCCCTGGTCGGAGACTATAATAATCTCCGATCAATATGGTCGGACTAAGAGTAGCATGCAGGTTTCGAAGCTGTCAACAGTGGAGAATAAGGCGGAATTCGGCTGAGAAAGGAACTGGCATATGGGCGGAACCAACCCCTATATTGAAAAAACTGACTACGAGCTTCCTCAAGTCGCCTATACCGTCACCTTTATCGCTCCTGGCGGCGTGGTAACGAAGGTTGAGGTCGATCCAACCAAGATCCCCTACGGCCCGACGGGGCTCCCAGGGAGCCTCTTGGATGTAGCAATGGGCAATGGGGTTGCATTGGAGCATGTATGCGGCGGGGTCTGCGCCTGTTCGACCTGCCACGTCATCGTAAAACAGGGGCTCGAAAGTTGTAACGAAGGCACAGACGATGAGTTCGATCAGTTAGAGGAAGCGCCGATCATTACGCTGCAGTCACGGCTTGGTTGCCAATGTGTACCGAACGGCACGAAGGATATCGTGGTCGAGATCCCGGCGGTCAATAAGAATCTCGTCAAGGAAGGCCATTAGCCCGGCTAATCATAGGTCTCTACTTTCACTGCTTTCCGGTCATAACCCGCCTCGACAAAATACGCTCGCAACGGTCGCACGAAGCCTTTTGTTCCACAGAGCATGGGGATCACTTTTGGCGCATGATCGATTAACGGCTTGAGCATCGAGAGTGTGAGATCGACAGCCTGCTGCTCCCCTCCAGCGGCCACCAATGGAAGATAGCGAAACCCGGGATGGGTCATGGCCAGCGTCAGTAGTTCCTGATGAAAAAGTCGTTCATCCTCTGCGGGAGCAATGGCAATGAGGAGAATGGTTGCCGTCTGTCGCTGCGCATAGAGATGCTTCAACATGCAGCGGATCGGGACGAGGCCAGTGTAACGGGCGATCAGGATCAATTCTCGATCGAGTAGAGCCGGAAGGATGAAATTCCCATAGGGGCCCGAAAGCTGTGCGGTATCACCGGGCTTGAGTGTTTTGAGATAGTTGGACCCTATGCCGCCTAATACACGATCGAAGATTAAGGTCAACTCGCCTGACGACGTGCCGGGCGCTGCCATCGAATAGGCCCGATTGAGCGGTGGTTTGGCGCCGACCGGCAGTTTGAGTGAAACCCATTGGCCAGGCTGAAAGGCAATGTTCTGAACGGCAGGAAGAAGCACTAGCTGGCGAACGTGAGGGGTAAGATCGTTTACCGAGAGTACCGCCGCAGGTTGGATGAATTCGGCCATATGGTTTCCTTCTTCCTCATAGCAGAAGCTACGACGAGATGGAAGCGCTTCGTTTTCTGTACAAGGTTTTCCCCTGCATGTTATAGATACCGAGCTTTTCGTATCACATCAGTGAGTATGCAATGACTCAGGTACGAGTGCGGTTCGCGCCCAGTCCGACCGGGTTTCTCCATATTGGAGGGGTCCGCACGGCGTTGTTCAATTGGCTCTTCGCTCGTCAGCAGAAGGGTGTCTTCATTCTTCGTATTGAGGATACGGATCAGAGTCGATCGACGGACGAGTCGATCCGGGCGATTATTGAAGGAATGAAATGGGTGGGACTTGATTGGGATGAAGGGCCATTCCGTCAGACCGAAAGGATGGATCTCTATCGGAGCCATGCCATGCAGCTTCTTGAGAAGGGGCAGGCCTATTGGTGTCACTGCAAAGCAGAAGATCTCGACGCGAGGCGTAAGGAGGCCGAGGCCAAGGGATTGTCGCAGAAATACGACGGTCGCTGCCGAGACCGGGGCCTTACGAATCAGGCAGGCGATGCGGCTTTGCGTTTCAAGGCTCCCCAAGCGGGAGAGACTGTGGTCAGCGATCTCATCAAGGGCCGGATTGTTTTCGATAACGCGGTGCAGGACGATCTGATCATTCTTCGCTCGAACGGCTACCCAACGTACAATTTTTCAGTGGTGGTCGATGATGCGCTGATGAACATTACCCACGTGGTGCGGGGAGACGATCACTTAACGAATACGCCGCGGCAGGTTCCGATCTTCCAAGCCTTAGGGTTTCCGGCCCCTCAGTTCGGGCATTTGCCGATGATTCTGGGTTCGGATAAAGCCAGGCTCTCGAAGCGACACGGTGCAACCTCGATCATGGCCTACAAAGAGATGGGGTATCTTCCGGATGCCACGGTGAATTATCTCGTTCGGCTTGGGTGGTCACATGGTGATCAGGAAATCTTCACTCGCCAGGAATTGATCGAGAAATTTTCCTGGAAGAACGTTCAAACGTCCCCAGCCGTGTTTAATCCTGACAAGCTACTCTGGATGAACGCGGAATATATCAAGACTAGTCCGCCGTCCCAGGTTGCTCAGGCCCTGACTCCTCTCTTAGAGGCAGCGGGATTAAAAGACGAAGTTCAGACCGCCTCAGCCGGCTGGCTCGCGCAGCTCGTCGTCCTCGTGAGGGAACGGGCGAAGACACTCGTGGAGATGGTCGATTGGGTGAGGCCGTACTTCGGACAGGCCGTGACGTTCGACGAAGAGGCAGTGAAGAAATTTCTCACGCCGGCTATGGCGCCAATACTCGGCAAATTGCTTGCTCGGTTCGAGGCCTTCCCCGACTTTTCGAAACAGCTATGGGAGGCGGTCTTCAAGCAACTGGTCGAGGAAGAAGGAGTGAAGATGGGACAGCTGGCTCAGCCGGTTCGCGTGGCCCTGACCGGTCGCACGGCCAGCCCAGGCCTCTTCGACGTGATGGAGGTGTTAGGGCGAGATCGGACGCTCTTTCGGCTCCGCCAGGGGATCGAGCGAGCCTCAGTATAATTGGCCGGCTCCCGCCAGCAAACCCGCGTCGATCTTGACGGAATCACACGCCGTATATTACTGTGATCTCCGGTTGGGGGATCGTCTAGCGGTAGGACGTCAGTCTCTGGATCTGACTACCTAGGTTCGATTCCTAGTCCCCCAGCCAACCTTTCTACTACAAAAGCGGTCGGTTAGAAGCCCATCCTGAAAG
>Ga0187894_10000535_pt1 | contig 51853 bp, 61 predicted proteins | sample GBC1701081metaG_FD_136650 | JGI IMG/M metagenome (GOLD analysis project Ga0187894, IMG submission 136650) | White microbial mat communities from a lava cave in the Kipuka Kanohina Cave System on the Island of Hawaii, USA - GBC170108-1 metaG ...
TCCTCAACGAGTTTGAAACTCAGGTACTTAACGACCTGCCTCTGCCGCTCATCCGCTCTAATTATGGCACTTGTTCGCTTCATTGTTTCAGGGCGTCGCAACGCGACATGAAAGCTCCTCTGATAGATAGAATGATTTACTCAATACTTACTTATATCTATATCCGTGACGTGCCCAAACGCCTCTTCCAAGACTTCAAATTCGCTCTGATAGCCATGCTCTGGGCATTCATCCAGGACAGAACCCGAAAGGTTCCCATTTAAGTCTTCATCAACGATGACCGCGTGTCCCCACACGATCAGCTCATACCTAATACCTCCTTGGTATTCATATTGCTTTTCTATTCTGCCCATTTTCCTCCTCCTTATTCCATGAGCCAATTTCCACCTTCTCGGTGGTTAGCTCAACTGGTTTTCCATTCTGATCTAGTTCCAATTTGAAACTAATCAGACGCCTCGACTGTCTGAATTTACCGATAAATTCCCCAGTCTCAGCATCTACCATTAGATGTGATACATACTGTTCTGCCTCGAGCAGTGTGTTAAACTTCTTGATCATCTCTGTTTTTTCCCTACTAACCACAACTACTTCATATTGATTTTTCATATTTTTTCCTCAAATGGCTGATTCTAGCCATTTCTGCAACCTATTGATTACATCTTGGGATGTATGACCATCCCATTCTGGCGCATTGGCCAGAGTTTCCCCAGCATACAGATCCCATGCTGATGCTGGGAGATGATATGTAATTGTCTCCGGCCCAAGCTCAAGGCCGGCTATAAACCAGCCTGACCAAGTAGAACCGTCATGGTGCGCCCATGATTTCCATGTCCGAAAGCCGTCTATCTGCGCCTTGGACAACATTTTGGCTATCATACAGAATAGCATGCACCTGTGCGCATACAATTCATCAAATGTATGGTAGCCGTCCGAGACGAGGTCGGCTTCGTGTGTCAGTTGGATCTCAATCGTGGTACCATCAACGGATGGTACCAATATCACTCCTTTCATGCTTGTTCCTCAGTAGGATCCGGTGATCTCTACAACCTGATCACCGAACCTATACCAATTATTGCTGCTCACCCCCTGGGTTTGGGTTGAGCCGCTTGGCAAGTCCTGGTATTCAACCTATTCAAAGCCCTGCGCTTCAAGGGCAAGCGCAATAGCTTCATAATCTTGGCCCCCGTCTTCGGGAACCTCAAAATACCTCGATAAAGTTCCAACCTAATGTTGAAACTTTTAAAATATGAGAGGGTCATAATGACCCTCTCACATCCAGACTATTCGCCAGTCTGGATAAAGTACTCAACCCTATCTTTTAGGGCCGAGAAGCTTTTTTCCAGACTATCCGCGCTTAGGTATGCATCCTCGTATCGGCGAGGCCACATACGCAGATACCATAGCAAGTCTGCTTGTTTCTCAGTGAGGCCGACCAACTCAGTGGCCGCCTCACTGATCCACATCCTGGGGTTCATCCCTTGGCCATGAACCGCGACGATCCAGCCGGCCAGGCACATGGTCGTGCCGCACTGGTGGAGACCGTCCGTTTGGACGTCCTTAACCCTGGTTCCGTCGGTTGGCTCCCAGTCCAACCGAATGATCCAGTTTGCCATGTTGAACCTATCAAGGTTCAACTCCACCTGTTTCATGGTTTCAATGAGAACCTGCTTGGTTCTCTCATTTACGCTGTTGTGTCTCATTTTTTCTCCTACATGTGGTCGCCAGCGGACTGCGGAAATATTAATTCTATCCGCATACCGTTGGTACCGTTCAAGCACCGTGCCCCGTGGGGCAACGGGTGTACGCAAGTATCGCAGTACAGCGCCCAACTGGCCTGGAAATATGAGCCAGTCTTGTCGTAGAATTTGTTGAAGCGGTCAACCGCCTCATCGCAGGCTTCATCGATTTCCAGCTGCGTAAAGGCTCGCGGGTATCGTTGATCACGGCGGTACTCCCCGTGACCGGCTTCGATAACCCACCACCTAAAGTCATCTTGGGTAAATGGTGTCATTTTTCTCCCATGTTTTCGTCATCTTCGACCTCATACACCATGTGGTCGAAATCCTCGGTTTGCTCATCCCACCCATACTTATCGGCCATCTCGCGGTAGAACTGGTTAGCCGCCTCTCTGGCTTCCTCGCGGCTATCGAACGGCGCCCATGTCCCATCCTGATAATCGATACTATATCCATATTTTTTCATTACCCCTATCCCTCCAGCTGCTCTATTTCCTCATCGGTCAGGTCTTCGCCGACCGGTAAGGTGTTCATATCATATTGAGTGGCGACACGGAAGCCGCCACCCTCTACTTCTACGATGCAAATACTGGCATCGTCTGAGAACCTAATCTTGTTCATGTTTCTCCTTATACGCCTCAATGAATCCAACATGGGCGAACACTTGGGATTTCTTCACACTCCCGTCCGCCTGATGCTCTTCCACAGAGCGACGAACAGAGAACGCATATAGAGGTGTTATCTCCCTCGCCCATAGTTGCCTCTCTAGTGCGCCCATTAAATATGGAGCGCCACCTATCATGGCTGAATCACAGCCAGAAAACCGAACAATATTAGTCAGGAGATGTGCGCGGTGCGCAATCTCTGGACCTGTCGGTTGCTCATCAAATGTGAGCAGCCTGGAGATCTTGGATTTTAGCTCGGTGGACGGTTCCACCACACCAGCTGTAACCTGATCTGGCGTGGCCACATGTTGTGTTAGATTTAGGATCTTCATATATTCCTCTATTCCTCAAATTTCACGCGACTCCATTGCCGCGGTTGGTTGGTGGGGGGGGGCGCACAGATCGCCACCCCTTGAGTTGGTTACGCCTATACCCTAACCGGAGATCGGTCAGAGTATGCGCCCCCACCTATCCGGGCGCACCGAGCCGCGTCGACGGCGCAATGCTTCAGCGCGCCGTCGACGGATCTGTGGATCACCCCACAAGCTCCGCGTACTGGCCCCTCGCATGTATGGGGGTCGTCCACGAAATTTTCTCTCTCCCGCTTTAGTTCGCAGGCCCAGCACTCTGGGAACTGCCCGTCAGCGGCATAGTGCTCGCATTCTCTGTAACTCGTATTGCACTTTCTCATATTTTCTCCCCATCAAGGTGTTCCACGTGGAACACCTTTTCTTTTACTGAGATTCGATGGACTCAAATGCCTCTAAATCTAACAACATTAAAGATCTAAAAATTGACTGACCGACGAGCTTTCCGGGCGGCCCTGCGCGATGGGAACCCCTCGGTCGGTTTCGGCTCGTACCGCGAGCGGAGGAAGCGAACTTTCGCTCCAGCGGCCTGGGCCACGAGGATCAATGCGGCCCACTCAGCAGCGAACTTTGCCTGCGCTTCAGCGGCTTTCTTCGCCTGGGCTTCAGCAAAAGTGGTTTGTACGTTCAACTTAATGACAGTCATAGTAATCTCCTTAAAAACCAAGGTTAATCTTTCCAACAAGATAGAATAGAGCATTTCTAATCTATCTTATTATCCCATCAAAAAACAAAAAAGAGTTCCGATCTAATCTCCAAAATAAAAAATAGGGACGGGCCAGACGGGCCAACCCGTCCCAGAGCGCCTCAGCATCAATGCAAAAGTGCTGAGGGGAGATTGAGGCATATCAAATAATAGATTCAGCCGCGAGTCAAGCTAATTTTTTGCTTGCCCGACCGCAGGATGAGCAAAAGCTGGCGCCCGCGATCCTATGTTTCTGCCCACATCTTGGGCAGAACGGGGCGACTAAATTCAGCCCCGCAGTTGGGGCATTCTCTAGCGCAGCCCGCGATAATGGCTGCGTCGGCCCAGAATTTGATGGGCGAGTCAGGGGTTGAGTTGCCCCGAATCGCCCCACCCCACGGAAATTTTTTAAATTAAATATCATAATATCCATTCCTCTCAGCTAGCACCCTCACATATGCGAGGAAATGGTCGATCTGATATAATTTTTCAAATAATTCCGCTGCCCATTCATCCTGGGTCAGCCACAAATCATTCATGGTCTGCTCCAGGGCAACTAGAATTTCGGACAATCCCAGTCGTGAAATCCTTGAGGCCGCGAGAAGCGCATCCTCTTCTCTCTTTTTCATGTTCATATCATTTCACCTTTTTGCCCACGGTGAGGGCATATGCCATTGCAACTGCGTTCGCCGCGCAGAGAAGGATAAGCGGCAGAAACCGAATGTTCCCTTTAGCGAAGGTCATCGCAACTTCAAGTAGGATGGTAAATCCTACAGCTTTGAAAAATCCCATGGACTTCCAGCCACGTGAGCCGTACCACATGCGAGCATAGTCAAAAATGCTTAATGATGATACGGTCAGCCCGCCCGCAACGGCGACCCACATATATGGGTTAGCCTGCGCCTCGCCGTGTGCCAGGCTATAGCTGATGACGGGCAGACTGGCTCCGACCACAGAGCCGACTCCCGCTGCCAAACGATTGCGATTGAATATCTGAATCTGCCTAAGCAGACCAGAATTCATGGAAGGTGTATTTTTCTTCGCCATGATAATCTCCATTTATTTGTTAATTATTAGAGAGGCAAACAGTAGAGTATCCGGTACTGGCTACTGAGGTTTGCCTCTCTAATTTTTTGCCCCCTAGCGGGAGAATTTAAGAAATGTTGAGAACTGGCTGTCGCTGATCTTCTCGATTTGCCAGCCTATCGATCTTGCCATGTCAATGATGGCGTAGTCCATCTCGTAGTTATGGCTCGGATGCTCGATCAGGAAGTCAAGCCAATCCGCGTCTTGGCTATTGAGGATAAATACCTTGAATCCTTCAATCTTTATTGTCATTTGAAATTTCTTTGCCATTTAATCTCCTTATATTGATAGATAATAGGGGGCATCATGAATTATTAGCCTGAGTCCCTACTATCCATCATCTGCTCCGCCGTAGACACCATGATAGGAAGCAACCCCTGTGCCACATTCCATTATTAAGTGTAAGTATATGGAAATAAAGGACTTAGCCCATTATGGCTTTACCATAATTAGATTAAAATATGGGTATATTTTACCTAGTAGCGGTAAATTGTTGAAAATAAAGAACTTCCATCGTGTAAGGATTACATACCATTATGTAAAGACTACATAGTGTAAAAAGTACACTAAGGGTTATAAAAATTACACACATCACAAATTATTGATTGTTGAATTGAAAATCATTTTCATTTAGAAAGCAAAAAGAATGCCCACCAAAAAAGGCAGGCATTGGTTAAATAAAATTTTATTTTAATGGCCGAACAATTGGCCACCTAGTAGGCCATTAAAATAAAATAAAATGCCGACTAAAATGAAGCCGGCAAGAATACGAATTAGAAAATTAATTTTCATAATACATCAGTAGGGAATGTGGGATGGACCCCACCCCGTATTCGAGCGCTGAATTTCTCAGCGCCTCTCGGAGATTCTGCTGAGAGAATTCGATCCACCTCTCAGCAGATGCCCATGATAGGATTATCCCATCATTGGCACATACATGGCCTAAATTACGATAGAATGAGTCCACCGCATAAAACTCGGGTACCATCACCTCTCCGTTTGGGAGGAGATAGCCGACGAATTGATATTTCTCCCCTCTCAGGGGGTTGAATGCTGTGAATTGGTATTTCTCTAGTGTCATTTCAAGCTCCTAATTAATTAGCGGCCACGCTATTGTGGCGATGAAATTAGAGCATGATAGACTATTGAATGCAAGCAATTTTTTGATCTATTTTGATTTTAATTTTGGCTATAACTACTAATAAATTAGTAGTTGAGAATAAAAAATATTCCCATAGACTGTCTATGGGACTGAATAATTAGAATAGTAATCTGATCCCTATATATATAAGGATGAGGATTACTATTAGAATTACCAGAAATAATGCCCAACGGGACTGAGCATTATGTCGGGCGTCTTGTTTGAGGTCGGATGCGACCTCAAGATTTATAGGGTGTATTTTTTTCATAATTCTCCTATTAGTGGGGCGGGAGGATTATATCATTATTTAAAATAGAATCAAGACAGTTCTATTTAGGAACATTTCTATTTAAGACATTTCTATATAGAAACATTCTTATATAAGCTGTTCCTATATAGGATAATGTATTCCTATATAGATTATTTTGCCCAAGAAAGAAATACACCATATGGTATAGTTTTAACAAATTAAATGTTGCGGAAAATCGGCAAAAAATGGCCATTTTTGGGCATGATGTGAAAAATTAAGTTATTGATTCTAAAGGGCTTAGGGGATCGGCAAATCAAAAATTAAAAACGCATATCTTACCCTAGGGAAAATGAGAAAATCTTCTCATTCATGGAGAGCAAATCGTCTAAATCCTTTATAATCAATAGGTTACAGATTTTAACTCTTAAAGTTGGTAAATCCCATAAGTTCTTTATAATCAATAACTTATAGTCCATTGACCAGGAAGATGAAATTTGTGGTATAAAATTTGTAAGGGTGGATAATGTGGGATGTGGTATAGGAATTGCTAATAGCAAATCGTGTGCCAAAATTACCGATTATATAGGTATCTACATAGGGTAGGTATGGCATAGAAATTGTCCAAAGCAAATTACATACCATAGTGAATTAAAATCGTTCAATTTAGCTGGGTAAATTATGTGCTTTATAATCTTATACTTAGTACGGTTTTGCCCCTATGCTACTATACCTCTCGGATGTCATACGGTGTAAAAATTACATAGTTCCAATATGCAAGCTTGATGCCAAGTCTAAATTATATATCTATAATGATTATATTCCTGTAATAATTTAGTCAGACCAAATGCTTAGTAAAATATAATGGTCAGACCAACTCTACGAATCATTTCGTAGTCCTAGACGCAAGCAGTATGCCACAAGTTAAATACTTGATTCTAAAGGGGTTTCGGCCCTAATAATAGGCCAAAAATGACCCTATATCATAGCATACCCCAAAGCCTAAAAATCGATCCTAGGCCAATTGTGACGAAAGCCTGTAAGTCATTGATTCTAAAGAACTTGTTTGTGTAATCTGTAATATTAGCGAGTGAGATTAGAAATGAGAGAAATCTATGGCATCATTCTTGCATAAATGCTTGGTACCAAAATTGCAAGGAATAAATACTGTGCCACAAAATTGTTATGCAATTACTGTGCCAAAAAATATTTATTTCGTTAAATTAGAGAAATAAATTTGCGTGCCAACCATAAGTCTTTTAATATTATATATTTATAATATTAAAGATTTTTAATGTGGGGGGAGTAGGGGACGGTGCGATGCCTCTAATTTAGTATCTAGGAAAACTTTCATGGAAAAACTTTTTCCATAATTTAGTAGCTAGGAAAAAATTATAAAAAAAGTTTTTTCTTACTTCAATAGCTAGGAAAAATTTCATGAAAAAAGGCTAGTAGGTAAGGAAAATTTATTAAAAATGATTTGATTTATGATTAATTATGGAAAGAGTTATATTACAAGGGATAAATTTTCCAAAAAAAATAAAATACATGAAAAGTTTTTATTATCTTGGGTGAGGATTGAAAAAAGTGTTTTTTTATTTTTGGGCAAATAGCGGTTGATGGAGTTTAAGTTCATTTAAGATGTGTACTATTACGTCTACAGTGAAACTGTTTCCTAATACTTTGTATCTTTGAGTATTACTGATACAATCAATGTATTCTGGATCAAAGGTTTGTAGTTTTTCACACTCTTTTACAGTTAACTTTCTATAAGAGATACCATTATTTGACTCAATCCTGACCATTAACCTTCGTTCTGATTGTCCTTTTGGAATAACTTCCATTTTATCATATTTTAATCGGGCAGCTAAACTTCCTCCTTTTTTGTAATTGGCGTCTATACAATAAGATTTGTTTCTGTCCACAACTCCATCTTCAATTATATCAGCTAATAGTATCCCTTTGTCTTCTGGTTGACTGACTGGAAAATTACACCAGTAGTACCTTTTCCTTTCTTGGGCAGAAAGAGTTGCTGAGTTAATTAATATAGGTTCAACTCCCATGTATTGAGTAATTATATCCCTCCACTCCTTCTTCATCCTTACATTTTCTAATATAAATGCTAAATTAGGATTTCTTTCTAACAGTGTATTTTTAATTTGGGCAAAAGTGAAGAATAATTTGCTTCTTGAATCATCAAAACCTAGTCTCTTACCCGAAACCGAAAACCCAGTACATGGACTACCACCAATAAGTAAATCTATTCTTGGTAAATCCCAGTCTTTCCATTTCTCTATGTCCCCTAACTGAATAGTGTCGGGAAAATGCGCATTGACTACCTTTAATGCAAATTTGTCTATCTCAGATGAAAAATACTTGTCATAAGAGATATTTGCCCTCCTTAACGCTACCTGAGCCGCTGAAATTCCATCAAAACAACTTAAAATATTCAAGTATTTCTCCTAATGTATCTCTCCATTAGCTCTTTTTTGTTTTTAAAATGGAAAAATTCCAGAATTAAGTCGTTTAATTCTATGTCACATTGCTTGCAAACACCTAAATAATTGTTATGGTTTGCGCAAATCTGCCATTGGCTTTGTGAGGGTTTGCCACATCTTTTACATGGTACCCTTCTTATTCCTCTTCTTGTATAAGGAGCTTTTCTTGGCATAATACTTATCTTTCAAGTCATTTTATCATAAATTTTTCCGTTGTCAAGAATGATGTTGACTCGCTTTTCTCTTAATGGTATATTGAAGAGGAAAGGAAATATTATGCTTTTAACTCCAGGTTTAGCCAGATTTGCTGGCGGTTCCACAAATAATTATAATAATTCTAAGGCATCTGATAAAGAAGAGCCTATACTCTTTTGGGGATGTTTTATTGTTTTTGGAATAGGATTTCTTATATGTTGGCTCGGAATTATGGCAACTATTTTATTTGTATATATACTATAGAAAATGGTTTTCTTTTCTTGGGCAAAATTAGATACTTATGATATAAGATTATTGTTTTAATTTAATAATACTATGTAAAGGACACGGTTATGTATAAATCAAAGAAAAGAATAGAAAAATGTGATGGGAACAGTGACTTATAAAAATCAGCCCGCAATTCATAAAACTAGAGGATCAATACCACTAGTCGGCACTAAACATTTATACACAGTAAATAAAGTTTTATGGCCAGAAGAAGTTGAGGATTTTTTAAAGACAAAATTAATAGGCAAAAGTCTGCATGTTTGTTCAGGACATTCTCTTCTTGGCAATATAAGACTAGATTTGGATTCTTCTGTTAATCCAGATATTATCGCAGATGCCGCTAAATTACCATTTGAAGACGCGTCTTTTGATACAGTTTTTGCCGATCCTCCGTACAACTTCAAATTCCAACAAAATCATGATATGCTGTCTGAGCTATCTAGGACAGCATCTAAACGAATTATCTTTCAACAATGGTGGCTTATGTCCGACCCTTATGGCTATTATAAAAAAGCACAAAGTAGGTTTGCTTTAGCCGAGTTATATGCTTGGCAGCCAAGGACTTATTTTGGAAGATGCCAGCTAATACAAATCTATGATAGAATTGAAGAATAATTGTTCTACATTCATAATCATGATATAATCTATTTTATGGAAAGGAAAATAAAAAGAGTTTTGTATATATGCGGATACAAAGGATGTAGGAATCGAGTCCCGATAAGGGATCTTATTTGCTCATCTTGCATGGCCAAAATATGGGAATTAGTATTTACAATCAAATTTGACTAGGAATGGAGCTGCTTTAACCCTCTCAATCTATTGACTAGGTATCCCCTAAACTCAAAAATATCTTGAACTTGAAAATACTTTCCATTTTCATGGAAGAATATTCCATCATTCCAGTATATTTTTAAATGTAAAAGTTCGGCAAAATATAAGCAGTCTTCGACTATTGCATAAAAGACCTGTTTTCCCTTAGTCTTGGCCCTTGCTCCGCTTAATACACATCTTTCCTTAGTTAGAAGTAGCATTATAAACTATAATTGCAATAATAAACATAATTCCAACGAAAATGAGATGCCCCGTGATGGAAAAAGTTTCACTATACCATTGCTTTTGTATTTTCTTCATGATTTGATTATCTCATCATAATAAACGAATGTCAACTAAGAAATTGCTAATGTGATCTGTGGAACCGGTCTAACTAAACCAGTCTCAAAAGTGTAGATTTTTGTATCTGAGCCTATTCCTTGGAAGTCATAATAATAGCCTTTTTCAATGTTTAATGGGCTTGTAGATGCTGAATTGACTATAAGATTAAAAGTAATTATTCCATCAGGAGAACTGTCTGTCTTTGTAATTTGACCGCTTACTCCGGGGCTTGAGGTTATTGAGACTTGGATAACTCCAGGATCAGCGTCTATTGGAGAGCTTTTTACTGTAAAGTAAACTTTTGACATGCTGACCCCTAAAGGAATATTTCCATAACTTCTATCGAATCTCCATGTATCTCCCGCCGCATAATTTAAAACTCGTAGTCCCGTGAGTGTAGCCATATTATTCCTCTAAAAACCAGTCTAACTTATTAAAATCCGCAGCGGTTAATGTGGTTTCTTCGGGCAGATTGGAAATGCTGAATTTATCAAAACCAAACTCAACTTCTTGTTGAAGTAAATCATTGTAATCATTAATAAATTGTTGAACATGTTCCTTATTATCCCGCCAATCCTTGCCCTTTTCTTGGTCAAATTGAGCCAAAATTTGATCTTTTACCTTGTCTCCATGCTTAAGTTCTTTGTCCACTGTTGTTATAAACCTTGATAACTCATATTTCTGTTTTACACTAAGTTTTGGCTCATTTGCCAGTCTTGATAAACTATCAACACTGATTTGTAATCTTCCTAAAATAACTTTCATTAAAATATTTCCTTTCTTTATTATTTTATTTCATTTTTGGAAAAAAGTCAAGGAAATCATCCAAAATTTGTTATACATAACTCAATTCAGCAACTTTGATCGCCCCGCTGGAATCCTTGATTTTAAATTTAAGTTTGGAGGCGCTTTCATCTAGCCACAGATTAATCTCGCTATTTGCTAGCACTCCATCAGCCAACGCCACATCGGGTGTACGCAAAATCAATCCATCCGTAGCCCAACTGAGCGCACGACTGTGTGAGGAATCAGCATACGAGATGCTGCCGAGTGAATATCTATCACCGGCGGGATCTTCATACACTGCGCCAAAACCGACCTGACTGTTGCGGTAAAAAAGCAGCCCGGCTCCGTCAGACTCAAACCCTACCTGACTGATGAAACTACCTGTCGAATCGTATGCGTCAAAGACCAGTGTCGGGCGATCAGGCAAATTCCAGGTTGCGTAATTTGCCCAGCTCCCTTGGGACCCCACATAACCCAGGTGATAGTTGACAATGCTGGGTGCATTCAAAGTCAGCAAACACGAGTATCCACCGATCAGAGGATGGCCGGACGCCCCCGACTCGATTAACTCGATTAGCGTTGGTCCATTGCTATTTCCCACCAGCGTGGGATTCCCAGTTGGGCTGTAATTGAAAAGACTAGCGCCGTCCACCATTGATCCATTTGCGGGATAATAGGTCAGCTCCCCCGTCAATCCTGGATTAATTGTTCCACCTCCACCGCCTCCAGTTGCCCAAACAAGTCTATTTAATGAAAGATCATAAATAAGTCCTTGATTATTAAGCGGAACACCATCTATCTGAATTCCTAAAATCGCATTACAATTTTGAATTTGAGAAACACTTAAGGTCTCAACTCCAAGCTCTATATCACTGTCAGTTGCTGGAATCTCAGACAAGGAGTCAACAATACTCCAAACATCGCCATTTCTTAGTATAACTATCTGCCCAGCATTTATTAAATCAATAATTTGATCACGCGTTATAATACTCATAGACCACCTGAAGCTGAAATATACTAGGAAAAGTGACTATAAACCACTTTTCCTAGTATATCAATTATCAATTAATATATAAGAAATTTTCCTTCCTAGAGTGTGTATCTGGAGGAAAAGCCCCAAATTAGTATTTTGGCCTTACATACTTGTCCACCCAAGCCGGTACAAGCTGTGTTTATTTTTAGCTTCACGGGAATATCATCATCCCCATATGGAAGCTGAATGAACGGCAGTTCGTTTTCCAATTGAATAAGCTTAAGGAGATTCAGAGTTCCGCCAACAGATTTTAACGCCACAAAGTTATTGTAATTTGTAGCGTTGGTTCCAACTGAAACAGTTGGATTGAGCAGAACAGAACTCCAATCCGTAGTAACAGCCGCGACTCCCATCACGATGTAGCGAAGACCAAATCCGCTTGACGGATAAGCGACGAATGATCCGATGTCATGTGTTCCGGTCGCGCTAAAATCAATTTCACCGGTAACAAAGGTAAAAGGTGTGCTTTGCGCGTGCGCCGATGCAGATATAGCCAACGCCAGTATCACCGAAAAAAGCATTCTCGCGAAAATGTTTATTGTTTTTTTCATATAAAATTTCCTCTCTTTTGTATTTATGTTTTAACTATTAATTCGAGACTTCCCAAACCTCCATCGTACTATTAGTCAGGAAGGTTGTTGAGTCTGAGTCAGAAGTCGCCTGTGCCCCCTGCACGCGTAAATTTCCAGAGCCATTACAAACAATGGTAGCTTCCCCCCACATAGTGCCTCCAGCGCTATCGGTAGTACTTAGTACGAAAGCTATTGGAGTTGTTCCATTTATGGCCGTGAGTCGAGTAGAAGAGCCTGCGATAGCATCACCATTAGATTGAGTATCAAACGCCCAACCAGCCCCTAGCGCAGCCGAGGCCGTGGCAGTTCCTGTTAGGGTAATTTTTGCTCCGCCTCCAGTTGATGATGTCATGTTGTAGAACACGCATACTCTGACCTTATATGTTCTACCTGTAACCAGGTTAACTGTTAGTCCGGTAATATCGGAGAAGGTTGTACTGCTGGTCTTGGTCAGATCAGACGTAGATCGTACCAGCCCGTAGTACTTAACCTGCCCATTGCCTCTAATCCTGAAAGTTTCGGTGAGCGCCGAGGCGTTATTGACGTTGGCGAACGCTATATCCGCCGTCCGCGTTGGATGGTTGGAGTCTGTCCACACAGACCGGATATAGGTAGCGTCTTGAGAATCAGCCGCGCCTGTTCCTGAAGTCTCCAAGCCAAACACTAAGTTACCACCCAAACCTGCCGCCGCCGTTCCATTGCTATTGACGTTGATTCGGAAAACAGTATGAGCTTGATTGGTATTGGATGAATTGACATTGAATTGCCCTAAATCAGCCGAGGAGTTGGAGGCGCTGTCTACGCGAAGGCCGACGCGGGAAGTCGAGCCGCTAGCCGCATGTAGTTGGGCGCTTACCGTTCCAGATGCGGTATTGATGCCTACAGTTTGCCCGTTAGTCGAGCTTAACACTTGAATGGCCGGCGTTGAAAAGGCGTTATTCGTTCTAAAAGTGATCGTGCCAGTCGTCGCTGGGCCATTAAACACGACATCGGGAACTGAGGAATCGTATTGCAGGAAAAAGTTGCTGCTGCTGGGCGACGCTGTATTAACCCCGCCCCACATGGCCGGGTACAAAAACCCTCCACCGTTGTCGAAATACCCAAGCAACCACCTCCCATCGGTGCCACTTGCACCACCAGATGCATTCCCATTAATAAGTATACCGGCGCCAGCCGCACCGTTCGCCAGAGACCGATCAAACCGAGCAATTGGGTTCGTTGAAGTGGTCGCGTTGCTGAAGAGCAACGTCCCGGTACCCTTGGGAGAGAACGTCCCACCCGCATTGGTATCCCCTCCTGTAATACTCAACGTCGGCGAGTTACCTGTCGCCGCGTTCGCCACTGTGAATTCATTCACCGCGCTGGCGGTCGCCGTAATTGCGAATATTTCATTACCATTGATGTCATCAATGCTAGTAATAAACTTTGGCCTAGTAGCTGCTAGAATCCCACTGTTAAATGTTTGTGTCGCAGTAAATGTCTCGGCTAAGTCCGTACCGGCAATCGTATAACTGGCGTTTTGAGGAGTCAGAACTCTAGTAGTTCCGGTTGTAAACCCATCTACCTCAAATCTTAATAGTTTAGTGGCATCTACGCTTCCTTTCACCAGAGCCGTTGTTTGATCATCAAAAGGCGGATTAAAGTCTATTGATACTCCATTTTCTCTACACCGAAACTTATTTCCTGTAGAGTTATACCAAATATCACCGTTTGATAATGCTGAAGGATCTCCGGAGACGGAGCCAACTCTTAATGCTGCGCTAGTTGTAGAAGCCGTTGTGTGAACTCGTCCTCCGAATTGCGAAATGGCAGATCCTTCAGTCTTGATGGCGTAGATATTTGTCGCGCCAGCCGCCGTTGTCGCTATATCTTGAATCCACAGACCATAAGCGTTAGTCAGCGCACCATTTGTTCTATAAACATCTCCAAACAATGCTGCGGAATTGGTGACAGTACCAGACGATTTATCGTTTTCATTAATTGCAGCTACACCAAGCATATTAACTACATTGCCGGAATTTCCAGCAGATGCGTATGATGCGACGCCATAAACAGAAGTAATATTAGCAGTTCCAGACTCCCAGTTGGCGCTTCCTTGAATCTGCGCCCCTGTAATCCTTTCAGTTGTACCACCAATTTGCTCACCCCAGACAGATGTAAACGTGCCCCAAAGACTATCATTAGCGCTATTACTGACATTAGTAAAAGCCGCCGCTGCGCTGACTAAAGCTGAATTCGTAGAATTCTTAATGGCGACCTGTAATCCACTATACTTAAAAGAATCAATCTGTGTAGCTGTGAAATTACTCTCAGGAACTCCTATAAATACAAAAGGATCTTCCAGAGTTTGTCCAACAGGATCATTGAATGTGGCTTGTCCAGCTTGTACCCATAACGCATACTTGTTCGTCAATATTGCATTTGATCCGCTTAGTGGAGCATTGGTTATGGCTACTGTCGCTGCTGTAGTGATTGTATCTGAGCTAGTAAACGCATATGTAGGCGCGCTAAATACATATTCTCTTTGTTGAGGAAAGGTTGAGCCTCCTGCTGTAAACTGTCGAACTACTGACGCTCCTGATCCATTACCGCCAATATAAATTCCTGGAGCTTCGATGTCAGCGGCAAGCGCTGTATCAGCAGGTGTTGTTAGCGAAAACCATGGTGCGCTTCCTGAAGTTCTGGGAGATGGAGCAAACGTAACCACCCCACCCGATGTTGAATTTGAACCAGGAATTTCTCCTAATACATTACCTAAAGCTTCATAAAGAATTCTACCAGTCGAGCCTGAAGTTATCGTAGTTGTTCCAATATTTAATACATTACCACCGCTTAATGAGAGGGGAATTTCACCAAGTTTCAGAGCGCTAGTACTATATTTTACCTTGACTTTGATTTTGTCAGCGCTCTCGTCCAGATAGAACGAGAAAGCAGAATTAGAGAGATCGCCATCGGCAGGTGCGGAATCAGGCGCAGTGGCGAAAAGCCTATCACCAAGCTCGACCTTGCCTAATCCAGTTCTGATAGCCCAGTTATTAGTTCCGCCAGCAATGTCCTCCACTTTTAAGCCATATGCGTTTACTAATGTGCCTGCAACATAGGTCAAACCGGCTCGAATAGCCATAAAATCATTGACGTTTGAGAATACCTGACCGGCGCAGTTAAGACTGATCATGGTATCTACCATGCCAGAGAATGCTACTGATTGAAAATCTCCACCAGTAACTTGTGATGCGGAATCGCTTCCAGCCCATAACGTAATCCCTTGTAACCCAGACAAATTTTGATTAGCTCCGCCTGACCCATTTTGAACTAGAAAAGTTAATCCAGAGACGCTCGTTCCACTCTGTGTGTTCTCTGGTTTCACGTTTAGCAGTACATTAATACCATAAAACTGAGACAAATTCGTTATAGGATCAGCATCAACTGCTACTATAATGCCATTAGCGAAGTTGGTTGAAAAATCTCCATTTATACTCTCTTGTATGTCAAGGAGCGCAGCCCCAGAAGGGTATGGATAGATAGAACCACCATTGATTGCGCTCTGCGCTCCAATCGCGGCGTGTTTTGTGGCTCGAAAATTACCATCTAAGGCTAGTAAATCATTTCCATTGTCCCAAGAGAATTCAAGGAGATCATCAATAGTAGTTCCGTCCGTCGGATAGTATGCGATCTTACCGGCTAGCCCGTCATTAATTGTCCCTGATCCTCCTCCAGTTTGCCACGAAGGGATACCAGAAGATACTGTGAGAACTTGCGCATTGGTCCCAATTCCTAATCGGGCAAAATTCCCACTAGAATTCCTGTAATAAATATCTCCGGTAGCATCTGATCCTAGATTAATTATAGGACTTGTTAATGTTTTGTTTGTGAGAGTTTGTGAACCAGTCAGAGTAGCAACGTCTGATCCAATATCTAAAGTGGGGGTTCCTAATACCCCGTCTCCATTTGTAACTGTAATCCTATTTGATGTTCCGACTATTGTCCTAGATATAGTAGTATTCAGAGCAGTTCTAACCAATAACCCATTTGAACCAGGATCAGTTAAACCACCTCCACCACTACCAGTTTGCCATTCCATCCTATTAGTAATTGCATTATATGCTAGGCTTTTTCCGTCTTGGGCAGGACCGTCTATTTGCTTTCCCATTAATGCATTGGCGTTTAAAAGTTGGCTTATAGACAAAGTTTCTACGCCTTCTTCAATTTCAGCATCAGATGTGGGAATCTCGCCCAACGAATCAATAATCGTCCAAATGTCGCCGTTTCTTAGGAGAACAGTTTGGCCATTTGATATTAATAATTCAATTTGAGATTTTGTCAGTACAGCCATGGTTTGTCCCCGTATTCTGGATTGATTTTTATGAAAAACTAATTATATCAAAAATCCTCCATTAAGTCAATTGTTTATCAGTACTTGAAAATAGGACTTGACATTTAAATCTTTATCAGTTAGAATAAAGACTCGAACATAAAGAATTGCTCTTTTCCAATTTGGAAAATATCTTCAACGTTGTAAGGGCTGAGGTTGCCGTACAAGAAGTCGAGTTCGTCGGAACCAAAAAAATCCTGTACTCTCTATGTCTGCAACAAACTTCCAAATAAGCTAGAACCAATTAAGAATTGAGTTTCAGAAAAGTTTTAGACGAAAGTTAGGGAAAAATGCATAGACTGAAGAGAATTTGACCCTCCTCCTTGCAAGCAACGTTGTAAAAATAAATATATTCTAATTGCAAGATTACACCATGAATTAGTAAGTTAGGGTATCGGGCCGTTACCGAGAGAGCAAGTAGGTAATAAACCGCGCAAGGGAACCGGCAAGTAAACGACCGAAGGGGCCTATACTTAAAATCTTTTGAGTATGTCTTTTTTGGAAAAAATTTTTACTTTCGACCAGAGGGCTGGTCAAAGTGTCACTTCTCTCAGCTAACCTACCTTAAACAAATTATTTATTATCATAATTTACAATAAAAAAGTTATCTAATTAACAATTCTCCTTTTTAGATGATTTTAGGGAATGATTAGGAGGTAGATGATCTAGATATTATGGGCAATAATATAACTAATTTTAATTCTTGATTGTAACATGGGATTTAAATAGTGTAAATAATAGGTTTATAGATCATAATAAGGACTAGATAATAAACAAAATCTAATTAGAATTAAGATTCAAAATTAGAATTATTGATTGCTAAATAATGAATAGGAGCGTCTAGTTGACATTTAAGGACAGAAATGCTTAAAAACAAGGGATGGAAAAAGAGATGATTTTGTGAGATGATACGCTCTTGACAGATTAATTCTTCTGTGCTAAGATATTCTTTGATAAATAATGAACTTATTTATTATGCTCTTTTAGATCATTAAGCTGGATAGAAAATGATCACTCCGTTTGGATGTGAGGTTGTCCGATTATTAAAACGAACCTGGGAAGTCATACACCCCAGATAGTAATTTTAATAGCTTAAGCAAAATTTCCAAGTTAATCTTTGTCATTTCCTACTTAGGATAAAAAAGATTCGGGCCGATAGGCGGCATCAAACTCCTTCATACTATTATATGAAAGCCGAAAAAGTGTTGTAACCGGGAAGCTTAAGTACCTCTTTAGTGGGACGGAGTATAAATATTTGACCGTGCGCCGAACAGCTTTAGGCGTATACACAGGCCACTAAACAATAGGACTAGTTAAAAACGACCGACGGGGGGTCAGCTTTCGTTTTGTTTTTACTAATAGACGGTGTATGTCTATTAGTGTCCACTCCCTCCGAAAAGTCACCTTTACCTTAATTATTTATTATATAAATTGCCTGATAAGGTAGTAGGATCAAGAATTTAGATAAGATAAAAAATCTATTTTAAAAAATCTACTTTTAGGATCTACTTAAAAAAGTTGGGCAAAAATAAGCATTAAAACTAATCTGATCTAAGATCCAACTTAATAATTCCTCTCCTACCATTAAATAATACCAAATAAATATTGACTTTTCCGGAAAAATGAATAATAATGCCCAGTGAAAGGATATTGCTAAATGTCTGCAAATAAAGGATTTAATAGAAAACATTGGCGTGGCGGCCAGGATAGGCATTTATATCCTATTCCGCCAAAAGATGGAAGGATTTTTTATATTGCTATCCACTTGCCTAGAAATCCAGGTAATGGAGTATTTTATTGGGCTGAGGTAAGCCAGGTTGGAAACCTTTTGGCCGAATTTGGATGTAGAGTCTCCTCAATCACTAATAACAGGATGGAAGTTCTGGGTTTAATAGATATAATTGAAAAACATAAAGAGTGTAATAATTTTGTTGTTTATTCCAGTAGTCAATATTTGGTTAATGGCGTAAATGCTTGGATGTTTAAATGGAAAAAGAAAAATTTTTCCAAAATTAAAAATCCCGATTTATGGTCAAAACTTTATTCCGCTCTTCTTGGCAAGAAAATCACAATGCGCTGGGTTAAATCTCTTAGTGGTAATAAATGGAATGATTATACTTATATAAAAGCTATGGAAATGTATTACGATTCTTGAGCAAGAAAGTTAAAGCCCTTTAGCCTTTGTATCTCATGGCCAAGATTCCTCACTATTAACCCCATCCCTAGTTGTATAGATGATTTCTTCGATTCCGGAAAGTTGAATGGCAATTCTACAGATTTCACAAGGACAAGCTAACGCCAAAGAGCCATTTTTATTGAATCTGATTATAAAGATTTTTGACGCATTTTCAATAGGTTTAATTTTCCTATTCCTGATAATTCTAGCTAATGCCGCAATTTCAGAATGCAAGAATATCCTACTTCTATTCTTGGTCATAGCCGCTATCCTTGCCTGAAGACTGTGGGTTTTTGAATAAGAATTATAACCAGTTGCAATAATTCTATATTTTGAATCCAAGACATAGGATACAAGACAATGCCTTTTGTCTTTCATGGTCAAAAAGTCTTTCCTTGCCTTTTCAATCAGCTTTTTTATTTTCTTATTCATGGGGCCAGAATACCAGATTCATTTTTGTTGTCAACTTGACTTTTTGGCTGTTATATGTTAATAATAAACCATGAAAAGATTCTGTCTTAGTTGTGACAAAGTTACATCTCATAATAGGGCAGGTGTGTGTACAATTTGTAAATTTGTTTCATTGCAATTGGAAAGGCAGGAACTTAATAAATCAAAAGAAAATGTGAATAGTTATTTATTATTGATCATTATGCTTTTGCTGTTTTCTGTTGTAATTTTAACGATTATAGCTTTTTTCTCTGATTGAATTGAAATTAGGTTGAAATAATTATGAATAATCACGATCATATAACATTTGTTTTAGACCGTAGTGGATCAATGGCGAGTATAAGAAGAGCAACTATTGACGGCTCAAATAATTTTATTGAATCTCAAAAACTTGGCGATGCTAGTTTTACTTTGATCCAATTTGATGATGAGTACGAGATACTTTACGATTCCGTTAACATTAAAGATGTTCCGAAATTAAGCAATGAAACATTCTTTCCAAGAGGGACTACAGCTTTACTAGGGGCGATAGGTAGAGCAATTGATGAGACAGGCGCGAAACTTGCCGCTTTGCCCAAATTAAAAAGACCAAGAAAGGTTTATTTTATTGTAAACACTGATGGTCGAGAAAACGCATCTCAATCTTGTTCTTGGTCAGAGCAATATACTTTGAAAAAAGTGAATGATATGATAAATCATCAGAAATCTGTTTATAACTGGGAGTTTATCTTTCTTGGCGCGAACCAAGATGCAATCGCTTCAGCATCAAGTATTGGAATTAGCCCAGAGTGTTCAATTACCTATACTTCAAACGAACATGGAGTAGAAAATCTTTATGATATTGTTTCACAGAACTTAATAAGAGCTAGACTTTCAAATACAGGGTTTAATTTCACAGACCAAGATAGAATTAAAATGAAAGCTAGTAGAAAGTGATGCAATTAAGATTTGTCACCATTAACGCTTGGTCAAATAAGATAAAAATATGTCGACCTATTTAGTTAGAACTAAACAAGCTATAGAGATAGATAGGGATAGAATTAGAGAATTAGTCTTAAAGAATAAATCCGCCAGGGAAATTGCTAAGGATCTTAATATTCCTCTTCCCACAGTAATTTCAGATATAAAGGTAATAGTGAAAAGATGGAAGGAAGAAGTTCCTGATTTTACTCTTATGAGGGGACAGCAGCTTGATAGGTTGAATTTAATGGAAAAAGAGCTTTGGAACGCATGGGAGAAATCAAAAGAACAGGCTGGTAAGTCTACTCTAACTATACGGAATGGGCAAAACCCTACAGGTAGAATTGAGACATCAATAGATGAAACTCCCGGTGATGTAAAGTATGTAGAACAGATTATGAAAACAGTCCAAGAGAGAAACAAACTTCTTGGAATGTATGCTGCTACAAAAATCCAATCTGAAGTCACGGTTAAAAGAGATGATAGCGCTATAAGAGAAGAGGTTTTGAACATTATTGAGGAAGCCAGAAAAAGAAGTCTTAGAAATACGGAAATTATTCAAACTATAGAAACTTCAGCAGGAGACTATGTTCCTGTAGACTCTCAAAAACAGCTCCCGGAAACTAATGATTAATGAATGATTTTAAAAATGCTTTAATTAAAGAACTTTTGGAAATTTATTGGGTTTCAAAGGATTTTTTGAAGGTTAATTCTATTTTTGACCTTTATAGAAATACCGATGATTCCATTATATGTCTTAGTAAATTAAAGTCAGCATTTTCCAAGTGTGGGTCACCAACAGATAATATACAAAAATTTCTTTTTGATTCATCAAGAAATGGTCAGGAAATTCTTGACATAATGCTGGAAATGTGGGACACTTTTAAAGATGAAAATTATTGAACTTCATAACTATTTTACTAAAAAAGCCCTTGCGATTATTGAACAAAAGAATAGAGATTATACTAACTCAGATTTGGATGTATATGCGAATTTTAGAACGTCTCTAATTTTTAACGTCCAGCCGGAGATAGGTTTAATGGGAAGAATGCTTGATAAAATGAAAAGGATTGAGACTTTTGTATCAAAAAATAATTTGGAAAACGAATCAGTAGAGGATGCGATAGTTGATTTAATCAATTATACAGTTTTGCTTGGAGGTCTTATTCAAGAGAGAAAGGCCAAAAATGCAGCTTTATAATGGTAAATATATTGAAAATTTCTTTAATTTTAATGTTAAAGAGTTTTTTGACGTTGAATCCTTAGCTCATTCTTGCTCTCTCCAGGCTAGATTTACAGGACATTCTAAATTTCCAATTTGGGTTTCTCAGCATATGCGACTAAGCTCTGAATTAGCGCTTTTGGCAGGAGAATCTACAGACATAGTTCTTGGATGTCATATTCATGATTTATCAGAGGGATTTTCTGGAGATTTAAATAGATGTATTAAGCATCTTCCTGGTCTTGAAATTTATAAAATAAGAGAAAATTTCATAGAACATGAGATTTTTCGCATTCATGGCTTGAAAATTACTGATAGCTTCTTATCAATAATAAAATACTATGACAATGTAACGCTTTCAACGGAAGCACATTGGGCTATGGATACAAATCTCCCGTGTTGGCAAGAGCATTTATCAAAATTTCCATCAAGAAAGTATATTCTTCTACAAGAAGAGGATTGGAGAGAAGCTAAGAAGCAATGGTTGGAAAGATATTATTTTTTGACTCAATAAGTTTTAAAGTTCTTTCATCTAAATCCCATTTGCCCTTATTTTTCAATTTTTTGATCTTTTGATTGATTATATTAATATTAAGTTGTGAAATCTCATCCAAAAAGAACTTTTGATGTGCGTGCTCATATTCATGACAGATCAATCTTGCCTGGAATCCTTCAAATCCATCCTCTTTTACTTCAAAGTCCTCATTTAAATACCTGACTTTTATCCATCTTGGCCTTAATTTTGGTATATAAATTGAAGGCAATGAAAGGCATCCTTCCATTTCTTTTACTTGTTCGGGACTTTGCTCAAGAATTTCGCAATTAATGAATGTCTTAATCTGACCATTAATGAATCCGACAAATAATTCTAGTTTTTCACCTATTTGAATAGCGGAAAGTCCTGCTCCATGATAGAAATAGGTAGAATTCTTTAGGATTTGGATAATTTCGGCCAAATTTTCTGTTTCTTGTGTGACTTTTTCACATTTTTCCAGTAATAAAGGATTGCCATATTTGATTATTGGTTTAATATTCATGAATTAATCCTAACAGTTATCCGGTTTAAATGCAAGCACTTGACAAAATATCATTTTTTTAGTAAATTAATTATGAAATTTTTAAATTGAAAGGAGAAATATTAATGTTAAAACTAATTTTAAGTCTTTTGGGTGATCGACTCATTCCGACAATCTTTCAATTACTTGGAGATCTTGCGACAAATGCGATTAAGAATCCTACTTCAAGTCAATCTTTAAGGCTTTATTCATTTTTAAAACCGTTTGATACTTCAGTGATTAATCCTGTTCTTGCTAAAATTGAAGAAGCAAACCCACAAGGCTCGCTAAAAACAGTTGATTTTTATTAAAAATTCTTGGGCAACGAAAGATATATAAGAAATCTCATTTATCCGCCTCCTGACAATAGATCAGTTATGGAGAAATTGTCCGATCTTTCATCCGAGGAAAGAGCGGCAATTATAGATAAGATAGTTGCGGAGAAGTTTAATGGTAACTACGAGGCTATAAAATATGCTTGGGATTTAATTGCGCGTCCTTCACAACTTATTAGTATTATTCCTGATTCAAATTGGAGAATTGCTTGTTGGTGCGCGGGACGCGGGATTGGAAAAGGCGCTTCATTAAAAACTAGAATTCCTACTACTTTTGGCTGGACAACTATGGGTCAAATAAAGGTAGGAGATCAGGTTTTTGATGAAAATGGAAATGTTTGTAATGTTACAGCCGTTACAGATGAGTACATGCCAAAAAAAGCATATAGATTTGAGTTTTCAGATGGAACTTTTATTGATGTTTGTGATCAACATCAATGGATAAGCTGGGATCATTTAGCTAGAAAGTCTTATCTTAAAAAAGATAGAATAAACCACTTAGAAATCAATAATTTTAAATTCCCAGATGATTGGGTAAACTGGTCTAGGGTATATAGAAAGAGTGTAAATAAGCCGAAAATAAGAATTTCTGAAGAGATTGTAAATAGTTTTTATTATGGAAAACGTAATGATTTGAATCACTGTATTCCTTTATGCAAACCATTAAAGCTAGATGAAAAAGATTTACCTATTCCTTCTTATTTACTAGGATTGTGGCTTGGGGATGGAAATTCTAATGCCCCATGTATAACATGTCATATTGATGATTTTCAATTTTATAGTTCTTATCTATCTAATCTAGGATTAAAACTTTCTAAATTTAGACCAGATTTTAGGAGTCCTAATACTGGAAAGTTTACTATATATGAAGTATTTAAGTTGAAAATACTAGATTTATATAAAAATAAACATGTACCAGATTTGTATCTTAGGGGATCAGAAAAACAAAGACTGGAGCTAGTACAAGGATTATTGGATAGTGATGGGAATATATGTAAAGAAGGCAGAATAGAATTTTATAATACAAATAAGTTAATTTTTGATGCTGCGTATGAACTTTTAGTTTCTTTAGGACAAAAACCGATAATATCTACAAGGATTGGTAAATTAAATGGGAAGAGTTATAAATTATGCTATCGGTTAGGTTTTCGACCGAATAGATTTGATTTATTTAAGTTGCCTAGAAAATTAAAAATACTTAAAGATAGCTTGAAATACTCTCAACAACTTAGAAATCATCACAGAATGTTGATCTCTTATAAAGAAATTTCTCCTCTATTAATGAAATGTATACAAGTTGATTCAAAAAATTCTATGTATTTGATTGGAGATGGGATGATTCCTACTCATAATACCTTTTTAGCTAGTCAAGCTATTAGACAGGCTGTGGAAAGTGGCGGGCATAGAGAGTTGCTTTTAGTTGCTCCGACCAGTAATGATGTCATATCTACTAATATAAATGGTCCTAGTGGTATTCTTGCTGTTTGTCCTCCGTGGAATAAGCCTGAATGGAGTCCTACCTATAAACAATTAGTTTGGCCAAATGGGGCTAGGATGATTTATAGATCGGCGGATGAGCCAGAACGTATTCGAGGTGCGAACATAAGTTTTGCCGTTTTGGATGAGCTTGCTGCGGCAAACTATGGTAAAGAGGCATTTGATATGACGATGTTTGCTCTAAGATTAGGAAATCCAAAATGTATTATAACTACTACTCCAAAACCTCTAGCTTATTTACTTGAAATTTTTTCCCGCACTGACTGTTATGTGATCACTGGCTCAAGTTTAGAAAATGCCGCAAATATAGATTTGTCTGTATTCTTGGAGCAATATCAAGGAACAAGATTAGGCAGACAAGAGATTTATGGAGAGCTGCTTTTTGATAATCCTGACAGTTTGTGGAATTATCAGACTATTGAAAAATCCAGGCTTAAGAGGTCAGACAACGTTCCTGAGCTTATTCATATAGTGGTTGCAGTTGATCCTGCGGTTTCGGTTTCTAAAACTTCCGCCGAGACTGGTATATCTGTTGTCGGATATGGAATAGACGGCCATGTTTATATTCTTTACGCTGATGGATTTAAGATGCAGCCCTTAGATTGGGCTAAAAAAGTTATTGAACTTTATGATTATTATAGGGCGGATAGGATCGTAGTTGAAGTAAATCAAGGTGGGGATTTGGTAAAATCAAATTTACAACAAGTAAGACCTCTTCTGCCTGTTTATTCTGTTCACGCAACCAGAAAAAAAGCGGTTAGGGCAGAGCCGGTTGCAAGTCTATTTGAACTGGGGAAAGTTCATTTAGTAGGGTATTTCCCAAAACTTGAAGAACAACTTTTGAACTTCCCTCCGAGCGACTCAAAAACGGTTATTGATTGCATGGAAAGCTGTGTTTGGGGGGTAACGGCTTTAATGGAATTGACTTCCGGAACTCAAAATTATGCCCCATCTGTTGGTGGTCAAAGAAATAAAGTTTTAGATTATTTGAAAGATGTTTCTCACATCTATTAACTATTTCCGCTATTGACTTTATTTTATTTTTCTGATAGAATTAAATTTCTATTATTAAGGCTTAAATTTATGTATTCAAAATCGGGAAAATTAAGCAAAACTAAAGGCCGTGTCTATAGAAAGTCCAAGTGGAAAAAAGACGACACTCCTAAAAATAAAAAAACTAATAGTATTTATAGAAGTTCAAAGTAATTTCTATAAGTTCTTTTTGGAGGATTCCATGGGTATTTTAACAAAGGCAGAAATTACTGCTCTAGTAAACGCGGGACAGAAAGTAATTCTTCGCAATGGTAATATTTTTATATTAGTGGATACAAGCGCAGAAATCCCTGCTAGTGATCAGGCGGTTATAGATGGCGCTACTGAAATCTTTATTGGCGGCCCGATTAATCTGCTACAAGATACTTCTTGGGCAGAAGGTGTGGATATTGTTTTAGGAACTACTACAGGTAGTAAGATTGGGACTGGCGCTACACAGAAGTTAGGGTTTTATGGGGCAACCCCGGTTGTAAGGCCGGTTGGAGCTGAGCAAGCTTCTATTACGGATAATTCCGCAGGCTCAGCAGGGGCTTCGGTTGAAACCGCAGGCGCATCTTATGATGCTACTACGAGAACAAATCTTAATAACGCAGTAGCCACTCTTACTCAGAGAATTAATGCTTTAAGAAGCGCATTGGTTAGTGTAGGAATTATTAAAGGATCAAGTTAATGTTCAGATTTGATCTATTAGAACATGAGTAGAGAATTTACTTTTACTGTATCAGAGACAAAAGAAGATATTATTACTCTCTATTCTGATTCTTTGGATTGGGAGATAGAAGTTCCATTGGATTTCTTTCCTGACCCATTCCATGTAGATATAGATGATATTTTCTTATTAAAAACGTCTATATACCAGAATCAGGATATTGTAAATAATAAGCATGAATCTGGTGGAATTATTAAAAATAAAAAGACAAAGTTTAAGATTTGAGGCTAGTTTATGTCTGTTTCTGCTCAGCGGAAAGAGGTAACAGTAGACCCGACACAGGAATATTTAAGTGGTGGTGTCTTATCAGAGTTTTTTGGGTTTCCTATTGTTGGGGTTGAAGGCAGCTCTACGTTATTTCCTACCAACGATCAAATTCTTTTAAGACACGGACTCAGTACTTATGAACAAATGATGCTAGATCCAAAGGTTTCTAAGTGTGTCAATGTTCTCAAGACTGGGGTTTGTGGTGACCAAGTTGAATTAATGCCTTCTGTTGGGGAATCAAATCAGGATTATTCAGAAGCCTTAGAAGTTGCGAATTTCTGTATTAGCGCAATAAATAATCTGCAAAAGCCTTTAAGAGAGACTTTGGAAGAGATGCTAGACGCTCTTATTTACGGTTATAAAATTGCCGAAGTAACTTATGAGATTAAAGAAGTTGAGGGATTTTCCGGTCAGAAAATGGTTCCAAATAGGATTAAGGTAAAACCATTTACAGTAGCCAAGTTTGTAGTTGATAGGAATTATAATGTAATAGCCATAGCTGGCGTTGTAAGTTACAGCTCTTTAAAGCCAGATTCGGATGAGGTTGGATTTGTACCTATCCAATCTAACTCACTTAGGCCAGAAGTTGAGGGGTTATATTTGGATACTGAATCCGAACAAATGAAGATTATGAATCGTGAGAAGTTCATGGTTCTAACTTTACGACCAAGAAATGAAGATCCAAGAGGCACAAGTTTTTTGAAGCCAGCTTTTGGGCCTTACTACTTAAAACAACAAATTTATCCTGAATATCTGCGTTATCTTTTAATATGCGCAATTCCTCTTCTTGTGGGGTTTACTCCTGAAAATGAAACAATAGCTTCTGATATTCTAAAGGATGCGGATGGAAATCCTGTTTTAGATTCTAGTGGTAAAATGGTTCGTTTTAACGCTGTTGCTGCGTTAAGAGGCGCATTGCTAGAGGCAAGAAACGCTACTGCATTGGCATTAAAAGGTGGATCATCAATTAAAGAGGTGGGTAATCAGGGCAATAATGGAATAGCGTTTTCCAGCGCTATTGAAATATTCAATGAAGAGATAGAGGCTGCTATCTTACTTCAGACTTTGGCTACTTCAGAATCAAAATATCAAACAAGAGCGGCTAGTCAAGTTCATATGGGAACTTTAGACCAGTTAATTTGGTCTATTAAGAATAGTTTAATAGGAATGATTCAAAATGATCTACTGAAAGTGCTGATTAAATACAATTTTGGCGAGTCATATTTAAAGTACATGCCAAAAATCGGTTTAGGTGACACTGAGAGACGAAATTTCGCTGTGGATTCCTCTGCTGTAAGTAATTTGTTTAGAGTAGGCTACTTTACTGAGGATCAATTAACTTATTTGGATAATCTTCTAGGATTACCGATTAGGGATACAGGCGCTCCAAGGGTTGAGCCTGCGGCAAGAGCGGGGAATCCAAGGTCGGATGTCGGTAGTCAGGATAATCCGCTACCGGGAGCAGTTTATGCATAAAGAAGTTAAGATAGATTTAGCGTTTTTTGGTTTCAGTCAGATTTGGAAACCCAAATATGGAATCTGCGGAACCGGCTTGGACTAGGGGCTGTGGTTGGTTGAGCGTGGAAAAATATGAATGAAGAAATTAAAAGAGATTTAGCGTTTTTTGCAACTGCTTATATCAGCGTGGATAAGCGTAAAAATCTACCATTAAGTGATTTTGGTTGGCCTGAAAGAAGGTTATTTCCAATAATTTCAGCGGCGCATGTAATGTCTGCCGCTAGGCTTATTGGTAGGGCTAAAAGGGTAACACCTGATATTGCTGAGAAGATTAAGAAAAGAATTATCGCTATCGCTAGAAGGAAGGGGTATCCACTCCCATCAAGTTGGAGTAAAGAGCTTTCTAAGTAGTTGGTACTACTTGACTTAGGTTTATATTTGTGATAATATTCACATTCTGATTAGTAAGCTATTACTAATGGGAGAATTTTATGAGTAAGTTTAATTTAAATCAACATCAAGAGTCTAAAGATGGGAAATGGGTTTGGCGACATGGTTTAATTTTCAAAACTGGAGAATATCCTGATAAGCAATTCTCTCTTTCTGAAAAAGAATTAAAAGCCGCTGTTAATCAATTTAAGCCGGTTCCGATTGATGTTGAACATTTGCGGCAAAGTCCTTTGGACGGCAAATTAGGCAGTCTTGAGCATATAATGATAGGGAATGATGGCAAATCACTTTATGGAACTGTGAGAGTTCCAAAGTGGTTTCATGAGAATGTTTATAGTAATCAGCCCATGAAAGTTTCCTGTTCTTGGTCAAGAGAACAGAAAAGATTAAGTAAACTGGCTTTAACTGTAAGTCCAAGAATAAATGATGCTGTCTTAATGAGTCAATTTTCTAAAAATAGGCTTAATTCTGGCGAAGATGAGAAGAAAGTACTAGGGGACTTTTTTGCTTGGTTTGCTGATAAGTATGACTACACAAAGACCAACAAAGGTCAAGGTCAGATGCAGGAATTGCACGATCTGGCCGCTAGATTTGGATCTATTTGTAGCAAGTCAAATAAAAATGAAAAGAGTTATTCATATTTTGGTTCTCAAGAGGAATCAGATGCAATTCAGAAGATCCATGACCTAGCTGTTAAGGCTGGGGCTGGATGTGATTTTAAGCGGGATTATTCCGCTATGTATTCGGATACAGGAGATAAAACTATGACTTTAAAAGAGAAGTTTGCGAAGTTCTTTGAGTCTTTAGATAAAGAAGAAGTTGAAATTGATGAAACTCCTGAAACTAAAGAACTGGAAGCGCTTCGGAAAAAGGTAGAAAAGCTTGAGGCTGAAAAAGACGCCGGTTTTTCCAAAGCTCCGGAGGATGCGCTCTTTGAAGATACTGAAACTAAGGATGAAAATCCTGAAGTCAAGAAGCTTCGTGAAAGAGTTGCAGCTTTGGAGTTGGAAAAATTAAACGTTGAGGCGTCAGCATTCGCCACAAATGAAGTAAAAAGAACTACAATTTCCCCAGCTATTGAAAAGGATGTTGTACGTTTTTATGTTCAACTCGCTGATGATGACGTGTCAAAGTCTACTGAAGTTACTTTTACCAATAACGGTAAAGAAACAAAGGGTAGTCGAGTTGATGCTTTCAAAGCAATTTTTTCAACCCTAAAACCAAACAATCTGACTCAGGAGGAGATTGTTGATTTAGGCGCTGGTATTCTCAACGGAAGTGATTTCAATCAAATGGATGTTGAGAAAGAAGCTGTGGAACAAGCTACAAAGTTTGCCCAACTTCGTAACAAAAAGGCTAACGCTTAATGGAGGTATAAATAATTATGTCAAATTATGGATATAATGTAATAGAGCGGGTTGGAATGGGTATTTCAGTTAGCGCAGATGGTTGCCCACAGGTTAAAGCTGGAGGTATCACTATTGCTTTCAGTCTAATTACCGCAGTAGCAGCCGATGGTGAAGTTCGCCCAGAAGGTGAGACAGTTGATACTAACTTCCTATCGAATAATAGTCCAGCCGATGACTATGTTTATGCTGGAGAGAAATTTATTCGGTATGGAACAATAATGTCACGCATTAGTGGAGGCACTTCAGCGGGAAAATTTGTTCCATATGGAACCACACCTGTTGGAGGCGGGACACTGTTAAAAACACCAGGCGATATGTATGTGCTAAACCGCTCAGTCCACGATTATAACTATTCAAGCGATCATGACGGACAGGCTATGGACGGCGGTCTATGGTATAGGAATCGAATTCAAGTCAATTATGGCACGGTTCAGACTCTAACTATTGATGCTACTGGCGGTACATTTACTCTTGCTTATAAGGGTTCAGCCCCAACATCAGCTATTGCCGAAAACGCGGCAGCAGCAACTGTTCAGACTGCGCTTGAAGGTTTAACTACAATTGGGACAGGAAATGTTACTGTCACAGGTTCGGCAGGAGGCCCATATACAATCACTTTAAGTGATGCTCTTGGTGTTCATCAACTGTTGACCCCAGACTTTTCATCATTAACTGGCGGCACTGCGTCAAGCATTGTTGCTGCTGCTGATACTACATCAGGCCCAACATTGACTGAGTTTCTAGCGGCATTTCCAAATGTTCGTTTTGTAAATGACTAAGGAGGATATTAAATATGTTACTTAAAGGCTGGAGATTTCTAAATAGCGTAAAAATTAACATGCTAGTCCGCACCTTAGCCGATCAGTTGGAAATGCGTCAAAGACTCATCTTCCTTGAACGTACTGAGATCGTTGATGCGGATGATAGTGATATAATCGGTAAATATAAAGGACAGGTTTTTGCCGCAGACATTATTGCTGACGGCCAAGAAGCTGTAACTTATGAATCTGGCAGTTTTGAGTTTGTAAACAACACAATTCCGAATCTTAAAATCGGCCATCCCCTGACTCAGGGAGTTATCAATCGTCTACAGAGTTTAAGGCGAACTGCTACTCCTACGGTTGCGGACAATGATTTTATTCGGAATTGGGAAAGTCAAACTGCCGAAACTCTAGTGATGGGACTTCGCCATCGGATTAACTCGCTAATTTGTGGTATGCAGCTTGATGGCACTGGCTATAACCGTCTTGGCATTGACCTAACAAGTGTCACTTGGGGCATGCCTTCGGATCTGAAGGTTACTTCGGCTGTTTCTTGGGACACCCCAGCAACTGCTACTCCAATTTCAGATATGCAGTTGATCATAACTGAAGTTGGGCCGGATAATTACGGTGAGCAATACAACCGTGTAACAATGGGAGCAAAAGCTTTCCGTTTTCTGACTCAGACTGCCGAATTCCAAAATAGGATTTCAGGCGAGCTGCGTTACAACTTTGGCACAGGTCAGTTAAATACTAGGGACACTGGAGCTATGCTCTCACTTCTTTCCAATATTCTTGGGGTAGAAGTTGAAGTTTATGATGGCACTTTTTGGGAAAGAACAAATAACGGCGCAAAAGTCCGTTCAAGAGTTCTTCCTGCCAACAAAGTAATCTTCTCAAGTAGTGAGGATGATAACAATCGAATGGCAATGGACTTTGCCAACGGTGTGGTTACTGAGAGCATTGTTGGAAGTGTTCTTGGTCTTAGTGGATTTACAGGCGAGCAATTTGGCCCAGTTTCATATTATACTGGGAACTATAATCTAAATCCGCCTGACTTAGTAGCTTGGGCTGTAGTACGCGGATTTCCAAGAAAATTGAGGGAAAGCTGTACCGCAGTGTTAACTGTCGGAAGTTTCAGTTAAACTCCGCTTGACTTTCACAGCAGCTTGAGTTATAATTAATTTAGGATAAGGGGAGTTTAAACCTTCCCTTAGACTTAAAATTAAAAATAAAGGAAGCTGATATGAAAGAAAATTTAGATAGTTCTTTGAAAAAATGTAAGAAGTGTGGTGAGTCCAAACCTGTTGATTGTTTTCGACTCTCTCTTAGTAAGAATAAACAGTACTCTTATCCAAGAAATACTTGTAAGGATTGTGAAGCTTTAAGGCTTAAACAATACGAACTAGAAAATAAGGAAAAGAGAGCTATGCAGCATAAGCAGTATAGAGAAAGAAATATAGATAAAGTTCTTGCTAGAGAAAAGGAGTATAGAGAAGCTAACAAAGAAAAGGTTACTAATGCATCTAAAAAGTGGAGGCAAGAAAATCCAGAAAAGGTTAAAGAAAGATGGAAAGCTGAATATAAGAAGAATAGAGAGTACTATCTTTTAAAAGAAAAGCAAAGATGGATAAACAAGAAGGAGGAACTTCAAGCCAAAAATAAAGCTTGGCGTGAAGCCAATCCAGAAAAAGTTAAAGAGTACCGTAGAAAGTACAGATTAAATATAAAGGATTCTTTAACTCTTGATTATTGTGAGTTTCTTTTGACAAAGCCTTGTACTTATTGTGGCGGAAAATCTGAGGTTTTAGATCACATTGTTCCTCTTTCAAAAGGTGGTACACACACTTTCGACAATCTAACTCCTTCTTGTGAGAAATGCAACAATGAAAAGAAGGCGAAAGATTTAGAAACATTTTTAAAAGTAAAAGAAGTTGAAATAAAGGCCCTGTAAAGCCGCAAGCACTATCCTTCATGGATCTTGCTTGTTGAACATAGAAAGGAAAAAAGGAAAAGATGATGTTAACTTTGCAAGAAATGAGACAAATAATCTTATCCAATAACGCATCAGTTGCTTATGGTGGAAAAGTTATTAGTAAATCAAACATTCATGACTTACCATCTGAAGCTGAGTGGGCTTTGGCTGCCGGACAGGATTTAGGGAAGGTAAAGGCTGATTTGGAGTCCGAGAAATTAAAACTTGAGGCTCAAATAAAGTTAGTAGAGAGCGCTGAAAAAGCGCCGATTAAGCCTGAAACCAAAACCGCTGAAACCAAAAAAGCGGCAACCAAAGTCAAGTCTATTGAAGAAGAGTTGAAGGAAGTTTTTAGTTCTAAAGACGTTTCTTAATTCCAGAGAGGTGTGGCCGTGTTAAATTATCAAGTTATAGTTGATGAGCCTGATTATTTATCTCCTGTAACAAAAATGCTGGTTAGAAATCTACTCAAAAGAAACTATCTATATCAGCTAGAGGTTATAAATTCAGGTGATACGATTGCAGCTAAATTGGATGCGGCAAGTGGAACTCCACAGGGGCAATTTATAAATGCGCTTGTAAAACAAATTCAAAGTTTTGGCGGCCAATACTCGGTAGAGATTAGAGGGGATGAGGATGCTTTATGGTACTCGATTCCCAAAGAACTGGATGAAATTCTAAATGAGATGTTCTTTGTTCTTTATGATTTCAAGGCTTATCTTGACCCTTCTCTTGGTTCGGGGAAAGGCGTGGTTCCTTCACAATCGCTCTGGGGAGATTGGGCAGCTACTGGTCAAAGATGTGTTTATACCAACAAATGTTTATCTTGTGGATGTCTACCATGTTCAGGTAAGTTATCAACTTGTTCTCAGAAAAAAATGCCACGTCATTGGCTGGACGTAGCTGGTTGTAATTAGTTATGCGATTGGTAGATTTAACAGGTCAAAAATTTGGGAAGCTCTTGGTAAAGTCTTTATGCGATGAAAGACATTGCGGTAAGGCGAAATTTCTTTGTGAATGTGAGTGTGGAGCACAGGTTGAGGTTCTATCATATGCTTTGGTGAGTGGAAATACTAAAAGTTGTGGATGTAATAGAGCTAATAATTTAGTTGGTCAAAGATTTTCAAAGCTTTTAGTAATAAATAGAGCTAGTAATAATGGCCCTTATGTTATGTGGAATGTTGTCTGTGATTGTGGAAATTCCTTAAAAGTTAGAGCAGACAGTTTAGCTGATCGTAGTACGCAGTCTTGTGGATGTTTACATAAAAGCATTGTAACCGCAAATGTTGTTGGAAAAAGATTTGGTAAATTATACGTATTAGAGGCCACTAATGAAAGAAAGAACGGCTCTGTTGTCTACTTAGTAATATGTGATTGTGGAAATATAAAGACGATTTCTGCGGCTGGACTATTGAGTAGCAGAATTAAAAGTTGTGGATGCTTAATAAAAGATGTTACTATAAAAAGATGTGCTAAACCACTAGGTGAAGCCGCATTTAATGCTGTTTATGGCCAGTATAAAAAAAGTGCTAATAAGAGAAGCTTGAAATTTGATTTAACCCGTATAGATGCGAAAAATATGTTTCAATCCAAGTGTTTTTATTGTGGAGCCGCTCCTTCTAGGATTCGTAAATCTGGAGATAGTACAGGTGAATTTAAGTTCAGTGGTATAGATAGAATAGATAGTTCAAAAGGATATACTTTAGATAATTGTGTCCCATGCTGTAGTGATTGTAATTATGCTAAGCGTATAAATACTGTTGATGAGTTTAAATCTTGGGCAAAGAGGTTATACGATAACTTATATTCAAAGGAAGCATCAAAGGAGCCTGGATTTAAAAACAGTCTTGACTATAGAAATTTTGATTGGTTAGCTGAAACAGTAATTTATCTTTAGAGGTAAGACTTTGGGACTCAATTTAACACAGGTTTTTGGAGTTGTGAATGATCTGAAAAAGAATTTGTTCTTTGAAACAGATGAACAGGAGTTTAATGAGCTTGTGTTTAAAAACTTAAACAACGTTATACTTACTTTAAGCTCTGGTTTTTATATAAGTAAAAACAGTACTTCTAAGAGTCCACAAGATAATGAAGAAAGAAGATGTTCTATAGTTGACCTTCCGGATGATGTTGATATGGATGAGATTGTGAAACTTACTACAAGTATTTCCTATGGGCCTGAGAATTACAAACTAAAACGTTATATCAGACCTAGAGGATCTACTTTAAAATATAAGTTGCTGCTTGAGGCGACAGGGCAGGATTCTTAATGGCTGCGCTTTCAGTAAATATTACTGGTGATATTCAGGATATTGCTAATCTTGAAAAAGTTACAACGACAAAAACTAATATTTTTGCGTCAAAGTTGGCTGATATTCTTAGAGAGAATGTTAAATCAGCGATTATTGATACGGATGCGCTTGCAAGTAGAAACATGTTCCGTTCTATAAGTGTTCAAATTATAGAACAGTTCAATCAGTTTATTGAGATTCAAGTTGGGAGTGATGTTCCATATGCGGAGTTTGCCGAAGAAGGAAGGCCTTCTGGCAAGCAACCACCAGTAGATGTAATTATGAAATGGATGCTTGATAAAGGAATTGATAGCCCTTATGGCCTTGAATCCGGAGCATATTTGATTGCTAGAAAGATAGGAAGAGAGGGTAGTAAGGGAAAGCATCCATTTGCAATTGCTCTTGAAAGAACTGAGCGTCAAATATCTTCAATTGCTGAGAGAGTTTTCTCATAGGATATTAAATAATGACTCCATCAGATTCACAGGTTAGAGTTAATATCAAGTCGGTTATAGATACTGCCTTGAACACTCTTTATGTTGGGAATACCAGTCCTAGAGTATGGTCAAGATGGATACTATCACTTAATTTAGGTGAAAATGCCGCTGCTCTTAGGGCATTATCAGGAAACAGCAAAGGTAAAATTCATGGTTGGATGATAGGGACAGGATCGGTATTAAGGCAGAGACCGGATATTGGAGATGGTTTCAATACTCAAAGTATTCAGAAAAGAGGCCCAACGAGAAGGGATGTTATAAAAGGATATAGAGTATGGGCTTTTATGCAGTATCGTGAAGGTGATGAGTCTATAAACTCTGAGAATGATTTTCTTGCCGAACTTGAGTACATTCAAGATGCAATAGATAAAGCGCCTACCTTAAATTTTACAGATATTGAGGTTAGGGGACATAAATCATTAATTTTCCCAACAATAGATGTCTATCCATTTGGGGATACTAGAATTCATCTTGCCCAAGGAGTATTGGAAGTTGTTTTCCATAGACATCTTATATAGTTAGAAAGGATTTTATGACAGAAAAAGAAAAATCGAAGCCTATTATTGAAGTAGCACAGATGGTTCCACGGTTAATTGAAATTACTCTTGCAAAGGATATTACAGATGCGGGTGTCCTAAGAAAAGCAGGAGAGAAGATTTCTGTGACTCAACCCGTTTTTGATTTCTTGGTTCAGAATGGGTGTGTTGACATTAAGATTAGAAGTTGAAATTTTATTTAATTTGTGTTAATATATCTCTGTAGGCTTATTAGATTCTTAGGCTTATAGGTATTTGTTAGAGTTGTATTTCATTGGAGAGTCTATAGTAATTTCAATTAATTTGTTATCATGGATGATTTAATTAGAAATTATAGGTTTTTAATAGTATTATTGAAAAGAAAAGTTTATGAGGAAGAGTGCTTTTAAAGATTTAACAGGGATGACTTTTGGAAGATTAACTGTTATTGGACTAGATTCTTTGGAAAATTGTGGGATACGTAGATGGAAATGTCAATGTTCTTGTGGGAAAACGCTGGTTGTAGCTGGTACTTCATTAACTAGAAAACGTTCAACAAAGAGTTGTGGTTGTATCTCTAAAGAAGTGCGTATAATAAAGGGGCGGATAGTTGATCTTACTAATAGAAAGTTTGAAAGGTTAACTGTTATTTCAAGAGCATCAAAGACAAGTTATGGTTCAGCTACATGGAACTGTATTTGTAAGTGCGGTAATAAATGTGTGGTAGCAAGTACTCATTTAATTAATGGTAATACATCTTCTTGCGGTTGCTTACATAAAGAGAAAGCAGCTAAGCATGCTATTTTTAATAATAAGCAATTGGCTGGTCGAAACTTTAAGGTGGATAAACAAGTAGATACTACTGTTTTAGATTATGTAACTAAATCTACTTTAAGTAATATATACAATAGATACAAAAGAGATGCTTTAAGAAGCAATAGAGTCTTTTCTTTATCAAAAGATTATGTCTTAAAACTTGTTACATCAAATTGTTTTTATTGTGGGAAAATACCATACAATATCTCAAGTAGAGATCATAAAGGAAATAGATGTTATTATACTGGAATTGATAGACTTGATTCTAATGAAGGGTATTTGCAAAGTAACGTAGTTCCATGTTGCTCACGGTGCAATTATTCAAAGAATAATGCTAGTTTAAATGAATTTGAAGTAATGGTTATTGATATTTATAACAACCTAGATTTGGGTGCAACTAAAAATAGTGAAAAATATATTTTGAGTGCTCTAAGTCTATAAATTATTGGTTTTGGAGGTTTTACGATGGCAAGTATTTATTTTTCGGGTTACTTTGGCCCCGCTTACTAGTAATAGTAAGATGAAAACTTTCTCTGATTAAGCTAAACGCTGAGATGCCGATAGACTGGAAGATAAGATCACCAGTAGAGACTGAGCGAGAAAGGAACCCTAGTGGTTTATGCGACAGTCCGAACTTACGGGAAATGAACCGTAAGAGATTAGCAGAAATGACTAATCTCGCAACTTAGGTTGTTGATAACAAATAGCAAGGTGTTGTATACGTAGCAGATCGAGGGACTGATGGTACTGTTTCTACTTTCGTAGATGTAGGTAACGTTCCCAATTTAACAGTTACCTTGGAAACAGAGGTTACTGAACATAAGGAATCAAGGACTGGTCAACGTTTGATCGACTTTAGGCTGTTCACCCAAAGAAGTGGTACAGTTACCATGACTTTAGAAGAGATCAAGGCTAAGAACTTAGAATTTATGCTTTATGGTACAGAGCAGAGCGCAAGTGTTACGCCTGTAACCAACGAGGCTTTGCCTTCAGGTATTGTGGTAGGAGACATTGCATCCACAAAGAAATATCCATTTGTTACGGCTGGATTTTCAATCACTGATAGCGCAATTATTCCTGCTACTTTAACATTGGGTACTCATTATTCAATACTTGATAGGAAGGTTGGTCTGGTTACTTTCTTGAACTTAGGATCGTTTGTACAACCATTCAAGTTTAACTATACACCAGAAGCTGCTGATCTTGTTACAATGTTTACACAACCGGCTAAGGAAAGATTCTTACGCTTTAGTGGTCTAAATACCGCGAACAGTAATGATCCGGTAGTTGTTGACCTATATCGTGTAATTTTCGATCCTGCTGCAAACGTAGCATTGATTAACGATGAGTTAGCACAGTTTGAATTATCAGGCTCAGTTCTATTTGATAGTACTAGAAGCGCCGATTCTCAATTAGGCGGATTTGGACGTATTATTGCGGCAGAACTTGACTTTTAATCTAAACTAAAGTTAATAGCATTTCAGATTGAGTCGTACATATAGGAAATCGTCTATATGTACGACCTCACCTAATAATCTCCTCCATTGTGGGTTTCTACAAACTATGATATAATTAACCTTAGAAAGGACAAATATAAATGTCAGATATTAAAGATTTAGATACATTAGTTCCTGATGAAGTCTATGTGACTATAAAAGGAGAGCAGATTGAGATCAGGCCGTTTAAGTTCTTAAATTTGCTTAAAGTTTTAAAAATTCTTTTTAAAATGATGGAAGGGTTTAGTTTAGAACTTTTAGATCAATTTAGTATAGTAAAGATGTTGGCTGAAAATCCTGATGATATGTTGAAGGTTTTCAGTTTAGCGACAGGAAAACCAGAAAAGTTTTTTGATGATATTGATGCGGATGAAGGTGTAGATGTTATAACTACAATCTACAAAACTAATCAAGATTTTTTCGTCCGGAAACTTCGGCCAAAGCTGGAAAAACTAAACGCGTTATCAAACTCACAAGAAAGCCAGATGATTTCGGAGCAATTGCAGAGCGACGAAGAGCAAGAGCAGCCGCCGAAGAACAAGTTAGAAATTACGACAGAGATGACGGAATAGAAAAGAAACCAACAAATGAATCTGAAGGTTGGTTTCAAATAATTGATGAGCTTCACTCTTTTGGACATTCAAGAGAGGAAATTAACAACATGACTTTAGCCGAAATAAAAGCTTTTCTTAAGGTAGGTCAAAAACGAAGAATAAGTGAAAAGCTAGAAGATTTGACTTTAACAGCAATCGCAAGTCAATCGGATTCCAGAGGAATAAAGAAAACATCCAAGGAACTTGAGAGACTGATTGATAAGATTGATAGTAATTAGAAATTAATATGGCACAAACCTTCAATGTAGATATTATTATAAAGGTTCTTAAGGAACAATTTGGAAATCTTCAAGATGTCCTTGAAGGTTTTGATGCCTTATCTGATGCCGCAAGACAGATTAATGGGCTTAAGGTCAGTACTAGAATTGCGGATGATTTTGCTAGAATTGATAAAAGAGTTAGAGAATTAACTGATGACATTGATAAACTAAATAAGACAGAATTCAGAGTTGATGTTGCTGCTACAATTTCCGCTCAGCTTGAATTTGCGATTAAAGAGCTAAGAACTCTACAGGCTGAAGCAAGAAACGTAAATGATCAACTTCAGTTTGATAATTTATCCATTGCTATTTCAGGCGCAAGGGAGCTAAAGACTCAGCTTGATCAAGCTACTAGAAGCGCAAGAAGCGTCTCCGATAATTTTGAAAGATTCCGAATTAAGGCAGTCCTTTTCAATGAACTAAGTAAATTTAACAGCGATATTAAAACAATGAATGCTGAATTAGATGACGCTATTAAAAAAGGCGACTTAGTAAGGATTACTAAGATTGAGGAGGACATATTAAAGAATAAAAGATTACTGGAGCTTCTTCGGAACGAGTTTACTAAACTAGGAGATTCTGCAAAATTACAAGTTGTACTTCAGGGTGTGGAAAAGTTAGATGATTTAAAACAGAAAGTCGCCGGTATTACAGAAGATGTTTTACAAGCCAACCGAAGAAAGATTGTTATACAAGCAGAAGCGCAAAATGAATTTGCAACAATAAAAAGAGATCTTAATCAGCTTAGAAATATCATTGATAAGATTGGAAATAAGCCGATAAAAGTCGAGGTTCAAACTGAACTTCAACGAGGAGTACAATCATTAAGAGCGAGGTTACAAGGAGTGACTTCATCGTTGGGAAGAGGAGCAGAAAAGGATGTTTTAAAAGTTGGCGCAGGAATTAGAGATGTTCAGGGGGCTATAGGGAATTTAAGAGTTCCTACAGGTTTCTTTGAAAGGTTTAGACTAGGAATTTCAGAAATTTCTAAAAATGTTGGTGGTTTTAATGCCGCTGCTAAAGGCTTAGCAACCACATTTAGGCTTATTGGTACGACAGCCTTTGTTGCTCAGTTAAGAACTTTGGGATTTGCATTTACAGCTTTAAGCAGTGTTACCCAAAATCTTCTTCCCATCATTGCTAGACTTAGCCAATCTTTCGCCAGCGCAGGGCCTTTTGGAATAGTTGTTGGAGGAACATTAGCTACTGCAGTATTAGGCTTGGCTTCAGCATTAGCCGTACTTACTGTACAATTAGGAGCTACTTTTGGAGCTATTGCTTCTATTATACCAACAGGTATAGAATTTAATAATCTATTAGAAAGAGCAAGGAACGCCACAGCAGCGGTTGCCCAGGAATTCCTGTCTTTTACTGTTGACGGTCAAAAATTTAGTGATATTATTTCAAATGACTCTGAAGCTTTAGAAAAATTCCAAATTGCCCAAGAAGCTGCTGGTCAACAACTAGAAGCGCTACAGGGACAAGCTTTAACTTCTCTGTTTACTACTGAGGAGTTGTTTCAGACTTTTCAAAACTTAACTATAGCTCTTGGCGAGTTAAACCCATCTTTAGATGAAACTACACAATTAGCCGGACAATTTGCTCGTGTAGGAGGCATCCTTGGCCTATCTTCCGACAAATTAGCATCATCAATCGCACAGGTTGTCGCCGGAACTGGTAGGGTAACCAACTCTCTACAAAGGCTGTTCAATAAAACAAGAGATACTGAGGGAAGACTTTTAAATCCAAAAAGGATTAGAGAGTTAAGGGCCGCAGGCGGTGATCGTTTATTTGACGAATTAACCGCCGCGCTTGGTAGATATGAAAAAGCCGCAAGAGAAGCTAATAAGCAGTCATTTCAGGGAGTTATAAGCAACTTCCAAGATCTATTTCAAATTCTTAGTGGTAAGGCGACTAAAAGCGCATTTGAGAGTGTGACTAAGGGATTAAATGCAATATTTGACGGTTTAGTTAAGGAGACAGAGAAGGTTAAAAAGACAATAGATAGATTTGGACAGAGAAAAGATATAAAAATTCCTGTAGTACTTATAGATACTGAGCTACTACGCGTAGTTGAAATTATTGATTCTTTTTTGGATAGAATTGTTAAGGAATTAACTCCAAATCTTAGAACTGTTAATGATATTATTAAATTTATAGGAGATTTTCTTGAAGGGAATTTTAATGTTTTAAGCGATACAGTAGATCTGGCCATAGAGCTTGCTAAGTCTTTTGGTGGACTGCTTCTTGACTTTAGTAAAATAGTCACTTTTGGCGCAACTGCTAATACGAATTTTAGTGTATTTAACCGTATTCTTGCGGCGATTGTTGGCACAGTAAACCTTATTAGACTGGCTTTTGGTCAAGTGCTTATTCTTATTGGCCAGTTTAAAAACGCATTAGTAGATATAGGTCGGTTTCTTTTAGAAATTGTTAAATTTCAAATCTCTATTGATCCCACAGGATTAACAGCTTTATTCTTAGGTTCAGCGGTCGGTAAGTTTGATAAAGCATTAAATAATTTGGCGAAGTCCGGTGTTAGAAATGTTGTTGAAGGTCTTAAAACTATTTTAGACGCTCAAAATAGTTTACTAAAAATAGGTAAGATACTAGATACTGAGGTATTTCCCAGGAAGAGGCGGGAAAAGAGAAGAGATATTTCTACTACCGCCCAAAAATTTCAGAGTGAGGATGAAGAGAAGGCTGAAAGAGAAAGAATTAAACAGACTCTAAATCTTGAGCTGTCTTTAGCAGAAGCGCTGAGAAAACTTGCCCAACAAAGAGAAGCGAATGAGTTAAGGCTTGTACAAGAAAGGCTGAAACAGACACAGGCGTTAACAGAGGAGGCATTAAATCAAAACATAATAGCTCAGGAGACCGCAGCTAGAAAGATTCTTGAAATCCAACAAAAATCAATAGATAACGAGATAGCATCAAGAAGAGGCGCACTAGCTTTATTGAATCAAGAAAGGCTTGATAAAGAAAAGATATTCGCAGATGAGCTACAAGAACTGGTTATACAGGCTCAAACAGATGCTGGGAAAGGGAGGCTTACAAAAGCTGAGCTGCAAAATAGAATTGCTCAACTTGGATTAAAGCAGGAGAAAGAAAGGGTAGAGTTAGAAACTCAGGAACTTGTTATACAAGGGGATATTGCCGAATTAGAACTTCAAAGAAACAACAGCCAAAGAGACTATATAGCTGGATTAGTTAAAAGAGGTACAGAGTCAAGAAAAGAGCTTGAAAATCTACGTCTGACTGTCTCTGAATTAAAAGGACAAAATACTGAACAAACCTTAAATCTTAGATTATTACAAGTCGTCCAAGAAAGACTTGATAATATTACCAAGCTTGATAGAGAAATAAATGCTTTAAGAGGCGCTAGAAGAAATACTATTGATCAAGCCCAACTTGCACTAATTGATCAGCAATTATCTAATAACAAAGAACTTAGACAGTTGCTTGAACAGGAAATAGTTCTTAGACAGCAAATATTAAGATTTCAAGCATCCCAAGAGATTGCTGACAATGCGAGGTTTAGAACAGAAAGAACTCTTAATACTATTCAAAGAGAAGTAGCAAATGGAGTTATTGATGAGAGAGAGGGATTAATCCGCGCTACTGCTGAAAGAATTAAATTAAGAAAAGCTCTTGAACAGATATTAAAAGTCCAAGAAGATATTCTAAAGAGTAATCCTTTTGATAAAGAAGCTCAGAAAAATGTTGCTTTATTAAAGGAAGAAATAGCGGATTTAAATAGTCAAGTTACAGATGAAGGACTACTAAAAGGTCTGGATGATGCTAGAGATAGTTTTACTGATTTCTTTGTCAAGATTCAGGAGGATATTGGAAGCGCAAAAGATGCTTTTGCTGATTTTGGTAGGAGTATTTTAAATACATTTAGAAAGCTTTTAGCAGAGGAAGTAGTAAACCAGTTTTTTTCATTCCTATTTCCGAAAAAAGGACAAACACAAGGAAGTCCTACAGGTGTTATTGCAGATATTTTTAAGAGTATAGGACTAAATAGAGGGCAAAAACAGCAACAAGAGGCTGAGAGAAGGGCTGGGGCTGGAACACAGCTAGAGCAATCAGAGCAGCAGCTACTTGAGCAAATAAAGAAAGGCGCTTTAAACAGGGAGCAAGTTCTTGGGAACTCTATTGAAAGCCTATCTCAAGTAATTTTTAATGAAACTGAAGTTCTTAGAATAGCGCTTAATAATCTAATAACTTCAATAGACTCGGCAGCAAATAGTCTTAATCCAATTGCTAATGACTTAGAAGGAATTTTGCCCGACTTAAGTAGTATTGAGGATATTATTAATCCTATTGTTTCAGGAAGAAGGTCTACTTTAGGTAGGGCGGGTGGAGGCTTAATCCCAGCCAGAGTTTCTAATGGTGAGTATCGGATGGGCGGTCAAGCTGTTAAAAAGTACGGCACACGCTTCATGGATATGGTTAATTCTTATGCAGATGGTGGACTTACTAGACTAATAGATTTAGCTAAATTTGACTTCTCAGGTGGAGGAGCTAGATTAAGAAATAGACCGACACCAAATATTGGAAGACTTCCTGCTGTTAAAAAGCCAAATAAAAAGAGAGGGTTCTTTGGAAATCTTTTAAGTTTTGCCGCCCCATTTTTAGGATTAATTCCAGGAATAGGACCTTTCTTACAGTTAGGATTAGGCGCATTAGGAGGAGGTCTTACAGGAGGATTAGGAGGAGCAATATTTGGAGGCTTGTCCAATCTTGGAGGTTTTAGTGGTAAAGGAGGACCTTTAGGAAGGATTGGAGATTTTTTTAGTAAGGGCACTGGAGCATTATTGACCAAGATTCTTGGCGGACGATTTGCGAATGCTGGCGGATTTGGTGGAGGAGTATTACTTGAAATTCTTAAGAAATTGGGATTATTTAGAAGTAGAGGTTCTTTAGTGGATTCTCCAATTCCTAATCTTAGAGGGCTAGGAGATGTGTTTGCTGCCAAAGGTGGTTTAATTAGGGGATATGCTGGTGGAGGTTCTTCAAGCAGCTCAGGTGGTTTAAGCACGACGATTTTATCAGGTATCTTTTCACTTCTTGGTCTTTTAAATAAACCAAAAGCGCCTAAAACTCCAACATTTATTGAAGACCCAGACCTTGTAAATATTAATAGATTTGGGACTGCTTTAAAGCCATTAAGACAGGCCGGAATAATACCAGATTTCTTATTCACAAAGGAATTAGACGCAGCATTAACTGCTCAAGAAAGTGGTAGAGGAGATACTGGCAGCCAGAATCAAAACTCCAGCAGATTTGGAGACATATTAGCTGGTTTATTGCCGTTTATCTTGGCCATTTTCAGTAATAAGCGTAAGGCTGATGGAGGCTTAATATCCGGCCCAGGAACAAGCACAAGTGATTCTATTCTTGGTCTACTATCACCTGGTGAATATATAATAAGAGCTTCTGCCGTTAGAGGATTAGGAACTAGCATACTTGATTCAATTAATGTGGGAAGGTTTGCTACCGGAGGATTGGTAGGAAATGATACAATAACGACGCTTCCATCAGGTGATAATCCTACGAGTCTGAATGTAGAGAGTAAAACAAATGTAATCAATGTTTTTGATGAAAAATTACTAGGAAATTATATAAATAGTACAGACGGAACAAAAAATATCATAAATTTAATCAGCAGGAATCCACGCGCATTTAGAGGCGCACTTGGGTTATAAATAAGAACATCAGATGATGAAGTTAAACGATCTACATATAAAAAAATTAAAGAATAGTTTTTTGGGAACATGGAGGTAAGCTATGCCAACCGACACTGGTTTTGCAAGTGATCATACAGATTTATTGGATAAGTTAAAGATATTTGCTTTAGCTAATGGAGCAACTTCTTTAAGGTATGATACATCCATTTCTGGAAATGAGGAGTTGATTCTTCAACTTCCAGGATCTGGCAGTGACGAGATCATTTTTGGTATGAGGTGTTACAGTTTTGTAGCGGAAGATAGATATGGTTGGGAACTACAGGGAATGACAGGTTTTAATAATACACTGTCTTTTCATGAGATGCCAGGAACTATTGCGCTGTCAACTAATCCTCCTTGTCTACCTTTGCATAAGAATACGCCATCGGACTCAAACACTATTAAGTACTGGTTTGTTATGAATACTAGACGGATTATTATAGTTGCAAAAATAGGATCGACATATCAATCTAATTATATGGGTTTTATTTTACCATACGGCATTCCGACTCAGTGGCCTTATCCACTGATGGTCGGTGGTAGTACCAACAGAGTGACGAATATATTTGCGCCTGATTTTGGAATCCCACTTCGTTTCTCTGATACCACTTGGCAAACCGCTGCTTACTGGTATAACAGGGTGGATGATAATGCTATAGGTACAGCTTGTCTTAGAGAACCAGGAGGAGTATATTTGAGATTTCGCAACCAAAGTCAAAGTAGTGATGGTGAGCACAATTCAGGATGGACAGGAACATGGCCTTACACTGAGAGGTTTAATGACTTTGGAGGTGATGCTTATCAAGGGTTTGATAATATGAGGACTACTTTAGACGGAAGTTATACATTACAACCAATAATGTACATTAATGGCTCGACTGACAATGTTTATGGTGAACTAGATGGAGTGAAACATGTTTCAGGTTTCGGCAACGCTCCGGAAAATACGATAACGGTCGGTACGGATGATTGGTTAGTAATACCAAATATCACGCGCAATGGCACTGGGGAGATCTCGGCAGTAAAACTGGTTTAGTAAATATGTTTTTAACCAAGAAGGAAGAAATTGGAGGTATCACTTGTATACTCAAGGTTCTAGTACAGATGCTTTAGATTTAATTACAGATATGAAAGATTTTGCCGTTGCTAGTGGATGGACTTTAAATGATTTTAGCACAGAGGGCAATGGAAAACGTCTACATATCAATAAGGGTAGTATGTATTTTAATTTTAGATACTATCAAAATGAGGCTCCTAGTTTTGGAGGAGGTACAATAGAAAATGGAATTTTTTGCAACGGCTCGACAGGCTATAATGGAGCCAATCCTTGGCATACACAGCCAGGCGCGCCTACTGTTCCTTCAGTAGCAAATGGAGGTATAAATCAACTAAATGGCGCAATTCCTTCATGGCACTTCTTCTCTTTTAATAATGCTAGCTGGGAAGGTCTTTATTTTATTGTAGAAAATCCAGCCGGGATTTACCAATGGATTCTTTGTGGGAGTTTAGATAAGACAAAGTATGGAACCTCAACAGGAGGAATGTTTTCAACTGGGTTACTGAAAAGCAACCAAGGAAATGAAAGCGCGTCTCCAGTTGGGTTTTTTGGGAACTCTCCAAGAGGATGGTCGTTTAATCCTCGTGGTTTCTTGTATATAGACAATGGGAGTGGGGCTAAATGGGCTTGTTCTTTTGAAGGTGGCGGGGTACTAGCAACTCCTAGGTGTTTTGATTCAATTTTTAGAAGTAGTAGTTTTCTTTATGACCAGCCTAATAGCTTCAACTCTTTACCTATTTTAGTACCGATAAGTGTGAATGTTTTTGTGGATGGTAATAACTTTTTTACTAATACCCCTTGGTCTCCGGTTGGAGAGTTGCCATATGTTTATTGGGTGAATATAAAAACTTTGAATCCAGCTACAACTTTTACAATTGCAAGCGATCAGTATAAAGCATTTCCATTTTTAAAGAAGACTACGGTTGGACAACAAAATGCAGGTAATCCAAGGCTCGGTGGAACCGAGTACATGGGTTTTGCGATCAAAACTAATTAGTAAAATTATAGAAAGATTAGGCTAATAAGTAAGAATTGACATAGAAATGTTTTTGAGCCTTGCTTTTATAATTAAAATTTATGGCAGATCCCGGATTTGAAATAAAAGAACCATTTATATTAGATCCCACTGATTTAAGTGCTAATATAGGCTCGTTTACCGGAGATTTTACTGAAACTGCTAGAGTTATAGGACAATGGTGGTTTAGTGGATCAAAAACTTATGTTGTTGATATTCAATACCCACAATCTGCATATACGGGATTTGAGATAACTTCGTATGCGGATATATTTTATAATAGAATCTGGGTTATTCCTGCCTTTATAGACTTGAATGGAGTTCCATTAACATTTACTACAGAAGTAATTGTTTGGAACTCTTATTTTGTTACGAAGAGCCTAACTAGCATAGTTCCGACAAATATAATAAATATAGGTTTAATTGGTCCTACTTCTCATACTTTTACTCCTTTAGAGACGGTTTCCTATACTGTATCACTGCTTCCTGGAGCGCCGCCAAAGGTTAATGGAAACTTTCAGTTTATATTTTCTGATGCTGAAGATCCATTTCTTGTATTAGAAGGAACTATTGCAGATATTGTAGTTCTTCCCCATGATTGGAATCAGCCTATAATAGAAAGAGTTGCTTATTTAACAGATGTTCTTGAGTCAAATTCGGCTGAGGAGCAAAGAATAAGATTAAGAAAGTATCCAAGGAGGCAGTATGAATACAGTATATGGACTGCAACAAATCCTGACCCTTTTAATCAAGGTGTATTGAGAGCTTATTATAGAAATAAAATGTCTTATGGGTTAGGAAAGACTTTTGTGGTTCCTATTTGGACAGATTATCAAGTATTACAACAAGATATTTTAACCCCTGGAACAACCACAATCCCTGTAATTACAGGAAATTATGATTATTTTGTTGGAGGTTTTGTTGGGATCATGAGGGATTATATTAATTTTGACATACTTCCAATAAATAATGTAAATTCAACCAGTTTAATTGTAGATGCGCCAGGAACAAGCAGGCCCTGGAGAATGGGTGATACAGTTGTCCCGATTAGATTAGCAGAAGTTTCCGAAGATTTATGGAAGGGGCAAGCTCGGACAGATACGTTTGAAATTTTTGCCGAAAGTTGGGATGTTTTAGTTACAGATCATTTAGTGGGCAATAGAGTTGTAAACAATCCTCCTGCATTAATTTATCAAGGATATGAGGTTCTTTATAAAAGAAATGAATTTTCACAGGATCAAAATGTAGAAATTTATCAGACTTTAAGAACTCTTGATAATGCTGTAGGTATTCCAAAGCAGGATAATAGATACTCTATTGGAAGAGATAGAACTTCTTTTGGAGTACTATTTAAAGACAGACAAGAGTTTGCTGAATTTTTAGGATTTTTTGATCGTAGAGTAGGAAAATTAAATCCTTTTTGGTTGCCTACTTTTAATAATGACTTTCAAGTTCTTAATACCGGTGGGGATACAGTTAATGGTATTGATGTTAAATTTATTGGGTATTCCCAATATATAAAGCAACATCCTAATAAAAGGGATATAATGTTTTTGCCTAAAGGCGGAAATCCTATTTTTAGAAGAATTGTGGATTCAGATAACGACCCAGATGATGATTCTGTAGAAAAAATTACTTTAGACAACGCATTGGGAATTCCTTTTAATCCTGATACATTTGAGCTAGTTTGTTATGTTAGATGGGTCAGGTTAGATAATGATGTTTTAGAAATAAATTGGGAAAGTAGTAGTGCGGCTAGAACTAGCTTGAGTATTATAGATGATTTTAGCCCGCCATAAGGAAATGTGAGTAAAGAAATATGAGTTATCTTGAACACGAGGTATCAAGCTTAGGTGGTTTCCCTATGGAGGCGTATAAATTCTCCAGTAATGGTTTCGCTGCGCCTTATCTTTACACTAATATAGATGAGGATACATCAATAGGTATTGATGCTTATAAAGCCATTTATATAAGAAGATCACAGCCGGAACTTTCTAGGGATACAAGGGCGCAGCAGTTAACAATTACTGTAGACAGAGAAAATGAGTTGGCAAGAAGATGGTTGATTACGGTTCCTCCTCAACCCGTGTTCTTGACTATTTTCAGGATACATAGAAACGATGGAGGTACTCCTGAAGTTGCGACTTTTTGGCAGGGTAAGGTTAGGAGTGTTGATTTTGTAGATAATGAGGCGCAATTTACCGCCCAGCCGATTGATTTTAGCTTTACTAGAGTTGGGTTAAGAAAAAACTTCGGCCCAACCTGTTCACACATGCTTGGAGATTCAGGATGTAAGCTTCTATTAGCGGATATTAGTGAGTTAGTCACAGTTGAGACTGTTAGTGGAGTTACAATCACGTCTCTTGATTTTCAATTTTTTCCAAGTTCATCTCTACCGACACCTAATGGTTGGTATGTTACAGGAGTATTGCAAAAACTTTCTACTGGGGAACAAAGAATGATACTAACACATGTAACAAATACAATTACTGTGCTTAGTCCCTTTGAGGATTTACAGATTGGCGACCAGTGTAGAGCAATCTTTGGAGATGATCATGCTCAAACAACATGTGAAATTAAGTTTAATAATTTGATTAACTACTCAGGCTATAATTTTGTTCCTGGTGAAGACAATAACCCATTTTCAAGAAGCCTATTGCAGACAGGAGGTTGATTAAGTTAGAATTTTCTGATATACTTATTTGTGTTTTCATCAGAATTAATTCTAATTATCCTGCTTTTTATTATAGTAATTTTAATAATCAGATTAGTTTTAGATGCTCCTTCTCCAGAAAGTAGAGAAGCTGGAGGGGTAAAAATTAAGGTAGGGGTCTTGATTTTTTTAATGTTTCTTATATTTGCGCTTATGGTTTTATCTAATAAGATTAATTAATAATAATCTGAAGTTATTAAATCATTATAAGAACTTGTATGAAACTACGTTGGTTAAATTTTAAGAATAAGTTTATAACTTCTTTATTTTCAAAGAGTTAGGGAGGTGCGCCGTTCCTTTCTGGATTTTATTAGCCCTATTGCTAGCCAGTATTATAATTGGAGAACTCCTTCGTCCAAAAGTACGTGATACCAGCCGTCCGGCATCGTTAAAGGATTTTGATGTTCCTACTGCCGATGCTACGAGACATATTCCCGTAGTATGGGGAACTGTACTTCTTGATGGGCCTAATGTTACTTGGTATGGAGACTTACAAACTGTAAAGCTTACCAAGAAGGTCAAGACAGGGATATTTTCCAGTGACAGAATTACTTTAGCTTTTAGATATTCAATAGGTATACAATTAGTCCTTGCTCATGGCCCATTAGATCAACTTCTTGAATTTAGAACTGACAACAAAGTCGCATTTTCAAGCACTACTTTAACCGATCCAACTAATCTAGGTCAAGCATTTACTGTTGATGCGAGGACAATTTATGGCGGTGATTCTGAGGATCAGCTCCAAAATGGCGGTGAGGGTGGAATTTACGCTACTTGTACCTTTTATAAAGGCACGGGTCAACAGCTTTCCAATCCATATATGGAAGGAGTTTTAGGCGTAAATCTTCCTGCTTATAGAGATGTTTCCTATATAATGTGGAATGGGCCTTCATCTGGCGACAAAGTTTACAATCATGCCCTTAATGATCCAACAGAAATATTTACAAGAGAGCCTTTTCTCTCTGGTTATGTTGGAGATAATCCAAATCTCAAACCTTTTTCTTTTGTAATAAAGAGGACTCCAAACTATCTTAGTGGCGCACTAGATAACTTTTTTAATATAAATGGAAGCGCTAATCCTGCCGACGTAATTTACGAACTTTTAACTAGTGATAAATGGGGGGCGGGACTGGCGCCTGCCCTTATCAACGTCCCAAGTTTTAAGACTGCTCAGACCACATTATTTAGTGAAGGATTAGGATTTTCAGCTATTTGGGATACGCCAAAAGCTATAAATGACGTAATTGACGAGGTTCTTGGTTATATTGATGGGGTAATATTCACAGATCTTCAGACCGGACTAATTACGCTTAAATTAGCTAGAGGTGATTATAATCCTAATATTCTACCTATTTTTGATAAGAGCAGTATTAATCAAGTGACTTCTTATTCAAGATCAGGCTGGGATGAAACTACGAATGAAGTGCGACTGAACTTTACAGATAGGTTTGACAACTTCAAAGATAAGCCGGCTATTGCCCAAGATCTAGCGAACCAGAGAACTCAAAGCGCCACTATTTCAACTAATGTCTCTTATGTTGGTATTGATAATAAAGATACAGCATCAAAGATTGCCTTTAGGGATTTAAGGGCATTAACGATTCCATTAGCTAGGGTTACCTTAAAGGCAAATAGAGAAGCGATAATTTTAAGGCCGGGTGATGTATTTAAATTTATTTGGGATGAGTACGATCTGGGTACAGTAATCCTTAGAGTCACTAAAATTGGCTATGGAGAATTTGATAAGGGGATAATTGAGATTGATGCAGTCCAAGATGTATTTTCATTATCATCATCAATTTATGCTGCCCCTCCGGATACAAATTTTACTAATCCTATTGGAAACGCCGCTGTTCCGACTCTATTTGAATCTATAGAAGCTCCTTATGTATTTTCTGGAGATTCACAAAAGATAGAAGTCTTCACAGCAAGACCAGACGTAAGTCAATTATCTTTTAATACCTATACTTCTCCAGGAAGTTCATCTGGCACTTATACTCAAGTAGATTCGGGGGATGCGTTTACTCCAACAGCTACTTTAGACTCTACTTATCCACTGATTACATCAGACGTTTCGACTACTGACATGGTTGTAACAGCTACTACCCCGGATATGCTGACTTTTCTGAAGAATTTTAGCCCTTCCTATATTGAGAATCGGGAAAATCTGTTTTGGATTGTCAGCGCAAGTACCAAAGAGTTATGCGCTTTTGAAGAAGTCCTACCTGACACCCCGTCAGTAGGAA
>Ga0187894_10000536_pt1 | contig 51677 bp, 50 predicted proteins | sample GBC1701081metaG_FD_136650 | JGI IMG/M metagenome (GOLD analysis project Ga0187894, IMG submission 136650) | White microbial mat communities from a lava cave in the Kipuka Kanohina Cave System on the Island of Hawaii, USA - GBC170108-1 metaG ...
AGGCTTCGGGCCATCGGACGTCAACTCGATCAAGAAGCCGCCCGGCGTGAAGCCGCCTCGACTGCCGATCGCCAGCCCAACCTGCTACCCCAGTCGTTGAGCACCGCGCGTCGAATCAAGCTGTTCGGACGCGCCCACCCCAACGTCGAGCTCATCCAGTACGCGGAGGCGTGGGCCCGGAAAATCCAACTCAACACCGGGGTCGAAACGGTTCGCGAGGTGGCGAAGCGCCCTCACAGGGCCCCCCTGGTGACGGTCGCCATTCGAAGCGACGGTTCCGTGGAGTCGGTGACCTTCGAGGTCTCCAGCGGCGTGGCGGAGGTCGATGAGGCAATACGCCGGATCGTGGAGGTCCAGAAGCCCTACGTAGCGTTTCCGCCTGCGCTGGCCCAAGAGTACGATGTGGTCGAAATCCGCCGAACCTGGTATCTCGATACGGCCCTCCGGCTGCAATGATGGGAACCGGACGGCCTCGCCCTCCGGCCGTTCCTGATTTCGTGCGCGATTGCCCTCCGTATGTCACCGCCGCATGGAAACAAGCGCGGCGCGAATTCGGCGCGGCGAAGTAGCCTGTCGTCGTCTGGCCGGCTAGCGAGGGGTGAACGGTCGCAAGCGGGAGAACCTGCCGCCGGGAGTACACTGCAATGGCTCCCGGCGCAGCAACGACAGGGAGCCGGCCGACCGGCCGAGAGTTCAATAGCTGGAGAGTTGCCCATTTCGGGCCGCGGGGGCCCCCTCTAGCGGCACTGTCTGTGCCACCCCGCACGGCACTCGACGCGAACCGATCCGCGGCAGGTGGATGCCTCGTGGCACGTGCGCATACGACCGCCGGCGTATCGACACTCAACCAAGGAGACGGACCATGCCGACATTCATCACGCTCGTGAACTTCACCGACCAGGGGATCAAGAACGTCAAGGACTCGCCCGACCGGCTGCAGGCATTCAAGGCGGCGGCCGAGAAACTGGGGGTCAAGGTGAAGGACGTCTACTACACCGTCGGGAGCTACGACATCGTCACGATCGTCGAGGGCACCGGCGAAGCCGTGACGGCTACCCTGCTGAAGATCGGCTCGCTCGGCAACATCCGGACGCAGACCATGCGCGGCTTCTCGCCGGACGAGATGAAGAAGATCCTCGCGACGATGTAGCGGGGGAGGGCCGCGGGAGGGCGGGCGCGGCGGCGCGCCCGCCTCGGCTCCGGGTCCTGCGGGGTTCCTCCGTCGTGCCTTACCCGGTCCGGGCTTGCGCGTAGCCCGAATAGAAGAGATCCAGAATCCGCATCGCTTCGCCGAGCAGCGCGTCGTCGCTCCGGGTCTTTTCCTTGATTCCCCGCAACACCGTTTCGAGGCCCCTCGCGTCGGCGACCGGGATGCCGCCGACGTCCAGAAAGTGCACCGCGGCGCCGATCGCGGCGAGCGCCGGATCGTCGGCGAGGCCGAAGCTCGAAAGCAGGACCTCGAACGTCACCCGGTCGTCGACGTGGGTGAATTGCGCGCCGTCGAAATCGAACCCTATGGCCCGCCTGGGGCGGTCGCGCGGGCGATCGATCCATACGAACCTGGCGTCCCGGTCGATGAACCGCTTGATGAGCCAGGCACTGGCGAGGCGATCCACCCACGGATCCTTGCGGGTCGCCCATACCCGCTTCCGATACCGGGCTCGATCGAGCCGCCGCAGCCGCCTCCTGGAGGGTCGCGGCTCCCCGTGCGAATACGCTTCCTGGAAGCGGCGCTTCAACCCCGACATCGCGTTCGCGGCCTGCCGACTGGCCTCGCCGGGAAAGAAATCGATCGCCGTCACCCGCTCGAACGAGCGCTGAAGCCGCTGCACCGCCGTCTGCGCCTTGCGCGGTCCGAGGCGCGGCAACGAGGTCTGCGCCGCGCCGATGCTCTGCACCAGGGCGCCGTAGTCCGCGCTCCGGTCGAACAATTTGCGGACGTGCGCCAGCTGCCCGGCCGACCCGAGCCCCAGCTCTACGGTCATGGCGAAGCCGCCGGCAGACCGGATCGCCGACTCCGTTTCCGGCAGGACCCCTGCGCCCGGTGCGTCCGCGGGCAGCACGTACACGCCGTCGCGCAGGACGCCGCAGCCGGTCTCCTTCAGCGTCCGCCAGACGCGCATCCGGATCGTCGAGTCGCGCGTCGGCAGGCTGAGGACCAGGGCGTTGAATCGGCTCGTTGGTTCGTGATTCATGGTTTGTTATAAGTATCACAGAGTAGTGATAACAACAACAAAAAATAGTTGACACCCGGCGGCGGCTGGAGTAGCTTGCCGCTCCAGGTAGGGGCCCCGCCGCCCGCAAGCGGCGGCCGGGCTCCCTAGCCGGGTCTTCGCAGGCACCCGGTCCACAAGGACGTCTCCGTCCCAAGCGCTGCTCCGGCTTCCTTCGGGAAAGGAGCGCTCATGTGGGACGCTAATGCAATCAACGCAATCAATGCAATCGCGGTCAGGGTCTTCTCCCTGGCCATCGCCATCGCCTTCACGTCGATCGGCGGATGCGACGGCGGCGCCGCGCCGCGGCACGCGGCGAAGGCGGCGCAGGACGGGCCGCAACTCGACCTGCCCGTTGGCCGGTACCAGATCGATCCCGGGCGCAATCGCCTCTGGGTCCTGACGCGCGAAGGCGTGCTGGTCTACGACCTCGCGCGGCCAGAACGAAACGCGCTGTCCCTGCCGGACTGGCTCCTGGTCGGCACGTCGTACGCCTGCCCGCCGGACCTGGCGCTCGGGCCCGGGGGCGAGGCGGTGATCACCAGCAACATCGTGCCGACGCTGTGGCGGGTCGATCCGGACACCCTCGCCGTGAGCGTGCATCCGCTCGCGCTCGACGCCGACACCGACAAGGACGTGGGCTTTTCCGCGCTCGCTTACTCGCCGCAGCACGGCGCGTTCCTCGCGGCGAGCCACGCGCATGGCTCGCTCTGGCGGATCGACCCGCTTTTGAAAGGGGCGCGGAAGATTCCGCTCTCCGCGCCGATACCGGAGCCGTGCGGGCTCGCGGTGCGGCCGCGCAGCTCCTGGCAGGCGCTCGGCGGGCGAGCCGATCTGTGCGTGCGCACGCCGCGCGGCGACTGGTCCGTGGTCTTCGCGGGGGACGGGCGCTCCGCCTACGTGAGCGCCGTGCCGTGCACCGATCGTCCCCGGCCGTTCGCGTTCAACACTCTCACCGGAGGGAACTGATCATGCGGTACCGCCTGAAACCGATCTTCTGCCGTCCCTGGCTGCTGAACGGCCTGTCGCTCAAGCTGATCGAGAGCCACTACGAGAACAACTACGGCGGCGCGCTGAGACGCCTGAACGCGATCACCGACGAGCTCGAGGCGCTCGATTTCGCGAAAGCGCCGGGCTACGTCGTGAACGGGCTCAAGCGCGAGGAGCTGGTCGCGCTGAACTCCACGCTCCTGCACGAGCTCTACTTCGCCAGCCTCGGCGGAGAGGGCAAGCCGGCGCTGGCGATGGCCGACGCGCTCGAGCGCGATTTCGGCTCGGTGGACCGCTGGCGCAGCGAGTTCGTGGCGATGGGCAATTCCCTCGGCGGCGGCTCGGGGTGGGTGCTGCTCGTCTACGTTCCGCGCGACCGCCGGCTCGTCAACCAGTTCGCAGGCGAGCACAGCCAGGCGCTCGCCGGAGGCATCCCGCTCCTTGCGCTGGACATGTACGAGCACGCCTACCACATGGACTTCGGCGCCAATGCAAAGGCCTACGTGGACGCGTTCCTGCGCAACATCGATTGGCGTGCGGTCGAGGGACGCTTCGAGGATGCGCTCAAGGTCGAGCCGCCGCGGCCGCTGGTGCAGCCGGAGTTCGGCGATCTGCCCGGGGTCGGTGTCGAGGAAGTGAGGGCGATGCTCGATTCGGGCAGGTCCGTCCAGTTCATCGACGCGCGGCCGCGGCACTACGTTTCGCGCACGCAGGACATCATCGAAGGCGCCACCTGGCGCGATCCGGAGCGCGTCCAGGAATGGATGGGCGAGCTGTCGAAGTCGGATCCGGTGGTCGTGTTCTGCGTCTACGGCTTCCATGTCGGCTGCCGCACCGCGGTGACGCTGCGCGAGGCCGGCTTCGACGCGAAGTACATGCGAGGGGGCCACTCGGGCTGGAAGGCGACGGGAGGGCCGATCAGGCTCCAGCGTTGATTCCCGCGGTGCCCCGGCGGATGACCGATCAGGACTTGCGATGAAAGGAGCCATCATGGTTGCGCTGACAGTGCTTGCGGCGAGCGCCGCGTTTGCGGAGACCGAGAACTTCGACCAGAACGCCCGCGGCACCGCACCCGAAGGCTGGACCTGCGGCGTCACCGGCAGGGGAACGGCGAAATGGACCGTGGACGCCGATCCATCGGCGCCCAGCCCGCCGAACGTGCTGCGACAGAGCGCGGCGGGGACGTTTCCGTGGTGCGTGAAGAAGGCCGCAGCGCTCGCCGACGGCTTCGTCGAGGTGAAGATCAGGCCGGAGAAGGGCAGGGAAGACCAGGCCGGCGGCGTGGTGTGGCGCTGGCGGGACGGCGACAATTACTACGTCGCGCGCGCGAACGCGCTCGAGAACAACGTGTCGCTCTATTACACGGCGAACGGCAAGCGCAACACCCTCAAGTACGTGAATGCGCCCGTGCCGGCCAGCGTCTGGCACACGCTGCGCGTGGAATTCTCCGGAGCGCGCATCAAGGTCCTGCTCGACGGCAGGACCTACATCGAGGAGGAAGACCGTCACATCCAGGGCGCCGGCGCGGTCGGAGTCTGGACGAAGGCCGACAGCGTCACTTCCTTCGACGACTTCAGCCATGGAACCGTTGCGAAATAAATAGGAGACCGGGGTGACGAGCCAGCTCGAGATCATCGACTTTCACAACCACCACATTCCGGCTCGCTTCGAGGATGCCGTCGTGGAGGCCTCCCCGGCAGACCAGCGTGCCCGGTGGAAGGTCCTCGCACGCCGGTTGTCGGACGAGGATCTCCTGGTCGGGCGCGTCCGCGAGGGCGAACTGAGTGCGCGCATCGTCAACATGTCGCCCGCCCTCATCGCCGATGCGGACGGCTGCGTGCCGCACAAGACCATCACGGCGCTGAACGATGACCTCGCAGACCTCGTCGCGCGGCATCCGGGCCGAATTCACGGCCTGGCGTCGGTCGACGCCTACGACGGCGACCGGTCTGCGCGCGAGGCCGAGCGCGCCATCCGCGAGCTCGGACTGCGCGGTCTCTTCGTCGACTGCGCACGCGGCGGTCTCATGATCGATGCGCCGCAGGCGCGCGCCACTCTCGAAGTCGCCGCGAGACTCGGCGTGCCGGTCTTCGTCCACCCGGTGGCACCGCAGCCGCTCACGCAACAGCTGGCTCCCTACGGGCTCATCGGGACCCTGTTCGCGCGCGGAACCGCGAACGGCGCGTCCCTGATCGCGCTGATCGAAGGCGGGGTGTTCTCGCAGCTGCCCGGCTTGCGCGTCGTGGTGACCGCGCTCGCGCTCGGCGGCGTGGCAATGGCCGCGGGCCTCTCGCGCCAGAGTCTCCTCCCCGCCGGCGCCCTCGACGTGCTGCGCAGGCACGTCTTCATCGACACCAACGTCGTTCACCCCGCGCTGCTCCGGGCATCGGTCGATCTGCTGGGCGCCGGCAATGTGATCGCCGGCAGCGACTGGCCGGTCAACGACGGCCCGTTCCGGGGCCCGCTGACCAAGGCGATGCAGGACGCGGGCCTTGCGGAGGAGGAGCAGTACGCGATCGCCGCCGGCAATTGCCGGCGGCTGCTGGGGATCGCCTGAATGTCCGCAGGCGGCGCTCGCCTCGTGCTCACGGCGCGGGCGTTGCGCGCGTTCGCCGACGGCTTCGTGGCGGTTCTCCTGCCTGCGTACCTGCTCGCGCTCGGCCACGGCCAGCTCGCGGTCGGACTGCTCAGCACGGCCACGCTCTTCGGCTCGGCGTTCGCGACGCTCGCCGTGGGCCGCTGGGGGCACCGCTTCGCGCTGCGCCGACTGCTGCTCGCCGCGGCGGTGCTGATGACCGCGACCGGGCTGGGCTTCGCCACGCTCACGTCGCTGTGGCCGCTGCTCGTCGTCGCGTTCATGGGGCCCCTCAATCCGAGCGGTGGCGACGTGAGCGTATTCCTGCCGCTCGAGCACACGGTGCTGGCGGGATCCGCGACCGCCGAGGCGCGCACGGGCGTCTTCGCCCGCTACAGCTTCTGCGGGTCCATCTTCGCCGCCCTGGGCGCGCTCGCGACCGCGGTGCCGGACTGGCTGGCGGGCCGGGCGGGCTGGCAGATGATCGACGCGCTGCGCGCCATGTTCGTCGCGTACGCCGTCATCGGCGTCGCGGTGTGGGCGATCTATCTGCGCATCCCTCAGCCGCCCGCCGGGGAGGCGAGGCCGCCGTCGTCGCTCGGGCCGTCGCGCGGCATCGTCTTCCGGCTCGCAGGCCTCTTCAGCGTCGATTCGTTCGCCGGCGGGCTCGTCATCAACGCGCTTCTGGCGCTGTGGCTGTTCGAGCGGTTCGGCATGTCGCTCGCCGCCGCCGGCGCATTCTTCTTCTGGACCGGATCACTGAGTGCCGTCTCCCAACTGGCGGCGCCGCTGCTCGCGCGGCGCATCGGCCTGGTCAACACGATGGTGTTCACGCATATCCCCGCGAACCTTTGCCTGATCGGTGCGGCGTTCGCCTCCTGGCAGGAGCTGGCGCTCGGTCTGCTGCTCGTGCGCAGCCTGCTTTCGCAGATGGACGTGCCCGCGCGCAGCGCCTATGTCATGTCCGTCGTCACGCCCGCCGAGCGTCCCGCCGCGGCGAGCTTTACCGCGGTCCCGCGCAGCCTCGCCTCCGCCGTCGGTCCGACGCTCGCCGGCGCGATGTTCGCGGCGGGGCTGATGAGCGCCCCGCTCGTGGCCTGCGGACTGCTGAAGATCGCTTACGATCTCGCGTTGTTCGCGGGCTTCCGCAAGGTGGCGCCCCGCGCGTAGCGCCCGTAGCGGCCGGGCGCCATGACGCGGGCATTGAGGACTGCGTCGCTCATGTTGAAGCCGTGGACCCGGCGCCCACGCGGGCGCCGGGCCGCCGGCACGATCAGTACAGCACGACCGGATTGCCCGGCGAGCCGGTGGCGCCGATCATCTTCAGCGGCGCCCAGACGAACGCCCCCTCGTAGATCTTGGCGTCGACCAGCGACTTCGTGTCGACGTTCTCGAGGTTCCAGATCCCGCGGCGCGTCTGCATGCCGGTGTGGCAGGGCACCGCGTCGTCCTTGCCGCTCTCGCCGAACGGCTGCGAATCGTTCGCGGAGGTGTCGCCCATCGTGAGCGCGATGTCGCGCGAGGCGAGGTACTCGCAGGCGCTGGCGCCGAAGCCCGGCTCGCCCTTTTCCCAGATCGCGCGCGCCGCGGCCCGCTGCTCGGAGGTCATGGTCTTGAAGCGGTCGTTGCTCCAGGTGTTGCCCTGGCCGGTGTGCAGCGCGACGCAGTCGCCCGCCGCGATCTCCGCCAGGCGCTGCGCCTTCACCATTCCCCGCACGTCGTCCGCGGTCACGATGCCGGGCGAGGTCGCGCTGTCCGGGATCGGCAGCATCTCGGCGCTCGCCGGGAGCTTGCCCTGCTGCTTGCGATAGGCGACGGCGTCCAGGACGACCAGCCGGCAGACGTAGCCCAGCTCGCCGACGTGCTCGACGCCGAGCGGTCCCATGCCGACCACGCGGCCGCCCGCGCCGCGCTCGTACGCGTCCCAGGTGAGGCGGCCGTTGTACATCATCGGCCCCTTCGAGGTGTTCACCCCGATGTGGCCCGGGCCGTCGAACTGCGTGCCGATCTGGCCGAGCTCGGCGGTCACGAGCTCGTCGTGGTAGATGAGCGCGTTCTTGCCGAACGGGCCGCCGGTGGGCGTGCCGGGGATGGTGAGGTTCCACGAGCGCGGGCCGAAGGCGGGCGCCTCGCGGTGGTAGTACTTGCCGATGGTGATCGCCTTGTTCTGCTTGACCGTCGCCAGCGCCCGCTTGATGTTCGCCGAGCTCTTGGTGTGGTTGGCACTGCCCGCCCGGTCTTCGGCGCCCCACTTGGACGGCCACCACTTCTCGGTGAACGGCGCGTCGTTGACCGGTCCCTTGAGCGCCTGCGCGAGGGCGAGCCCGGTGAAGCCGGCGAGGGTTGCGCCGATCACGGTGGAAAGTTTCATGGGTTTCGTCTCCTTTCTTGCGAACGTGGTTGGAGCGGCTCGCGCGGACGGACGACGTCGTGCCGGCCCGGGTTCCGGGGAGCGGGCGCTCCCCATCGCCGGCGCGTTCCCCGTCCCGGTCGAGGCCGCGCTCTCACCATAGCGCAGCATCGGCGATTTGTCTGCGCCGCCGCGGGTTCGCGCGCGGGTTATCGCGACCGGCGCGCTTTCCCGCGCCGACCGTCGCCGGGCCGCTTCGGCGCATGCGCGCGAATCAGCGCGAGCGCGTCGCGCAGGTTCGCCCGCGGCGCTGCCGGATGCTCGACGTAGTACTTGAGCGCCTCCTTCGCCCGGCGCTCGAACCTGCCGGCATCGAGGAGCCCGGCCCGCGCGAGCGCGACGACGTCCTCCCGGTCATGGCCGCCGAATCGCCCGAGCTTCGAGATCGCGAGGTCGATCGGGGCGAGGACCCGGACCGCCAGCTTCGCCGGATCGATGCCGGCGAGCTCGAGCGGTTCGGCGTCGGCGAGCGCGTCCTCGTGCGCCGGCCCGAACGTGTCGTTGTAGCTCGCGTCGAGGTAGACCGAAGCCGGGTTCCCGCTGCGGTCGAGGTAGCTCTCCTCCAGATCCGCCGGAAGATGGATCCGCAGCGAGAACGACGCGTCGAGATCGCGGGACGGTCGCACGCCCGCATGAAGGAGCGCCGCGGCACCGCCGGCCACGACCACGCGGAGCGGGAGCTGCTTCGTCTCGACGCCTTCGAGGAGTCCCTCGATCCGCTTGAACAGCCGGGTCAGCGCGCCGAGGTAGCCCGGGTCGACGTCGGCGCGCGGCCTCATGCCGGGGCGTTGGCACGGGCGATTCCGCGCTCGACGTCGACGAACTTGAAGAGCCGGGCGAGCCGGATCGGCGTTGCCTCCAGCCACCGGCGATAGCCGTCGGCGGTGACCATCTCCGGCGCGAGCGACCGGGCGAGTTCGAGCAGTCGATCGCGCGGCAGCCCCCGGTCGGTGGCGAACGCGATGGCTAGGCCGGCGAGGAAGGCATCCGCGAACCCGGTCGCCCGGAACGCCCGGGGCGTGAACGGACCCCTGGCGAGCGCCGCGACCCGAACCTCCTCTTCCCGCGACAGGCGCGCGGGGAAACGGCGGCGCGCCGCCAGATCCGCCAGCGCCTCCGCCGTCACCTCGGAGCGCGAAGCGCCGGGGGAGGTGAGCTCCGCGGCAGCCAGAGCCCGGCGCGTTGGCGCGTCGAACTTGAGCTGGACCAGCCGCCCGCCGCGCGCGGCGAGCGAGGCGCGCGATCGGCGCATGCGGGCCGCGGGCGGATCGCCAGGGCGGGGCTGGGGTCGGGCCATCCCCGAATGTAACACGTTACAGAACGAGTAACACGTTACATTGCTCCCGCCGGTGCCGCGGTGCTCGCGCGCTCTTCGAGCGGCTGCGTCAGGACCCGTGCCCGACGTCGACCGCCCGACTCCGCAGGCTCGCGTCCTTGCGCAGCTCGAACTTCGCGACGCGGTGCGTCGGCGTGTGCGGCAGCGCCTCGACGAACAGCACGAAGCGCGGCACCTTGAACGCGGCGAGCCGCGCCCGGCACCACTCCGCGACGTCGCGCTCGGTGAGCGCGCTGCCCGGCTGCTTCACCACCACGAGCAGCACCTCGTCCTCGCCGAGCTCCGCCGGCACGCCGATCGCCGCCGCCTCGACCACCTCCGGGTGGTCGCCCGCGACGCGGTCGATCTCGGCCCCGGCGATGTTCTCGCCGCGGCGGCGGATGATGTCCTTCTTGCGCGCGACGAACCAGAAGTAGCCGTCCGCGTCGCGCCGGCCGAGATCGCCGGTGAGGAACCAGCCGTCGCGGAACGCCGCCGCGGTCGCTTCGGGGTCGCGGTAGTAGCCCTGCATTATGGTGGGCGTGCGCACGGCGATCTCTCCGGTCGCTCCGTCCGGGGCGTCGTGGCCGTCCTCGTCGACGATCTTCACCTCGGCGAGGCTCACCGCCGGATCGGGATGGAGGCTCGGCCGGCCCATGCTGCACTTCCGCCGCTCGCCGTCGAAGGGATTGCTGCACGCGCCCGGGATCTCCGACATGCCGTAGCCCTCGATGAGATGCGGCACGCCGAACTCCTCCTCGAACACGCGGTAGATCTCCGGCGAGAACGGCGCGCCGTAGATCCTGGTCAGCGTGTGCCCGGGGCGGAACTCCTCGCGCGCGCGGCGCATGAGGATGTTCATGACGGCGGCGATCGTGTTGGCCTCGGTCGCCCGCCTCGCCGCGACGGTCTCCCAGAACCGCGAGGCCGAGAACTTCTCCTCGAGGAGGAGGGTCGCGCCGGCCGCGATCGTGCCCGTGAGCGAGTAGAAGATCGCGTTGACGTGGAACATCGGCATGATGCAGAGGATCCGATCCGCAGGATCGAGGTGCATGCGCCGCACGAAGCCCTCGCCGGCGAGGACCACGCTGCGCTGGCCGTGCATCACGCCTTTCGGGAATCCCGTCGTCCCGGAGGTGTAGACGAAGACGCAGACATCGCCGGGCCGGCCGGCGGGCGCGGGCGGGCGGCCGGCGCGGGCGAGCTCGCCGGGCAGGTCCGGCAGTCCCGCCGCGTTCGCCTCGTTGGTCATGATCCACGGCCGCGCGGGGAGCGTCTCCGCCACGGCCCGCGCCGTCGGCAGCGCGGCGAGCGAGCACACGATGGCGCTCGCCGCCGAGTGCTCGAGGACGTAGCGCGCCTCCTTCTCGCCGAAGTCGGGATTGACTCCCACCATCGTCGCGCCGAGCCCGGCGAGGGCGAGAAAGACGAGGACGGTCGCCGGGTGGTTGTGCGACATGACCGCGATCCGGTCGCCCGCCTTCACGCCGCGGGCGGCGAGCGCCGCGCTCGTCGCGCGCACTCGCTCGAGCGCCTCGGCGTACGAGAGGCGCGTGTCGGCGAACTCGATGAAGACGTGCCCGGGAATGCGCGCGGCGCGGCTCGCGAGCGCGCCGAGCAGCGTGTAGTCGTGCGCCGGGTAGCGCTGCAGGACTTCGAGCGGCGTCACGGCGGTCGTTGCGAGGCGGCCCGGTCCGGCTGCGCCCGCCTCAGTCCGAGCCCGTCGTCCGCCCGGGCCCCTCGCCGAGCAGCGGAAACGCGCTGAGCACCGAGGGTTCGAAGACCGGCGGCGCAGGAGCGAGGTGCGCGGGTGAAAGCCCGGCAAGGGAGGGGACGCCGAGCAGTCCGAGGCAGACGCGGATCTCGTCCTCCAGCAACTCGAGCGCGCGCACGAGCCCGCGGACCCCGGCCGCGGCGAGGCCGAGGCAGGCGAGCCGCCCCAGCCCGACCGTGCGCGCGCCGAGCGCGATCGCCTTCACCACGTCCGTGCCGCGCAGGAAGCCGCCGTCCACCCAGACCTCGGCGCGGGTCCCCACCGCGGCCACGATCTCGGGCAGCACCGTGATGCTGCCGAGCCCGTGATCGAGCTGGCGGCCGCCGTGGTTGGAGACGTAGATCACTTCGATCCCCTCGCGCACCGCGAGCTCCGCGTCCTCCGGGGTGGCGATGCCCTTCAGGATGACGCGCAGATCGTGCCGTCCGCGGAAGCGCTTCACCTGGTCCCAGGAGAGCGCGGCCTGGTATTGCCTGCCCTCGTCCGCGCTCGCGCGCCACGGCTTGACGAAGCGGCCGACGAGATCGCGCTCGCGCCGGCTGTAGAACGCGCTGTCCACGGTGAAGCAGAAGGCGCTGTAGCCGTGCGCGCGGGCGCGCCGCCCCCAGTCGTCGACCCAGGCGTCGTCGCCGCGCACGTAGAGCTGGAACACGCGCACCGAGTCGGCCGCCGCCGCGGTCGCCTCCAGCCCCGGCTGGCAGACCGAGGAGAGCATCAGGGGCACGCCGAACTGCGCCGCGCCGCGGGCGGCCGCCGCGGCGCCGTCGGCGATGAAGGACTCCATCCCGCCTACCGGCGCGAGCATCACCGGGAGGCGCACCGGACGGCCGAGGAACGTCGACTTCGCATCGACCGCGCTCATGTCGCGCAGCACCCGCGGCCGCAGGGCGAGCGAGTCGAGCGCGAGGCGGTTGCGCCGCACCGTGGTCTCGGTCTCGGCACCGCCGACGAGGTAGGCCCAGGGGCCGGGCGCGAGGTTTGCGCGCGCCGCGGCGACGATCTCCTGCAGGGTGAGGAACGGTTCGGTCGCCGGTTCGGTCATGGTTCGCGCGCGGGAATCGGGCAGGCCGTGAAGGCTAGCACTCCGGGCGCCGGCGCGCGGTCCGCGCGGGTACAATCGTCCGCGCTCGCGCACCGCCATGAACCCGATCGCCATTTTCGCCGAACCGCGCGCCGAACCGCGCACCGCGCCCCCAGCGCGGCGCGCCCGCCCGGGCTAGCCGGATGCTCGGCTTCCTGCGCCGGACCGAAGGCGGCCAGCTCGAGGACCTGCGCGCGCTCGAGCTCTTCGCCGATCTTTCGGTCGGGGAGCTGAAGATCGTCCAGGGCCTGCTGCACGACCGCCAGTACCTCGCGGGCGAGGTCGTGTTCGACGAGGGCGAGCAGGGTTACGCGCTCTACATCGTGCGCACCGGCCGCGTGCTGATCTGCCGCCAGGGCCGCCCGGAGAGCGCGATCGCCCAGGTCGGGCCGGGCAACTTCTTCGGCGAGCTCGCCCTTCTCGACAGCGCGCCGCGCACCGCGCAGGCGCGCGCGCTCGAGCCTTGCCAGCTCGCGGTGTTCTTCGGCTCGGACTTCCTCGCGCTGCTCGAGACCGAGGCGAAGCTCTCCAACAAGATCCTGCTCCGGTTCGCCCGCCACCTCGGCGCGCGCCTGCGCAGCACCGTGGCCGGCCAGTCCGCAGAGCAGCACCTTTGAGCGCGGCTGCCGCTCCCCAACCGGCGCTCTCGACCGGGCCCGGCCCGATCGCATGGGCGGGCATCTTCGCCGCGACCTGCCTGCTGCTCGTCGCGCTCAACCACATCCTGTGGCTCGTGATCCCGGCGCTGCTCGCGCTCATCCTCACCTACGCGCTCGACCCGCCGGTGCGGCGGCTGATGTACGCGGGAGTCGGACGCGAGGGCGCGGCGGCGCTCGCCACCTCCGCTTTCCTCGTGGTGCTCATGGTCCTGACCCTGATCCTGATCGCGTGGGCCGGCGCGCGCGCGGAGGACTGGCAGGCAGGCGTCGAGCGCTACCTGCGCGGCGGCGCGGTGCTGCTCGAGCGCACGCTCGCCGCGCTGGAGGAGCGCTGGCCGGGGCTCGCGCGCGCCGGCCTCGCCGCCGGCGTCACCACCTGGATCAACGAGTACGCCAACACCTTCGTGGAGCGGCAGGTGCAGCCGCTCGCGGTGTCGATCCTCGCCTGGCTGCCGGCGGCGCTGCTCGGGCCGTTCTTCGCGTTCTTCTTCCTCCGCGACGGGCGCCGGTTCCACGGCTTCCTGGTGCGCGCAGTGCCGAACGCCTACTTCGAGAAGACCCTCGACCTCCTGCACGAGATGCACAGCACCGGCCGGTCGTACTTCACCGGGCTGATGCAGCTCACGGTGCTCGACACGCTCGCGCTCGGCCTCGGGCTGTGGCTCCTCGGCCTGCCGGGCGCGTGGCTGCTCGGGCTGATCGCGGCGGTGCTCGCCTGGGTGCCGTACGTCGGCTCGATCGCCGGCTGCTTCCTCGTGGTGCTGGTGGCGGCGACCGACTTCCCCGACACACCGACGATGGCCTACTGGTCGATCATCCTCTTCATCCTCGTGCGGCTCCTCGACGACTTCGTGTTCCTGCCGGCGACCGTCGGCAAGCACCTCAACCTGCACCCGCTGGTGAGCGTGCTGATGCTGTTCGTCGGCGGCGCGGTGGCCGGCGTGCCCGGCCTCGCGCTCGTCCTTCCGCTGCTCGGCGTCGCGACGGTGGTGGGCACGGCGCTGAGCGAGATCATCACCGACCGGCGGCTGCGCGCGCGTCACGTCTACGCGCAGCGGCTGCGGGCCGATCAGGCGGCGGCGGATCTGGGCTGACGCGTCGGCTGACGCGGCGCTACGCGATCTGCGCGAGCGCCGCGCGGATCGCGCTCGCGTCGGTCGGCCGCACCACTCGTGCCACCTCACGGCCGCCGGCGAGGAAGACGAGCGTCGGCCAGCGCTTCACGCCGAACGAGCGCCCGAGCGGGCGGCCGCTCGCGTCCTCGACCTTGATGTGACGCACGCCGGTATACGCGGCGAGCGCCTCGGCGACGAGCGGCTGCGCGCGGCGGCAGTGGCCGCACCCGGGGCTGCCGAATTCGAGCAGGGTGGGGCCGGGGAGCGCGTCGATGTCGGCGCGTCGCGGTTCGATCCCGGCGTCCTCCTAGGGCGCGCGTACCCGCCGCCGCACGAGCCACGTGAACACGCAGACGAGCGCGACGCCGACCATCACGTGCTTCAGGTTGTGGCCGCTCGCGATCCCGCCCGTCAGCGCGAAGATCGGGTGGTCGAGCCGCTCGAACAGCGTGAAGAGCCCCTCGGACAGGATGGCCGCGACCAGCCAGCCGGTGCCGGTGTAGCGCCCGCGCCGGAATACGACGAGAGCGAACAGCGTGAGCGCCAGCAGGACCCGCACCATCAGGTAGAGCCGGACGTCCTCCTGGCCGAGCGCGCCGGAGATCCCCCACCACAGCACGCTCGCCACGCCAAACGCGGTGAGCGGCACGAGCGACCGTCGCCCGAGGACGGGATTCACGCGGTCGGCGAGCACCAGCGCGAGGGCGGGCGGGATCGCGAGCATCATCGGCAGGCGGTCCCAGACCAGCGTGGCGTTGCTCGGTGCCCAGTGGTAGTAGGCCGAGCCGGCGGCGGTGAGGAACGTCCCGAGAATCAGCAGGTCCGCCGCCGGGCGCTCGTCCGGCGTGACGTTCATGCGCGACCGTACCGCCAGGCCGTAGCAGCCGGCCGCGAAGATCGCGAGGTTGGTGAGGACGTCCCCGGCGCGCGGAATGCCGAGGCAGGTCCGCAGGTCGGCGAACATGTGATACGCCGGATCCTGCGGCATCGGCCCGAGCGCGAGCCACGCCGCGGCGTAGAGCGCGACGACGCCCGCGAGCGCGAGCGAGATCCGGCGGGTCGCGCGGCGCCCGACGTCCCCGGCGTCGCCGGCGACCGCGCTCAACCCGCCTGCTCGCGGTAGAGGTCGAGCGCTTCCTGCACCGGCCGGTCGCTGAACGAGAAAAGCACCGTCTCGGCGTCCGCCTCGAGCTCGACCGGCGCCCACGACGGCACGACGAAGTGGTCCTTCGGCCCGAACGCGAACGATTCGCCCCCGACCTTGACCCGGCCCTTGCCCTCGACGACGGAGTAGCAGGTGGAGTCGGTCGAGCGGCGCGCCCTCCCGCGGAAGCCCTTGGGCAGGAGCTGCATGAAGCTGCCGATGGTCGGAATCGCCCAGCCGCCGGTGGCGGGGTTGGTGAACTTTAGCTTGTGGCCGTATGCAGGGTGCGGGTCGCCGGACTTCGCGAGCTCGGCGAGCGCTTCGCGCGTGCGCCCGTACGGGTACCAGAAGAGCGGCGAGGTCTTCGACTGCGGCCGGAAGTCGACCGGCAGCATCGTGTTGCCGAAGCGCGCGAACGACTCGCCCTCGGTGCGGGTCGTCTGCTGCGACTCGACCGCCGGTCGCTCGAGGAACTGCGCGTCGAGGAGCTCGACGATCGCGATGTCGAGGCCGTCGAGCCACACCATCGGCTCGGCGGACGGGTTGCCGTGGTCGTGCCACGTCCACGACGGCGTGATGATGAAATCCCCGGGGCTCATCGTCACGCGCTCGCCGTCGACCGCGGTGTAGGCGCCCTTGCCGTGCACGATGAAACGCAGCGCCGACTGCGAGTGCCGGTGCGCCGGCGCGACCTCGCCGGGCAGGATGACCTGCAGGCCGGCGTACAGGCTGTGCGTGACGCGCGTGCGGCCGCGCAGGCCCGGGTTCTCGAGCACGAGCACGCGGCGCTCGGCTTCTTTCGCCGTGATGAGCCGGCCCGCCTCCTGGATCCACGGCCAGACCTGCGCCCACTGCCACAGATAGGGCTTGCAGGGGGTGTTCGGCGTGGCGGTGATCAGCGAATGGAGCACCTCCCAGAGCGGCGCGACGTTCGACCGGTCGATCCTGTCGTAGAAAGCCCTGCGCTCGGCGGCGACCGCATGCTCGATCGGGGATTGCGGAACGGCGGACATGGGCGGCGGCTCGGTCCGTGGAGGGAGCGCTATTCTCCTCCGGTGCCGGCGTTCCTTCAACGCCGCGCCCGCGCGCCGGCTCACTGCCCGCCGATTTGCTCGACGCCCCCGAGGTTCATGCTCCACGGCACCGCGGACCGGCACCAGATCTGCCTCCTCGGCGCGAGCTCCGCGCGGCGGTCGAGGCAGCCGACGCGGAGCGAGTAGGCCGGCGGATCGGCGATCGCCGACGAGTACACCGGCGTGCCGCAGTCCGGGCAGAACGCGTGGATGCGGCGCGTGCCGCTGTCGGCGGTCTTGACGTACGCCTTCGGCTGCCCCTTGAGGAGCACGAACGTCGCGCGCGGTGCGGGGACCGAGGCGCGGTACGCCGACCCGGTCAGCATCTGGCAGTCGGTGCAGTGGCAGATGCTCACCTGCGCCGGATCGACCTCCGCCTCGTAGGCGATCGCGCCGCAGTGGCAATTCCCTTGCACTCTCATCGCGGGACGGACGGTGCCGGTCGCCATGATCGCTTCTCCTTTCGTTCGGCGGTCGGGACGGCCGCGGCCTTCACCCGGCCGCGATGACCTGCGGCCCGGGCGGCTCCGCGTGCAGCCGCTCGACCTCGCCGGCACGCCGCTCGCGCACCGCGCGCTGGTTGAGGTAGCCCTTGTCGGTGATCTCGTTCGCATCGATCGACGGCGGCTCCGCGAGGACGAGCGCGCGCGCCGGGTGCGTCGAGCTGCCGGCCGCCTCGCGCGCGAGCCGGGCGAGGCCGTCGGCGATCTTCGCGCGCACCTCGGCGCGGCCGGCGAACCAGCCGGGGCCCGCGTCGGCCGGCGCGTCCGGGCAGAGCGCGCGCGCCGCGACCGGGTTGAGGAAGAGGAGCGCGCCGATCTCCGCGCGGTCGTGCCCGGTGATGACCGCGTCCTGCACGAGCGGGTCGCACGCGGCGATGAGCTTCACGCGGAGCGCCCCGACGCTCACCCAGGTGCCGGTCGAGAGCTTGAAGTCCTCCGCGACCCGGCCGTCGAAGACGAGGCCGCGCACCGGATCGCCGGGGTCGGCGAACCGGACCGCGTCGCCGATCCGGTAGAAGCCCTCCTCGTCGAACGCCGCGCGCGTCAGCCCGTCGCTGCGGAAGTAGCCCGGCGTCACGTTCGGCCCGCGCACGCGCGCCTCGAGCTTGTCGCCCGAGGGCACGAGCTTGAGCTCGCATCCCGGCACCGGGACGCCGATGACGCCGGCGCGGTCGATCGGCCAGTGCACGGCGGTCGCGAGCGGCGCGGTCTCGGTCGAGCCCCACGCCGAGCTCATCGCCGGCGCGGCGCCTGCCATCGCCGCGACCTTCTCGAGCCGGTCCCACAGGTTCTGCGGCAGCGCCGCCGCCGCGTAGAAGACGAACTCGAGGTCGCGGAAGAAGCTCGCCCGCAAGGCGGCGTCCTGCTCGAGGAACGGCAGCAGCAGGTCGTAGCCGCGCGGTACGTTGAAGTACGACGTGGGCGAGATCTCCTTCAGGTTGCGCGCGGTGGTCTCGGCGAGCCCCGGCGCCGGCTTCCCGCCGTCGACGTGAAGCGTGCCGCCGTTGCGCAGGACCATGTTGAAGCAGAAGTTGCCGCCGAACGTGTGGTTCCAGGGCAGCCAGTCGACGAGCACCGGCGGCCGGTCCTCGAGGAACGGCCACACCTGCGCCGCCATCTGCTGGTTCGCGCACAGCATGCGCTGGGTGTTGATCACGCCCTTCGGCGCGGCCGTCGAGCCGGAGGTGAAGAGGATCTTCGCGACGGTGTCGGGCCCGATCCGCGCGAACGCGTCGTCGATCCGCGCGGTCGGGGCCGTCTCGAGCAGCGCGGCGACCGGCGTGGCGGTCGCGCCGACGGCGGCGAGCGCGGGGGCGAACTTCGCCGGATCCGCGCAGTAGACGAGGCCGGGCCGCAGGAGATCGAAGATCCCCCTGAGCTTGGCGAAGTCCTTCGACATCAGCGAGTAGGCGGGCGACACCGGCGCCACCGGCACGCCGGCGTGCAGGGCGCCGAGCGCGACGAGCGCGTGGTCGATGCCGTTGTCGGAGAGGATCGCGACCGGGCGCTCGGGTCCGAGGCCGCGGTCGAGGAGCGCCTGGCCGATCCGGCGCGCGGCGTCGAGGGTTTCGCGGTAGGCGAGCCGCCGCCAGCCGTCGCCGGCGCGCTCGGCGAGGAAGGTGCGGTCGGGCGCCGCGGCGGCCCACTGCACGAGCCATTCGCCCGTGGCGCGATCGGGCGCGGCGAGCGGCTGCGGCGAGCGCAGGACGAGCGCGCCGTCGGCGCGGCGCTCGAGGTCGACGCCGGGCCGCGCGTACCGCGGGCGGGCGGGCATGCGGGCTTCTTCTCCTTGCGCTTCCTGGGCGGTCGGAACTCTAGCAAACTACCGGTATCAACTACCGGCATCAACTGCCGGCATCAACTGCCGGCATCAACTGCCGGCATCAACTGCCGGCATCAACTGCCGCAATCGCCTTCGAGGGAGGAGCCATGACCATCGCACCCGACGGCCGCCCGCCGTTCCGCGCCGACCATATCGGCAGCCTGCTGCGGCCGCCCGCCCTGCGCCAGGCGTTCCGCGACGTGCTCGCGCGCCGCATCGACGAGGCGCGGTTCCGCGCGCTGCAGGACGCGGCGATCCGCGACGTCGTGAAGCTGCAGGAGGACGTCGGCCTCGAGGTGGTGAACGACGGCGAGTACCGGCGCGGCTCGTACTGGGGGCGGTTCGTCGAGCTGACCGACGGGCTCGCGGTCAAGGAGGCGGCGTACAAGTTCCACGACGACCACGGCCACGAGCTCGATTTCACCGCGCCGCACGTCGTCGGCAGGGTGAAGCGCGGGCGGCCGATCGCGGTGGACGAGATCGAGTTCGTGCGCGGCGTAACGAAGGCTACTCCCAAAGTGACGCTGCCCGCGCCCTCGACGATGCACTTCTACCGCGGCCGGCAGTACGCCGATCCCGGCGTGTACGCGAGCCCGCAGGCGTTCTTCGCCGACCTCGGCCGGGTCTACCAGGAGGAGATCGCCGCGCTCCACCGCTCGGGCGCGCGCTACGTGCAGCTCGACGAGGTCGCGCTCGCGATGCTCTGCGACCCGGCGGCGCGCGCGAAGGTGTCGGCCGAGGGCGAGGACCCGGACGCGCTCGTCGACCTCTACGTCGAGGCGATCAACCAGGCGGTGGCGAACCGGCCGCCGGACATGGTGATCGGCGTGCACATGTGCCGCGGCAACTACAAGGGTCTCTACCTCGCCGAGGGCGGCTACGACTCGGTCGCGGAGAAGCTCTTCCAGCGCGCCGACGTCAACCACTTCCTGCTCGAATACGACACCCCGCGCGCCGGCGACTTCGCGCCGCTGCGCTTCCTGCCGCCGGCGAAGGGTGTCGTGCTCGGGCTGGTGAGCTCGAAGACGCCGGCGCTCGAGCCGGTCGGCGCGCTGCGGCGCCGTGCGGACGAGGCGGCGAAGTACGTCGACCCGCGGCGGCTCGCGATCAGCCCGCAGTGCGGCTTCGCGAGCACGGTCGCCGGCAATCCGCTGTCCGAGGCCGACATGCGGGCGAAGCTCAAGCTCTGCGTCGACACCGCGCGGGCGATCTGGGGATAGTCGTCGAGGTCCGGAGATTGCTGTCGCCGCGCTGCTCGTCACACTCGTCTTCTTCAGCGCGCTCGCGTTCACCGTACTCGAGAACGCCATGCGGACCTGATCGCGCGGGAAGGTAACTGTTACCGGCGGTCGGTAACGACGGCCCGGTTTCGGAGCGAGGCGCGGCCTTCCTGGGTGTCCAACGCCCCGCGGATCGCCCGGAAGGTCCCCCGGCACGGCTCTTGCAGACGACGCCTCCGGGTCGTCACCCACAAGGAGGCAGACATGCTTTATTGGGCAGCAGTGTTTCTGATCATCGCGTTGGTCGCGGCGGTGCTCGGATTCGGGGGAATCGCCGGGGTGTCGGCGAACATCGCCTGGATCCTGTTCATCGTCGGCCTGATCCTCGCCGTGGTGTTCTTCGTCTTCGGCCGCAGAGGTCGGGGACTATGAAGGCCCGGCCGCGCGGCGCCGGCTAGCGGCGTCGCGCGGCCGAGGCGGGCACCGGCGTCGCGAGGCAGCTGAAGGCGGCGCCGAGCGCGACCCAGTAGGGCGCGAGCAGCGTCTGAATCGGCGCGCCCCATCCCCCTGGCGCGAAATCGCGGGCAAGGGCCATCAGCACGACGGGCAGCACGGCGAGCGCGACGAACGACGCGAAGGTTTGCGCCGGGTAGCGCAGCGCGGCGCTGCAGGCGTAGCAGCGAAACTCGAGCCGCAGTCCCGAGAGGGAGGCGATTCGCGGATCCCACAGGTCGCCGAGCGCGAAGACAGTGCGCAGGCCGAGCCGCGCGTTGCAGTGGGGACAGGCGGCTGACTCGGCGGGCATCGCAGGACTCCGGGAGAGCCGCGATCCTCCCACGGGCGCCAACCGCAAACAAACGCGCCGCTGCGCCGAACGAGAGATAGTTCGCGAAGGCGGCCGCATTCGGGTGCTCCGCCGGAGGTACGCCGCGCTCCGCGACCGCTGCGCCTCCGGAACCGCCACCGCGCGGTCGATCCCGGGCCAACTCCCGCCGGACACCGCACGCCGCGGCGCGGCGCAGGATCGCGCGCCTAGATCCCGCCCACGAGCCGCCGGCAGCCCCCTGGGCTCCCGTCGAACCAGTAGTCGACCACGGTCCCCTGCCGGTCGGCGACGAGGCGCAGCGTGCAATGGCCGCCCAGCTTCCCCTGCACGCCGGTATCCCACGTGTACCAGCGCAGATCGCTGAACGCGCGCTCGCTGGCGGGCGGGCCGAGGTCCGCGACCGCGCGGCTGACCGGCTCGCCGAAGTACCGCTGGTCGACCCGCTGCTGCAGCTCGACCAGGCTGGTGCCGGTGCAGGCGGCTGCGAACGGCACCGCGGCGAGGACGATCGCCGCGCGGCGGAGCGGTCGACGAACGGGAGGAGGAAGCGGTCGCATGCGGCCAGCCTAGCACACTGCGCCCCCAGGCTCAGCCGGCGGCGACGTACGCCTCCATCCGCGCGCGGATCTCGGCCGGGATCGGCACCGCCTTGTAGGTCTCCGACGAGAACACGCAGATGGTGTGCTGCGCCCGGAAGCACGTCCGGCCCTCGATGGAGGAATCGATCGCGAGCTCGATCGAGCTCGAGCCGAGCTTCGCCACGCGGAGCTCGATCTTCAGCAGATCGCCGAAGCGCGCCGGGCCGACGAAGTCGACCTTCGTCCCGACCGTCGGGATGCCGAGGCGCTTCGCCATGATGAAGTCGGCGAACCGCTCGCCGAGGCCGAACGTGAACCAGTCTTCCATCGCGCGATGAAGGAGGTCGAACAGCCGCGGGAAGTAGACGATGCCGGCGGGATCGCAGTGCGAGAAGAGGATCGGGTACTCGACGGTGAAAACCTTGGGCATGCGCGCGAGCTTACCGGGGCGGGCGGGGCGCGGCAAACCCGTCAGGCCGCGCAGCCGAACCGCTTCACCGCCTTCGCCGCGGCCGGGCCCGCGCGGGCCGGGTGGTATCCTTTCCGCCCCCTCCACGGCAGGAGCGCCGCCATGGCCGAGCCCCGCATGGTCGATCCCCACGACGTCGTCATGACCGGCGAGAACTCGTTCATCCGCCTCTCGGACGACGGCGGCAAGACGATCGCCGACCGCGTGAGCCACTGGCGCGTGCTCTGGTCGCCGGCCGGGCAGGGCCACGCGCTCTTCATCGAGAGCCCGCTCGCGGGCAGGGCGCCGCGCGTGTACGCCGACAACATCGGCGTCGCGCGCTTCCTCCAGCGCACGATCGAGTGCCTGCTCCACCAGCCGTTCGCCGACGAGTCGCTGCCGGTGGCCGACGCGGAGTTCGAGCGCTCGGGCGATTCGCTCAGCACGGTGCAGGAGCGCGTCGTCGCGAACGACGGCGAGATCGTGCTGAGCTACTGGGATCTCCTCGCACCGTTCGTGCTGACCTTGCCGCCGGGCGCGATGAACCGGCCGCTCGGGGTCTACAGCACGTTCCTGCCCGCACGCAGCGCCCAGCTCACGGTCAACGGCAAAGCCGCGACCGCCAAGGTGTTCCTCCAGGACCGCTTCGGCAAGCCGGCCTCGAGCTGCTGCCTGGCGTGGTCCGAAACGTGGACCGGGCCGGCACGCTGACCGACCGGCTGCCGGCGGCGAACCGCACGGTCTGGGCGGCGTTCGCGCTGTCGCTCGTCTTTCACGCCGCGCTGCTGTGGGGCGTCAGGACGGACGAGCGGCGCCTGCCGCAGGAGAGCCCCGAGCCCGGCCGGGATTCCGCGCCGCTCGTCCTGCAGCTCGCGCCCGCGCCCAAGCCGGGCCGCCTCGCCGAGCCCGCGCCGGTGATCCCGTCGCCGCCGGTGCGGTCCGCGCCGCGCGCGCCGGCACCCAAAGTGGCGCCCCGGGCGGCGCCGCCGCCGGTGATCACGCAGGCCGCGCCCGCACCCGCCGCCGTGCCGCCGCCCGCCGCGCCGACCGTGGCGGCGGCCCCGCCGACGCCGCCCGACCTCGACTTCTCCTCCCTCCTCGACGCGCGCCGCCGCGCGCGCGGCGAGGTCGCGCCGGTCCCGGCGCCCGAGGCGCCGCCGACCCCGGAACCGGTCGAGAACGAGCGCGACCGCCACAACCGCGCGGTCGCGGCGAACCTCGGGCTCTCGCGCACGCCGACCTTCGGCCGCGATCTGGCGGGCGGCGGCGTGTTCCAGATCCAGCGCCTGGACACCGAGCACGCCGAGTTCCTGTTCTTCGGCTGGAACCGGCACATCCGGCGCAACTCGCGCCAGCGGATCGACGTCGCGCGCGGCGAGAACCCCGACATCCGCATCGCGGTGGTCCGGCGGATGATCGTGATCATCCGCGAGAACGAGTCCGGGGACTTCGTCTGGATCTCGCGCGTGCAGGGGCGCGACGTCACGCTCTCCGCCCGGCCGCAGCACAACGCCGAGCTGGAGGGGTTCCTGATGGAGGAGTTTTTCGCCGGCGCGCGGCCGCGGTACTGATCAGCCGCGGCGGCGCGGCCGGCGTTCCCGCTCGCGCGGGGCTACCACGAGTTCCGCAGCTCGCGCAGCTTCAGGAAGACCGTCCGCTCGTCGGGCTGCTCGGGCAGGTCGGGAAATGCCTCGCGCAGCCGCGCGATCACCGTCGGGCTCGAGAGCCGGAAGAAGGCGTTGATCTCGCGCTCGACCGCGAGCGTCGAGACGTAGGCCGCGTTCGGGTCCTGGCCGGCGAGCCGATCGAGCATCTCCTGCGCCCGGCGGTTGTCGGGCTCGCGGTTCAGCGTGAACCGCAGGTTGTTCTCGATGTAGTCGTGGCCGGGGTACACGAGCGTCGACGGCGGCAGCTTCGCGAGCTGCCCGGCGAAGGTCTTGTACAGCTCCGCCGGGTGGCCGCCGTGGTGGCAGTTGCCGGCGCCGGCGTTGAACAGCGTGTCGCCGCAGAAGAGCGAGCGCTGATCGGTGTGCGACAGCAGGCACACGTGGCTCATCGTGTGGCCGGGCGTGTCGAGCGCCTCGAGCTCCACGGTCCTGCCCACCTTGACCAGATCGCCGGCGGCGAGGCCGACCGACATCTCCGGGATCCGGCCCTGCGCGTTCGCGTGCGCGAGCACCTTCGCCCCGGTCTTCTTCACCAGCGGGCCGTTGCCGCCGGTGTGGTCGCCGTGCTCGTGGGTGTTGAGGATCTGCGTGATGGTCCAGCCCGCAGCCTTCGCCGCCGCGAGGCACTTCTCGTGGTCGAGCGGGTCGACCGCGAGCGCTTCGCCCGTCTCGCCGCAGGCGATCAGGTAGTTGAAGTTGCGGTAGGAGTTGCCGGTCCAGATCTGCTTCACGATCACGGGGTCACCTCGGGGCCCTGGGGTGGGCGCGAGCCTATGATAGTCCCGGCGCCGATCGTCCCGGCGCCGCCTTCGGCCGCGCCATCCGCGCGGCGAGCGCCGACCAGTCGAGCCGCCGCGTGCAGCAGCATCGCCGCTGCGAGCACCGCGAACACGAGCAGGGGCGGCGCGCGGTCTGGCGCCGCGCGGCGCGGGTCTCAGCGGCGCCAGGCCATCCGCACGCCGCCGTGGAAGCGCGGCCGGTGGACGAAGCGCGGCGCGGCCGGGACGAAGAACGGGGCGAAACCGGGCGACGCGACGAGCACCGGTGCCGGTGCGAGGAAGACGGGTGCCGGCGCGACGAGGACCGGCGCGGCGGCCGCGGCCGCAGCCCGCGCACGCTCGGTTTCCAGGGCTCCCAGTTCCCGCTCGAGCCGCTCGATCCGCGCCTCGAGCAGCCGCTCGCGTTCGCGCGCGAGCTGAGCCGGGGGCGGGGCGGGAACGGTGCTGACCCTTCCGGCAGCCTCGTCGAGCCGCCGGACGTTCGCCGCCCCCGCGGGGGGCGCGGCGCCGTAGTTCACCACTCCGCGCGCGTCGACCCAGCGGTAGGTGTCCGCGACAGCGGACGGCGCGGCGATCGCGGCGAGGAGAGCAAGGGCGGCCATGCCGCCCGATCGCGGCCGCCACGTCCGCGCGCTGCACCGGTTTGCGCTCATCCGCCGACTCCTTCTGTCCGAAAGGAAAACGGCCCGGGGTTCGAACCCTGGGCCGCCGCGTTTTTTATTGGCGTGAAGCTTACTGCTTCTTCTTCTTCGCCTTCTTCGCGGCCTTTTTCTTCGCAGCCATGAAAGACTCCTTGTCGGAGAACGCGCCACGTCAGCGCGCGATTGCGATATAGCATCATCCGCGAAAAAAAACAATGCCCCGCGGCCGGATCCGGCACCCGCGGGCTACCCCGCCGCGGCCACGTACTCCGCCATCTTCGCCCGCAGATCGTCCGGGATCGCGAGCGCGCGCTGGGTGTCGAGGTCCATCAGCGCGACCTTGTGCCGCGCGCGCAGCTTCTCCTCGCCGCCGACGCGGCCGCGCACGTGGAACTCGATCGAGCTGCGGCCGAGGCGGCCGATCGCGAGCTCGAGCACCAGCGTGTCGCCGAGGTGGCAGGGGCGGAAGAACTCGCAGCCGGTGTTCACGATCGGGAAGCCGAGCCGGCGGACGATGTGCATCTCGTTGAACGGCAGCCCGACCGCGTCGCGGAACCAGTCCTCGACGCAGCCGCTGATCATGTCGAAGAAGTTGACGAAGTAGACGATGCCCGCCGGGTCGCAGTGCGAGAAGCGGATGCGGCGCTCGGTGGCGAAGACCCTGGCCATCGCGGTCCCCGGTGAGTTGGGAGAAGGCGCCGATGGTACCGAATCCGGCCGGCGCGCCGGCGCGCGGAAGGGGCGGATAATGCCGCCATGCGCAAAGTCCACCGGTCGTTCGCGGCGGTCACCGCCCCCCTGGCGCTCGCCGCCGCCCTCCTCGCCGCCGCGGTGGTCGCGGCCGACGCGGTCGCAGCCGACTTCGTGGCCGGCCAGGTCTGGTCGGCCAAGGGGCGCGCCAAGGATCCCGACCCGCACGTGCTCGTCCTCCGGGTCGAGCCCGGCTCGCCGGTGGGGGATGTCGTCTTCGTGGCCGTCGACGGCGTCAAGCTGTGCCTGCCGGACGGCAAGTGCGGCGACACGTTCTCGCCGCTCGCGATGTCGAAGGCGGCGCTCGAGCAGAGCGTGAAGGACCTGGTGCGGACGCTCGACCGGAAGCTCGACTTCGAGAAGGGCTACCAGTTCTGGAAGGACGGCGTCGCGAAGGGCACGCCGGTGACGATCACCGTGCCGCTCGCCGAGGCGCTCGACCAGATCGAGGGCGGGGCGAAGATCCAGGTGAAGTGACCGCGGCGGCGGCGTCCGCGGCGAGGGCTCGCATGGACTACCCTCGCGCGAACGCGTGCTCGGGGTTCGCCCTTGGGACGGCCCGGCGGTCTCACGCGGCGTAGCGCGCGCAGGCCGCCTCGTCGAACGCGAGGCCGAGGCCGGGTTGCTGCGGGACCGCGAGCTTTCCGGCGGCCGGCCGCGGCACCTCCTCGAAGAGCCGGTCGGACCACGGCATGTTCTCCACCAGCAGCCCGTTCGGCACCGCGCACACGAGGTGCACCGAGAGCTCCGGGTAGAGGTGGCTCACGATCGGCAGGTTGAAGGCTTCGGCCATGCCGGCGATCTTGAGCCAGCCGGTGATGCCGCCGGTGCGCATCACGTCGGCCATCGCGATGTCGACCGAGCGGGCCTCGAGCATGTGGCGGAACGGCACGGTGCCGTAGACGTACTCGCCGGCCGCGATCGGTGTCTTCAGGCCGCCCGCCACCGCCGCGAGGCCGGGGTAGTCGTCGTGGGCGACCGGGTCCTCGAGCCAGTAGAGGCCGAACTCCTCGATCCGGCTGCCGATCGAGAGCGCCTGCCGCACGTCCCAGCGCTGGTTCACGTCGGCCATCAGGTCGATCTCGGGGCCGACCGCCTTGCGGATCTCGCGCACGCGCTCGACCTCCCGGTCGGGGCTCGGCGAGCCGGGGAGCGCGAGCTGCATCTTCACCTGCCGGTAGCCGCGCTCGACGAGGCGGCCCGCCGCCGCGACGACGGCGTCGAGGGGGCCGTCGCGCCCGAGCGCGCCCGAGGCGTACACCGGCGCCGCGCTGCGGAAGCCGCCGGCGAGGGTCGCGACCGGCAGCCCGGCGTGCTTCCCCTTGATATCCCACAGCGCGATGTCGATCGCCGCGACCGCGAGCGTGAAGATGCCGCCCGGCCCGGCGGTGCCGGCGGCGGCGCGCAGCTTGCGGTGGATCGCCTCGATCGCGAGCGGGTCCTCGCCGATCACGAGCGCGGCGAGCTCGTCGACCGCGGTCCTCAGCGCGCCGGAGATCGCCCAGCCCATGAACGTGTAGCCGATGCCCTCGTGCCCTTCGTCGGTGCGCAGCGCCAGCGTGACGAAGTCGCGCGTCGGGCCGAGGTCGGCCATGAGCGGGCCGCCGGCGAGCGGCTCCTCGGCGGGGAGGCGGACGATGCGGGTCTTGCAGGCGGCGATCTTCATCGGCGGCCCCTCAGCGCGCGTCCGGCTTCGGGCAGCCGGTGCAGCCGGCGACGTTGGCGAACCGGAACGTCGCCTTCTCGAGCTGAGCGCCGGTGAGATTCGCGCCCTCGAGGTCCGCCTTTTCGAGTCTCGCCCCACGCAGGTCCGCACCTTCGAGGTTCGCACCGGTCAGGTTGGCCGCGCGCAGGTCGGCGCGCTCGAGATCGGCGCCGCGCAGCTTCGCCGACTGCATCCGGGCGCCCCAGAGGTTGGTGCCGGCGAGCGTCGCGCCGCTCAGGTCGGCTTCGCTCAGGGTCGCGCCGTTCAGGTCGGCGGCGCTGAAGTTCGCCTTGACGAGCGTCGCGCCGCGCAGGTTCGCGCCGCGCAGGTCGGCGCGCTCGAGCGAGGCCTGCGTCAGGTCGGCGCGCTGGAAGTCGACGCGCTCCAGGTTGGCGCGGTCGAGGCGCGCCTCGGCGAGCTTCGCGCCGCTCAGGTTGGAGCGGGTGAAGGCGGCGCGCGACAGGTCGGCTTTCGCGAGGTCGGCGCCGCGCAGGTTCGCGTTCAGGCACTGGGTGCCGGGGCGGATGCGGCAGCGGTCGATCGTGTCCTGGGCGGCGGCGGGGGCGAGGCAGGCGGCGGCGAGGAGCGGAAGCAGGAAGCGCATGGCGCGGAGCGGCCCCGGGAGTCGTTCGAGGCGCGAAGGTACACCAGCGCACGCCGGCCTCACGCCGGCTGCAGCCAGCCGATCACCGTCGCGCGCACGCGCTGCGCGAGGCGGTCCCGCCACGTCGGGTTCTGCACGATCTCGGCGCGGAAGAAGCTCGGGCACAGGATCGCGGCGTGCGCCACCTCGCCGCACAGCCCGCAGCCCACGCACCCGCTGTTCACGTGCGCTACCGGGTCGACCTTCAGCGGGTCGGACGAGTCCTTCACGCTCAGCGACGGACAGCCGGAGAGCCGGATGCAGGAATGGTCGCCTGAACACACGTCCTCGTCGACGCCGAAGCGGGTGCGCACGACGCGCTCGCCGCCTTTGACCGCCGCCGCGACGAGCGGCCGGATGCGCCGCTGGCGCTCGAGCTGGCATTCGCCCTCGGCGACGATGACCTTGAGCCCCGGCTCGGGCGTCGTGAAAGCCTCCTCGAGCGTCTGCGCCATCTCCGACACGCGATAGGTGTGCACGGTGCGCAGCCATTTCACGCCCGCGCCCTTGAGGGTGTTCTCGATGTGCCGGTCCGCCGCGGACGCGCTCTCGCCGCGCGCGGCGTGCTTCGCCGCCGGCAGCGGCGAGGACAGGAGCTCCTGCGTGCCGGTCGCCGACGAGTAGCCGTTCTGCATGATGAGCAGGATCGAGTCGCTGCCGTTCAGCAGCGCCGACGACACGCCCGACAGGAAGCCGTTGTGCCAGAACCCGCCGTCGCCCATGATCGACAACGTCCGGCGCGCCATCATCGGCCCGACGCCGGCGGCGCTCGCGAGGCTCATGCCGTAGCCGAGGATCGAGTTCCCCTGCGCGAACGGCTCGAACGTCGCGAACGCGTGGCAGCCGATGTCGGCCGAGATGTGCGCCTTGCCCACCTCGCGCTCCGCGAGCTTGATGGCGGCGAACACCGGCCGCTCCGGGCAGCCGACGCAGAACGTCGGCGGGCGGGGCGGCAGGGGGGTGCCGAGCGCGCCCGCGGCGCGCTCGCGCAGCGAGTCGACGCGCTCGATCCATGCCGCGCCGGCCCCGCCGGCGAGCCGCGGCGCTGCGGCGGCGAGAAAGCGCTCGAGGCCGCGCACGATCGTGTCGGACGTGTACTCGCCCGCCATCGGCAGCACGTTCTTGCCGTAGAGCCCGGTGTTCAGATCCCCCCGGCGGAGCAGGGTCGCGATGTCCTGCTCGATGAACTCGGGGCTGCCTTCCTCGACGACGAGCACCGCGCGCTTGCCGGCGCAGAACCCGCGGATCTCCTCGGGCACCAGCGGGTAGACGACGTTCAGAGCGAGGATCGGGATGCGCGCCGCTCCGAATGCGTCCGCGAGCCCGGCCTGCCCGAGCGCGCGGATCAGGTTGTTGTGGATCCCGCCCTGGACGATGATCCCGAGGTCCTGCTCCGGGCCGTCGAACACCTCGTTCAGCCCCTGCTCGACGATGAATCTGCGCGCCGCGGGCATCCGTACGTCGAACTTGAGCTTTTCCTGCCGGAAGGTCGCCGGCGGATGCGCGAGGCGCTCGTAGACGAACGCCGCCGGGCTTTCGAGCAGCGCCCGGCGCGAGATCGCCGGCGCGCGGTTCGTGCTCGCTTCGAAGCTGCCGCGCACGTGGCAGGCGCGGATCCGCAGCTCCATGATGACCGGCGTGTTCGAGGCCTCCGAGAGCTCGAACCCGCGCTCGACCATGTGCACGATGCGCGCGAGCTCGGGACGGGGGTCGAGCAGCCACATCGACGACTTCAGCGCGACCGCGTGGGTGCGCTCCTGGATCACGCTCGCGCCCTCGCCGTAGTCCTCGCCGACCACGATCAACGCGCCGCCGATCACGCCCGCCGAGGCGAGGTTCGAGAGCGCGTCGGAAGCGACGTTGGTGCCGACGATCGACTTCCAGGTGACCGCGCCGCGCACCGGGTAGTTGATCGAAGCCCCGAGCATCGCCGCGGCCGAGGCCTCGCTGGTGCAGGCCTCGACGTGGACACCGAGCCCGTCGAGGTAGTCGCGCGCCTGCACCATGACATCCAGCAGGTGCGACACCGGGGCGCCCTGGTAGCCGCCCACGTACGCGACGCCCGATTGCAGCAGCGCCTTCGTCACCGCGAGGATGCCCTCGCCGTGGAAGGTCTCGCCGGCGCCGAGCTTCAGGTGCTCGATCTCGTCCTTGAAGGAGACTTCCACGGGGTTCAGGCCGCCCGGTTCGCGCCGCCGGGCGGGCGCCGGAAGAACGTGAGCGGCTTCGCCCGCGGCGGCTGCGGCGCGACGCCGACCGATTCCAGCGACTGCTCGAGCTTGCGCCCCTCCGGATCGGCGAGCGCGGCCGCGCGCGCGGCGCGGATCGCCGCCGCGCGGTCGGCATCCGCGGCGAAGCTTCCGCCCTGGACGATGGTGTCGAGGATGCGCAGGAAGTTCGCCTTCGCGCGGCGGTGCGTCTCGCCGTAGCCCTTGATCAGCCGGCCGCAGAGCGCGATCTCGAGCGCGAGGCCGAGGTCGCGCGCGCCGGCGGTGCCGATCGCGGCGAGCCAGCGGTCGATCAGCGCCTGTTCCTCGTGGTAGCGCGCGGTCTTCCGCCGCAGGCGCCGCAGCGCGGCGAGCGTCCGCAGCTGGAGGAAGCCGAAGACGCTCGTCGTCTTCACGTACATGCCGACGTTCAGCCTGTCGGTGAGCCCCTTGCGCGCCGCCCAGCCGGTCAGCCACTGCGAGAGTCGCGGCGGCAGCACGGCGGCGACTTCCTCGACGCCGGGCTTGAGGTACTCGACGATGTGCACCGGCTCGCCCGGCTTCGCCTGGACTTCCTTCCGCACGCGCTCGAAGCGCGACTTGCGGGATTTCAGGTCGGCGACCCGGATCACGTCCTCATAACACATCCACAGCGCGAGGAACCGGCCGGTCTCGTTCGTCAGCCGGAAGCCGTCGGCGCCGCCGCCGCCGTCGCGGTCGAGCTTCGCGATCGGCTCGAGCCGGTCGAGATACATCGTCGCGTACCCGGCGTCCTGGAAGTCGGTCGCCCGCGCGACGCCTTCGTCGAGGATCCGGTGCGTATCGCCGGGGAATGCGGCACGGACGCGCTCGACCGGGTCGATGCGCCAGGCCTTCACCTCGGCCGGGGAAGCCGGGCCGGCCGCGCCGGCGGCATGCGCGTAGCCGAGCGCGAACCCCTTGAGGCTCCCCTCGACGCCTTTGCCGGCGAGCCGGATCGCCGCCTCGCACTCCGCGCGCGACAGCGGCAGCACGCCCGCGCCGGCCATCGCGCCGAACATCACTGCGCTGATGACGGTGCCCGAGCGCGTCGTGGCCTCGGCCATGTCGAAGAGCACCGCGCGCTGCGCGAGCTCGCCGGCGGCCTTGACGATGCGGTCGGTATCGGCGCGGCCGTCGCCCATCGCCATCTTCTCGGCCACCGTGTAGACGCGGTGGGTCGAAGCGACGAGCGTCGTGCGCTCGGGGCTGACGAAGCCGTTCTGCATTGCGCGGCCGGCCTCGAGGAGCTCGGAGGCGACCATGAGGTCGACGTTGCCGGGGGAGGGCGTCAGCGCGAGCACCGGGCGCCGCGAGCCGAGCGCGTCCCGCTTGGCCGGGTAGAGCTCGACGTAGTACGTCGTCGCGCCGGTGCGCTGCGCGACGCCGGGGATCGAGGTGCTCTGCACCGGGTACCCGGCCGCGGTCGCCGCGGCGACGAGCCAGTCGGCGAGCACGCCGCCGCCCTCGCCGCCGAGCGCGGCCACCAGCACCGTGAGCGGCCGGGCCGGGAGCTCGCGGCCCTCGTAAGTGATCGTGTCGGTCAGCGTGTTCATGGTCCGTCCCTCAGGCCGGCTGGAGCCAGCCGATCACCGCCGCGCGCGCGCGCTGCGCGAGGCGGTCCCACCAGTTCGGGTTCTGCACGATCTCCGCGCGGAAGAAGCTCGGGCACAGGATCGCGGCGTGCGCCACCTCGCCGCAGAGGCCGCAACCCACGCAGCCGTTGTTCACGTGCGCCACCGGGTCGACCTTCAGCGGATCGGACGAATCCCTGATCGTCAGCGACGGACAGCCGGACAGGCGGATGCAGGAGTGGTCGCCCGAGCAGACGTCCTCGTCGACGCCGAAGCGCGTGCGCACGACCCGCTCGCCGCTTTTCAGCGCGGCGGCGATGAGCGGCCGGATGCGCCTTTGGCGCTCGAGCTGGCACTCGCTGTCGGCGATGATGACCTTGAGGCCGGCGAACGGCGTCGTCATCGCCTCCTTGAGCGTCCGCGCCACCTCCGCGACCTTGTAGGTCGTGACCCGCTCGATCCACTCCACGCCGATGCCCTTCAGCGCGCGCTCGATGGACATGCCGCTCATCTTCTCCACCGCCTGGTGCCGCGACGACGGGATGTTCTGGGTGCCGGTGGCGGAAGTGTAGCCGTTCTCCATGACGACGAGGATCCCGTCGTCGCGGTTGAACACGGCGTTCGCGATTCCCGAGGTGAGACCGTTGTGCCAGAACCCGCCGTCGCCCATGATCGTGACGGTGCGGATGGCGAACATCGGGTTGATGCCGGAATTGGAGGCGAGCCCGAGGCCGTAGCCGAGCACCGTGTTGCCGATGTTGAACGGCGGCAGGGTCGAGAACGTGTGGCAGCCGATGTCGGCCGAGATGTGGAACGCGCCCGACTCGCGCTCGAGGAGCTTCATCGCCGAGAACACCGGCCGCTCCGGACAGCCGACGCAGAACCCCGGCGGACGCGCCGGCACCGTCGCGCCGAGGAGCCCGGCCGCCTGGCGCTTCGGCGCCGTCAGGCCTTCGTACACCGCGCGGATCCGGTCCGCGTCGATGCCGCGCGGCGCGGTCGTCGCGACGAAGTTCGCCAGGCCGGTGAGCACCGTCTCGCCGGTGTATTCGCCCGCCATCGGCAGGCAGTCCTTGCCGTGCACCCGCGTCCCGTGCACCTCGTGCCGGCGCAGCACGGCGAGGATCGCCTCCTCGATGTACGCCGGCTGGCCTTCCTCGACCACCAGCACCGCGCTCTTGCCGGTGCAGAACCCGACGATCTCCTCCGGGACGAGCGGGTAGGTGACGTTCAGGCAGCAGATCGGGAACTCCGCGTCGCCGAAGGCGTTCGCGAGCCCGAGCTGCTGCAGCGCGCGGACGACGACGTTGTACATCCCGCCCTGGCAGACGATGCCGAGATCGGTGCGCCGGCCGGGGAAGATCTCGTTCAGCCGCTGGCTGCGGATGTACGCCACCGCCGCCGGCCAGCGCACGTCCACCTTCTGCTTCTCCTGCGCGTACGTCGACGGCGGCAGGCAGATCCGGGCGAAGTCGAAATCCGGGCGCTCGAGGAGGTCGCGCTTCGAGACGATCGCCTTGCGGTTGTCCTTCGCCGCGAACTCGCCGTGCACGTGGCACGCGCGGATGCGCAGCTCGAGGAAGACCGGCGTGCTCGACGCCTCGGAGAGCTCGAAGCCCTTCTCGACCATGTTCACGATCGTCGGGAGGCTCGGGCGCGGGTCGAGCAGCCAGATCTGCGACTTCATCGCGAACGCGTGGGTGCGCTCCTGGATGATCGACGCGCCCTCGCCGTAGTCCTCGCCGATCACGATCAGCGCGCCGCCGCGCACGCCGGCCGAGGCGAGGTTGGCGAGCGCGTCCGAGGCGACGTTGGTCCCGACCGTCGACTTCCACGTGACCGCGCCGCGCAGCGGGTAGTTGATCGAAGCGCCGAGCATCGCCGCGGCGCCGGCTTCGGACGCGTTGGTCTCGACGTGGATGCCGAGCTCGTCGAGCGTGTCGCGCGCGTCGTTCAGCACGTCCATCATGTGCGACACCGGCGCGCCCTGGTAGCCGCCGACGTACGACACGCCCGATTGCAGCAGCGCCTTCGTCACCGCGAGGATGCCCTCGCCGTGGAAGGTGTCGCCGTCGCCGAGTGAGAGGAGCTTCACTTCCTCCGTGAACGATCGTTCCATGTCAGTCTGCCAGGAGAACCACGGCCGAACTCACTTTCCGAACAGCACCCGCGGCAGCCAGGTCGCCACCGGCGGAAACGCCATGACCAGGACGAGCATCGCCAGGCCGAGCAGGACGTAGGGCGTCACTGCGCCGTAGACCTGATGCATCGTGATCGTCCGCGGCGCGACGCTCTTCATCGTGAAGAGCAGCATCCCGAACGGCGGCGTCAGCAGCCCGAGCTGCATGCAGATCAGGAACAGCACGCCGAACCACACCGGGTCGAAGCCGTAGAGCGCGACGAGCGGCATGAAGAACGGCAGCGTGATCAGCATCATGCTCACCTGGTCGATGAAGCAGCCGAGCACGAGCAGGATCAGCATCATCGTGCCGAGGACCACGACCGGCGAGAGCTTCGCCGCGCTGATCGCCTCCACCAGGCCGTTGGTCGCGCCGGAGAAGGTGAGGATCTGCGCGAACGTGGTCGCGCCGACGATGATGAAGAGGATCACGCCGGAGATCGCGGCGGTGCCCATGAGCGCCTTCATGAGGCTCGCCCGGGAGAGCGAGCGGTAGATCCAGGCGACCGCAACGGTCGCGACCGCGCCGATTGCCGCGGCTTCGGTCGGCGTCGCCCAGCCGGCGGCCATCGCGAGGATGACGATCACGAAGATCGCGGCGAGCGGCGTGACGTAGACGAAGAGCGGGCGCCACCGGGCCCAGCCAGACACGCTCGCGTGCTCGAACGCCGGCGCGAGCCGCGGGTCCGCCACTGCCCGTACCACGATGTAGGCGACGAACGCGACCGACAGCAGCACGCCGGGCACGATGCCGGCGACGAGGAGCTGCGAGATCGAGATGCCGGCGAGGCTGCCGAGCAGCACGGTGAGCGCCGAGGGCGGGATCAGCATGTCGACGCCGCCGATCGCCATGATCGGCCCCATCGCCATCTTCGGGTGGTAGCCCCGGCGCAGCATCTCGGGCAGCAGCAGGCCGCCGAGGAGCGCGGTGGTCGCGATCGTCGAGCCGGAGATCGCCGAGAACACCGTGCCGGCGACCACCGCCACCACCGAGAGCCGGCCGGGCACGCGCCAGATCGCGCGATCGATCGCGTCGATCGCCTTCATGGCGACGCCGGTGTGGAACAGCACCTCGCCCATCAGCACGAAGAACGGGATCGGCGTGAGCGAGAAGCTCGAGATCGACGCGACGCCGTTGCGGATCATCTGCACGAGGCCGGCTTCCCCGCCGAGCCAGACCCACGCGCCGACGACGTTGATGCCGAAGAACGCGAACGCCGCCGGCAGCCCCACGGCGAAGAGCACCGTGAGGAGGCCGAAGAGCACCGTCGCGGCGAGCCACCAGACCATCAGCCCCGGCTCGACGAGCCGTTACGCATGCGTGGCGCCCCCGGCCGGCGCGCCGTGCCCAGCGAGCCGCCGCACGAACTCGACCGCGAGCAGCGCGAACGCGACCGGCACCGGCGCGTACAGCCACCACTCGGGGAACACCACCGACTTGATCACGAGCGAGCCCTGCGCGGCCGAGCTCGCGACCGCCTTCGCGCCGTACACGACGAACACCGCGCACACCGCGAGCCCGATCGCATCCGCGAGCCGGTCGAGGGCCTGCGCGAGGCCCCGCGGCAGCGCGGTCAGCAGCGCGTCGAGGCGGACGTGCTGGCCATGGCGGAGGAGCCACGGCGCGACGAGGAACGTCGCGAGCGGCAGCACGTATTCCGAAACTTCCAGGATCCACGGCAGAGTGCCGAGGCCGACGTTGCGTGCGACCACGTCGCCGGTGACGAGGAGCGCGGTGAGGCCGAGCAGCACCGCCGCCACGACCGCACAGGCGTGGAGCAGCCGGCCGTAGGCGCCCGCGATCATTTCCGGGTGAAGAGCTGCCGCATCTTCGGCCCGTGCACCGGGCTCACCTTGATGATCCCGGCCCAGCCGGTCTCGTAGGCCTGGGCGACGTACTGCTTCGCCATGGCGCTGTCGAACTTGATCACCTGGATGCCGGCCTTCGCCTGGCGCTCGGTCTCCTGCTGCGCGTAGATCTTCCAGTAGTCGTTGCGGTTCTCGAGCAGGCGCGTCTGGACGAGCAGGAAATCGCGCTGGCGGCCGCCGAGCTTGTCCCACGCGTCCTTGTTCATGATCAGCGACACCTCGGCGTCGTAGAAGCCGGGGTCGACGCGGAACTTGGTGCGCTCCTGCCAGTTGAGGTCGAAGATGCCGCCGATCGGCCAGCCGTAGCCGTCGACCACGCCGCGCTCGAGCGCGGTGTAGACCTCGCCCGGGGCGGTCTGCATCACGGTGGCGCCGAGCGAGCTGAAGAAGTCGCGGTACACCGGCGTGATGCGGACCTTGAGGCCCTTCAGGTCGGGCTTCTCGATCGGCTTGTTGAGATACAGATGGAAGGGCTGGTACTCGACGACGCGGGCGAGGTAGATCATGTTGCCCTTCTCGGCCCACACCTTCTCGATGTACTCGAACGCGCCGTTGCGGCGCTGCTCGGCCACCGGCATCTGCGTGAGCTTCAGCGCGTCGGACTCGGGGAAGACGTTGGTGTAGAACGCGCCGGTCGACATCGCCAGGTCGACCACGCCGGTGCGCACCGCGTTGCCGACCTCGAAGGTCGGGATCGCCTTCGGCCCGCCGATGAAGTTGAGCTGCAGCAGCCCTTTGCCTTCCTCGTTCACGTTCTGGATCCAGGTCTGGAGGCGGGTGACGTAGAACGAGTTCTCGGGGAACGCGCTCACGATCCTGAGCGTGGTGACCTGCGCGGCGGCCGCGAGCGGCAGGCAGGCGAGCGCGGCGGCCAGGGCGATTCTTCTCACGGGGTTCCCTCCTCCGGGTTTGAGCGGGTCAGCGTAGGCAGGCATACTCCATTTGTCAAATTGATGGGGCGGATGGGACGGATTGCAACTCGCGCTGCGCGTGCCCGCACTTCATGGTGGTGCCGATGATCCTCATTTGGGCCCAGGGGACAATCGGGGCGCCCCTGGCCGTCCACGCCCATCCGATCGCCGTCCCTCAGCCCGGAAAGACGTTGCGGAACGCCTTGCGCTTCGCGGTCCGGTAGACGGCGAAATCGTCCCGGTCGATGGTGATGATGTCGGTGATGTCGGTCTTGTTGGCGAGCCAGACGAGCGAGGCGTCGGCGAGATCCATGGGGCGGTCGGCGTACTTGCGGACCATGGCGGCGAGGCCCGGCAGGTCGGTCGGATCCAGGGCGGCGAGATGGACGAGACCCTGCCCGTGACCGCGGTGCAGCCAGTCGAGGAAATCGGCCTGCGCCGAGGCGCTGAAGTCGAGGAAGTACATGACCTCCGACACCACCTCCCAGGTGGTGTGGCAGCGCAGCGCGACGCCGTGGGAACGGAAGAACTCGACCGCGCGTGCGTGGTGGCGGTCGCGCCGGTTGAAGAGCGCGCCGAGCGGCCCGCTATCGGCGAGTACGTCGAGCAAGAGCGCGCGACCGCGCGATGCGCTTGATGTCCGCGGACTGGCGCCGGACGGCTCCGAATCGCCCGAAGCGGTCTGCGCCGAGCGCGTAGAGCCCGGCCGCTGCGGATGGTCCGTCGGCGTCCTTCGCCAGCGATTGCAGGGCGCGCTTGACGACCTCGGTCTTCGAGAGGCCGGTGGCGGCGCGCAGGCGCCGGAGGATGAGTGCGTCGTCCTTCGACAGGCGGATCGTCAGAAACTCGGCTGCCGGAAACTCGGTTCCCATCGTCCGGATCCCTTGGTGTTACGAATCGCGTGAATCGTAACACAGCGGTGACGGCGGTGGTGTGGCGCAATTCCGGCCCGCCGCGCCGCACGGCCGCCCGACGCGTGTGGCTGCCACCGGGCATCATCGCCCGCCGCCCCCCGGTGCGCCCGCCGGAACGCCCGCTGCGGACCCCGCACGGTAGAATCGGCGCCTTTCCAGCCCCACTACAGGCGCTCCGATGCCCCAGCGACTCCGCGGCGTGCTCTCGCCGGTGGTCACGCCGTTCCGCAGGGACTACTCCCCCGACCTCCAGCGCTTCGTCCGCCACTGCAAGTGGCTGCTCGCGCACGGCTGCTCGGGGCTCGCGGTGTTCGGCACCAACTCGGAGGCGAACTCGCTGTCGGTCGACGAGCGGATGACGCTCCTCGAGAGCCTCGTCGAGGGCGGTGTGCCCGCCGCGGCGCTGATGCCCGGCACCGGCTGCTCGGCGCTCACCGACTCGGTCCGCCTGACCGTGCACGCGGTGAAGCTCGGCTGCGCGGGTGCGCTGATGCTGCCGCCGTTCTACTACAAGGGCGTACCCGACGATGGCCTGTTCCGGAACTTCAGCGAAGTCGTCCAGCGCGTCGGCGACGACCGGCTGCAGGTGTACCTGTACCACATCCCGCCGGTCTCGCAGGTGCCGATCACGGCTGCGCTGATCGAGCGGCTGCTGAAGGCGTACCCGAAGGCGACCGCGGGCGTGAAGGACAGCTCCGGCGACTGGTCGAACACCAAGGCGATGATCGACGCCTTCGGCGGGCAGGGCTTCGACGTGTTCGCCGGGAGCGAGGTGTTCCTGCTCCGCACGATGCGCGCGGGCGGCGTCGGCTGCATCACCGCCGGCGCGAACGTGAATCCGCACGGCATCGACAAGGTGTACCGCGCCTGGCAGTCGCCGCAGGCCGAGGCGCTGCAGGCGACCGCCGACAAGGTGCGCGCGATCCTGCAATCCCAGGTGTCGATGATCCCGGCGCTGAAGGCGACGATCGCGCACTACGCCGACGACGCGGACTGGGAGACCGTCCGCCCGCCGCTCGTCGAGCCGACCCGGGAGCAGCGCGCGCAGCTCGTCGCCGAGCTCGCCGGCGCCGGCTTCGACATGCCCGGGATCAAATCCTGAACCGTCGAAACGCACGGACGCCAGGCGCCGCCCGGCGGTTCCCGGTCGCATGCTCTACGCGGTAACCATCCTCCTCTCGGCGTTCCTGCTCTTCCAGGTCCAGCCGATCATCGCCAAGCTGATCCTGCCGTGGTTCGGCGGGTCGGCGGCGGTCTGGACGACGTGCATGCTGTTCTTCCAGCTGCTGCTCGTCGGCGGGTACGCCTACTCGCACTGGTCGATCCGCGCGCTGAGGCCCCGCACGCAGACGCTCGTCCACCTTGCGCTCCTCGCCGCCGGGATTGCCGCGCTCCCGATCCTGCCGGATGCGAGCTGGAAGCCGATCGGCGAGGCCGACCCCGGCTTGCGGATCCTCGGCCTCCTCGCGGCGAGCGTCGGCCTGCCGTACTTCCTGCTCGCGACGACGAGCCCGCTCGTGCAGGCCTGGTACGCGCGCGCCGAGCACGGCGCGCTGCCCTATCGCCTCTACGCGCTCTCGAACCTCGGCTCGATGCTCGCGCTCGTCAGCTACCCGTTCGTGTTCGAGCCGTGGCTGCCGACGCGCGTGCAGGCGCTCGGCTGGTCGGGCGGCTTCGTCGCGTTCGCGATCGCCTGCGGCGCGCTCGCCTGGCGGTGCCGCAGCGCGCCGGCGGAGGTTCCGGTGGCGGCGGCGGCCGACGCCGCACCGCCGCGCCTCGCCGACTACGCGCTCTGGGCCGCGCTCGCCGCCGCGGCGTCGATCCTGCTGCTCGCGTTCACGAGCCATCTCTCGCAGAACGTCGCGCCGATCCCGTTCCTGTGGGTGCTGCCGCTCGCGCTGTATCTGCTCTCGTTCATCCTGTGCTTCGAGGGCCGCAACTGGTACCTGCGCAGGCACTTCCTGCCGCTGCTCGCCGCCGGGTTCGTCGGCGTCGGGGTCACGCTGCACCGCGAGTACCACAACCCGCAGCTCTGGGTGATGGTCCCGCTCTACTGCGCGACGCTCTTCGTCGCGTGCATGGTGTGCCACGGCGAGCTTGCGCGCATGAAGCCGCACCCGCGCCACCTGACCGCGTTTTTCGTGGCGATCGCGGCCGGCGGCGCGCTCGGCGGCGTGTTCGTCGGTCTGGTCGCGCCGCGCGCCTTCCGCGACCTGTGGGAGCTGCCGGTCGGCATCGTGTTCACGGCCGCGCTCGTCGCCGTGGTGCTCGCGCGCGACCGCGCCGGCTTCCCCGACGAGCGCGCCCGGCGCGCGGCGGTCGCCGGAGCCGCGCTGTTTACGGCAGTGCTCGCCGGCGCGCTCGGCTGGATCTACGTCGACCTCGGGTCGGGCGTACGGCTCCTCGCCCGCAACTTCTACGCCTCGCTGAAGGTGTACGACTCCGGCAGCGGCCCGGACGCGATGCGCGTGCTGACGCACGGCACGATCACCCACGGCAAGCAGTTCATCGACCCGGCGCGCCGTGCCTGGCCGACGACCTACTACGGCGAGACGTCCGGCGTCGGGCGCGCGATCGAGGCGATGCGCGCCCGCGGGCCGGTGAGGATCGGCGTGATCGGGCTCGGCGCCGGCACGCTCGTCGCCTACGGCCGGCCGGGCGACCAGGTGCGCGTGTACGAGATCAACCCGCAGGTCGTCGACGTCGCGCTGAAGGAGTTCACCTACCTCGGCGACACGCAGGCCGGGCTGGACGTCGTCCTGGGCGATGCGCGACTCTCGCTCGAGACCGAGCCGCCGCAGGGCTTCGACGTGCTCGCCCTCGACGCGTTCTCGAGCGACTCGATCCCGGTGCACCTGCTGACCGCGGAGGCGTTCGCGGCCTACTTCCGTCACCTGAAGCCGGGCGGTATCCTCGCGGTGCACATCTCCAACCGCTATCTCGACCTCAAGCCGGTGCTCAGGATGGCGGCGGAGAAGCTCGGCAAGGAAGCGCGGATCGTCGAGGACGAGTCGAACGACGAGAAGGGGACCTACGGCACGACCTGGGTCCTGTTCGCCGACTCGGCGGAAGTCTTTGCGGAGACACCGCTCGCCGCCGCGGTCGAGACGCTCACCTCCGACCGCCCGATCCGGCTCTGGACCGACGACTACAGCGATCTCTACGCGATCCTGAAGTAGGAGGGAAACGATGACGAACCACGCTCGCTTCCGCGCATTCATCGCCGCCTTCAGCGCGCTCGTCGACGCCGCCGCGGCCGACGAAGAACGCATCTTCCGCGAAGGCGCGCCGCTCCTTTCCGCGCTCGTCGGCCACGACGACTGGCTGCCCGAGGAGTTCGCCTGTTCCGAGCCGGGCGCCTACCGGCAATACCTCCTCTACTGCGATCCGCGCGAGCGCTTCTCGGTGGTGTCGTTCGTCTGGGGGCCCGGCGTGAAGACGCCGATCCACGACCACACGGTCTGGGGCATGGTCGGAGTCATGCGCGGCGCGGAGAACTGCTACGAGTACGACGCGCCGGTGCCCGACGTGGCGCTGAAGCCGAAGGCCGAGCACCGGTGCGCCCCCGGCGACGTCGACAAGGTGTCGCCCACGGTCGGCGACATCCACGTGGTGGAGAACGCGCTCGCCGACCGCCCGTCGGTCAGCATTCACGTCTACGGCGCGAACATCGGCGCGGTGAAGCGGCACGTCTTCGACCCCGCCACCGGCGCGGCGAAGCCGTTCGTGTCCGGCTACTCGAGCGCCGTGCTGCCCAACTTCTGGGATCGCAGCAGGGAGCAGGCGCCAGGCTGAGCGACCAGCCCCTGCGCGCGCATCGCGATGCCGCCGCGCGCGCTCAGGTCGAACTGAAGAGGCGAAGCTTGCCTTCGATCGAGAGGCGCGTGAACTTGTAGAAGTGCCAGTGCGTCACGCACCGGTTCATGAACTGGGCGAACCCGACCACGTCCCTGCGGTACTTGAGGTTCACCCTGAAGAAGTACCGGAGGTAGACCCTGCCGACGCTCCAGACGGCGCGCTCCCTGAGGAGCGTCCGGCCGAGCGTCCACAGGAGAACCAGGCCGTAGCCGAGGGTCGGGAGCAGCTTCCCTTCGCCCGCGCGGCGCGAGATCGCGGCGCGACGGCGGTGGTACTCGGGGAAACGGTAGACCCGGAAGTACCGGTCGAAGAATGCCTCGGGCGCGTAGAGGCGGCGAACGAGGTCCCAGTACCCGCGCTGCAGCTCCTCGCGCGTCATCTGCTTGGGGACGATGTTGCAGTTCGGGTCGTCCTCGACCAGGCGTCCTTCTCCTTTGAGACGCGCGTAGAGCGGGGTCTTGTGGATCGCGGCGAGCATGCCGACCATGGCGAGAAGCACGCCGTTCTCCTGGATGAACCGGTACTGGTCTTCGAAGATCGCCTTGTCGTCGTTGTCGAACCCGACGATGAACCCGGCGTGGACGTCGATCCCGGCGTTCTGCACCCGCTCGATCTTCGCCTCCAGGGAGTCGCCTTGGGTGTTCTGGACCTTCCTCGTCTCCTTGAGCGAGGCCATGCGGGGACTCTCGATCCCGATGAAGACGTGGCGGAAGTTGGCCGCGTAGAGAAGCTCGAGCAGCTCCTGGTCGTCGGCGAGGTTGATGCTCGCCTCGGTCGAGAGCCGGAGCGGGTAGCCGTTGCGCTCCTGCCAGGGAACGATCAGCCGCAGCAGCTCCTTCGCCGCCTTCTTGTTGCCGATGAAGTTGTCGTCGACCAGGAAGGCGGAGAAGAACCCCGCCTTGCGCATGTCCTCCAGCTCCTCGATGATCTGCTCCGGCCGCTTCGTGCGGGGCCGCCGCCCGAACGTGACGATGATGTCGCAGAATTCGCACAGGAACGGACACCCGCGCGAGAACTGCAGCGCGCCGGAAGCATAGCGCCCGACCTCGAGCAGGTCGTAGCGCGGCTTCGGGACCTTCGTCATGTCGGTCCGCTCGGCCTGTTCGTACACTTTCTTCGTCGGCCGGCCCGCAGCGAAGTCGGCGAGGAACTCGGGCCACGTCGTCTCGGCTTCGCCGACGAACAGGACGTCGCAGAGGCCGTCGAAATACGGCTCGTTCACCGAGGCGTAGGCACCGCCGACGGCGACGAAGACCTCGAGCTCGCGCAGGCGCAGGAGAATCTCGCGCATGCGCTTCTGCTGGACGTTCATGCCCGTGACGCCAACGATGTCGAAGCGGCGCAGCCGCTCGAAGTCGATGTCCTCGACGTTCTCGTCGAGCAGCACGACCTCGTGCGGGGCGGGCACCAGGCCGGCGACGGCGGGAAGCGCGCCCGTGATCATCGTGCAGCGCTTGTCCCCCGGATAGAGCGGGAGCGCGTAATCGAAGCCCCAGTACGACGGCTCGAACTTCGGGTTCACGAGGCAGATCGAGAGCCGCTTCGGCGGGGCGCCGGGCGGGAGGTGGCGTTGCGGCCGCTCGCCGCGCGCCTCGTCTGAAGTACGGGCATCGCCGGTTGCGGGAAGCGTCGTCGAGTTGGTCAAGCCCCTACCCTGCGTGTGGTGTGCATTATGCGCGACGACCTCGTCGCACCTCCGGACGGTGTCCGGCTTTCGCAGTGTAGTGTGAACTCCATCGGGCTGATGCGGAAGCTCGAGTGCTGCAACGGTCGTGCGCGCGCCTTGCGCCGGCCGTCACGCACGATCGCCGGGGGCTCAGGCGAGTCCCTGCTCGCGCATCGCCCGCCGCCAGGCGAGCGCGACCTTGTCGAACGCGAGATGCAGCTCGGCGTCGGGGTCGGGCGGCACGCCGAGCGGCTGCTGCGACTCGATGATCCGCTGGTCCTGCGCGAAGATCGTCTGCTCGAACGCCTGCATCACCGCATCCGGCTGCTCCAGGCTGTAGTTTCGCGCCACCAGGCAGTAGCCGATGCACCGGTGCGCGCTCACCGGCTGCGAAGCGAACAGATAGACCATCGCGTCGGCGCCGCCCCAGTCGATGTGCTCGACGATCGTGTAGGGCAGGTGGATCGCGTAGCGGGTGCGCCGGGTCGAGTCCTTGCGCTCCTCCGCCGCGAACACCGGCAGCGCGTCGGTGTTCGGCTGGTCGGGGCGGCCGTAGGCGTAGCGGACGACGTGGCCCTCGGTCGCCACGTCGTACGGTGCGACGATCGCGTTCGCGGGATCGCCGAGCAGCCCCTCGTGCACGAACGCGAAGTGGCCGAAGTCGGTGAAGTTCTCGAGCTGCCGCGAAGCGCCCGCGTGCCACTCGAACGGCCCGGTGCGCACGACCTTCCAGCGCGGATCGGTGAACTCGGGGATCGCGGGGACGGGCCAGCGCGGCGGCTCCAGCGCGACCCAGAGGAGGCCGAGCCGCTCCGCGCAGGGATACGCCGGGACGGCGGCGCGCGACGGCACCCGCGCCGGATCGGCGAGCTGCGGGATGTGCCGGCACTTGCCGTCCCCGCCGTAGCGCCAGCCGTGGTACGGGCAGACGATCGTGTCGCCCTGGACGCGCCCGAGCGAGAGCGCGGTGCCGCGATGCACGCAGGCGTCGCGCATCGCCCGCGCCACGCCGCCCGCGTCGCGCCACAGCACGATCCGCTCGTCGAGCAGGGTCGCGGCCCGCGGCGCGCCGGCGAGGTCGGAGCCGTAGCCGACCGGATGCCACACGCTTCGCAACGCTGCACTGTTCATTCCGGTGCTCCCGGCCGGGAGGGTACCGCGGACCCGGCGCACCATCGTAAACTCCGCGCAACCCGATTCGAAGGAGCAGCCTCGCATGTCGTCCCCGTCATCGTCCGAGCCGCGCGTCGACGCGGGCCCCTCGCGCCGCTTCCGCGACCCGAACTACGTGCCGTTGTGCGCGACGCTCGCCGAGGTCCGCGCGAACATCGACCGCGTCGACCGGCAGATCGTCGCGCTTCTCGCCGAGCGCGGCGCCTACGTGAAGGACGCGGCCCGCTTCAAGCGCGACAGCCGGCAGGTGGCGGCGCCGCAGCGGCAGGCCGAAGTCTTCGCCCGCGTGCGCGCGCTCGCGACCGAGCTCGGCGCGCATCCCGAGGTGGTGGAGGCGGCCTACCGCGCCCTGGTCGCCGGCTTCGTCGCGCGCGAGCAAGGCGACTTCGCCGGGATGGAGCCGGTCGGGGAAGGAGAGGGGCGATGACCCGCTTCGCCACGCCCGCCCTCGCCGTCGCCCTCGCACTCGCTTTCGCGCCGGCCGCGCTCGCGCAAGGCTGGCCGCAGAAGACCGTGCGGATTGTCGTGCCGTACGCGCCGGGCTCTTCGCCCGACGTGCTCGCCCGTATCGTGAACGAGCGGCTCGCCGGCCGCCTGGGCCAGTCCGTGATCGTCGAGAACCGCGCGGGTGCGGGCGGGAACGTCGGCACCGAGCACGTCGCCCGCGCCGCGCCGGACGGCGCGACCTGGCTCGTCTCGACCAACGCGCCGCTCGTCTACAACACCGTGATGTACCGGAAGCTCCCGTACGACCCGTTCAAGGACCTCGCGCCGGTCACGCTGGCGGCGACGCAGCCCAACGTGTGCGCGGTGTCGAACGACCTCAAGGTGAGCTCGGTGCAGGAGTGGGTCGCGGCGATGCGGGCGAACCCCGGGAAGTACAACTTCTCCTCGACCGGCGTCGGCTCGATGTCGCATCTCTCGATCGAGCTGCTCAAGCTCAAGACGAACTCGTTCGCGGTGCATCTGCCGTACGCGTCCTCACCGCAGGCGATCACCGCGATCCTGCAGGGTGAGGTGCACTTCGCCTGCGTGCCGCCGGTCGCGGTGATCCCGCAGGCGAAAGCGGGCCGGATCAAGGCGCTCGCGGTGACCGGCGCGGAGCGCTCGCGCCTGCTGCCCGAGCTGCCGACCCTCAAGGAGTCCGGCTTCCCGGAGATCCAGGCGCTCGCGTGGATGGCCTACGTGGCGCCGGGGGCGACGCCGCCGGACATCGTCGCGCGCATGAGCCGCGAGATCGTCGCCACCCTGAACGAACCCGACACGCGCCAGAAGCTGGAGGCGGCCTACATGGATCCGGTGGGCAGCACGCCCGCCGAGCTCGCGCAGTTCATGCGCGACGAGCTCGCGCGCTGGACGCCGGCGATCCGGCGCAGCGGCGCGATGGAGCAGTAGGAGCGGGCAGGCGGCGCGCCGGAGGGCGGCCCCGCTCCGGGCGGTGCTAGCGCGTCAGGACGACGTTCGTCGGCACCGACTCGATCGGGTAGCCCCGCGCCACCCACTCGGGAAACCCGCCGCGGAACCAGTACACCCGGGTAAAGCCCTGGGCGCGCGCGGCGACGCACGACTTGTAGCTCTTCCAGCACTCCGCACCGTTGCAGGCGAAGATCACCGGCTGGCTCTTGTCGAGGCGCGCGAGGTCGAACTGGTCGCGCTTCGCGTCGAAACCGACCTCCTTGGTGCTCTTCTCCGCGTAGGGCAGCCAGCGGGCGCCCTTGATGTGCTTGTCGCGGTACTCCTCCTCGGAGCGCGTATCGAACATCGGCACGCCTTTGCGCATCAGCTCGGCGACCTCCTCGGCGCTCACGATGTTCACGCCGTCGAGCACGCGCGGGGTGAAGTAGCCGAGCGTCGAGACGTAGTCGTACTCCTTGACCGTGATCGGCTGCATCTTGCGGACGTCGAGGCCGGCGAAGTCGACCGAGGCGATCGTCTTCGCGTTCGGGTTGAGGAATGCGGCCTTGATGCGCTCCTTGACGTTGCGGTCGAGGCTCGACAGCACCGCCACGCCGGTCATCGGCGCGCCTTTGGTCTCGAGCAGGATCCGGCCCTTGTTCCGCGCGAGCCACTCCTCGGCGAGCCGGCGGTCGGCCACCGCGACGTCGGCGAGCCCGAGCTCGAGCGCGAGCAGCGCCGCCTCGTGGTAGCGGAACTCGCGGATGTCCTGGAAGTGCTGCTTCGTCGGCATCCCCATCGCGTTCAGCTCGCCGCGGGCGAGGTAGGTCGCGAGCGAGTCGGTCGGCGGCAGCGCGAGCCGGCCGCCGCGCGCATCGGCGAGCGTCCTGAAGCCGCTCGCCTCCGAGGCGATGAACACTGCGCGCTCCTCGCCGGGAAACCGCGCCACCGGCTCGTAGCCGTAGCGGATCGCGCTGCCGATCACGTGCGCCGGCCCGATCATGAGGTCGTAACCGCGCGAACGCGTTCGCGCGAGCTCGCGCGTCAGATCGCGGCCGAAGCTCAGCCGGATGTCGGCGCCGGTCGAGGCGCCGACGTAGTGCGCGAGCGTGCTGTAGCGGTCGACGTACGCGGCGGTGTTGATCTCTTCGCGCGCTTCGCCCGAGATGCTGACCTTGAGCTGGCCGAATGCGGGGACGGCGGCGGCGAAACCCGCGGCCGCGACGGCGGCAACGAATCCTGGATGCATGACTGCCCCTCTAGCGTCGTCTTGTCGGTATTCCCGGCGCGCCGCGGCGCGCGAACCCCCGACCTCCTCGGGGGCTCCCCGGTTGTTGTGCCTACATTTTAGGCGCTACCGGGGCGGAAAAGCCACGACCAATTTGGCAGCGTGCGCTTGTGCGGCGCAGTGACGAGCGCTTCCTCACACCGGCGTTCGCGCCGGCGCTGTAGGGACCGCCTGCCGGGGGGCTCCAAGAGTGTGACAAGTTGCCGGCGCGGGCCGGGTCACGATCAGGACCATGTTGACGTGGACCAACCGGCTGACCGGCGCGAGGTCGCGCGCGGGGTCCTACGGGCGGGCCGGAGAAAGCGCCTTCAGCTCGCGCGGAACGGGAATGCCGCGGGTGCGGTACAGCGTGCCTTCGAGCAGGTCGGAGAGCGCGGCGGCGCAGCCGCGCACGAGCTCGACCTGCCCGGCCGGCGCCGGGGACGGGATGTCCTGGATCGAGCCGACGATGCCGATGACCCCCACCAGCGCGTCGCCGTCGCGCAGGATCGGCGCGGCGAGCGTGTTCATGCCGGTGAGGACCTCGTTCGGCGCGTCCTCGTACAGCCGCTCGCGGACCGCGGCGAGCCGCCGGCGCACCGCGTCCGGCTCGGCGATCGAGTGCGGCGTCGGACGCGCGAGCTTGCGCCGCAGCTGGCGCTCGCGCGCCGCCGCGTCGGCGAACGCGAGCACGACGCGCCCCTGCGCGGAGCAGTGCGCCGCCGGGCGGTTGCCCGGCTTCACGGTGATGCAGACGTTGCGCTCGCTCTCGAGCGCGGCGATCACCAGCGCCTCGCCGTTCACCGGCACCGAAAGGAGCGCGGTGAGGCCGGTCAGGTCGCGCAGCTTGCGCAGGTGCCCCTCGGCGAGGCGGCGCAGATCGAACTGCCGGCCCGCCGCCTCGCCGAGCTGGAAGAGCTTCCAGCCGAGCCGGTAGCGCTCGCTCGCGGCGTCCTGCTCGACGAGGCCCGACTGGCGGAGCGAGGAGAGGTAGCGGTGGATGCGCGCCTTCGACTGGTCGAGCGCGCGCGCGAGCTGGGTGACGCCGAGCGGCCGCTGCGCGGCCGCGAGCTCGTCGAGGAGCTGCGCGACGAAGGCTACCGAATCGAGCGTGCCCTCGTCCGCTGCGGACGGACCCCGCGCGGCACGGTCGAGGCCCGCGTTCGCGCTCGCCATGCGCCCGCCGGTCAATCGAGGCCGACGAGCTGCGCCGCGTTCGACGACACCATCTTCCGCACCGCCGCCTCGGGGTAGCCGAGATCGAGCACCGTCTCGACGACGTTGCGGAAGCCGTCGACGAGGCGCGGGTTGCCGACCTGGCCGAGGTCGGAGCCGAGGATCGTGCGCTCGACCGTGCCCGCCTCGATCATCGCGTCGAGCTCCGGCGGGTCGTAGAACTTGAACTTCGAGCCGGGGACGAACATGCACATCGAGTGCTCGACGTACGCGCCCATGCCCACGAGCCGGCGGATGTCGTCGAGGCTCGCGCCGACGACATAGGTCGGGTGGTTCACGAGCAGGCGTTTCACCCCGCGCCGCTTCGCCTCCTCGAACAGCGGGAAGATCTCGCGGATGTTCAGGTGGCCGCCGGAGAGCACGATGTCGTGCTCGGCGACGAGGTCGAGGATCGGCAGGACCTCGGGGACGAGAGCGCCCTTCGCGTCGAGGACGGTGAGCGGCGTCGGCTCGAGCATGCGCTTCTTCGCCTGCGGAAACTTGTCCTTGAAGTGCGCATCCTTCCTGTGCTCGTCGATGTGATTGGCGGAAGTGAATGTCGGCATCCACACCAGCTTCGCGCCGAGCTTGATGCCGTGCTCGACCGCATAGACGTTCAGCCCGCCGAGCTGGTTGTTGAGCGGCACGCCCGAGAGCAGCGTGACCTTGAGGTGGCCGAAGTGCTTGTTGAGCAGTTCGGTCACCGGGGTGGCCGAGTAATAGTGGTCCTTGATGAGCAGCGCGCGGATGCCGGCGGAGGAGGCTTCCTGCATCGCCTCGTAGTGGTCGAAGTAGCGCGGCATCACCGACGGGCCGCTGTGGCAGTGGAGATCGATCGCGCCCTGCATCAGGCGGTCGACGACGCCGGGATCGGCATCGCGCCAGGGGCGGGGCTTGGCTGCGGCGGCTGGGGGCATGAGGATCTCCGCATGTTGTTCCAATGAACGATACAAAGTTCCGTTGATAGGAACATCGTACCGGGTGCCCCGGGCACGGTCAAGTGCTCATTCCGAGCGACCCGGCGGCGAACGCATCCCCGTCGCGCCGGCCGAGGTCGAAGGCGGCCTGCGGTCGGTCTTAGCCCATCGGACGTATTCCGGAGCCGCGCTCGCGCGGCTTATCGTGGGCGCGTCCGGGTCAATGCCGTTGGCATAGCCCGCGAGGGGGGACCGAAGGAGCCATGACCCGCACCGCTTTTGTCGTCGCCGCGCTGGCCGCGGCCGCGCTCGCCGCGGCGCTCGCCGCCGACCGCGGTTCGGATCCGATTCTCGCGCAGCGTGCGGCGGTCGAGGCCGCGCCTGCTGCGGCCGCCGCGCCCGCCCCGAAACAGCCCGACGACCCGGGCTTCTACTCCGGCGAGCACGGCCTCACGCCGGCCGAGATCGCCGGCCGCGAGATCTGGTACAAGGCGACCGGCGGCAACGCCCGCTTCCACACCTACGTCTTCCAGCAGCGCGTCGGCGTCCTGGTCGACTGGTTCCGCGTGCTCCGCGCCGACCGGCGCGACGACCGCTTCGCTGCCTACGGCCTGATCAACGATCCGGGCTGCTGCACGCCGGGCTCCGACCGCTGCCCGGCGAAGAGCCTAGAGGAGACCTACGGCTTCGACTGGTGCCCCGGCGACGAGGCGCTGCTCCGGTTCGTCGGGCGCGAGGGCTACCGCGATCCGGCGTGCGACTTCCGCGACGCCACCGCCGACGCGAGCGACCCGCACAGCGGGAAGAAGGACCAGCGCCAGTCGTCCTGCGACCTCGCGTTCGGCACCTCGACCGGTGCGCTCGGCTACCGCAAGTTCCCCAACCCGCGCTTCGACCGCGCGCGCTGGGAGAAGGTGAACGGCGGCCGCGCGAGCTGGGAAGGCTACGCGCAGCCGCTGTCGGCCGATCCGAAGGCGGCCGACTCGCGCGTGCGGCGGCTCGCCGACGGCTCGATCGAGCCGCCGTTCCTGATCGGCACCTCCTGCGGCTCCTGCCACATCGCGTTCGACCCGCTGAACCCGCCCGCCGACCCGTCGCGGCCGAAGTGGGAGAACATCAAGGGCGCGATCGGCAACCAGTACCTGCGGATCTCCGAGCTGCTCGGCTCGGGGATGCCGTACGACTCGCTCGAGTACCAGATGTACTCGCACGCGCGCCCCGGCACCTCCGACACCTCGGCGATCCCGACCGACCAGGTGTCGAACCCCGGCACGATCAACGCGATCCACAATTTCAGCCAGCGCCCGGTCTTCCCCGACGAGGACGTCCTCAAGTGGCGGAAGGTCGCGGCGTGCCCGGCGGCGCCGGCCGCCGGCGAGAAGTGCTGGTGCGAGCCCGGACGCGACGGCAAATGCTGGCTGCGCTCGCGCGCGAAGGAGACGGTCCACCACATCCTCAAGGGCGGCGAGGACTCGATCGGCGCACGCGAGGCGATCCAGCGCGTGTACTTCAACATCGGTTCGTGCGCCGAGGCCTGCTGGCTCAACCATCTCACCGACATGCGCCAGCTCGACCCGCAGGGGCGCAACTACGGCCAGACGCCGTTCGACATCGGCCAGTGCCGGCGCGACTGCCCGAACTTCCGCGCGATCGAGGACCGCCTGCCGGAGATCGCCGCGTTCCTGTTCTCGAAGGAGACGAACGCGACCGACCTCGCGGTCGCGCGCGAGAACGCGCTGAAGGCGAAGAGCGCAAGCGCGCGCTACACGCACGACGACCTCGCCGGCGACCTCGACCGGCAGTTCGGCCGCGGCGCGGTGGCGCGCGGGCGCACGGTGTTCGCCGAGAGCTGCGCCCGCTGCCACTCGAGCGTGTCCCAGGCGCAAGGGGGGAGCTTCCGCAACCGCGATTTCCGCGCGCTCGACGAGCAGACGGGCCTGCGCCGCGACTTCCTCGGCAACGACCGGGCCACGCTCGCGAGCGAGATCGGCACCAACCGCTGCCGCGCGCTGCACTCGAACCACATGGCCGGCCGCATCTGGCAGGAGTACGGCTCCGAGACGCTGCGCGCGCGCGCTCCCGACCCGAACGTGCGCGAGCCGGCCGACGGTGGCCGCGGCGCCTACCGCAACGTCTCGCTCGTCAGCGCCTGGGCGCACGCGCCGTTCCTGCACAACAATGCGCTCGGCCCCGAGCTCTGCGGCCAGCCGAAGCACCGCGACAACTTCTTCTACCGCTCGAGCTACGTCGACCCGGTGACGAAGCGCCTCCTCCCCGCCGACAAGGCGCCGGCGTGCTGGGCCTACGACCCGGGCGTCGAGGGACGGTTCAGGCTCTACGTCGCCTCGATGGAGGAGCTCCTGAACCCGTCGCAGCGCACGCCGAAGATCACGCGGTTCGACGTCGACGTGCCGCTCGGGCTGGGCCTGCGCACCGTCGAGGACGGGAAGGAGAAGCAGCTCCTCGGGCTCGCGATCGTCGTGCCGCAGGGAACCAGCTCGGCGGCGCTCGTGAACTTCCAGCACAAGCGCTTCGTCGGTGACCTGGTCGAGCTGCGCCTCAGGCCCGATGCGCTCGACCGGA
>Ga0187894_10000537_pt1 | contig 51656 bp, 46 predicted proteins | sample GBC1701081metaG_FD_136650 | JGI IMG/M metagenome (GOLD analysis project Ga0187894, IMG submission 136650) | White microbial mat communities from a lava cave in the Kipuka Kanohina Cave System on the Island of Hawaii, USA - GBC170108-1 metaG ...
CAGCCCGGCGACCCGATCGACAGCGAGCCGCCGACCGAGAAGGGCCTCGTCTCGCAGACGATGCGCCACCTCGAGATCAGCGAGCGCACGCACGCCACCGTCGTCGCCAACATCTTCGCCATGCAGTCGCGGATGCTGCGTGAGAAAGACGAGCGCATCGACCACCTCGAGCAGCGCCACTGGGACACGGTGATCGCCGCCGAGGAGCTGGTCAACGAGCACCACCGGCGCCAGCTCGAGAACAAGGCCGCCGAGCAGAAGGCCGACGCGATGCGCGAGCTGCTGGGCACGGTCCTCCAGCTCGCGCCGACGGCCATCAACAAGATCGCCGGCCGGGCACTCCTCCCCGAGAAGACCTCGCCCGCGCTGGTCGGGCTGCGGGCGCTCGTTGGCACGCTCAAGACCGAGCAGCTCGAGGCGCTGAAGTTCGTCCTCTCACCCGCCCAGCTCGAGAACTTCACGGAGATCGTCGCGTCCGAAGTCGCGGACGAAGAAACCAAGGCTGCGAAGTAGCGGCCCACCAAGAAGGAGTCGCCCATGTCCAACACGTTCGCCAGCCTCAGCGTCCCCACCACCGATGCCGTGCCCGGAGCGCCGCTCGCAGTCGCGCTCACCGGCCGGCCCAAGACCTTCGTCCTCGACGGCATCGTCAAGAAAGGTGGGCGCTACATCGTCGAGGGCTCGGAGGACGGCGGCACTACCTGGGACATCCTCGCCGGCCGCGACGGCACGCAGGTGTTCTTCACCAGCGACAACACCGGCACGAAGAGCGTCGAGGCCATCGTCACGCACGTGCGCGTGCGCAGCGAGGGCAACGGCACCGTGCCGCTGCCGCCGTCGATCACCATCGGCGCGCCCCCGGCGGTCGGCACCAACACCTTCCACACGCTTCCGGTGCCTCCCGCGGGTCTCGGCGCCGCCGTCGACCTGGGCGACTCGGCCGGTCCGCTCAAGAGCATCACGCTGCGCCGGGTCGCCGGCCCGATGCCCGTCGGCGCCCGCTACTCGATCCTCGCCTCGATGGACGGCACGCGGTTCGACGAGATCGCGCTCTTCACTGCCGATCGCCAGGGCACCCGCTCGGTCGAGGTGATGTGCCGCTACGTCCGCGTCCAGCGCGACGCGCTCGGGGATGCCCCGGTGATCGCTCTCGGCGCCGAGGGCATGGCGGGCACCGCCGGCGTCGGCGACCACATCGAGGAGATCGTAACCAACGGGGGAGCCACGCTCATCCCCGAGGGGACGGTCGTGACGATCGTCGGCAGCGAGGTCGTCGTCGCGGCGCTACCGACGACGGGCCCCACGGAGCCCGTCTTTGCCATGGGCGTCGTGACCCAGCCCGGCGGGATCCCGGTGGCGGGGAGCGGGCGCGTCTGCACGGCCGGGAAGTGCAAGGTCCTCTTCACGCCGGGCCTGTTTCTCTCGCCCGGTCAGCTCGCCCTTCTCGACATGCCCGCGACGCCCCCGGGCTCGCCTCAGGGCCTGGCCACGAACATCCCGATCGACGACAGCCGGGCGTGGATCCCGCTCGGCGTGATCAAGGAGGTCCTGTTCCCCCCGTCGGTCACGTTCATCGTGACGCCCACGCCCACGCCACTGGCGGCGATGGTCGATCTGCTGCCGGCGCTGCACGTCCAGCGCCAGTTCCGGCCGCTCGCCGCCAAGAACCAGTTCCTGGGCGCGACTCCGACGCCGCTGGCAACTGTCGCCGTGCCGCCCGGGTCGACGCTCAACTTCTTTGCCCGGGTCACCGGCTCGAACGTCGTGACCGGAGCGGCGGGCACGTTCTTCCCCGTCGGTGGCGCCAAGCGTGCCGGCGTCGGACCCGCAGCGATCATCGGTGGCGGAGCGATCATGGCCTCCGCGGCGACCTTCCGTGACGATCCCGCGGTCGACTCCTGGATCGACCTTGCCGGCAACACGGCCCGCCTGATGGTCAAGGGCAAGGCCGGCGAGGTGTGGGGCTGGTCCGGTGTCATCGAGGTCGTCGGTGGCCCGGGTGCCCCGTCGCTGCCGATCTAACCGAACCCGAGGAGGCCCACCCATGACCATCACCGCCGCCGCCATCACCTTCAACGGAGGACGCAAGCGCATGACCTGGCAACGAGTCGCAGCCCTCGCCCTCCTCGTCGTCGGCGCCATCACCGCCGCCGCCCTCCACAACGACGTCATCGCCGCAACCCTCGCCGGTGCCGCGGCGGGCTTCGCGGTCAACCGGGAGGCGAACGGCAACGGCAACGGCCACTCGCTGCCGCCGGTTGGGCGATGAAGGGAGCCCGGCGGTGACCGGCGGTGACCAGGGCGCGCGAGCTCGAGGCGCTCGCTGTTGGACTACGAGTCGCGTCGAGGATAACGCCGAGAGCCGCCCTAGCTTGCGGATGCTTGAGCTCGGCGAGCGCCTTGTTGGTGTAGTCCTTGACTGCGTCGATCGCACCGACGCAGGCTTCAACGACTTCGGAGTTGTACTGGCGAAAGAACACGCGGCGCTCGTCGAGGTAGGCCACGTAGCAGACGAGCCGCTCGCGCTCGGCCTTGCTGGGCTTGCCCCGAGCCCGATCGACCTGCTCACGCACGGCGGGAACCAGGCCCGCGAGCTTCAAGATCGCATCGAAGACGGTCTTGGTCTGCATCGGGTCGAGCGTATCGCGATCGGGTTCGCGTTACCGCGCTCCATCCCGGTGCCAGCGACTCGCCGCTATCGGGCCGGGTTTACCTACATGAGCTTGGGAGGAGGAGCCAAGGCGACAGCCTACCCGTCGAGCGCGGCCCTCGCGAGAACGCGCTGGAACTCCCTGAGGAGGTTGGGGTCCTTCTGCGCGAGGTAGCGAACCACCGTGCCGTTATCGAGGCTTCTTGAGGTAGCCGCGGGCAGATTCACCGCAGCCCCTGGTTCTCGAGCACCTTCTCCACGAACCGGGCGGCGGCCTCGTCGCTCTCGCCCTCCATCAGCTCGAGGTCGATCCGGCCGTTGAAGACCTCGGTAGAGACGACCCAGTCCTTGCGCAGCTTGGCGATCCGCCGCTCCATCTCGGCGGCGAGCTTGTACATGCAGACCGCACGTTCGCGGTAGCGCTCGTATTGGTCCTTAGGGTTCCTGGCGCGGACCGTGATCCGGATGCTGTTGGCCGGGGTGCGGCCGATCTCGGCGTGGAACGGGCTCGTCTTCTTGCTCATGGCGTCGATCTCCTGGTTGGGGCTCGTCGGAACGGGTGACTCATCGCTCTGGTCGGCGCGCGCATCCAGTCGCTGGCGCTACACCCCGAGGGTCAGCTGCTCCCGCGCCACCGCCATCCGCTTCCGCGCGACCTCGGCGTACGCCGGGTTCATCTCCCACCCGACGAACCGTCGCCCCTGGCGGAGCGCCGCGACGCCCGTCGACCCTGATCCTACGAACGGGTCGAGCACGAGCTCGTCGTGGTCCGAGAACAGCCGCACCAGCTTTTCCATGAGCGCGAGCGGCTTCTGCGTCTGGTGGCCGGTGCGCGGGTCGCCGCCCTTGCTCACGATGAAGACGCCGTGTGAGCCGCCGCCGTTCCACGTGCTGCGGCCGGGAGCGTGGCAGGCGACGATTGACTCGTAGCCGATACCGGGGCGGTCGCCCGAGTACTGCGGCTTGCCGTCCGGCTTGATCCACTGGCAGGTGCGCTTGTAGACGGCGCCGCCGGCCTCAAGCGCGGCGCGCCACTTCATCGCGGCTTCGACCTGGCAGAAGACCAGGATCCACCGGCGCGCGAGGCGGGCCATGTGGCGGGCCGACTCGGCGCGCTCCTCCTCGGTGATGGGCGGGAACGCGATGGGCTCGCACTCGAGCCGCCCGCCAGCGCGCGCCACCATGCGCTGGGCGGTGTGCGCCTCCGCTTCATAGGGGGGATCGGTGATCACGACATCGACCGAGGCGTCTGGCAGCAGCGCCATGCCGGCCAGGCAGTCGCCGGTGTGCAACTCCCACGCTGGAGCCGACGGGACCGTGCTGACACGGCTTTCCGGGGCGCGCGTTCTCCGAGAGGTGTTTGCCATCGCGGCCCAAACGCCAGGTCTGTCGCGCGCGTGACCGATCGATCTGCTCCGCAGGAATCGAACGGCGTCGGGTGTCACGTCGGGAAGGAAGGTGGCGTTTGCGGCGCCATGACGAACCGAGGGCGCTCTCCGGACCAGCACGGCGACGTCGGCACCACGGGCGCCTCGGTGCCGGCCGAGCCGATCGCCTCGCTGGGCGAGGCCGATCAAGCGGCCCTGCTCGAGCTGGCGGGCGATCTGGGCCGAATGACGGCTCGACTTGTATTCCAGCGGCTCGCAGAGCGATGTTGTCCCGAGCCCGAAGACGAGAGCGATGCCCCGAGGCCAGCCACCGCTAAAGACCGGCGACCCTGAAGGAGGACAGCTCTTGCCATTCAGCCCACGGATCGATGCCCAGGTTGGGCCGCTCCCGGTCGCCATCTACGCCCGGTACTCGACCGATCGGCAGGACTCGCGATCGATCGACGATCAGGTGCGCCGCTGCCGTGGCTTCGCCGGGCAGCGGGGCCACACGGTCGCCGCGGAGTACGCCGACGCAGCGATCTCGGGCTCGCACACCGAGCGTCTGAACCTCCAGCGGCTACTCGCCGACGCGCGTCGCGGCGCCTTTCGTCACGTCCTTGTCGACGATCTGAGCCGCCTTTCGCGCGACCTGGGCGACGCCTGGCGCCTGATCTTCAGCGAGTTCGCGGCCAGCAACGTCAGCGTCATCGACGTCAACAGCGGCCTTCATTCGGACGCGCAGGGCGCGAGGATGGCCTTCGGGGCGATGGCGCTCATCAGCGACGGCTTCCTGCAGATGATCCGCGCCGAGACACACCGAGGCCTCGAAGGGCGTGCTCTGGCGGGGTTCGCCACCGGGGGCAAGACGTTTGGCTTCTCGACAGTCGTCGAGCCGAATCCGCCGGTCCCGGATCACCCACGCAAGGTTCGGGTGATCGTGCCGGACGAGGCGGCGCTCGTCCTGCGCGTCTTCGGCATGTACCTCGAAGGGATGTCCCTGAAGGGGATCGCCGCCAAGCTGAACGCGGACCGGATCCCGGCACCGCACGACAACGGCCGCGGGCACAAGCTCGCTCCGGGGTGGGGTCACAGCACCATTCGATCGATGCTGAGGAACGCGCAGTACATCGGCGTCTGGACCTGGAACAGGGAGAAGTGGGTTCAGATTCCGGGTACCGCGGGATACCGGCGCATCCCACGCCCCGTTTCGGAGCACGTCAGGAAGGACGTTCCGCATCTCCGCATCGTCCCACAGGCGATCTGGGAGGAGGTCCAGGCCAAGTTGAGGAAGCGAGGCGGCGCCGGGCGGCCAGCAGGGACCGGGAAGTACGAGACCTCCCTCCTGAGCGGCCTGCTCAAGTGCGGCGTCTGCGGTGGCAGCATCACGATCGTCAGCCGCCACAAGAAGAATGGAGTCGGGTACGCAAACCTCGGCTGCACGACGCGGAACTCACGCGGTCTGGCTGCGTGCTCGAACTCGAAGACCATCGCCGAGAAAAAGATCACGGATGCCGTGGTCGCGGAGCTGCGCGCGCTGCTGACGGAGCCCAAGCTCGTCGAGCGATTCGTCTCCGACTTCAAGAAGGAGTTCGACGCTCAGCACCGCGCCCTGCCCGGAGGCGCGCACGAGCTCCGGCGGCAGGTTGAGCAGGCCGAGAGGCGGATCAAGAACCTCACCGGCGCCATGGCGAGAATGGGCTTCTCGGAGGGCGTGCTCACGCAGCTCGCCATAGAAGAAGAGACGCTGAAGAAGCGCAAGAGGGCGCTCGCTTCGGCAACACGGGCGCAGGGGGCCGTCGTGATCCCTCACCCGAAGTTGATCAGCGACTACATCGAGAACTTGCTGGCCACGCTGGACATGGACCGGGCGGCAGCCAGGGCGCTCCTGGCGAAGCACATGCCGCCCCTGGTCCTGACGCCCGAGGGCACCGGGTACCGGGCCACCGGGGGCTTCAACCTGTCCCTCTGCCTCGACCTGGAGGCGTCTCCCCGGCCGAGCGGCTCGGCCGCGCCAGGGGCGACAGTCCCTGACGAAACCACTACCCCCGCGCCGGACGCGGCCTTTGCGTCAGCGGTATGCGGTAATTCAAGTAGGCGGGACAGGGATTGAACCTGCGGCCAGTCGCGTGTAAAGCGACCGCTCTACCACTGAGCTACCCGCCTTTGGGGGGGCAGCTTACAACAGGATGATGGGCGTCACCGGACGCCGAGGCCGCACATACCTCCGAGCATGAAGTTGCATATTGGGCGCGGACCGGCGTCGCGGGCGCGGAAACCAGCAGGGCGGGCCATGGCGATCGAAAATGACGGGCGCCGGCGATCGCCCCCCCCCGGCGCGCCGCGATTCGCGTCGCCGGCGTCGCCGGCTCAGGTCTCTTTGTCGGCAGCGTCGGCGGCGTCGGTGCCGCGCGAATCAGCCTTGTCTTTGGCGTCGGTCAGGGCCTTGAGGTGTTTGTCGTAGTCCTTGCGCGTGATCAGGCCTTTCTTGACGTTCCGCTCCACGGTGCGGCGGTCGTAAAGGCGCTGGATCTTGACGTCGGCTTCACGGCTCATGGGCGGTAAGTACGGCAGCGGCCCCGGTCGCGTCAACAGCGGAAATACTCATGGCCCTCCGTCGGTTGTAAGCTCGCGCCGCCATGGATGTCCGGGTCATCAACGAGCTCGTGCAAAAGCAGTCCGCGTTCGTCGACAGGCTGACCGGCGAAGTGGGCAAAGTGATAGTGGGCCAAAAACCCATGATCGAGCGCATCCTGATCGGCCTGCTGACCGGCGGTCACGTGCTGCTGGAGGGCGTGCCCGGGCTGGCGAAGACGCTGACCGTCAAGACGCTCTCGGACGCGCTGCACATGAAGTTCCAGCGCATCCAGTTCACGCCGGACCTGCTGCCCGCCGACATCGTAGGGACGGTCATCTATAACCAGGCGCGCAGCGAGTTCGTTTCGAAGAAGGGACCGATCTTCGCCAACCTGGTGCTGGCCGACGAGATCAACCGCGCTCCCGCCAAGGTGCAGTCGGCGTTGCTCGAAGCCATGCAGGAGCGGCAGGTGACCATCGGCGACTCGACGCATCCGCTGCCGGATCCGTTCCTGGTGATGGCGACGCAGAACCCCATCGAGCAGGAAGGCACTTACGCTCTCCCCGAGGCGCAGCTCGACCGGTTCATGTTGATGATCAAAGTCGGCTACCCCTCTAAGGAGGACGAACGCGCCATCATGGATCGCATGACGTCGGGCATGTCGATCCGCGCCGAAGCGGCGGCCACCCCCGAGGAGATCGCCGAGGCGCGATCCGTCGTCGGGCAGGTGTACATCGACGAGAAGATCCGCGACTACGTCGTCAATATCGTTCACGCCACGCGCGAGCCCAAGGCGTACGGCTTGGGGGATCTGGCCGACTTCATCGAGTTCGGGGCCAGCCCGCGTGCGTCGATCTATCTGGCGTTGGCTGCCCGCGCGCACGCGTTCCTGCGCCACCGCGGCTACGTCACACCCGAGGACATCAAGGCGGTGGGGGTCGACGTGCTGCGGCACCGGGTCATCCTCACCTACGAGGCGGAGGCCGAGGAGACGACGTCCGAGCACGTCGTGCGGAAGCTGTTCGAGCACGTGGAGGTGCCGTGATGCCGCCGAGCTCGCCGGCGCGGCCTCGCCGATGCTGACCCGCGAGCTGCTCAAGAAGATCCGCAAGATCGAGATCGTCACCGAGCGGCTGGTCCGCGATCGGATGGCCGGCCAGTACCACTCGGTGTTCAAGGGACGGGGGATCGCGTTCTCCGAAGTGCGCCAGTACATGCACGGCGACGACATCCGCCTGATCGACTGGAACGTGTCGGCGCGCATGAACGAGGTGTACGTCAAGCTTTTCACCGAAGAACGCGAGATGACCGTGCTCCTGCTGGTCGACATGTCGGCTTCGGGGGGCTTCGGATCGCGCAAGGAAGAAAAGCGCGAGCTGGCGGCGGAGCTTGCCGCGGTCCTGGCGTTCTCGGCCATCCGGAACAACGACCGCGTGGGGTTGATCATCTTTACCGACGAGGTCGAGCGGTTCGTTCCCCCCAAGAAGGGCAAGAAGCACGTGCTGCGCGTGATCAGCGAGATTCTTTCGTACCAGCCGCGCAGCGCACGGACCGACATCGCGTCGGGCCTCGAGTTTTTGGGGCGCATCGCGCGCCGGCGCGCCGTGGCGTTCTTGGTATCCGACTTCCTGGCGCCCCAAGCGCGTTACGAGCGTGCTCTGCGCGTCACCGCCCGGCGCCACGACCTGGTCCCGGTGACGGTCGCGGATCCGTTGGAACAGGGGCTGCCGGACGTGGGCTTCCTGGACTTGGAAGATCCGGAGACCGGCGAGGTGGTGGTGTTCGACACCTCGGGCCCGGAGGCGAAGGCGTTCGCGCGCGAGGCGGCGCGAGCGCGGGAGGCGCGCGTCGCGCTGTTCCGCAAGCTCGACATGGATCAGGTGGCGGTCGCCACGGACCGCCCGTATTTGCCGGCCTTGACGGAATTCTTCGAGGCGCGCGCGCGGAGATTGCGGCATTGAGGCGAACGACGGCGGTGGGGCTGGCGCTGGCGGGAGCGGCGTCGTCATTCGCGGCGTCGCCGGCGACGGCGGGTGCCGATGGCGGCGCGGCGGATTCGCGCGCGGCCGCCGCCGTGGATCCCGACGCGCCGACGGTGGCGTCGCGGGTGGACAAGAACGAGGCGCGCGTGGGCGACTTGCTGATGCTGACCATCACCGCCATCGGCCGCAAGGGCGTGCCTGCGAACCTGCCGTCAGCCATGGACCTGGACCCGTTCTCCGTGGTCGCGCGCGCCGAGAAGGAACAGGATCTGGGCGACGGCCGCGTGCGGCGGGAGTTCACCTTGTCGGTCGCCGCCTACGAGCCGGGCGACCTGTCGATCCCGTCGGTGGAGGTCACGTATCTCGGAAAGGCGGGGGAAGTGCTGTCAGCGCGGACGTCGCCTGTCCCCGTCCGCATCGTGAGCCTGCTGGCCAACGAGCCCGAGGCGGAGCTGAAGGAGAACGCGGTTCCGGTTTCCGTGTGGCAGCAGGATCTGCTGCTGGTCTATATCGCAGCCGGTCTGGCCATCGCGGCGCTCGGCGGCGTGGTCACGTGGGTGGTGATACGCCGTCTGCGCGCCCGCGCCGCGCGACGCCCGGGACCGCCCCCGCGTCCAGCGCACGAGCGGGCCCTGGCCAAGCTCGACGCGCTGGGGGCGGGCGGCTTCCCCGAGGATGCCGACCATCGCCCATTCACCTTCGCGGTCTCCGAGGTGATTCGCGAGTACGTGGGAGCGCGCTTCGGGTTCGATTCGCTGGAGCTGACCACCGACGAGCTGTGCGGGGTGCTCCGGCGGCGCGCCGCGCGCGAGCTTGTGATCGGCGAGGTGGAGGGATGGCTCACCGGCTGCGACCTGGTGAAGTTCGCCAAGCTATCGCCGTCGGGAGCGGAGGCGCGCGGCATGCTGGAGACGGCCATCCGCATCGTGGAATCCACGCGCCCGCGCCCGGCGCCCGAGGAAGCGGCGGCCCGTGCCTGATCTCCGCTCCCCGCCGACTTCGACTTCGACTTCGTCGCCTCCGCCGGGGCCGGCGCGACGCGGCGCTATTCCGTACGGTCTCATCTCGGCGCTCTTCGTCCCTGCCACCGCCGGATATTTTTGGATCTTGCGCGGGGCGGAGGGGTTTCGCTTCGCGCATCCGGCCGCCTTGGCCTTGGTTCCTTGCGCGGTGGCGCTGGTCCTATGGGCAGGCGTGCGGCGTGCTCCCGGACGGGGCGGAGCGCTGGTCTATTCCCGCGCCACGGAGGCCGGCGCGGCGCCGCGCGGATGGGGCGGCCGCCTCAAGGACTTGCCGGTGGTGCTGCGGCTGGCAGTGGTCGTCCTCGTGGGTGTGGCGCTCGCGCGCCCGCAGACGTCACGCCCGGACGATGACGTCGAGCTGGAAGGAATCGACATCGTCATCGCGCTCGACGTGTCGGGCTCGATGGAAGAATCGGATCTGATCCCCTATCGCCTGGCGGCGGCGAAGGCGGTCATCCATGACTTCGTCCGGCGCCGCCGTTCGGATCGCATCGGCCTGGTCATCTTCGCGAAGGAGGCTTTCACGCACATCCCGTTGACGCTGGACCATGGGACCTTCGCTCGCATGCTGGCCGAGCTGCACGTCGGCATCATCGACGCGAAGGGGACGGCCATCGGAAACGGCTTGGGCGTCGCGTTGAGCCGGCTGCGGCGCTCCGACGCCCGCTCCAAGGTCGTCATCGTGCTCACCGACGGCGACAACAACTCGGGCAACATCTCTCCAATACAAGCGGCGCGCTACGCGCAGACCATGAATATCAAGATCTACACGATCCTGGCCGGCGACAACGAAGGCGCCACCGCGGGATCGGTCCAGGGCGGCCGGCTGCGGCAGCGCTACCCCGTCAACCCCAAGCTCCTCGAGCAGATCGCGTCGATGACCGGAGGCATCCCCTATCTCGCCACCGACAGCCGCGGCCTGGAACGCCGCTTTCAGGACATCCTGGAAGAGCTGGAGAAGTCGCGCATCAAGGACCGCGCGATTCTTTACGGCGAGCTCTATCCCCGCTTTCTATGGCCGGCCTTCGTCGTGCTGCTGCTGGAGCTGGCGCTGCGGCTGACGCGCTTGCGGAGGCTACCGTGATGCGCATCGCGGATCCGCGCCTGCTGTGGCTCCTGCTGGCGGTGCCGGCCGTGATCCTGGCCTATGCCCTGTCGTTCGCGCACCGCAGGCGACTGCTCGAGCGTTTGGGGGACGCGCCGTTGATCCAGCGCATGGCCGCCTCCGTGTCGGTGCCGCGGAAGGCGCTGCGGGCGGTGGAAGTGACGGTCGCGGTCGCGCTGCTGGCGTTCGCGCTGGCCCGGCCGCAGGCGGGCGGGCGGGCGACGCTTCACAAGCAGCGCGGGTTGGACCTGGTGGTGGCGCTCGACTTCTCCAAGTCGATGCTCGCGACGGACATGTACCCTTCGCGCCTGGAACGCGCCAAGCGCGAGCTCGATCGCTTGATGGGGCGGCTGGCGGGGGATCGCATCGGCCTGGTCGCGTTCGCCGGCGAGACGCTGACTTATCCGCCCACCACCGACTACGCGGCGGTCAAGCTCTTCTGGCGCGACATCGGCCCCGAAGACATGCCCGTGGGGGGAACCGCCATCGGCCGGGCGATGCGCTCGGGGCTGGACCTTTTGACCCGCCTGCGCGCGGCGGGGGGCGAATCGCGCGGGCAAGTGATCCTGCTGCTCACCGACGGGGAGGACACGGAGAGCGAGCCGTTGGCCATGGCCGACGAGGCGTCGCGGTTGGGCGTCAAGGTGTTCACCATCGGCATCGGATCCCGTTCGGGCGATCTGATTCCCGAGGTGCGCGACGACGGCAAGGTCGCGGGGTACGTCAAGGACAAGGACGGCAAGTACGTCACGTCGCGCCTGGGCGAAGAAACGCTGGTGAAAATCGCGGCCAAGACCGGCGGCGAATATTTCCGCGCGGATCCCAAACGCTTCGGCGTCGAACAAGTCGAAGCGGCGCTGGCGGGCCTCAAGCGGACCGAGAGCGAGGCGCGCGTGGTCAAGCAATACGACGAGATGTTCGAGCTTTTCTTGTTGCCCGCGTTCCTGCTGCTGGTGGGGGAGGTGTGCAGCAAGGAAAGACGAAAGGCACGGGCGGCGTGACGAACGGCGCGATGGATGTGCAACGAAGCGCGCTGCGGCCGTTGTCGCTGCTGATGCTGATCCTGGCGCCGTTCCTGGTCGGGTTCGATCTGCTCCGCAGCACAAACAAGGCCGTCGAAGAAGGCAACGCGCGTATGAAGGCGGGCAAACCCGAGGAGGCGTTGGCTTTCTACGACAAGGCGGCGGCTCGGTTGCCGGCGGACGCGGGGCTTCATTTCAACCGCGGCGCGGCGCTGTTCGCTCTTTCGCGCTTCGATGAGGCGAGAGATGAATTTTTGCGCGCCACCGAGGCCAAGGACGCGTCTGTGAAGGCGGCCGCGTTCTACAACCTGGGCAACGCGTTCTTCCGCGGTGAGAAATACAAGGAAGCGCTGGAAGCCTACAAACGCTCGCTGGCGCTGGACCCCAAAGACGCGCGCGCGAAATGGAATCTGGAGCTCGCGCTGCGGCGAATGAAGGAAGAGGAAAAAAATAAGAAAAACAACGGCGACGATAAGAACGATAAGAACGAAAACAAAAAAGAAGACGAACAGAAACAGAAAGACAAGGAACAAGGCAAACAAGAAGAGAAACAGCAAGAACAACAAGACGGCAACCAGCAACAGAAGCAAGACCAAACGCCCGACCCACCGGAGCAACAGCCGTCTCAGCCGCCAGAAGGGACAGACGAAGCCCGGCCGGATCAGAAAGAGATCGACGCCGTGCTCGACAGCTTGGAGAAGAGCCCGAAGGCGCTGGAGCAGCAGCGGGCACGCCTTCGTATGGGTGGGCGTCCCCGCAGGCCGGCGAAGGATTGGTAGCCGTGCGCGGGTCTTGGATGGCGCTCGTCCTCGCATCGGCTGCGGTCGCGCCATCGTCGCGCGCGCTGGCGCAAGCCCAGGCGCCGTCGTTCACCGCGTCCGCGGATCCGAGTCAGGTCGCCCTGGACGAAGCGTTCGTCTACGAAGTGACGCTGACGTTCGCGGGCGGCGACCTGGAGAGCTATCAGGCGCCCGACTTCAAGGACCTTCGGGTGCTGTCGCAGACGCCGCGGCCGTCGTCCCAGATGCAGATGAGCTGGGGAGGAGGCCGCAACTTCGTCCAGCACACGTACACGTGGCGGTACGAGCTGGCGCCTTTACGCAAGGGAAACGTCGTCATCGGTCCGGCCCGCGCCCGCCTGGACGGCCGCGAGCTGCGAACCGGCGGCGTTACCGTATCGGTGAGCGCGGCCGGAGCGGCGCCACCTTTACCGCCTCCCGCGTCGTTCTCGGGCGGAGGTCCCGGCGCGGCCGGCGGAAGCTTTCTGCGCGTGGCTCCCGACAAGGTCAAGGTCTACGTGGGCGAGCAGGTCACCGTGGGCTGGTTCCTCTACATCACGCAGCGGATGGACAAGTACCAGACGCTGGGTGAACCGCGCATCGACGCATTCTGGACCGAGGACCTACCTATCCCCAACATGAGGCAGGGACTGTCGCTGACCCAGGAGATGCTGGGGGGGCGCACCTACGAGGTGGCGCCGGTCCTCAAGAAGGCGCTCTTTCCGCTGCAGCCGGGGGCGACGGTCATCGGCCCCATGGAGGCGGAGATCGCGCAGGTGGATTTCTTCGGCGCCTCGGTGCGCAGCCAGCGGGTCAAGTCGGATCCCGTCACCATCGAGGCTTTGCCGTTGCCCACCGCCGGCCGCCCGCGCGGCTTCGACGCCGCGAACGTGGGCCGCTACAGCATCGGCGCCACGGTCGACCGCGCGACGGTAGCGGTGGGCGAAGCGGTGACGGTGAAGCTGGAGATCCGCGGCCAGGGCAACGTGCGCAACCTGCGGCCGCCCACGCTGGGGGCGCCGGACGGGTGGAAGCTGTACGAGCCGCGCGTGTCCGTGACCATCGACCCGGGAGACATCATCAGCGGCGCGAAGACCGTCGAGTACCTCATGCTGCCGGAGCGGGTGGGCATCACTACCCTCGCCGCCTTCGAGCTCGCCGCGTTCGATCCGCAGAGCAGGACCTACAAGGTCGAGCGCAGCGCGCCCTTGCGCATCGAGGTGACCGGCGGCGCCGGTGTGGCGGTGGGCGCGGGCGCGAGCGCGCCGTCGGGGCCGGGAACCCGAACCGGAACGACGAGCCCGCGCGCGGGATCGTCCGCCGCGCCGGGGGGCGCGGGCAGCCCGGGCGGGGCGCCGGTGGAGAACGTCCTGCCCGCCGAGATCCGCCCCATTCACGCCCGTCCCTCGCTGCGCCGCGATATCGGAGCGGCGCTCTATCGGTCGCCATTTTTCTTCGGCGTCGTCGCCGCGCCGCCGGTGGCGTACGTCCTGGTCGTGCTGGTGTCCCGGTTGCGCGAGCGGCTGGGTAAAGACACGGCCCGCCGCCGCCGCCGTCGGGTTCGTCGGCTGGTGCGGCAGCGGCTGGGCGCTGCCGAGGCCCACATGGGAGCCGGCCGTCCGGTCCCGTTCTTCATCGAGATGGACCGCGTGCTACGCGATTCGCTCTCCGTCCGCCTCGGCCGTCCGGTGACCGGGCTGCGCATGGACGAGCTGCGTGCCTTGCTCCTGGAGCGCAGCATGCCCCCCGAGCTCACGGACCGGCTGCTCGCGGAGCTGGAGGCGTGCGATCAGGGGCGGTTCGCTCCCGGAAGCCTGCCGGTCGACGCGCTCGGCGCGGTACTCGATCGCGCCGGTGAGCTCATCCTGGTGGTGGAGAAGACGCCCCTGCGTGACGAGGCGCGCCCGTGAGGGGCCGCAATGCCGCCGCCCTCGCCGCCGCGACCGTCGTGTCGGCGATGCTTGTCGCTGCCGCCGCGCCCGCGCGCGCCGACCTGGTCGACGAGGCCTGGAAGCGCGGAAACGACGCCTACTTCCGGGGCGATTTCGAAGCCGCCGTGGCCGCGTACGAGCAGATCGATCGGCAAGGCGTCATTTCCAGCGATCTGTACTACAACCTGGGCGCCGCGTACTTTCGCCAGGGGAGCCTGGGGCGCGCGATCTGGTCGTTCGAGCGCGCCGCCGCGCTGGAACCGGATGACGACGACGCGCGCTTCAACCTGGCCCAAGCGCGCCGGCTGGCCGACCGCCGCGCCCGCGACAAGATCGAAGGGGGCGACCGCGATCCGTTCTGGATCCGCGCCGTCACCGCGCTGCCGTCGTCGGTGGAGACCTGGCTGTTCGTCGCCCTCTACTTGGCGGCCTTCGCCGCCGTGTTCGCCCGACGCCGCGCTTCGGGGGCGCCGCGCGTCGCTCTCGGCGCCGGCGCCGGCATCCTGGGCTTCGCGGCGCTCGCCGCCGGCCTCCTGCTCGCCGGCCGCGCCACCCTGGACCGCGTCGGCTTCGGCATCGTCCTGCCCGACGTCGTCGCCGTGAAAGAGGGCGCCGATCCCAACTACCGCACCAGCTTCGAGCTGCACGCCGGCCTCCGCGTGCGCCTGCTCGAGCGCGACGCCGACTGGCTGCGCATCCGGCTCTCGAACGGTCTCGACGGCTGGGTCCGCGAGCAAGACGTCGGGAGGTTGTGACGTCATTCCGTCCTGCTCACGCGCGCGGAACCGCGGTCCGCCACGCTGCGATGGCGCGCTCGCGTTCCGCATCGGCCATCCGGGGCTGGAAGACGCCCACGTCTTGAGATGACCCGGTCGTCGCGGCCGCATCACGACGCCAGAGGCCGGCTCCTTGGGCGGCCAAGCGCGCCGCGCCGAGCGCCGTGGATTCGACCATGGCGGGGCGGACAATCTCGGCGCCCAGGAGGTTGGCCTGGATCTGCATCAGCAGATCGTTGGCCGCGGCGCCCCCGTCGACGCGCAGGCGTGTCAGCTTGCGGCCCGAGTCGGCCTCCATGGCCGCCACCAGGTCCACGTTCTGAAGGGCAATGGCCTCCAGCGCCGCGCGCGCAATATGCGCCCGCGTGGTGCCGCGTGTGATGCCGGTGATCAGCCCGCGCGCCTCCGGCCGCCAGTGAGGCGCCCCCAGGCCCGCCAGCGCGGGAACGACGACCACGCCGCCCGCGTCGGGGACCGATCGCGCCAGCGCCTCGACGTCCGCCGCCCGTTCGATGATGCCCAGGCCGTCGCGCAGCCACTGCACCAGCGCGCCCGCGACGAACGCGCTGCCTTCCAGGGCGTATGCGATCTCGGCCGTCGCGCCCGCGCCCGCGCCCGCGCCCGCGCCCGCGCCCGAATCCCTGCGCAACCTCCACCCCACCGTGGTCAACAGGCCGTTTCGGGACGCCACCGGCGCCGCGCCGACGTTCATTAACAGGAACGCGCCGGTTCCGTACGTGCACTTCGCGTCCCCGGGCGAGCGACAATCTTGTCCGAATAGGGCTGCCTGCTGATCGCCCGCGGCGCCCGTGATGGGCACGCCGTCGGGCAGCCCGGGGACGCCCGCCGTGACTCCGAACGGCCCCGCCGAATCGCGCACCTCGGGCAAGATCGCCGCGGGCACGCCGAACAATCCGCACAGCTCGTCGGAGAACCGCAGCGTCTGAAGGTCGAGCAGCAACGTCCGCGAGGCATTCGACACGTCGGTCGCGTGGACGCGGCCCCCGGTCAGCCGCCAGACCAGATAGCTGTCAATCGTCCCGAAGGCGACGTCGCCCGCTTCCGCCCGCGCGTCCAGGCCCGGGACGGTATCCAGCAGCCAACGGATCTTGGTCGCGGAGAAATAGGGATCCAACACCAGTCCCGTGCGCGCCCGGACCGCCGGCTCGTGGCCGGCGTCCTTGAGCGCCTGACACGCCGCCGCCGTACGCCGGTCCTGCCACACCACGGCGTGCGCGACGGGTGCGCCCGTGCGCCGGTCCCACAGCACGGTGGTCTCCCGCTGGTTGGTGATCCCGATCGCCGCGACCGTAGCGCCGGGAACCGTGGCCAGGGCGTCGCCCATGGCGCCCAGGACGGACGCCCAGATGGCCTCCGGAGCGTGCTCGACCAGGCCGGGCCGCGGATAGATCTGCGGCAACTCGCGATAACCGCGCCCGCGCACCGCCCGCGCTCCATCGAGCAGCAGCACCGTCGTCCCAGTGGTGCCCTGATCGATCGCCAGGATCAGCGCATTTTCGCTCATGAGGCTGTGGGTTCTCGAAGAGCTCGACACATCGCAGACCAGGGTTTTTTTAGGCCAGGTGCGCGCCGAGAAATCGCCCCACCGCGTCCAGCAGCAAGGCGCGCTCGACATCCAGGACCACCAGGTGAAACGACTGTTCGAGCCAGAGGCGTTCAATGATGTCCGATCCGAGGCAGCCGGTGAGCTCCAGCGAATCTTCCATGGGCACCGTATGGTCGCGCCGTCCGTGAACCACCAGAGCGGGGGTGCGGATGGCGGGCAGGTCGGCGCGCGTCAGGGTCATGAGGTCCAGGAGGCTGGCCAGCGCCGGGACCGGCATGGCAGGCAGCGTCGGGTTGAGCCGCTTCATCTCGGGGTCGGACACATCGCAGCCGCCGAGCTTCGGGACATTGGCCAGCGGGCCGAGCCCCAGCGGACCTGGCACCAACGACAGCGCCCGAATTCCATTGACCTGGTACCGCCGCAGCCGAAGCGGCGCGGACATGATCACCATCGCCGCGACGTTGTCCGGCCGCAGGCGCGCTAGCCGCAGCGACAGCAAGCCCCCCATCGAAAATCCAACCAACGCCACGCGCGGCGGGGCCCGCCCCTTTACTCCGGCCTCGGCCGCCCGATCCGCGACGGCCGCTCGCAGCTTATCTAGCGCGGCCTCCGCGCTGGCCAGCCAATCGGGCCAGCGGGTTGCCGCCAGGTCGTCCAGTGTGCCCGCGTGACCGGCGAGCAGCGGCGCCTCCACCGAGAAGCCGGCCCGCCCCAAACCCTCTGCCAGCGGCGCCACCTCGAACGGCGTCCCGGTCAGGCCGTGCAGGCACAGGACGCCCCGCGCGTCCCCGGTGATGGAAAGCGGAGACGCTCGCCCTACATCACCGTCGCGAGGGTCTTGCACTTGACGACAGCGACGGTGTTCGACGGCGCCTGACCGTTCGGCCCACGGTCGATGACCAGCTCCAGTCCCGAGACCTTGCAGTCATTCGCGTTCGCCTTGAAGGTCCAGCACGGGAACCCGCCGTTAGCCTTTGTACAGTTGGGAACACTGGTTTCCGTGGTCAAGTCCCCTCTGACCAGGGTCCGATCGGTCACCTGGCATTCGGCTTCGTCCTTGTTGTTCTCGGTCACCACGGTCCCGTCCTGGGTCAGCAACGTGCCGTCCATGCACTGGGTGGCGAGCCGCTTCCCGATCTCCTGGGCGATCCGGTCCATGGCGGGCGAGAAGTTGTCCTGGCAGATGGAGAACGACGTCCCGCTCGAGCCGAACGCCTTGATGAACTCGTTCATCCGGACCCCCGGTGATGCGCCGCCGTTCGAGGACTGGCAAGAGTCCGTTATCCTCGGGAATCCCATGGTGTCGACCTCGACTGCGTAGGGGCCCGCGGGACCGGTGATGGCGGCCATGATGACCTTGTTGGGGGAACCGCCCTTGACGGACTTGAAGAAGTTCACGAAGTCGACAACAGGGATGAGCTTGCCCGCTCCCTCCGCCGACTGGCAGCCGGTGATGCCCGAGGCGGAGGTTCGCGGGGGCCTGACCCCTCCGCAAAGGTGCCCGAACTCGTTGCAGCGATACGAGCTGAAGGGACCGTAGGTGTCGGACAGAAATTTTTGAGCGGGATCGAAGAGGTCGGAATTGGCGGGGGCCGAGCAGTCATCCTCGTCGGTGATCAAGATGACCGCCAGGAAGGCGTTGTCCCGGAGGAAGCCGTTGTTCTCGGGAGGAGCCGCCCCTTCGCCGCCGAGCGCGCGCCGCACCGAGGCGAGCTGGTGCTCGAAGCCGCAACCTCCCACACCGAGCTCGGCGATGCATTGGAAGACGCCGGCTAGATCGCCGTCGAAGTTGTTCTTGGTGCCGCCCTCGAGCGAGATGATGTAGTTGTCTCTCGGAACGGCGGTGCAGGTTCCGTTGTTCGCTCGCGGCGCTCGTTGAAAGGCGCCCCTGTCCCCGCCGGCTTCGCAGCCCGGCGGCTCGAAGGCTCCCCCTCCCAAGTCCGAAGAAAGAATCCCTATGTGGACGTTGGGAAGGCCGTTCGGCAACGACTTGAGGACGTTGATGAAGGTGGGGAAGTTGCGCGCCAGGTTGGCCTGCTCCAGGTCCATCGACGTCGAGTTGTCAATCATGAAGACGATGTCGATGTCGTTGTTGACGTTCTGCTCGAAGTAGTGGTCCAGCTGCTGTGCGGGAGGCGCGTTCGGCGCCTGCAGCCGGCGGTTGTTGCACGCCCACAGCGCGGGCAGCGCGGCTGCGACGACGACCCACCTAGCGTGACGCCATCCGAGACGAATCGAAGAAATCATCGAGTCCTCCTTGGGAGCAGGGGAAACGGGCCGATTATATGAATCGTGTCCGTCAACGCAACGCCATTCACTACGCAAGCCGCGCGCCGGCCGGCGTGTGCTGCTAGTCCCATAAACCACAGGCCCTCCAGGAGAACGTTAGTCAACCAAGTTGGCGTCGGCGCAACTAGATTGCGCACCAACGAGGCGGGTCCAAAATTTCTGCGGATCGCCGATGCGTGTTATTCTCGCCCCTCGGCCAATCAGGCGATCTGCGCTGGACGGCCCCCCCCCGTGCTCAGAAGACATGCGTCGCGTACTGGTCGTCGATGACGAAGAGAGCCTCCGGCACATGCTGCAGATCTTGCTGCGGCGTGAAGGTTACCAGGCGGTCAGCGTCGGCTCGGTCGACGCGGCGCTGGCTGAGCTGGCGGGGCAGCCGTTCGACATGGTGCTCACGGACCTGCGCATGCCGGGGCGGGGCGGTCTGGATCTGGTCGACGAGGTTCGACGGCGCGAGCTGGAGACGACGGTCATCGTTATGACCGCCTACGGCAGCCGCGAGGTGGCGCTGGAGGCCATGAAGCGCGGCGCTTACGACTATCTATCGAAGCCGTTCGAGGCCGAGGAAGTGGTGCTGCTGCTGCGCAAGGCCGAGGAGCGCGAGCGGCTCTTCCGCGAGAACCAGTCTCTCAAGCAGCAGCTCCGCGCCGGCGGGCGCGAGTCAGAGCCGGGTTTGGGAGACATGGTGGCGAAGAGCGCCAAGATGACGGACCTGTTCCGGACCATCCAGAAGATAGCCGCCTACAAGACCACGGTGCTGGTCGACGGAGAATCGGGGACCGGCAAGGAGCTGGTGGCGCGCGCGCTCCATCGTTTGTCGCCGCGCGCCGCCGGGCCGTTCGTTCCGGTCAATTGCGGCGCCATCCCGGCGGCGCTGCTGGAATCGGAGCTGTTCGGCCACCGGAAGGGCGCGTTTACCGACGCGTCCCGGGACCGCAAGGGCCTGTTCGAGGAGGCGTCCGGGGGAACGCTGTTTCTCGACGAGATCGGGGAGCTGCCGCTGGCCCTTCAGGTCAAGCTGTTGCGCGCACTGCAGGAAGAAGAGATCCGGCGGCTGGGTGACGAGCAGGACATCAAGGTGGACGTGCGCGTGGTGGCCGCGACCGCGCGGGACCTGAGCCACGAGTCGCGCGAAGGGCGTTTCCGCGAGGACCTGTACTATCGCCTGAACGTGATGGCCCTGCACTTGCCGCCGTTGCGCGACCGGCGCGAGGACATCCCCCTGCTGGTGGAGCATTTCGTGGGGCGCATGAACGGTCGCATGGGGCTGGCCATCCAGGGGGCGACGCCCGAAGCCATGCGCCTGCTGGTCGAGCACGCCTGGCCCGGCAACGTGCGCGAGCTGGAGAACACCATCGAACGGGCCATGGTGCTGTGCGAGGGGACGCACATTGATGCCGCAAGCTTTCCCGAGCGGCTGACCAAGGCGGCGCATTCGCCGACGGCCAGCCCCGCGGAAGACGGCGACCTTTCGATCAAGCGGCACTCACGGCGCATGGAGGAAGATCTCATCCGCCGCGCGTTGGGCAAGACGGGCGGCAACCGCACCCGCGCCGCCGAGCTGCTGGAGATCAGCCATCGCGCGCTGCTTTACAAAATCAAGGAGTTCGGCATCGGGCCGGCGCGCGGCGAGCCCGCCCGCGCCCCCGCCCACACGACGCAGAGGGATCCGCGCGGAGCGAACTGATGACGCCGGTGTTTTTTGACGGGTGGCGGCGACGCCACTAGGATGTAGGTGTTTATGAGACAAAAGTCCACATATCGATCGCCAGCGGGGGCCGTCTGATGCCGCGCAACTGCGTGGGGCTCGACATCGGGTCGAGCTCGATCAAGGTGGTCCAGCTCCGGGAGACCGCCAAGGGGATCAAGCTCGAAAACTTCGGCATCGAGCCGCTGCCCACCCAGACCATCGTCGACGGCGCCATCATGAACCAGAGCGCGGTGGTGGACGCCATTCGATCGCTCAAGCAAAAGCTGCGGCTGCGATCGCGCGAGATCGCCACGTCCATCTCGGGGCACTCGGTGATCATCAAGAAGATCCAGGTTCCGCAGATGACGCCGCAGGAGCTCGAGGAGCAGATCCCCTGGGAGGCGGAGCACCACATCCCCTTCTCCAAGGACGACGTGGAGATCGATCACCAGCTCATCACCGCCCAGAACGCGCAGGGGCAGATGGAGCTGATGCTGGTCGCCGCCAAGAAGGAAGTGGTCGCCGACTACCAGCTGGTCATCCGCGAGGCGAAGCTGTCACCGATGATCATGGACGTCGCCGCGTTCACCATTCAGAACGCCTTCGAGGTGAATTACGCGCTCGCCCCGACGGACACGGTGGTGCTGATCAACGTGGGCGCCGCCATTTCGAACATCAACATCCTTTCCGGCGGGACCAGCGCTTTTACCCGCGACGTCACCATCGGCGGCAACGCGTTCACGGAAGAGATCCAGAAGCGGATGAACGTCAGCCAGGAGGAAGCCGAGGCCTATAAGGTCGGCTCCAGCGGGAACGAGGCTCACGAAGTGGTGCCCCAGGAGGTCGAGCAGATCCTGATTGAGGTGGCCGAGGTGATGGCGGGCAAGTTTCAGCGCTCGCTGGATTTCTTTTTGGCGGCCAGCTCCGACGCCGCCATATCGCGCATTTATCTGTGCGGAGGATCGGCCAAGATTCCGGCGCTGCAGAAGATGCTGGAGGAAAAGTCCCGCATCCCGGTGGAGACGTTCGACCCGTTCCGCCGCTTGATCGTCGACGAGCGGAAGTTCGACATGGGCTTCATGCGGACGCACGCGCCGGAGGCCACCGTGGGGGTCGGCCTGGCCCTGCGACACCCGGGTGACAAGGCATGATTCGTATAAACCTTCTGCCCGTAAAGAAGGCCCGCAAGCGCGAGGCGGGCCAGCGCCAGCTGCTGTACATGGCGGGCGGCGTCGTCGCCGTCGGCATCGCGATTTTCTTCGTCCACATGACCGCCACCAACGAGCTGGAGCAGATTCAGCGTGACAACCGATCGTTGCAGGCGGACATCGAGCGCCTGAAGGCGGAGCTGGGGGACTATGACAAGATCAAGGCGCAGCGCGAGGAGCTGCTGCGGCAGCGCAAGACCATCCAATCGCTGCAGGCGGGACGCACGGGCCCCGTCTATCTGATGCGTGAAGTGTCGGAGATTTTGACGCCCAACAAAGGGCCTACGTTCGACCGCGTGACCTACGAGGAGCGGTTACGGCGCGATCCCAACATCGGGTTCAACTCGAGCTGGGACACCCGGCGGGTCTGGCTGGATTCGTTCGAAGAGACGGCCCAGAGGGTCAAGATCCGCGGGGCGGCCAAATCGAACGAGGACGTAGCGGAGTTCCTCAAGCGGTTGCAGCTGTCGGTGTTTTTCAACGAGGTGGTCCCCGAGGCCACCAACCAGGTCGCGGCGGCGGGCCCCATCGCCGTCAAGCACGTGAGCTTCAGCCTTTCGGCGACGGTCGCCTACTGACATGAACGATCTCATCGACAAGCTGCTCAAGCTCAAGCCGGCCGCCAAGGTCGGGATCACCGTGATGCTGATGGTGGCGGTGGGAGGCGTTTACTACACGTTGTTTTACGCCGACCTCGTCGGGCAGATCAATTCCGCCAAGGGGCACAAGGATCAGCTTCGAACGGAGAAGGCTTCCTACGAAAAGCGCAAGGTGGAGTACTTGGCGTATCGCAACGAGCTCAATCAGCTTCAGGAAGAGCAACGCGAGCTGTTGAAGGCGTTGCCGAAGAAGGCCGAAATCCCGACGTTCCTGGCCAACATCCAAGAACAGGCCGAATTGGCGGGCCTGGAGATCGTCAGCTTCGTCATCGAGGGCGAAATCTCGCAAGAGCTGTACGTAAAAATCCCCGTCCGAATGGAGATCAAAGGCAACTACCACCAGGTGAACAAGTTCTTCAAGAACGTCAGCGATCTGCGCCGGATCGTCAACGTGGAGGACCTGAACCTCGCGCCCGAGCGAACCAATGCCACTGAACAGACGGCGCCGCGCATGCGGGCGAAGTTTACGGCGGCCACGTTCCGTTTCCTGGATCAGGGAGGTGCGAAGTGAATCAGTGCCGTCGAGATCCCCGCGCCGGTCTCGTCGCTGTCGCTGCGGCCGCGGGCGCGCTGTGGCTGGCGGCCCACGGCGTCCACGCGCAGACGCCCGACCCGGCGGCGGCCAAGGCGGCGGTGGTGGTGGGCGCGCCGGGAGCGTCCGCGCCGGCGGCGGCTCCGCTTGATCCCGTGGCGGCGGCCGCGGAGCGCACTGGCGCGCTGCGCAAGAAGACCTTGAAGGACGAGGATTTCGTGGAGAGCGAGGAGAACCGGGATCCGTTCCGGTCGTACCTGCGGCTGTTCGCGACGACCACGCGGGTGACGCCGACCAGCGTCAAGATCGCGGGCATCTTCGATAAGTTCGCGCTCGAGGAGCTGACGCTGATCGCCATCGTGTCGGGGGACGAGAATCCGCGCGCCATGTTCCGCGACCCGTCTGGCCTGGGACAGACGATCAAGCGCGGCGACTACTTGTCCAAGAACGGCGCCCGAGTGACCAAGATCCTGTCCGACCGGGTGGTCGTCGAGCTCACCGAGGACACCGGCGGACCCGATGGGCAGCGCGTGCTGGAGAAGGCGATCCTGGTCAACCCGGAAGAGGCGCAGCCGTGAACGAAGGAGCCCAAAGAATGCGATACGCGTTGCCCGCTTTTCTTGCCGTTGCCGGTCTTGTCCCTTCGCTCCCGCAGGGCAAGGCGGACGCCGCGCCCGCGCCCCGAGGCGCCGCGAAAACCGCGACGGTGGAGAAGATCCGCGTCTCGGAGGAGGGCGGGAAATCAACGATTGTCATCACCACGTCGGGCAAGCCCACGTTCACCACGTGGAAGCTGGACCGGCCGGCGCGTGTCGTCGTCGACGTGACCAACGCGCGGCTGGGTGATGTGGACGTGCCGTTCGACGCGAACACGTTCGCGCTGGGCGCGGTGGCGGCCAGCGTCAGCGAGGACGAGGGCGGCTCGCGCACGCGCGTGTTCCTGACTTTGCGGCGCCCGGGCGACTATACGGTGCGGGCGACCGGCCATGAGATCATCGTCGTGGTGGCCTCGCACGAGGTGCCGCCCGCCCCCGTGGCGGAGGCGGCGCTCAAGTCGGCGGAACAGGCGGAAGCGGCGCGGCGCGCGGCCGAGGGCGCGCGCCTGGCGGCGGAAGGCGAAGCCAGGCGGCTGGCCGACGAGAAGGCGCGGGCGGATGCGGCGCGTCTGCGAGCCGAGGAGGCGCAGGCGAACGCCGACGACGAGCGCCAGCGCGCCGTGGCGGCGCTGGCGACGGCGGTGGAAGCGCAGCGGCGCGCGGAAGCGAGAAGCGCTGGGGCGTCGAGCGCGGAGGCGGCCGAGGCTCGGAAGGAGCTGCAGGCCGCCCGGAGTGAGGTGGAGAAGGCGCGCGCGTCGGCGGCCGCCGCAACGGCCGCCGCGGCCGACGTGGCGGCCCGGGTGGCGAAGGACAAGCGCGAGCTGGATGCGGCTCGGACGGTGCTGGACAAGCGGGCCGCCGATCTGGCCGCCGCGGAGGCCGACCTGCGCAAGGATCGGCGCGAGACCGAGCAGGCCCGCCGCCGGGCGGAAGAGGCGGAGAAGCAGGCGGAAGTCGCCCGCTTGCGCGAGGAGGAGCGGGGCAACGCCGTGCGCGATGCCGCCGCCCAGGTCGCGGCTCACCGGCGCGCCCTGGAGGCGAAGCTGTCCGATCAGGAGCGACAGAAGCTGAAGATCGAGGAGATGCAGCGGGTCGTCGCCGAGCGGGAAGCGGCGCTGAAGAAGGCGGCGGCGGAGCTGGCCGCCCGCGAACGCTCGCTGGCGGAGGCGGCATCGCGGCGCGCCGACCTGGAGAAGACGGGGCGGTCGCGCGACGAGGTGGCCCGCGCGGCGACGGAGGTCGATGAGAACCAGGCGGCGCGTCGGGCCGCGATGGCGCAAGCCGAGCGCAGCAAAATGGCGCTGGCCGAAGCCGAAAAGGGTGGCAAGGCGGAAGGGGCGCGTACCGCCGCCCTCGCCGCCGAGCGAAAGGACGAGGAGCGCAAGCTCAAGCTCGCCACCGCGCAGCGCGAGGCACAAGAGCGTCGCTTGCTGGAGGCGGAGGCCGCGCGCCGGAACGAAGAAGAGAAGCTGGCGCGCGCCGTCACGGCGCGCAATACCGTGGAAGCCCAGCGCAGCGAGGCGTTGGTCGAGCACGGCGAGGCGGAAGCCGCGCTGCGCGAGATCGAGGCGAAGCGTGACCGCGCTGTCAGCGAACAGAGCGCCGTTCTGCTGGCCAAGCGCGATACGTACGAGAAGCGGCTGGCGTCCATCGAGGCAGCGCGGCGCGCCGAGGAAGAGAAGCTGGCGCGCGTCAAGGCGGAGCGGGAGCGACATGAGCAGCGCTTGGTGGCCGCCGAAGCCACCCGGCGCGCGGAGGAGCAGGAGCTGGCGCGGCTGAAGGCGGAGCGGGCGGCCATCGCCACCGGCGTGCCTGCGCGGTCCCCGTCCCCCCCCGCAACGTTGTCGCCGGTTTTGGCAGCACCCGCAGCCGCGCCACCGCCACCCTCTATCCCGGTACAGGCGGCGCTCGCCCCGGCGCCCGCGACCGTCGTCGCTGCCCGCCCCTCGAGCATCAAGCTGACCGCTCCCAGCCGCGTGCAGCGCATCGATTTCATCGACGAGCCCTCGCGGTCGTCCGTGGTCATCGAGCTCGACTCGCCGGCCGCGTTCGCCGTGGAGCGCATGGCAGGTCGACGGTTGACGCTGCGGCTGCTCCACGCCGACCTGCCGCGCGGTCTGGAGCGGAGGCTCGACGCCACCGAGTACCTGGGGCCGGTGAGGCTCATCAGCTCGTTCCGCGACCCCGCCGAAGCTCGGACCGTCCGCGTCGTCGTGGATCTGGCGGAGGACGTCCCGCAGTCGGTGCGCCAGTCGGGAACGCGGCTTTATTGGGACTTCCAGAAACCGCGCTCCGAAAGCGTGGCGGGCACGCGGCCGCCCCGGGCGCGCGTCATGTCATTGCCGGGGCGCAAGGTGGCGGGTTTCCGCGCCGACGGGTTGACAGCCGGCGCGGCGGCCTCCGCGGCGGCGTCGGTTTGGGCGCAGGCAGCGACGTCCGCGACGTCTCCCAACGGGGTCCGCGCGGGTCAGCAGAAGAAGCGCTACACCGGCCGGCGGATCGATCTCGATTTCAAAGGAGCCGACATCCACAACATCCTGCGCCTGCTGGCGGATGTGGGACAGGTGAACATCGTCACGGCGGACGAGGTCAAGGGCGAAGTCACGATCAAGATGAAGAACGTGCCGTGGGATCAGGCGCTGGACGTCGTCCTGCGGGCCAAGCTCCTCGGCCAGGTTCGCGAGGGCAACCTCATCCGCGTCGCGCCGCTGTCCGTCCTGGAGAAGGAGCTCGAACAGGAGATCTCGCGGCAAAAGCAGCTCACCGACGTGCTTCCGACCGAGACGCGGCTGATTGGTGTGTCTTACGCCGAGGCCTCGCAATTGGAGCCGAGGGCGCGCGACTTGCTCTCGCCGCGCGGAAAGATCTCGGTCGATGCCCGGACCAATCACCTCATCGTCTCCGACGTGTCCAAGAGTCTGTCGCTGATTGAAGAGCTGGTGCGCAACCTGGACACCCAGACCTCGCAGGTGGTGATCGAGGCGCGCATCGTGGAGGCGCGATCCACCTTCACGCGCCAGATCGGAATCCAGTGGGGAGGCGACGGTTTCGCGGACACGGCGCACGGGAACGCGACCGGCCTCGTGTTTCCGCAAAACGTCGGAGTGGCGGGCGGAGCGGACGATCCCGGTGCGCCTCTCAACGGCCTGGTCCCCCGACCTCGCAACGGCAGCGGCACCGCCAGCCCGAACTTCGCCGTCAACATGCCGGCGCCCGCCGGTCTGGGAGCCGGTGGTGCCATCGGCCTCACGCTTGGCTCGGTGGCCGGCGCGTTCAACCTCAACTTGCGGCTTTCGGCGCTGGAATCGACCGGGCAGATCCGCATCTTGTCGTCGCCGCGCATCTCGACCATGGACAACGTCGAGGCGACCATCTCACAGGGCGTGTCGATTCCCATCTCTGTCGTCAGCGCGCAGGGCGTGCAGACCCAGTTCGTCGACGCCAGCTTGAACCTCACGGTGAAACCACATGTCACCAACGAGGGTACGGTCATCATGAAGGTTTCGGTCACGCGCAACGAGCCGGACTTCGGCAACACCGGCGCGCGCGGCGATCCCAGCATCCTCAAGAAAGAAGCCAGGACCGAGATGCTGGTGCGCGACGGCGATACCGCCGTGATCGGCGGCATCTACACCCGCAACTCCGGCCTCAGCGTGGCCAAGGTCCCGTTCTTCGCCGAGTTGCCCATCCTGGGATTCTTCTTCCGGAACAAGCGCGAGAATGACGACCGAACCGAGTTCCTGGTGTTCATCACGCCGCGCATCGCGAACCGCGCACGCGCCGTCGGACAGTAAGGCGGGCGGGCACACCGTCCGGGGACCGTCACGGGATGAAGCCGATCTTCCTCATCGGGTTCATGGCGACCGGCAAGACGACGGTAGGTCGGCTGGTGGCCCGAAGAGCCGGTCTGGAATTCGAGGATCTGGACGAAACGATCGTGGCGTCGGCAGGAATGCCGGTCGTGGACATTTTCCGCACCGAAGGGGAAGCGGGCTTTCGCCGGCGCGAAGCGGACGCCCTGGCCCGGGCCTGCCAGCGTCACGACGCCGTCGTGGCGACCGGGGGAGGAGCGGCCTGCCGCGAGGAGAACCTGGTGCGGATGCTGGGCGCCGGGCCCGTGGTGGCCCTGTCCGCCACACCCGGCGAAGTTTTGCGGCGGGCGGGCGGAGGGGCGGGACGGCCGCTGCTCGACACGAATCCTCAGGAGACTGTACGGGCGACGGCGGAGGCGCTTCTCGCTGCACGAGAGCCGTTCTATGCGCGCGCCACCCACCGCATCGATACGATCGGAAGGTCACCGGACGACGTGGCCTCGGCGGTCATCGCCGCGCTGGGATTGGGCGCTTGACGTCCGTGGGCGTCGAGCTGGGCGCGCGGCGCTACGACGTGCGTGTCGGCCGGCCCGCACCGGGCGAAGCCGCCGATCTCGTCGTCGCCGCGGTCGGAAGCGGAGGCACCGTGACCGGTGCCGCCGTTCTGATCGATGAGACCGTGGCGCAGGTCTCGCCGCGGGCGGGTCTTGTGGTGGAGGCCCTCCGTGCGCGGCTGCCGGAACTGCATGAACTTCGCCTTCCCGCCGGGGAAGCGTGCAAGACACTGGGAGAGGTGGATCGCACCGCCGGATGGCTGGCGTCGCGCGGGCTGGATAGGAGCGGGCTCATCGTCGGTGTGGGCGGCGGCGCGGCCACCGATCACGTCGGCTTCGTGGCGGCGGTCTACCTGCGGGGTGTGCGGTTCGCGCTGTTTCCCACCACCTTGCTGGCCATGGTGGACGCCTCCGTCGGGGGGAAGACGGCCGTGGATCTGGCGGCCGGCAAGAACCTGGTGGGGGCCTTCCACCAGCCCATCTCCGTGGTGGCGGACCTCGCCTTTCTGCAGACGCTACCTACCCGCCAGCGTGCCGCCGGGCTCGCGGAAGTGGTCAAGTGCGGTCTCATCGGCGATCCCACGATTCTCGACCTGCTCGAGCGCCACGCGCCGGGCGCCGCCGGCTCGCCCCTCTCTGATGACGTCACGGCGGACTTGGTCGTGCGGGCTGTGCGCGTGAAGGCGGCCATCGTGGGTGACGACGAGCGCGAATCCGGCCGGCGTGCGCTGCTCAACTTCGGCCACACCCTGGGGCACGCGCTGGAGGCGGAGTCCGGATACGCGCTGCTGCACGGCGAGGCGGTTTCCCTGGGAATGGTCGCGGCGCTGTCCCTGGGCGCGGCGCAGGGGCTGACGCCGCCCGGGCTCGTGCAGCGGGCCACCGCGCTCCTCGTGCGTCTGGGCCTGCCCGTGGACCTCGCCGGAAGGATCACCCCCGCGGTGCTGGCCAGGGTCGGGGTGGACAAGAAGCGCCGAGGACGGGCGCTGCGGTTCGTGTTCTGCAGCGCCGCCGGATCGCCTTTCATGAAAGATATCGACAGCGCGGAGCTTGCCGCGCTGCTGTCACCCCCCGTGCGGACGTGATTTTGCTGACGGACACGAGAAGAGTTACGATCGCCAACCCGGCCCCCCACGGGCCAAGAGGTGCTGGATGGTACCAAGTACAGTTCCCCGGAAATTCGTGACCAGTTGGGCCGCCGATCCATCCCTGCTGGCTTCGTTGCTCGTTGGCGGAGTACTAAGCGGACTGACTCGATCCCTGGCTCTCGTCGCTCTGGCGGCGGCATTTACGTCGTGCGTCGACGACAACGGCAGCATCGTCATCATTCAGAATCAGATCCCCACCGCCGGGATGGACGGCTGCATCATCCCGGGATCGCCCACCCTGCTGCGGGGGCAGGGGACGCTGGATGTGGCGCTGGACCAGAACTATCCGTACATCATGTACCCGCTGGTGCAGAACCGACTGCCGCCCCTGGCGGGAAGCGCGGGGGGGGGCACCGTGGAACCCAACCGCGTCAGCATCAGCAGCGTGAAAGTCATCGTCACGCCGCCGCCGCGGCCTGCCATTACCTGGGATCCGAGCTGTCCGCTGATCTTCGACTGGCCGCACTCGACGTTCATCGATCCGAGCCAGTCGGTAGCCATGTCTGCCCAGGCCATCAGGCCGTGCTTGACCGAGCAGATCAGGTCGGCGTTCGAGCTCAACCTCTATCCCACCAATGAGGATCAGTACGTGTTCTTCTCCGTCGAAGTGCGAGCCCGTGGGACGCACGGCGGAAGCGACATCCTGTCCGATGCCCTGCATTTCCCGGTGCGCGTCTGTTACGGATGCTTGCAGCCCGACTTTCCGGCGATCTCGCAGTGCGGGACGACGTTGCCCTCCGAAGTGGCGCCGGGTAATCCCTGCAACCCGGGCCAAGACGCGCTGGTGAGCTGCTGCGAGGAAATGCAGACCAAGAAATTGATATGCCCGGTTCCGCCCCCCCCTATGCCCTGACCTTGACAGACGGAAGCGTCGCCAAGTAGAAGCCCGCCGACGGACAGCCCATGTTTCGCGACAGCCTCAAGAAGATGGTCGACCGAGTGGAGGGTGGTGTGGCAGGCATTCTGATGGGTTGGGACGGCATCGCCGTCGAGTCGTACACGCGGCCGGGACAGTCGCTGGACATTCAGACGGTGGGGATGGAGTTCTCGCACCTATGCACGAAGATCCGTCAAGCCGCGGAGCTGCTGGAGATCGGCGAGCTGCGCGAGGTGGTCATCAAGGCCGACACGCTGACGGTCATCATCCACGCTTTGAACGCGGAGTACTTCATGGCGTTCGCGATCCTTCCCGGCGCCAGCCACGGCAAGGCGCGGTACGTGGTGCGGACGCTCGTTCCCCAGCTTCAATCCGAGCTTTGAGTCGATGGCGAAGCCGAAGCCGGCCTCACGGCGGCCCGCCATCTCGGTGGTCCATGGTCCCAACTTGAACCTGCTGGGTGAGCGCGAGCCGCATATCTACGGGCGGATCACGCTTGCGGAGATCGATGGCGAGCTGCGGCGCCGGGGTGAAGGCGCGGGCGTGGACGTGTACTCGGTGCAGTCGAACCACGAGGGCGCGCTGATCGATTTCGTGCAGGATGCGCGGCACAGCTCGGACGTCCTGATCGTGAACGCGGGCGGGTTCGCCCACACCAGCGTGGCGCTGCGTGACGCCATCGCGGGGATCGGGCTGCCAGCGATCGAGGTTCACCTGTCGAACCTGGCGGCGCGAGAAGACTTCCGGCAGCGTACGCTGCTGGGCGCCGTGTGTGTCGGCCAGGTCAGTGGCTTTGGCGCCCGCAGCTACTGGCTGGCGCTGGACGGGGCCATCGGGCTGCTGAAGGAGAAAGGGCGCTTGGCGCAATGAAACGGCCATGAAGCGGACCGCGAAGACAACCGCCCCTTCCGGGCGGCAACGAACGGGAAGGCGCCCGAGTGACGACGGGTTCGCCGCCATCGACTTCGAAGCGGTGCGCGCGCTGGCGCGTATTGCCGAGGAGCTGGACCTGCACGAGGTGGAGGCGGACCCTTCGGGGCGCATCCGGGTTCGAATGCACGCGTCCGGCACTCCCGCGGCGGCGCATCGAGGTCCGGCCGTCGGGACGCCCATCACGCTGGCGCCCTCGCCCGCAACTCCGGAAGCCAAGGAGGCGGGGATCTTCGTGACGTCTCCCTTCGTCGGCACGTTCTACCGCTCGCCTTCGCCGGACGCGTCGTCCTTCGTGGAGGTGGGACAGACGGTGCGCAAGGGCCAGGTGGTCTGCATCGTCGAGGCGATGAAGCTGATGAACGAAATCGAGGCGGAAGTGGAAGGGAAGGTGGTGGAAATCCTGGTGAAGAACGGCGAGCACGTGGAATACGGACAGAACCTCTTTCGGCTGGGCGGGTGACGCCGCCGCCATCCCTGCCGCCGCCGCCGTCGCACGACGTCTGAGCTCCGGGCCGCATGTTCAAGAAGGTCCTCATAGCCAACCGCGGAGAGATCGCGCTGCGCGTGATCCGTGCGTGCCGGGAAATGGGCCTGCGCTCGGTGGCGGTTCATTCCACCGCGGACGCGGACTCGCTGCATGTGCGGTTCGCCGACGAAAAGGTGTGCATCGGTCCGCCGCCCGCGCGACAGAGCTATTTGTCCATCCCGGCGCTCATCAGCGCCGCCGAAGTATCGGGCGCGGACGCCGTCCATCCGGGATACGGGTTCTTGGCGGAGAACCCGGAGCTGGCCGAGGTGGTGGAGCGCTGCGGGCTGCGCTGGATCGGGCCACAGCCCAAGGTGATGCGCCTGATGGGGGACAAGGTCTCCGCGCGGGCGGCCATGTCGGCGGCGGGGGTGCCCACGCTTCCTGGCACCGGGCTTCTCGAAACGGACGAGCAGGCCGAGGAGGCGGTGGAGCGCATCGGCCTGCCGGTCATCATCAAGGCCACGGCGGGGGGCGGCGGCCGCGGCATGAAAATCGTGGAGGACCGCAAGCGGCTTTCTCCGTTGCTCGCGGCGGCGCGTGCGGAGGCGCAGGCAGGGTTCGGCAACCCTGGGGTCTATCTGGAACGGTATGTGGGTCGGCCGCGTCACATCGAGGTCCAGGTCTTGGGCGACGGCGAGCGGGCCATCGCGCTCGGCGAGCGCGAGTGCTCCATTCAACGCCGCCACCAGAAGCTGGTAGAGGAGGCGCCGTCGGTCGCGCTGGACGACGTGACACGTTCGGAGCTGCTGGGTGTGGCGCGCAAGGCGACCCAATCCATCGGCTACAAGACGGTCGGGACGCTGGAATTTCTGCTCGACGAGAACCGGCGCTTCTACTTCATGGAGATGAACACGCGCATCCAGGTCGAGCACACGGTGACAGAAGAGGTGTTCGACATTGACCTGGTGCGCGAGCAGCTTCGCCTGGCGGCGGGCGAGCCGCTGAAGCTGCGGCCCGACTTGCGGCCGCGCGGCCACGCCATCGAAGTCCGTGTCAACGCCGAGGACCCGGTGACTTTTGCCCCATCGCCCGGGCGCATCACGGCCCTGAACCTGCCGGGCGGGCTCGGCGTGCGGGTCGATACCCACATCTATGCGCAGTATGTCGTGCCGTCACACTATGATTCCTTGCTGGCCAAGCTGATCGTACGGGCGGAGAACCGGCCGGCGGCCATCGCCCGCCTGCGGCGCGCCTTGTCCGAGACGGTCATCGAAGGCTGCCGGACCAACCTGGACTTCCACCGCCGGCTCACGGCGAACCCGGAGTACGTGGCGGGCCGGATGGATACCCATCTCATCGAGCGGATGTAGCCGCCGGCCGTTCGGGGTAGTCCCGACGCGCGAAAGGCTCGCCCGACGCCGTCGATCGCGGTAAGACTGCGGCCTTCCCCTTGGTCAGCAAGAAGGACAAGTACCTCGCGGCCGCCCAGAAGTTCCTGGAGCGCGGGCAGATTGACAAGGCCTTGGCCGAGTTCGGCAAGGTCGTGCAGGAGGATCCGAAGGACACCCGCACCTGGCTGAAGATGGGCGAGCTCTACGCGAAGCGCGGGGATTCGCCCAAGGCCACCGAGATTTATCTCAAGACCGCCGAGCTCTACACCGAGCAGGGCTTTCTGCAGAAAGCGGTCGCGGTCTACAAGAACGTGCTCAAGCTCTCCCCGGGCTACGTGCAGGGCCACTTCAAGCTGGCGGGGCTCTTCAAACAGCTCGGTCACCTGCAGGACGCGCAGCAGCAGTACGAAGTGGCCGCCGCGGTCCACGACAAGGCGGGACGAGCGATGGAGGCGCTTGACGCGCTCCGGCAGATCGTGGAGATCAATCCTGACAATGTCGTCTCGCGCATCAAACTGGCGGAAAAGGCGTCACAGGCAGGCGCCGTGGATGACGCGATCCGCGAGTTCGGGCGGGCTGCCCAGCAGCTGAAAGGCCAGGGCCGAACCGACGAGTACCTGAAGGTCTCCGAGCGGCTGCTCTTCCACCAGCAAGACAATTTGGTGCTGGCGAAAGAGCTGGCCGAGGTCTACGTCTCGCGAAACAACGCGAAGTTCGCGTTGCCCAAGCTGCAAGCCTGTTTCAAGGCGGATCCGCGGGACCCCGCCACGCTTTCGTTGCTTGCGCGCGCGTTCGAGCAACTGGGACAGGTTCCGAAGTCGGTGTCGGTGCTCAAGGAGCTGGCGCGGCTGTGCCACGACAAGGGCCGCACCGCTGAACGCAACGAGGCGGTTCGAAAGCTGATGGCCCTCGACGCCGGTGACGCCGAGGGGCGGGACCTGGCCGTGAAGTACGGGCTCATCGCGGCGCTGGGCGGCCGGGTGCCTGGAGAGGTGGCTGGCACGTCCGCGGCCACGCGCGTCTCTAGGCCGCCAGCGCAGCCACAACCACAAGCGCCGGTGCCGGTGCCGGTGCCGGGGCCAGCGCCGCCGTATCGAACCGGGCGCGCGCCCGCGGCGGGGTTCAACGAGCTGGGTAAAGTCGAGTTCCAGGAGGCGCTAACCAAGGCGCAGGCGCTGGTGGCCGAGGTGGAGCGGAGAGAGGTCGAGGCCGACCTCGAAGCCGCGGCGGGCGCGGTCGCCCGGTACGAAGATGACGCCGAGATCGAAGTCGATCACGACGGCATCGAGCAGGCGAACCTGGACGTGCAGCGCATCATCACGGAGTCGGAGGTGTTCGTTAAGTACGGGCTTCTGGAGCGCGCGGCGGACCACCTGCGCAAGGTGTTCGAGATCCAGCCGCGCCACTTTGCCGCGAAGGAAAAGCTGGTGGCGACGTTGGTGCAGCTGGGCCGTATCTCCGAAGCGGTGGCCGAGATTGAGACCATGGCGGAGCAGCGTGCCGTCACTGAGCCGCGTCAGGCGGCGGAGCTCGCGCGGCGGGCGCTAGCGCTGGATCCGCGGTCCGTGCGCGCGGAGGGTCTGCTGCGATTGATCGAGGCAGGACAGGAACAGGCTTCCACAGACGAGCCCGATCCGATGATGGAAGCCGCCATCGATCCGGTCGTGGAGGTGGACGCCCCGATCGCGCTGGATGGAGATGTGTACGACGGCAGCGACGAGGCGGCGGCGAGCGAGCCGGCTTTGGATCTGCTGGCGCCCGAGCCGTTCACCGGCGGAGAGCCGAGCGGACCGCTCATCCAGATAGAGAGCGAGGTGTCCACGTCGCTGGCGCCGCCCCCCGAGATCGAGGATCGTTTTGGCCTTCCGGACGACGACGGAGTGAACGACTTCGTCGTGAGCGGGACCAGCGGCGAGCCGGCCGTGGAGCTCGTCCCGCCGTCGGTGGTGGACCAAGGTGCCGCGCTGCTCGATGCCGAGCTGGCCGGCGGACAGCAAACCAGCGAGAGCGCTTTCGACCTCGATCAGAGCACACCGCATCGCCCGGCGGAGCCTGCAGCGGCGGTCGCAGAGCCGGTGCCGGAAGATCTGATGTCCGATCTGGAGCAGGTGGACTTCTTCGTGCAGCAGGGCCTGCATGAAGAGGCGCGCTCGCTGCTGGTGGACCTGGGCGATCGGTACCCGGGCTACGCCGAGGTGTCGGACAAGCTCGCGGTGCTGGATGAAGCGGCGGGCGCCGCCGCGGGTGAGGGTGGGGGGGAGGGAGCGATTCCCGGCACCGGCAGCGGGGCAGGGGCCGACGCGGTGTCTTTCCTGTCGGGCGGAGCGCCGCGCGTCGTCTTGGCGGAAGGCGAGCAGGCGGACATGTCGACCCACAAAGACCTTGGCATCGCCTACAAGGAGATGGGTCTCTTCGATCCCGCCATCGGGGAGTTCGAGCTGCTGTTCAAAGACCCACGGCACGAAGTCTTTTCCACCACGATGATCGGGGAATGCCATGAGGCGAAGGGCGATCTCACGGAGGCGGTGGCGCACTACAAGAAGGCGCTCAATTGCGCCACCGTCACCGACCAGGAAATGACGCTTCTCTACTATCACCTGGGCAGCGTGTACGAGCGCCTGGGCGACGCGAAGGAGGCCCTGTTCTTCTACGAGAAAGTGTGGAAGCGGGACCCCAAGCTCAAAGACGTGGCGCAGAAGCTCGCCGCGCTGCGCACGCGTCCCCGCGACGTCGACCACGCGTAGGCGCGGCAAAGCCGCACCTCCTGACGAACGGCGACATGTTCCGCTCCGGCGCTCGCCTGTCAGCGGGGAGCGGCGACTTCGTTGGTGGCCAGCTTGCTGACGACGTTGGCGAGGTCTTTGAAGCGGGCCATCCGCGGATCGAAGCCCGGGATCACGGCGGCGCTCACCGCCAGGGACAGCGCTCCGGCGGGGATGGTTTCGAGGGACGCCCCCGACGGCAGGTCGGGGATGCGCACGTTGGTGCGCGCTCGGTCGAGCACCGTCACGTTCCAGACTTCGTCGCCGTTGCCGATCTTCACCAAGATCTCGTGGAAGGACGCCTCGGCGATCGGTGCGTAGCTCACACCGTCCGCGATCCACAGGGGGTTTTCGGGAAGCGGCATGAAGGGCGGAATCACCACGGGGTCCTGGTAGCCGGTGAGGCCGCGGACCACCGAGACGGTCGCGCGCGTGATTCCCAGCCCGGTCAGCGCGTCGCCGTTGGATGACGACGCGACCGCCCACAGGCTGGCGCCCGCGAAGGCGCCCTCCAGCTTCGGTCCCGGGATGCCGCTGCGGTGATCGATCCCGGGCAGCAAGACCGGAATCAGCTTCCCCGGTCCCCGATTGATGACGGCGAAGCCTTCCACCACGCTCATGCCGGCGGGCGGAGGCGGCAGCATGACCGACAGCGCCTGATCCAGGCGCCCCGACAGCGGGATGACGATGCCGCCTTTGTCCTCGCCGCGGGCGATGGTCAGGCCGTCCAGCAGGCCGATGTCGGTCAGCTTGTACGACCAATCGACCGCCGAGAAGCTGCCGTTGGTCTCGACGTCGAAGACCAGAGCAAACAGGTGGACGGTTCCCGTCGGGGTGGTGAGCACCCATTCGTTCTTGTTGGCGGGCGGCCCCGGGATGTACGTGTAGTCGGGAATGCCGCCGGTCGAGGGCTGCGGAATATCTGAACGCGGATCCCGGAGCGCTTCGCTGAGCTGATAGAGGACAGCGGCCGCCCGCACCTGCGTGGGCGAGGGCAGCGGGGGCAGTCCGGTGAAGTCCACCGTCCCACGCATGGTGGCCGTATCGCGGCGCGACGATCTGAGCGGACGCAGGACCAGCGTCACATGGGTGGCGTCGAGGTCCGCGATGCAGGCGGTGCGGTACCCGAGCTTGCCGGCTGTCACCGTTTGGGGCCCATTGATTCCGGAGGCCGCGATGGAGATGAAGCCGCGCGCGTCGGTGAGCCCGCTCTGTCCGGCAATCACGGTCTCACCAACCTGGACGAACGCGTCGGCGATGGGTGTCGCCGTGCCGTCTTCCAGCACGCTGATTTCGATCTTCCCCGTAATCGGGCCGCCGGACGTGCCGCCGCCCGGGATGGCGGCCGCTGCGTCGGGCGACGCATCGGGAGTGGAACCGCTATCGGGGCTCACCATCGCGGTTCCCCGGCCCTCGCACCCCCCCCCGGCCGCCGGCGCCACGGCCATCGCTATCGCCGCGAAGATTGACCAGGACCGCATCGTGCTCATCGGAGCGACGGCCGATGGTAGCAGGAAACCGCGGCGGGTGACGGCGCGCTGCTAAGATGGCGCGGGTGATCATGACCGAGCGCGCCGCGGAGTGGTTCGAGCGGCTGCAGGACACCATCGTCGCCGAGCTCGGGCGGCTGGAGCCTGCCCCGTTCCGGGAGGACGTGTGGGCCCGCCCGGGCGGCGGCGGAGGGCGGAGCCGCGTGCTGGGGGGCGGCGACGTGTTCGAGAAGGCGGGCGTCAACTATTCGAACGTTCACGGAGAGCTGCGGCCGGAGATGGCGGCCTCGCTTCCCGGCGACGGCGCGCAGTTTCGCGCGTGCGGCGTCTCGCTGGTCCTGCATCCGCGAAACCCGCGGGCCCCCACCGTGCACGCCAACTTTCGGCGCCTGGAGCGCGGCAGCGCTGCGTGGTTCGGCGGCGGCACGGACCTGACGCCCTACTACGTCAACCAGGAGGACGCCGGCCATTTTCACCGCACCTTGCGCGCCGCCTGCGATCGGCATGACGGCGGGCTCTATCCACGCTTCAAGGCCTGGTGCGACGACTACTTCCATCTGCCGCACCGAAACGAGCCGCGCGGCGTGGGGGGCATCTTCTTCGACTACCTGGGGGCCGGCGCCGAGCGCGTGGCGGGCCGCCCGGCGGCGACCGCGGTGACCGCGGCCGAGACGGATCCCGAAAGAGCGTTCGCGTTCGTCCAGGATGTGGCTGCGGCTTTCACCGCCGCGTATTTGCCGATCGTCGAACGCCGCAAGGACGATCCGTGGGGCGAGCGAGAGCGAAACTGGCAGCTCATCCGCCGAGGCCGCTACGTCGAGTTCAATCTCCTCTACGATCGCGGCACGGTGTTCGGGCTGCGTACCGATGGCCGAGTCGAGTCCATCCTCATGTCTCTGCCGCCGGAGGTCCGCTGGGAGTACGGCCACCTTCCGGCGCCCGGCAGCGAAGAAGCAGCGTCTTTGGCCGCGCTCTGTGCCCGCAAGGATTGGACGGGCGGATAGCGCGCCCAAGAGAGTCCGACGAACGGGACGCTCGCTTCTTCAATTGGCTCCGGTGCGTGGTTAGGTTGGAACCGAGAGATTCGTTGGCCAGATTCCAAGAGGAGGGGCTTTCGCATGTGCGGTATCGTTGGTTACGTAGGAGCACGGGAAGCGACTCCCATCCTCCTGGGAGGGCTTCGCAGGCTGGAGTACCGGGGATACGACTCGGCGGGTCTGGCTGTGAAGAACGGCGGGCCGGCCGCGATTGTGCGCTGCCGCGGCAAGCTGGCGGCGCTGGAGGCGGTGCTCGCGGTCCAGGCTTTGCCGGGCGGGGTGGGCATCGGCCATACCCGGTGGGCCACCCACGGCCGCCCGTCGGAAGAGAACGCGCACCCGCACAAGGTGGGCCCTGTGTCGCTGGTGCACAACGGGATCATCGAAAACTACCGCGAGCTGCGGCGCCGGCTGGCGGCCGCGGGCCGAACGTTCTCATCGGAAACGGACACGGAGATCGCCGCGCACCTGGTGGACCAGGCGATTTCCGACGGGGCGGCCACGTTGGCCGAAGCGGTGCGAACGGCGCTGCGCCAGGTGGAAGGCAGCTACGCCATCGTGGTCATCTCCGACCTGCACGGGGAGCGCATCGTGGCCGCCAAGAAAGCGTCTCCCTTGGTTGTGGGCCTTGGACGGGACGAGATGCTTCTGGCGTCCGACGTCCCGGCCATCCTTCAGCACACGCGCGACGTGATTTACCTGGATGAAGGCGAGATGGTCGAGCTGACGCGAGACGGTCTGGAGGTGACCGACCTCGATGCCCGCCCGCGCTCGCGGACGCCCAAGACTATCGCGTGGAACCCGGAGCAAGCCGAGAAGGGCGGCTATGCGCACTTCATGCTGAAGGAGATCCACGAACAGCCCCGCGCCGTGACCGATACCTTGCGTGGACGCCTGGACGTCCAGGCCGCCGACGCCCATCTGGACGGCTTCGACATGGACGTCCGAGGACTGCGCCGCGTGGTGCTGCTCGGGTGCGGCACCTCGTATCACGCGGGTCTGGTGGGGAAATTTCTCATCGAATCCATGTCCCGGCTGCCCTGTGAAGTGGACCTGGCCAGCGAGTTCCGCTATCGCGATCCGGTGGTCGGTCCCGACGATCTGGTGATCGCCATATCGCAAAGCGGCGAGACCGCCGACACCCTCGCCGCCGTGAGCGCGGCGCGCGCGCGCGGCTGCCGCATCATGGGCATCTGCAACGTCGTGGATTCGGCGATATCTCGCGCGTCCGACTTCACGCTGTACACGCACGCCGGACCGGAGATCGGCGTCGCATCTACCAAGTGCTTCACCACCCAGCTCGCCGCCTTGGCGCTGGTGGCGGTACATCTGGGACGGCGGCGCGGCGCGCTGGCGGATGAACCGGCCGCCGCCATCGTGCGCGAGCTGGCCGCCATCCCGGGGAAGATGCGCGAGCTGCTCGACACGATGGGGGACTTGTCGGTTCTGGCGGGGCAGTACCTGGCGGCCCGCGATTTCCTGTTTCTGGGCCGCGGGCCGAACTATCCCATTGCCCTCGAGGGCGCGCTGAAGCTGAAGGAGATCTCGTACATCCACGCCGAGGGCTACGCAGCCGGCGAGATGAAGCACGGTCCCATCGCGCTGATCGACGACGGGATTCCGGTGGTCGTCATCGCGCCGCGCGGCCCCGGATACGACAAGGTCGTGTCAAACCTGGCGGAGGTCCGCGCCCGCGAGGGACAAGTCATCGCCGTGGGAACGGCCGGTGACTCAGCCATCGCCGAGCAGAGCGATCACGTGCTCTCCATACCCGATACGCTGCCTCTGCTGCAGCCGCTGCTCACGGTGCTGCCGCTTCAGGTGCTGAGCTACGCGATCGCGGTCGCGCGCGGCAACGATGTGGATCAGCCGCGCAATCTGGCGAAGAGCGTCACGGTGGAGTAGCAGCAGGAGCGAGGGGCGAGGCGGGCAGGCGGTTGATCGCTCGCACGGTGATGAACGGCTTGAAGCCGCGGCGCCGCGCCATGCCGGCCGCCCACGCCGCGAGCCTTCCGGGCGCTCCTGGTTCGCGGCCGTTGCCGTCCCCGCCACCGTCGGCCGCGTATTCCACCGTGAACACGGGGCGGCGCGCGCGGGCGAGCGCCCGATCCACCTGGGCGAGCCGCCACGACCGTTCCTCGGCCGTGGTGGGACGATAGCCGCCGCCGTTCTCCGCGGCGGCGTCGTGGGTGGCGAACAGGCTCTCGGTCACGTAACCGTCGACGAAGGGCGCGGCGTCTACCAGCGCTTCCGTACCGTTGACCAGGATGATGGCCCCGGGAAACGAGTGCCGGAAAGCGGCCAGGAGCTCGCGCAGCGCCTGCCGGGCTCCCGCGAACCGAACCGGATCTTTGGCCTCCAGGTAGGGCGCCGTCTCGATGGTGTCGAGCATGAAGCCCTGAAACCCCATCCCCAGGAGGCGAGGAGCCTCGGTGTTGAGCAGCACGTCCTGCCAGCGGCGATCACGGATGTCCACGCGGATGTTGCCCGGCCAATCCGGGTTCTCCTCGACCAGAAAAGATCGGCGCTGAATCGACCTCCAGTAGGTACGCCCGGACTCCGCTTCCCCGACGCTGAGATAGGCGAGCCGCACGGTGCGTGGATGGATCGCGCGAAGCGGTATCCGCGGATCGTCACTCAGGATGACGAGCTCGGTGGTCCTGGTCGCCGCCGACCAGTCCATTGAACCGGGATCGTCGGCATGTCCCAGAAAGATCCACCATCGGGACACATGATCCAGGTCCACCGCGGCACGCTCCACAGATCGGCTGGCGCACTGGGAACCGAGCACCAGAAGGCAGGAAAGCAGCGCGCGGAGTCCGCCGCCCATGAGTCAGGTCGCCGCAGGCCCGCTACTTCGCGGTTTCGTCGGCGGCCGGCGTGACCTCCCAGCCCAGAGCCTTGACCACGTCATCCGACGTGTCGAAGGAGCGGTCGGGCAGCGTTTCGGAGACCCACTTGGCGTCGTCGGTCTTGATCCTGGCCTTGGCCAGCGAGGCGACGACGTCGGCCTTCGAAGCCGGGTACTTCACCTTCTTAGTGATGGCGTTGCGCAGCTTCGTGTGGTCCGTCAGCTTCTGAGCTTCTTCCTTGCTCGGGCGTTCGCTCTTCGCCGGCTTATCGGTCTTCTGAGCTACGGCGGGCGCCGTGAACACGACTGCAAGCGCCAGGGTCAGTCCTCCAAGAATCTTTCGCATGATCGTATCCTCCGATAGGGCCGTTGTGCCGTTGTCGTTGTCGTCGGTCGGTCAGCCCGTGGAAATCAAATTAAGGTTTAGCCCTGGGCTGTCAATGGAAGGGCTCCTGTAACGGCGGCTCGAGCGCCGGTTACGGCTGCGAAACCGAATTCGGTGCGACTACCGGGATTCACGAAGATTTCGCCGGATCAGCGCCGCCTGGCCGTCAGGCACATCCGTTGCAACGCTATGCCGAGTGCGACGGGCAACAGAATCGGCAATGACCTTGACGGCATTCTTCGTAACGGCGGCGGTTGCGGTCTCGATTCCGTCCGCGGGGCGCGCCGAAAAAACGCCGCCCGCGGGCGCGGCGACTCCGGCGGCTGAGGTCGACAAGCTGCGTGGCGAGGCGTTCGCGGCCCTGGGCCGAGGCCAGTGGACCGAAGCGCGCGAGAAATTCGAGGCCGTCCTGGCCCGGCGGCCGAGCGACGGCGAAGCGCAGCGGGAGGCGGCGCGGGCCGCTCAGGCTGCGGGCGACTTTGAATACGCGGTCGCCGCCCTGGAGCGCGCGCATCACCTGATGGGACACGGCAGCGATGCGGAGGTCCATTACCTGCGCGGCGAGGCGCTCTACGCGCTCGGGCGGGTCGATGAAGCCCGCCAGGAGCATCGCATCGCAGAGCTGGAGATTCGCTCGCCAACAGAGCGGTATCCGATGTTGTGGCTGGCCCGCATCCACGCGCGCCGCGGGAACAAGGAGCGCGCCGCCTCCATCTACGAGACCATGTGGCCCACACCCGGGCAGCCGGCGGACGCCGAGGTCGCGATGAGCTACGCCGAGGCGTACACGCTGAACAGCGACTGGGCGGGGGCCGAGAAGGTGCTGCGCCGCCTTCTCGCTCAGGAGCCCGACCACAGCCGCGCCCGCCACATGTTGGCGTGGGCGCTCGAGTCCCAGGGCCAGTTGAAGGACGAGCTGGCGGTCCGGGCCAAGTTGGCGGCGGACGAAGCCACGGTGCTTGCCCACAAGGACTACGGTCGGGTGCTGGAGCGCGCGGGCGACTTCCAGGGCGCGTTGGCTGCCTATCGCCGGGCGCAGTCGTTCGATTCGGGTCTCACGGACGAGACCCTGCACCGCTCGGTGGACCGCCTGCGCTATCGAACCTCCCCGGAGCTGGGGGGCGGGTTGATGGCGCGTTCGGATCCCGCGGCGACGTCCTTTCACCTTCAGGCGGCCGCGGCGCTGCCGCTCGTGGAACGCCTTCATCTCGCGCTGCTGGCGGCGCGCGAGACGGTGCGCGGTGGCTTCCCGGTGGGGGGCGGCGCGACGACGCTGCTGTCCACCACGCTGGTGGCGTCGCCGCGCTGGGGTGGCAGCCTATCGCTGGGCGGGGGGCTGCGCTACGTGGGCGACGTGACGGCCGATAGTGGCGTGCCGGTGCGCCCGGCACGCGGCGTGCGAGGGGGCGCGGCGGCGACCGCGGAGGTCCCGATAGGGCCATTCTTCCAGGTCGACGCGCGCGCGGACTACAACAACCTGTGGAGCGAATCCTCCATCACGACGCAGGAGGGGGGCGCGGTCACCGGGCTGACAGCGCAGGTTTATGGGTTCGCCTTGGCGAAGCGCTTGATTGCCCACGTGGGAGCGCAGGGCCGGCAACTCACCCTGGCACCAGGCGATCCGCGCGACCCGGCGCCGGCGGCCGAGCAACTGTTGATGTTCGGCGGCGTTGACGGCGTTCTGTGGAGCGACGCGGGAAAGATTCTGCGCGGCGAATCTATGGACGACGCCATGATCCGTCGCAGCTACCTCGCGGATTCGATCGTCCTGAGCTATCGGCACTACGAGCTCTACACGCGCGCCGACGCCGATTTCTTGGGGCGGATTGGCCTCGCTGAGCGATCGTCCATCAACGGCGGGCAGGTCGTGGTGCGCAAGGCGCTGGGCGGCGGGCGCTTCGGCCTCGATACCCGCGCGGGCCTGGGCTACGACGACAAGCGCGGCCGCCGGATCCTCTACCAGGGCGGCGCGACTTTGCTGTTCGTTCCCACGGGGGCCACTCGCATCGCCGCGAGCTACGACCACGCGGCCGAAACCACCACCGGCCTGTCCGGCCGCCGACACACAGCCTGGCTGACCTACCATGCGGACCTTTAGGAAATTGAAGAGGAAGACGCCCGCGGGCCTGCGGGCCGAGGCGGCCGAGCCGAGTGCCGTCGCCGCGTCGCAGACCGCGCCCGCAGACTCGGGGTCGGCCATCGCGGTGCCCGAGTCGGCCCCGTTGTCCGCGGTGGCGAAGGAAGCCGCCCTCATGGTGCTGGGCCTGGTCGCGGCGGCGGCGTTGGTGTCGCGGGCCGATCCGGTCTTGCTGCTTCGCTTCCAACCGCACCCGATCTGGCTGGCGGTCCTGATCCTGGCGGCTCGCTACGGCAACCGCGGGTTGGCGATCGTCCTTCCCATCGCGTGGGGCGCGGTCGCTGTGACCGCCGTGTGCCTGGGTGCGCCGCTTTCCGCCTTGGCGGGTCGCTTGGGGTCGGGGCCGGAGCTGGGAGCGCTGGTGGGGGCGGTGCTGGTGGCATGGGTGTCGTCCATGCACGAGCGCCGTACCCTGGAGCTGCGGGAGGAGAAAGCGTTCCTGGAAGCGCGCTGTACGAAGGCACGCACGGTGGCCAACGAGCTCCGTCGGGCGGTGGTGGCGGTGAGGGCCCGCGCGGATCGGGTCGATACGTCGCTGGCGTTTCTTCGCAGCGTGGCCGGGCGGCTCGACGGCCATGATCCGGAGGCCGCCGCCCACGCCGCCCTGGAGCTGGCGCGGTCGCGCATCGGTGCGCTGGCAGGCGTGGTTCAGATTGCGGAGCACGGGCGCTTGCGGACACTGGCCTGGAGCGGCGTCTGGAGCAGCGACAATCCCATGCCGCCCGATTTCCTGAACGACAGCACGGTGAATGCCGCGTGCGAGCAGGGAGGGCCCCTGCGCGCGCTGGACATGACCGCCGCTCTGCGCGAAGGCGGTAGCGACATGGCGGCTCCGATCCTCGACGGAAGCGGGCGCCCCATCGGCGTGATCGCGCTGCGCGGGGTGCCCCCTGAATCCCTGGGCGCGGCGTCGCTGAACGACCTGGGTGTGATCGCCCGCTGGTGCGCGCGTTCATTCGTGGAGGTTTCCGAGGACGACGTACGAACCCGCGCAGGAGGCGAATGAACGTGAGCAAGACGGCCGGCTCTTCATTGTTGCGCTGGCAGCGGCCGCGCCCGGCGCTGGCGCTGGGGATCGCTTTCTTGGTGGATCTGATCGCGCTGGCTATGCTCCTGCGCGCGGGAGGCACGGCCATCGGGTGCGCGGTGGCGGTGGCGCTTCATGGGGGAGCGGCCGCCGTGGTGTGGGGGTCCGCGGCGGCGCAACCTGGCAGCCCGTGGTGGAAGTCCGGACCGAGCCCTGGGCGAGCGAGGAGCCCCGGCCGCAAGGCGCGAGGAGGAGGAATACCCGTCGGTATTGCGACGACAAGCAACGCAGCGGACGGGGTCCGCAGCCGCCCAGGCGACGTGGAGCGACTTCCACCACGGGCTGCTGGATGCAGCGGCCGGGCGCTGGCGGCCGCCTTCACGTTGACGCTTCCTCTGGTGGGCCCGGCGGTCGCGGCAGTCGCTCTCGGCACCCGGGGACGCGGCGAGATTCGACGCTTCGTGGTCGACGACGAGATCGCCCGCAATGCGCGCCGCCGCATCACGTTCACCGCCGGCGATGCGCGGCGTCTGGCGGACGGGCTCTCGACCTGCGAGGCGTTGCTGTCCGAAGACGCCGACGAGCGGCGGGCGACGTTGTCGGCGCTCAGCCGCCGCGCGGACGCGCGGTCGGTGGGGGTGCTGCGGTGGGCGGTGGGCGGACCCGACCCGGATTTGGCTATCGAAGCGGCGCTGGCTCTCGAAGACCTGGGGCTCGAGTTGGAGGAACGCCTCGCGGCTTGCCGCGCGGCCGTGAAGGAAACGCCCGGCGCCGAATCCGCGCTCGCGGCCGCCGAAATCATCACCGGCGCGCTGGCGGCCGGGCTGGCAGACGCCTCCTCGGCACCCGCCCTGACCGCCGAGGCACGGCGCTACGTCGAGATGGCCGCTCGCCATGGCGATCGCCGCGCGGCCCAGAAGATCGCTGAGAAGCGCGCGCGCGTCGATGTCGCGGCGGCCCGATCGCCCGCCCCGGCCCCGGCCCCGACTCCGGCGCTGGCATGACCGCGGCTCCCGTCGCCCCAGGCGCCGCTGTCGCCGACGACGCGGACGCCACCGCCCCGGCGGACGTCTGCTTGTTGGTGGAAGGGACGTACCCCTACGTGTCCGGGGGAGTTTCGTCCTGGGTCCACGACATCATTCGCGGGCACCCGGAGCTCAGCTTCTCGGTCTTGAATATCGGCTCGTTTCCCGGCAGCTACACGCGGCGTCCGTATGAAGTTCCGTCGAACGTCACGGCGGTGCACGAGGTCTACTGCCATGAGGCCAAGGGCGCGCCCCTCGATGTGGACGGCCGTCAGGCGTTGGAAGAGGAGATCGTCGAGGCCCGCCGCCGCTCCTCCGAGCGGCGCCACGAGTCCCGGATGCTGTCCGCCATCGGGCGGCTGCACCTGGACGACGACATCGACGACGACCTGCTGGCGGATCTCTGTTCGGGGGATCTCGACGCCGCCGAGCTGCTGCACGGCCGCGCCGCGTTCGAGCTGCTGGCCGAGCTGGGCGCGGCCGTCGCCCCCAATGCCGCCTTCCTGGATCTCTTCTGGCATTTCCGTTCGATCCACGTCCCGGTGCTGCGGCTGCTCGGCGCGGCCTTGCCGCGGGCGTCCTGCTATCACGCGGTGTCGACCGGCTACGCGGGCCTGCTGGGCGCGGCGGCCAGCTACCGTACGGGACGGCCGCTGCTGCTCACCGAGCATGGGATCTACGCACGGGAGCGGGACATGGAGCTGTCGCGCGCCGACTGGATCCGCGACCCGGACAGCGATGGAGCCGCCGACTTAGGGATCGCGGCGACCCCATCGCCGCTGCGCGGTCTGTGGTCGCGGTTTTTCCGGGCGCTGTCGCGGCTGGCTTATCACCACGCCGCGCGCATCCTGACGCTCAGTGACGTCAACCGCCGGAAGCAGCTGGCCGACGGCGCCCCCGCGCATAAGATCGCCATCGTCCCGAACGGCGTCGAAGTCAGCGCGGGCGCCGGCGCCCCCTCGAACCCGGGCCGTCCCGTCGGTGCCACGGCCCGGGTCGGCGGCGGGCGGCTGCGCGTCGGGTTTGTGGGGCGCGTCGTGCCCATCAAGGACGTCATCACGTTCATCCGGGCCTGTGATCTGGCCCTGCGTTCGGTGGATCTGGACGTCCGGCTCATTGGGCCGCAAGACGAAGACGGCGGCTATGCGGGCCGCTGCCGCGAGCTGGTCGCCTCGCTCGGCCGCCAGCACGCCATCCGGTTCGTGGGACCGCAACCCCCCGACCAGATATACGGAGATCTCGACGTGATCGTCCTGACCAGCTTCAGCGAGGGTCAGCCGCTGGTCATCTTGGAGGCCTACGCCGCCGGCATCCCGGTCGTCGTCACCGACGTGGGCGCGTGCCGCGAGATGGTGGAGGGGCGGTCCGCCGCCGACCGTCGCCTGGGGCCGAGCGGCATTGTCACGCGGGTGGCGGCTCCCGCGGAGACGGCGGCGGCGCTGGTCACGCTGGCTCGCAAGCCCGCCCTACGTCAGTCCATGGGCCAGGCGGGCCGCCGTCGCGTGTCCGATTTTTACCATCGGCGCGGCATGCTCGACGCCTATCGGACCCTCTACACCGAGATGGTGGCGTGGCCGGCATAGGCTGGAAGCTCCAGCGCCTCATCGACCGGGGCTCGCTGGCGGGAACGGCGGAAGCCTACCTCACGGGGGTGGCCGTGACGTCGGCGCCGTGGCTGCTCACGACGGCGGCCTTGCTCAGCTTCCGGTTGGCCGGGCGGAATGACGGAAGCGCCGACTTCGCGGCTATCGAGCATACGGTCACCATCGCGTACGCGCTGACCGTCGCGCTCAGCGCGCCGATTCACGTCGTGGTGTCGCGCTATACCGCCGACCGGTTGTACGACCGGCAGCTCGACCGCATCGCGGCGCCGCTGAACCGCGCCCTGGCGTTGACCCTGATCGGCTTCGCCGCCGTCGGGATCGCGGCCATGGCGTGCCTGCGCGTGCCCCTGGCGGTGGCCATTCCCGGGGCCATCCTGACCGTCATCGTGGCCGCGCAGTGGCTGATGCTGTCGGTCGGGGGGGGGCTCAGCTCCCCGGGGGTGATCCTGCGCGCCTTCGGGATCGGCGCGTCGTTGAGCGCGGCGGCGGCCCTGATGATGGAGCGGCAGGCGGGCGCGGGGCCGGTGGGCTTCCTCTACGGCTTCGCCGCCGGCCAGCTGGTGACCTTCGTGATGCTGCTTCACGGCGTCTGGCGCGCCATCCCCACGGAAACCGACGAGACCGCCCGCCTCGCGCCCGCGTTCCGGGAGTATCGGCTGCTGGCGGTATCGTCATTCGCCTATCACGCGTCCATCTGGGCCGACAAAGTCGTGGTCTGGCTGGCGGCCGGGCGCGCCGAAGCGCTCCACTACGCGGCGCTCGCATCGCTGGCGTGGTTCTCCGTCATACCGGCCTTCTCCTGGATCTACGTGCAGGTCGAGACCAGCTTCTATCGCTCGTTCCGGTCGTTCTATGGTGGGCTCTCGGACGGGGCGACGCTGCCCGAGCTTCGCCACGGCGCCACCCGCATCACCGGTGACGCCTTCCGCATCCTGCGCGGCGCCGCTTTGGTGCAGGGGGCGGTCACCCTGGTCATCCTGTTGGCCACGCCTCGCATTCTGAGCCTGCTGGGCTTCCCGGCGGCTTCGGCGATCACCTTCCGGCTGTGCCTCATCGGATCGGCCTTCCAGGTGATGACGCTCCTCGCGCTGCTGCTCCTTTATTACTTCGACCTGCGCCGGGACGCCGTCACGGTGTCCATCATGCTGTTCGCCGCCGAGATCGGCCTGACGCTCGGATGCTGGGCCGCCGGGTTGCCTCCCAGCCTTGGCTACGCCGCGGCCTGCGCGCTGGCCTGCGCCAGCGGCCTGGTTCTCCTGCGGAGCCGCCTTCAGACGCTGCTGCTCGACACCTTCCAGTCCCAACCCTTCGGCAGCCGCTAGTTCCAGGGTACTAGCACTTATCGGAACCGCTAGCCGGGTGCCCGATCGAGTCTGACCGCCGTGTGGGCGGGATTTCCCGGGACGGCGAAGGGGTGCAGCTTGCGTAGCTCCAAGGTGATGCCGGCGGCCGGGGCGCGTTCGGCCAGCGCGTCGAGCATCCGGCGGGCCAGCGATTCGAGCAGGCGGTGCGGCTCGCCGGTGCCGATGGCGATCACGACGTCGGCGATCATGCGGTAGTCGATGGTGTCGGCGATGCGGTCCGTGGTCTGGGCGGCGTCGAGGGGCGATCGGATCTCCACGTCCACCTCGAAGCGGCGGATCGAGCGCCGCTCGAAGGCCGTGGCCCCGTGGCGCCCCTCGAACTGGATGCACGAAAGGATGATGGTGGTCATCGTCGCGTTGCTGGCAGGCCCGGAGCGGTCAGCCCGGGGGTGCCTGCGAGGCGTCGCCCGCGTCGTCTTTCGACGTCGTGGCGAAGAATCCCAGCGGGCGTCGGTTCGTGAACAGGTAGAGGAACAGATGGTACACGCCGATGATCGTCGCCCACGCCAGGATGGCGCCGGTGACGGCCAGGCCCGCCAGGAGCACGTACATCATCGGCTGGCGGAGGGCGTCCGAACGCATGACCAGGCCGGCGATGGTTCCTCCGCCTCCCACCAGGACCACCAGGATGGCCGTGCGGATCAGGATTTCGAGGGCGCGCAAGTCATCCGCCGCGGGTCGCCGTGCGGGCGCCGGCGGCTCCAGACTGGGCCGCACCGTCGGCGTCCGCTTCCGCCTCCGCCTCGGCGTCGCGGCGCAGCTTCCGCTTGATGATCTCGCGCTTGACCGGCCCCACCTGATCGATGAGGAGCTTGCCCTCCAGGTGATCGCCCTCGTGCTGGATGGCGCGGGCGAACAACGCCTCACCCTCTACTTCGAAGGCGCGCCCGTCCAGGTCCGTCGCACGCACGCGCGCGCGCAGGCCGCGCTTGACCGGAACGAACACGCCCGGAAACGACAGGCACCCTTCATCGCCGGTTTGGCTCTCGTCGGAGATGGACAGGATCTCGGGGTTGATGAAGACGCGCGGAGGATCCTGCTCGCCCCCGTCCGCCACGTGGCCATCAACGATGTAGAGCCGCAACGGCGCGCCGACCTGGACCGCCGCAAGGCCGGCGCCGTTGGCGGCGTACATGGTGTCGATCATGTCCGAAACCAAAGCCCGCAGGCCATCATCCAAGCCCGTGACCTCCGCCGACTTCTGCCGCAGCCGCGCGTCCGGGTACTTCACGATGGGGCGAATTGCCATGAATCTTCGCGTAAAGATGCCATTCGGGCGCCGTCGGCGCAACGACGCGGCGGCGCGCGCGTTGACGAAACCAGGTATGGCCCGTAGCTTCCCAGGTTGGCGATGAACCTGACGCGCTACGCAGAGGCCGACCTCCCCACCGAGCACGGCCCCTTCCGTCTCTACGTTTATCAGGGCGACGGCGGGCTCGAGCACATGGCCATCGTCAAGGGGGCGGTGGCGGGGCTCGCCAATGTGCTCGCGCGCGTGCACTCCGAATGCTGGACGTCGGAGGTGATGGGCTCGCTCAAGTGCGACTGCCGCGACCAGCTCGACGCCGCGCTCGAGCACATCGCCGCCGAAGGCACGGGGGTGGTGGTTTACCTGCGCCAGGAGGGCCGCGGGATCGGCCTCGGCAACAAGGTGCGGGCTTACGCGCTGCAAAACGGCGGCGCCGACACGGTGGAGGCCAACGTCGCCCTGGGCTTCGAGCCCGACGAGCGCAAGTACGACATCGCGGCGGCGATCCTGCGCGATCTGGGCGTGCGCTCGGTGCGCTTGCTGACCAACAACCCGGCCAAGGTGGCGGGGCTGCAGGCGGCGGGCGTCGCCGTCGCCGATCGCATCGCGCACTGGGTCGGCGAGAACCAGCACAACGCCGGCTATCTGGCGGTCAAGCGCCGCAAGATGGGCCATCACCCGGCAGAAAAGCCGGTGAAGCTGCGCGCCGTGCCGTCGGTCGGCAAAGGTTGACGGAAGACAGGAAGCAGGAGAATCGCCATCGCCGCCCCGCCCGAAGACGTCCGAGCCTCCGTCCATGCCGCGCTGGAGAAGGTCAAAGACCCCGCGCTGCAGATGGATTTTGCCGCGGCCGGCATGGTCCGCAAGGTGACTGTCGACGGCGCCAGCGTGATCGTGGGCATCGATCTGACGACGCCCGCCTGTCCGTCGAAGGACGTGATCGAGAAGTCGATCCGCGCGGCGGTGGGCCGCGTCCCGGGCGTGAACCAGGTGAACGTGGAATGGGGATGGAAGGTGCCGCCGCGGCGGACCAACGCCGCCAATGCGCGGCTGCCGGGGGTCAAGAACATCATCGCCGTGGCGGCCGGCAAGGGCGGCGTGGGCAAGTCCACCGTGACCACCAACCTGGCCGCCGCCCTCCGACAGGCGGGCGCGTCCGTCGGCATCCTCGACGCGGACGTATACGGGCCTTCGGTGCCACAGATGATGGGCGCGCCGTCGGTGGCGGCCGGGACCACGCCGGGGGCGAAGATCACGCCGGCCATCCACCACGGGATGAGCGTCATCTCGGTGGGCTTCTTCGTCGAGCGCGGCGGCGCCGTCATCTGGCGCGGTCCCATGGTACACAAGCTGCTGCAGCAGTTCATCGAAGACGTGGAGTGGGGCGAGCTCGATTACTTGCTGGTCGATCTGCCGCCCGGCACGGGCGATGCGCAGCTTTCGCTGTCGCAGCTTCTGCCCATCACGGGGGCCGTGATGGTGACGACGCCTCAGGAGGTCTCCGTCATCGACGTGGAGAAGGCGATGGCCATGTGGAAGCGCGTCGAGGTGCCGGTGCTCGGCATCATCGAGAACATGAGCTATTTCGCGTGCCCGCATTGCGGCGAGCGCACGGACATTTTCGGCCATGGCGGCGCCAAGGCCGAGGCGCACAGGCTGGGCGTCGAATTCCTGGGCGAGGTGCCGCTGCACCTCTCGATCCGCGAGACATCGGATGCCGGCACGCCGATCGTGAAGATCGCGCCCGACGGAGAACACGCGCGCGCCTATCGCGCGATCGCCGACCGC
>Ga0187894_10000538_pt1 | contig 51641 bp, 42 predicted proteins | sample GBC1701081metaG_FD_136650 | JGI IMG/M metagenome (GOLD analysis project Ga0187894, IMG submission 136650) | White microbial mat communities from a lava cave in the Kipuka Kanohina Cave System on the Island of Hawaii, USA - GBC170108-1 metaG ...
GCGAAGCAATGGGAGAGGGTGCCCGACCTTGCTCCGCCGAAGCGAAGCAACCTCGCTGCGCCAAAACGAAGCTCCGGCTTCGCGAAGGCGAGAGGGCGGGTGAGGGCTCTTTGTCTCAGCAAGGATACGGGTTGAAATCAGAGTATATTGCACGAAAGAGCCCTCATCCGGCCTTCGGCCACCTTCTCCCACGCGTGCCGCGCGGGAGAAGGTGAAATCGTGGAGAGGCCGGCAACCGGGAGAGTGATCCGCCGCACTTCTCCCCGGACATCATTCGCCAGCGCTCGGAACTCAGCTCACCTCGTCCGTCCACACCTTGAAGCTGACCAGCGTGTTGGGCCCGAAGGTGAGCGTGATCGGCACATCCGATGCATCGCGCCCCTGCGCGATCAGCACGCGCCCGATCCGCGGCACATTGTTGCGCGGGTCGAACGTATACCAGCGTCCATCCAGATAGGCCTCGAACCAGCCGGCGAAATCCATCGGCCCATAGGGCGGGGGCACGCCGATATCGCCCAGATAGCCGGTGCAATAGCGCGCCGGGATATTCATTGAGCGGCAGAACGCGATGGCGAGATGCGCGAAGTCCCGGCACACGCCCTTGCCTTCGGTGAAGGCCTCGAAGGCCGTCATGGTCGGGCGCGCATGCTCATAGCCGAAGGTGATGTGGTGATGGACGAAATCGCAGATCGCCTGGACGCGCTCCCATCCGGGCTTGGTCTTCTCGAACAGTTTCCAGGCCGCGTCCGACAGGCGGTCGGTCTCGCAATAGCGGCTGCCGAGAAGATAGACCAGGGTCTCGGCCGGCAGGTCTTCAACTTCGTGCTGGCTGGCGGAGAGCGCGGTCACATCGGGCAGGCCGCTGTCGCGCACCAGGCCGGAGGCCTTCAGGCGGAGACGCCCGGCCGGCGCCACGATGCGGCTGCACCAATTGCCGAACCCGTCGCGATAGGGCGTGACCGGCACCGCTGGCGTGGTGGTGAGATGATCCGGCGTGATGACATCGGAGGCCCTGGTGAAATGAATCCCCAAAACCATGATCATGGGTGTCGGTTGGGGAAAGTCGTAGATCAGTTCGTAACCGACGCGAATTTTCATGCCGATTCCATTGGGCTCGCAGCCGCCGGCGCGCCCATGATCACGCGGACATGGACATCCATGCCGAGATGGTCTTGAGCCCCGCCGAAATAAGTGCCGTAGAGCGGCAGCGCATGATGGGGATCCTGCGCTACGGCGACGGTGACGAGGCTCGACGCGCCGGTGGTGCCGCAGGTCGGGTCGAAATCGATCCAGCCGGCGCCCGGCAGATAGACTTGCGCCCAGGCATGCGTCGATCCGCCGGCCGGATTGTCCATGGCAGCGGCGAGATAGCCCGAAGCGAAGCGGCCTGCGAAACCGAGGCTGCGCGCGGCCTCGATCATCAGCATCGCGAAATCGCGGCAGCTCCCCTGGCCGAGATGCAGCGTCTCCTGAGGAGTCTGGATGCCTTTCGCGTCGCGGCGCTGATAGCGAAATTGGGCGCGAATGCCGCGTGTCATCAAAGCGAGAAGCTCGAAGTTGCCGATGGGGGCGCCGGCCGGCAGGAACCCCCTCGCCCAGGCGCCGATCGCGTTTTCAGGATCGGGATATTGGCGTTGCATGGCGGACAGAAGCTCCGGCCTCTCGGCCGCGTCATAGGTGACGGGAAAACTTCCCCCGCGCCCGCCATCGAGGCTCGCATTCGCTTGTGGCGCATGTTCGACATCGACGATGCTTTCGAAGCGCAATTCCATCGCGCGGGCTGAAAACCGCGCCACCCCTATGTGATTGCCGAAACCGTCTTCGATGAAGTCGAGGCTGGCCGGTGGCGGGCTGATGGCGAGATGCGCCGTCATCACTTTCTGTCCGTCGGTATCACGCGGCCGGAACATCAGGCGGTGTTCGCCGAAGGCGACGGGCTGCCGGTAGCGATAGGTCGTGACGTGCCGGATGGTCAGGGAGGCCATGGTGTCTCGCCGCGGTTTCGCCCCTGTGGTAGCCCAGTTCGCGCGCGATACCAACATTTCTCCGGCGCGGCGGTGCCTGGATTTTCATCTGGGTGCTGATGGATTATGAGGCGGTCCAGCGAAATCCGCCAGTCTCGGCGTACTCTCCCGCGGGGCTGTTGCCGAGCTTGATTATGGCCTCTGGAGCATGATGACTTGAAAAAGAGTCGGCCCGCCGAAACACCCTCATGCTGAGGTGCGACCCCGGCCTTGAGCCGGGGGAGCCTCGAAGCATGATCCAGATACAACGGTCTTGCCGCTTGCCACCCTTCGAGGGCCGCTTCGCGGCCACCTCAGGGTGAGGGTTGTGAGGCGGACTAAACTCATCTCGGTTTAGAGGGGCGCGTCAGCGCCACCGGTCTCGGTCATGATTTCCTACCGGCGCGCGGCGGTCTTGTTGGATTTAGCGGGCTCGAAGCTGATCCGCAGCCGCGACTTCGTCGCCTTGGCGAAGCGTTGCAGCGTCCGGGTCGAAGGCATGACGCGCCCGCTTTCGAGCCGCGCCACGACGGCCTGGGTCGTTCCCATGGCCTTCGCCACTTCCTCCTGTGTCATGTCGGCTTCGCCGCGCGCGCGGATCAACGCGGAGGCCAGCGCGAACTCCTCCTCGAGCGCGTCATACGCGGCGACATATTTCGGGTCTTTCCGCCATTCGGCGAAAGCTTCCTCGACCGGAATGAACTTGCGCTTACGGCTCATTGAACCTCCTTCGCCCGTTTCAGGGCCAGCTCGATCTCACGCCGGGGCGTCTTCTGCAACTTCTTCGGGAAGACCCTGACGACGACCACCCGGCGTCCAGTTGCCGTCACATAGGCGGCGCGGGCAATGCCGTCCTTGCCCTTCATGCGCATTTCCCAGAGCGGCCCTTCCAGGTGTTTGATGTAAGGCTCGCGCATCCTTTCGAGGCCGTGGGACTGGATCAGCCGAACGATCCGTTCGAAACTCGCCTAGCGCGCATCCCGGCGAAGTGGAATCACTTCGCCGAAAAGGATTCGCGCCAAATCAATACGTTGGAGCAAATCCTTATCGCCAAAGTCTTCAACTTTGGCGGGATTTGCTACATGTCGAGCGGCATGGCGGAAAGCTCTGCCCGAACGTCCTCATCCAGGAACTCGACCGACCATTCCATGATCGGAATATATCATTTTTGCAATATTTTGTAAGCATCACGGCAAAGCAGATCCACGCAGTCGAGCAGGTCGCGATGCTCGTCCAGCCAATGCGATCATCGATGCCCATGTCTTCCGCGAAGGCGACGCCGTCGACATCGGCTTCCAGCCCTCCGCCTGCGTGCTGCTTGGCGAGGAAGACAGGCGGCTCAAGTGAGCTATCCGATCCTTGTCGGCATGAGCCGGCCACGCCTCATCATGGCTCTATATGAAAATTGACGCAGAGGCCTGGCGCCGTGTTGTTGGCTTCGTTCGATTCGATGACGGCCTGGGGGCCGGCATCGGCCATGATGATGAAGCGGCACTGCGTTTCGGGCGGGCCATAGCAGGCATCAGGGATCCGGAACTCGTGGTTGACGCTTTCGCCGGCGTCGAGCGCCGGCGTCTGCGCGATCCTGACCGCGCTGCCGGGTGGCGGTGCCGCGCCATCGATGCCGAAGGTCACGCTGGTTTGCGAGGCGGCAGCCGGAGCATCGCCTTGATTGCGGATGATCACGCGGATCCGCTCGGCCGGGCCGAAGCCGCTTTCCAGAGCCATGCAGTATCCGCTGTCGGGCGTGCTGCTGCCGTCGCCCTCGAACGGACGCCGGGGAACGAGGTCCGGAGCCCCTGTGTCGTCGCCGGGCGGAGCCTGGACGACGCGTTCGCGAATCTGCTCCACGTCCAGGGTCAGCGCAACGCCGCCACCGCCGCCGCCTCCGTCATCACCAGGGCCGCAGCCGCAACAGCCGCAGCCGCAGAACCGGCCGAAGCAGCGACGATCGCCGGTGAGGTCGTCGGGTCCGGCCGGCCTCGCCATCGCCTCGGCCGGCATGCCGCTGCCGGAATAGACCGCCGTCACATCGAGCGAAACCGGGCTGGTGATGACGACGAAGCCTTCGAAATAGGGTTCGGGCGGCGTGCCGTTGAACGCCTTGTCGATCAGGTCGTCGCAATCGGTCTTGAGCGCATGCAGCGCGTCGAGCCGGTCGAAGCCGAAATTATAGGTCTCCCCTTGCCTCTGCGGCGCGGGCGGATAGCTCACCGCCAGGCTCTTGTCGAAGCGCACCCTCTTGGCTTGCGGATTGAAGACGTTCACCGTCGTCGCATAGACGCCCGGACGGAGCCTCAGATCATTGGGCTTGGCTTGCGTGCCGCACACCACTTTCGCCACATAGCGATAGGAGGCTTCGGTGCCGTCGTCGGGGTCGCCGTCGCCATCCGCATCCTGTCCTTCGATTCTGAGGCCGATATAGGTGGCATTGTTGCCCTCGCGCGCCTCGCGGATGCTGTCATTCTCGTCCACGATCACGCCGAGATAGCCGTCGCCCTGAGGCAGGGTCAAGGGCAGCTCCACCGTCAGGCGCCTGGTGTCGGGATCGTTGCGGATGAAGTCGAAGCTCGTGCCGCCGAGGCGCTGGTCGAGCGTCGTGATCGTATCGTCGGTCGAGAAGTAGAAGCCGACCTCGACGCCCTCCTCATCCGTGGAATTGCCCTGGTTCTCGAAGGTGAAGTCGACTTCGATCGTCTGGCCGGCGGCGGCGATGAAGCGCGGCTCGGCCTCGCCGCCGGCCTTGGCCAGTTCGTCCCCGGCCGTGTTGAAGGCGCTGGTGCGGCGGTGCTCGCTATAGCCGCCGTCGCCGCAGGAGTCATATTGCCAATGCGCCACCGAGACGTCGGGAGACAGAAGATCTGGCCCCCACAGGTTGCTGTAGACGTCGACGAGACCGGAGGTCAGCGGCTCGCCGTTATAGACCTCGGCATCCGGACCGTTCGCCCAGAGATGCGTCCACGCCCGCCCCATGACATTGTAGTTGCTGCAATCGTGAGCGAAGCCCAGGGTGTGCCCGAGCTCGTGCACGCCCGCGACCTTGGCCGACAGATCGGGCGAGGCGTCGCCATAGGCATCATGGTCGGATTTCTGGGTGGTATGCCGCCACTGATAGGCCAGATTGAAGATGACGTCCCCTTCATCGATGTGGCAGCCATCCAGATAATAGATGCCGACGGCCGCGAACTGGTCGCCGTTGAAGATGTCGGCTTGCGTCACTTCCAGGTAAGGCCAGACCTCGGTGCGGCGGTTGTTCAGGCCGACGACATGGGGGCCGAAATCGATCGCCGACCAGTAGTGCATGCTGGTCGGATTGGCATTGAAGATCTGGATGGCCTCGGTGAAATCGCCCGCCGGGTTGTCGCCGGCAAACCAGTTGGCGCGGAAGGTGGGAACGGGGCTGGCGCGGCGGACCGGCGATCCATTGCAGAAGTCGGGCAGCTGATAGGCAAAACTCGGCTCTGGGGCCTCGATCAGTCCGAGCAGGCTGACAAGCAGCCCGAAGAGAAGCCTTCTCATTGGGGCGTCCTCAGAACGGGGTTGCCGAGATTCTGGCGCAGCAGCTGCTGTTCCCGTGTCAGGGTGCGGGGCTCCGGGAAACGGGTCGGCGGCTTGGCGGTGGTGAGTTTCTGTTCGGGGAACGTAAACGGACGATCGGGTGAAACCGACGCGGTCGGCACCAGCTGGTAGGGATGGCGATCCGAGATTTGGGCGACGAACGCCTTGAACGCATCGGAGGTCACGGGCGGCGTCGAAGGCGGTGTCGCCGGCTTGTCGCTCACGATGCGTCCAAGGCTGATGATCCGTGGCTGGGACAGATCCCTGATGCGCCGGCTGAGCGTTTCGCGCTGATCCTCGCTCAGCGTCTTGTCGTCTTCGATTTGCCGGCGCAGCGCGTCGAGATGCGCCTGGGGCGCCGGCGGAAACTCCATGGCGATCTGCTCAGGGCTCAGGCGGTCCGGACCCATCCGCAATTTGCCTTGGGCGTCGAGACGTAGCGCGAGGCCCGTATCGGTGTAGACCCGGTCCTGCCACACGCGGAACCGGCCCAGGCCGCAGGCGACGAGCGGGCATGCGGCTGTCCCGTTGCCCGCCACGAACAGGATGTCGCGATCGCCGAGCTTGAACAGCGGGGCGTGCGGGACGCGCATGATCCGCCCCGTCTCGCCGGATGAGCCGCCGAGGAACCGGAGCGTCAATCGCGAGGCTTCCGGCCGCCCGCGCAGCACCTGCCCGACTTCATAGGTCACGAAAATGTGCGGCAGCACCGTCTGGCTGGCCGGCAGCGGAGCGGAATCGCGGAAGGCGATGGCGACGACCGTGCCCTCGAAGATCAGGCCGGCCTTTTCGACGGTTTGATCGAGTGTCCATGACCGGCCCAATGTGGCGGCGTCACTCGATGGAACGTCCCTTGCGAAAATCGCCGCGGCAAGAATGCCGAGGAGGCAGAAGCCGATCGCCGGCAGTCCGGCAACAGGGCGGCCAGCGCGCCGCGGCGCCGAAACACCGCTGCCGGCCAAGGTCTTCAGCATGCGAAGGCGAGCAGTGAGCTGGGAAAATGAGCTGGCTGCGATTTGGGCTGCGGGCGGACGATGTGTGGACATACTGCCGATCCTCGGCAATGTCGATCCATGCACCTCAGTTTGCCAGAAGAACCAGCTGAGATCAATCATCCTGGTCAAGTCAGCAGGGATCCGCCAGGCGTCTCACACCGCACGACGTGTAGGGACCGTTCGCGCTCTTCTACGCAAGCCCGAGATCCAAGCGTGAACGGTTGGTCGCCTCAAAGAACGCGGTCGTCCTTGGAACTTTGTGGGGATTCGATATAAAATAGGAGGATTCAGCTCAGGGCCCGGGCTGGGGTAGACTCACGCACTCGAGATCGAAAGCGATGGAGCCTAGAATGGACGATATCTCGGAAAAGAAAGCCAAAGAAATCCTGACCGGCATTGTTGGTCTGGCGTGTCGCTTGGCTAATGCCGATCCCAGAGAATTTCGCGTGAAGGATGGAGGCCAACAAAGGACAAATAGGGTCAAGATCGACCTTTACGCTTCAGTGCAGAATGCAAATGCGAAAATCAATTCGGCCGCCGCAAGGTCGGGAAGGCTTGTTCGTCGTTCATTCATGATTTGGCAGAAGGACGACAGTTCACCTGTTCTACTAAGAATTCTGGAATGGAGTTTTCAGGTTGATTTAGACCAGGATTATCGCGAAATCTGGTCCAAGCAAGCGGACCATCCAGGAGCAAAGAAGGAGATGGCTCACATGATGGCGGAGTCTATCAAGGAGCTTGCGCAACGGACTGCTGCGTAGTGTCGGCAATCTTGCCTTCGAAGATGCCTTGGTGGCGTTCGTTCCGGGCCTTTGGCCTCCGACTGCATGCTGCTCGGCAAGGGCGATCGGCAGCTCGTGTCAACCTAATCGGAGGGTCCCCTCCTTGAAATTTGCGGGCGACGAACAATCAACATGGCTTGTTTTCAATTGCCGGGCGCGGTGGTCGATCCAGAGGCAACTCCCGATTCAACCCTAAGCTATTGTCGTAAAACAACTTTTCTAGTGGCAGCCATAAGCACCTGAACAACCTGAGAAATTCGAGCTACGCTTGTCGTGGCACAGCAACGCCAACTATCGGCGCGGCTAATTTCCAGTAAAACCTACGATAAGTGACACCGTTACTATTGATTTGCCGTCCCGTATTCGTCCAACATATGTATCGACAGGCCGCCCCTGGCGGGAGGACAATTTGCACGTATTTGATTTGGACCGCTCTCTGGTTGCGGATTACGAGAAGTTTGCGCGGTCCTTCACGCAGATTCGAGCCGCCGATATCCGGCAGCAGATCGATGCCATCTATGCCAGCGGGCAATTTTGGCCGGAAGCCCTTGTCACTATAAACCCGCATTTCGAGCCCGGGGCCTCCATCGGCCAGTTGGCCGACGACGGCTCGCTCCACGCGAATAGTGCACGCATATTCCAGATCGACGGAAAGCCACTTCTGTTGCATCGGCATCAGGCGGAAGCCGTGGCCAAGGCCAAGTCCGGCCAGAGTTTCGTGGTCACAACCGGGACCGGGTCCGGCAAGTCACTCTGCTTTTTTGTTCCGATTATCGACAGCGCGGTGCGCGCCCGCGCTGCCGGCGAACCGGCCCGAACGCGCGCGATCATCGTCTATCCGATGAACGCGCTCGCCAACAGCCAGATGAAGGAACTGCAGAAGTTCATCGACCAGTCCGGTCTGCCGGAGGACCTGCGGCCGACTTTCGCGCGTTATACCGGCCAGGAGGATGAGGAAGAGCGCGAACGGATCCGGCGCTCAAGGCCGGATATTCTGCTGACGAATTTCATGATGCTTGAATTGCTCCTGACGCGGCAAAGCGATCTGAACAAGAGTGTGATCCGCAATGCCGAAGGACTCGATTATCTGGTTCTCGACGAGTTGCATACTTATCGCGGGCGCCAGGGCGCCGATGTCGCCATGCTGGTTCGCCGCGTGCGCGACCGACTCTGTCGCGACAAGGCCCCGATCTGCATCGGCACCTCGGCCACAATGGCGAGCGAGGGGGCGGAAGAGGACCGCGCCGTCTCGGTCGCAAACGTCGCATCGCGCCTGTTCGGCACTCCGATTGCGCCGAGTGCTGTCATAGATGAAAGCCTTTGGCGCGCAACCGATCATTCGCTCAAGATCTCCTCGGTTGCAGGCAAGCTCGCGGCGGTCGTCGATGAAGAGCTCGACCCGCGTCTCGCGGACGAAGAGCTTCGACGGCATCCGCTCGCTGTGTGGGTCGAGCTCGAGCTCGGGCTTCACGATGGACAGCGCTTGACACGGCAACCGCCGACGACCATCGCGGCTGCGGCTCATGGCCTTGCCGAAGCATCAGGCCGGCCCTTCGGTCGCTGCCGTGAGCAGCTCGAGTCGATCCTCACCATCATGAGCAAGCCCGCCAAGGAACGGGGCGGATCTGGTGATCGCGCCTTCCTGGCCTTCAAGCTGCACCGCTTTTTCTCGGGTGCCGGTTTCGCCTACGCCACATTGCGTGAGCCGGGCAAACGTCGTGTCGGCCTCGACGGTCAGCAGAACGATCCGGACGATCCCGAGGCGCGCCTCTATCCCACCTTCTTCTGCCGTGGCTGCGGCCAGGAGTTTCATTCCGTTACGATCCGGGATGATGAAGGCGTCCTGCGCGCTTTTCCGCGCCCGATCGACGAAACGCCGCTGGAAGACGCTGATGACGGCGAAGAGGCGGGCTATCTCATGCCGGAACCCGTCGATGATCCTGACTACAGCTTCTCCGGCGCGGTGATGGATTATCCGGAAGACTGGATCGAAACTGGTCCGGGCGGCCCGCGCATTCGAGCACGGCTGCGGAAATTCCAGGCGCGCAGCCTGACGGTCGATGCGGCGGGCACGATTGGCGGTGATGGCCGGCGCACATGGTTCCTGCCTGGCAAATTCCGCTTCTGTCCGGCCTGCGGGCATCAGCCTCCCGGCCAGGCGCGGGAGATCAACAAGCTCGCCAGCCTGTCGGCCGAAGGCCGAAGCTCGGCGACCACATTGCTTGTCTCCAGTGCGTTGCGCTGGATGAACGGCAAGGAAAGCTCCATCGACAAGGACAAGCGGAAGCTCTTGAGCTTCACCGACAACCGCCAGGATGCTGCCTTGCAGGCTGGCCATTTCAATGACTTTCTCTTCGTGTCGCTGCTCAGGGCGGCAATCCTGGCAAGCGTGCGCGCCGCGGGCGAGGAAGGTCTCGGCGAAGAAGAATTCGGCCGCCGCGCGCAGAAGATGTTGGGCTTCGTAGCGGAGAAGGCCGACCGCCGCGTGGAGTGGATGCTCAATCCGGAAACCCTGGGAGTCGGCCGCCAGGATGCGGAAAGAAGCCTTACCCGGGTCCTCGCCTATCGCGTCTGGGTCGATCAGCGGCGGGGATGGCGTTTCACCAATCCCAATCTCGAGGAACTCGGGCTGGTCACGGCGCGCTATGCCGCCCTTGACGAGCTCGCCGGCAACGACGAAGCCTTTGCTTCGGCGCCGGATGAGCTGAAGCGGGCGAGTCCGGAGAAACGCAAGGAGGCACTGACCGTCATTCTCGAGACGATGCGGCGCGGGCTGGCGGTGACCGCGGATGCGCTCGATCAGGCGTCATTCGAGCCCATGGCGCTGGCAAGCCGCCAGCATCTTCGCGAGCCCTGGTCCATCTCTCAACAGGAGCGTCAGCGCGTCGCGTCCGCCCTCATCATCAATGCGCCGGCGAGGGACGATGTTGGTCTCAGGGGTGAGGTGCTGGTCATTCGCGGCGGTCCCCGCAGCCGGCTTGCGCGGCAGCTCAACCGCGCTGAGCTGTGGGGCGGCAAGCTCACGACCGATGCCTATGACAAAGTGTTGAAGTCGCTGCTGAAGGCCGCCGAAGATTATGGCTTGGTGCGATCCGCCGCCACGATATTCGACGTTCCTGGCTGGCGGCTGGCGGCGTCTTCATTCCGTCTGGTCGAGGGAAACGGTCCCGCTGATGGCAAACTAGGTAACGTCTATTTCACCGAGCTCTACCGGTCGCTGGCTGATGCGCTGGTGCGTGGCGGCGAAGGATTGTTCGGTTATGAGGGGCGCGAGCATACCGCGCAGGTCGACCAGGAGCGCCGCGAGTGGCGGGAATGGCGGTTCCGCTGGGGTGACGACGACCGGTCGAAGCTCAAGGCGGAAAGAGAGCAACTGCGCCAGGAGGGCGAAGCCGACGACTTTCTCCCCGTCCTGTTCTGCTCGCCGACGATGGAGCTCGGCATCGACATTTCCGCTCTTAACGCCGTCTATTTGCGCAACGTCCCGCCTACCCCCGCCAACTACGCGCAACGTTCGGGGCGCGCTGGCCGCTCCGGCCAGGCGGCGCTGGTCGTGACCTACTGTGCCGCGCAAAGCCCGCATGATCAGTATTATTTCGCGCAACCCGAAGCGATGGTGCGCGGCATCGTTCGCCCGCCCGCCCTCGATCTCGCCAACCGCGATCTCGTCGAAGCGCATCTCCATGCCGTATGGCTGGCGGAGGCGGGTGCCGACCTTGCCTCCGATATCCCGAATGTGCTCGAGCTTGGCGAGGAAGCTCTGCCGGTCAAGGCAGAGATTGAATCGGTGCTCACCGAGAGCGGCCTTTCCGGGCGCGCAGCCGAGACGATGGAACGCATTCTGGCCGCCATCGATGTCGATCTCACCAAGGCCGCACCGCTCTGGGCTGCCGACCGCGAGGCCTTCGCCGCTGCGACGGCAAGCCAGGCATGGATTCGCTTCGCCCGGTCCTTCGACCGCTGGCGAGATCTCTATCGAAGCGCCAGGGCGCAATTGCTGGAGGCCAACCGAAAGACAGAAATGCATGGCATCAGCAAGGAGGAGCGCAGAGAAGCGAAAGCCCAGCAGATGCAGTCCAACGAGCAGATAACCTTGCTGGAAAGAGGGAAGGCGAGCAGCGGCTCGGACTTCTTCACCTATCGCTATCTCGCAACCGAAAGCTTCCTGCCGGGTTATAATTTCCCGCGGCTTCCGCTCTATGCCTTTATCCCCGCGGTGGGTGCGGGCGCGGGTAAGGCGGCTTGGCTGCAACGGGCGCGCTTCCTTGCCATCGCCGAATTCGGGCCACGCAGCCTCGTCTATCACGAAGGCCGCGCCTTCCGCGTCCACAAGGCGAAGCTACCGCCTGGACTCCTGACCGAAGGACTCCTGACGACGACTGTGCTTTTTGTTTGCGACCAGTGTGGTGCCGCGCATAAGGATGAGCCGGAGCGCTGCCATGCTTGTGATGCTTCCATGGGCGGCATTCACCCGATCAGGAACATCCTGCGCATCGACAATGTCGAAACCCAGGCGGCGGAGCGCATCACCGCCAATGACGAGGACCGTCAGCGCCAGGGCTTCGAAATTCAAACCGTATTCGCCTGGCCCTCGCGCGCCGGCCGTTTCGATATTGAATCGGCAATCGCGGAAGATGGCGAAGGGCCGGTCCTGCGGCTCGACTATGCCTCTGGCGCCACGATCAGCCGGGTCAATAAGGGGCTGAGGCGGCGCGCCGAAAGGAGCATACTGGGTTTCGGCATCGATCCGGCGACAGGCCGCTGGACCAGTGGCCCCGAGGAGGGCGACGAGGAAACGACGCCCGATGGCGCGGTCCGGCAGCGGGTCGTGCCCATCGTCCAGGACAACAAGAACGCGGCTCTCCTCCGTCTCCCCGAGGGCGAGATATCGCAAGCGGCGATCACCACGCTCCAGCACGCCATTGCCAGAGGCCTGGAAGTAGTGTTCCAGCTCGAAGAAGGCGAAGTTCTCACGGAGCCAGTGCCGTCGCGCGACAACCGCCGCGCTATACTCGCCTTCGAGGCGACGGAAGGTGGCGCTGGCGTCCTGGGGCGGCTCGCGGGTGAACCCGGCGCAATGGCGCGCGTGGCACGTGAGGCCTTGAAGCTCATTCACCTGACCGATGTCGATGCAGCCATCGCGGCAGGCGACATGGCCCGTCTGGCGGATGATCCCGAAGCGCGTTGCGTCAAGGGATGCTATCGCTGCCTTCTCTCTTATTACAACCAGCCGGATCACGAACTGATCGATCGTACCGATGAGACCGCGAAGCGCATTCTCTTCCGGCTTGCTTGTGGCGAGGTGAAACCCTTTGGCGGCCCGGCGCGGGCGGCCGTCGGCTGGTCCGAGGCGCTGCGCGATTGGGGTTTGCCCGCATCCGATGCCGAGGCGCTGAATATGGACGGCCTCGTCCTGCCGCTCGCCTGGCGCTCACACCTGGTCGCCGCCGGCCACAAGCCGTTGACGGACGAGCAAGCCAAGGTCATGCGGGATCGCGGCTATAGCTTTGCTCTGGTGCCGGAGCGCCCGGGTACATCGCCGCCAGTCGAGCTCGCAGAGCTGCTCGGAGGCCCGGCATGAGTGAGACCTTCTCGCCGGGCGACCTGGTTCACGCTCGTGGCCGCGAATGGGTGGCGCTGCCCTCGCCCGAGCCCGACTGGCTTTGCCTGCGCCCATTGTCGGGAGCCGAGGCCGACATCCAGCTGATCGACCCACGTCTCGAACGCGAAACCGTTCGGCCGGCCCGCTTCAGCCTTCCCGATACGGCGAGGATCGCGACGAGCGATGCGGCCCGGCTCCTCTCGGATGCGCTTCACCTGTCCATGCGGCGCGGCGCCGGCCCCTTCCGTTCCGCCGGCCGGCTTGCATTCGAGCCCCGGGCCTACCAGCTTGTGCCCTTGCTCATGGCGCTCCGCCTTCCGACCGTGCGGCTCCTCATCGCCGATGACGTCGGCATCGGCAAGACCATCGAGGCCGGGCTCATCCTGCGCGAAATGATCGATCGCGGCGAGGCGGACCGCTTCAGCGTGCTGTGCCCGCCGCATCTCGTCGAGCAGTGGACGGAAGAGCTGCGGATGAAATTCGATCTCGACGCCATCGCGGTGACCGCGGCATCGGCGGCGAAGCTGGAACGCGGCCTTCCCGCCGCCGAGACGCTCTTCGAAGCCCATCCCTTCACGGTCGTCAGCTTGGATTACATCAAGGCGGAGAAGCGCCGGGCAAGCTTTGCTCGCGCCTGCCCTTCGCTTGTCGTGGTCGATGAGGCGCATGCCTGTGTCGGAACCCATCTCGGTCGCCAGCAGCGCTTCGAATTGTTGTCAGCGCTTGCGAACGATGCCGACCGGCACATGATCTTCCTGACCGCTACGCCGCATAGCGGCGATGAGGCCGCTTTCGACCGGCTGCTCGGCCTGCTCGATCGGACCTTCGCCGGCGGCGCCTTCGAGGAAGATGCGGCGCGCGTGCGTCTCGCCCGCCATTTCGTCCAGCGGCGGCGCATCGACCTCACCAGCAAGGACTGGGGTGAAGAACGGATATTTCCGCGCCATGAAACGGCGGAATGTCCCTACGGGCTCGATGCCGCCCACCGCGCCTTTCACGAATCCGTTCTCGATTACTGTCTGGGCGTTATCGAAGGCGCGGGCCCTGAGGAGCGTCGCCGGCGCCTCGCTTTCTGGGGAACGCTCGCTTTGATGCGCTGTGTGGGTTCATCGCCCGCCGCCGCGGCAAGCGCCTTGCGCAACCGCCTTGGCGCCGATCCTGACCGGCTCGAGGAACAGGTCTTCGACGATGATGCCGAGGAGGTGGATGCTGCCGACCTCGAGCCGGCCTCGGGCCTTGTCTCCGGCGCGCTCGCGGCGTTGGTCGCCGAGGCGGTGCGTTTGACGAAGGCGCCCGATCCGAAGCTTGCGGCGGTGATCGAGCTTCTGCAGCCGCAGATCGAAAGTGGCGCCAATCCGGTCGTCTTCTGCCGCTTCATCGCCACCGCCGATCATGTCGGCCAGGCTCTCAGAAAAGCATTCCCGATGCTTACCGTGGACGTCGTCACCGGGGCGCTCGCCGCCGAGGAACGCCGCACCAGGGTCGAAGCGATGGGTGGGGCGGAGCAGCGTCTGCTGGTTGCGACTGACTGCCTGTCGGAAGGCATCAATCTCCAGGCGCTCTTCGATACCGTCATTCACTATGATCTCTCCTGGAACCCCACCCGTCATCAGCAGCGAGAGGGGCGCGTCGACCGTTTCGGCCAGCCGGCCCCTTGTGCGTTCGGCTCTTCTCTATTCGCCCGACAGCGCCATCGACGGGGCCGTGCTGGATGTGATCTTGCGCAAGGCAGAAGCCATACGCAGGGCGACCGGCGTCACCGTTCCGCTTCCCGACGAGAAGGGCGCGGTGACCGGTGCCTTGATGAATGCGGTCCTCCTTCGCAAAAAGCGTGATCGCCAGCTCAGCTTTGATTTCGATTTCACCGCTGACGCGAAGGCGATCGACATCCTGTGGCGCGATGCGGAGGAAGGCGAGCGCCGGTCCAGGGCCCGCTTCGCGCAGAATGCAATCAAGCCTGAGGAGGTGGCGCCCGAATGGCAAAGCTGGCGCGAGCTTCTGGGTGGACCCGAGGAGGTCAGGCGTTTCGTCGAGCGCGCCATGAGCCGCCTCGACGCGCCGCTGCAGCAGGGACGGAAGGGATTCGTCCTTGCCCATCTCGGCGCCCTGCCGGTCTCCTTGAAGGAGAGACTGTCAGCGCGCGGCATGCGGGGGACCGTGAAGCTCGCTTTCGAAGAGCCGCCGCCCGCCGGGGCGGAAATCGTGACCCGCAGTCATCCTTTGCCGGCAACGCTTGCGGAAGCACTGATTGAGGGAGCGCTCGACCCCGACTCGAGCACCGTCAAGCCGCTGGGACGCCAGGGCGCGTGGCCGAGTACGGCGGTCAGCCGGCTCACCACCGTCGCTCTGTTGCGACTCAGATACAAACTCACCGTCCATGGCCGCAAAGAGCGGCTGCTTCTGGTCGAGGAAGCGGGTGCCGTGGCGCTCGGCCCGGATGCGGATCGGCCCGTCGCGGAAGGCAAGTCGGCCCGTGCTCTGCTGGAAACCGAGCCGAGCGGCGACCTGGCCGATCTCGCCCGCCAGCGTCTTCTGGCCGAGGCGCGCCGGCGGCTCGACGCTGCCCTTGCAGGGTCTCTCGCCGATCATGCGCGTGAGCGGGCCGGGAAGCTGTCGCAGGACCATGCCAGGGTCCGCGCGACCGGCGTCAATGTCTCACGTGTCAGCGTCGAGCCGGTCCTGCCGGCCGATGTGATCGGCCTTTTCGTCCTCGTTCCGGCGGGGCCGTGAGAATGGCGCGTTCGGGGAGGCCAGTGGCTTCGGGCTTTGACGCCTTCACCATCGAGGGCGCGCTGATCTCGCCCTCCATGCTGGCGAAGATCGCTGCTTGCGACGCCGGACCTCAGTCGGAAGCCGACTATGCGACGCCCAAGGGGTTGAAGCTGCGCGATGAGATCGCCCGCTATTTCCGCATCGGCCAGGCCCTCTTCCGTGAGTTCGTGGCGCAGGAGAGCCCATCCGCGGCGGCCACCACCAGGTTCATCGAAGCACTGCTGCGCGACGTCCTGAGCTTCGGTGCCATCGCAAGGCCGGGCCTGCATCGTCTCGACGAGCGCGACTATGTAGTGACACTGGAAGCTCTGGACGGAAGGGTACCCCTAGTCGTCGTTCCGCCGTCGGACGATCTTGACAGGCCCAGCACGCACCTGCCGGTCGATGGACGCCGCCGTTCGGCGGCTTCGGCTATCCAGGACTGGCTCAATGCCAGTGACGCCGCCCTCTGGGGCTTCTGTTCGAATGGCGAGCGCCTGCGCCTGGTGCGCGACAATGCGAGCCTCACCCGCCCCGCCTACATCGAGGTGGATCTGCGCCAGATATTCGAGGGTGAGGCATTTGCCGATTTTGCCGCTCTCTGGCTTCTCGTCCATGCCAGCCGCTTCGGCGCGGCGGGAACGCCTGCCGCCGACTGCGCGCTCGAACGCTGGCGCGATGCTGGCGCCAAGGAAGGACTCGCCGCCCGCGACCGTCTGCGCGACGGCGTCGAGGCTGCCATCCTGGCGCTCGGCAACGGATTTCTGTCGCATCCCGCCAATGCGGCCCTCGCGACAAAGCTTCAGACCGGCGGGCTGGCGCTTGCCGACTATTTCGGCGAGCTACTGCGTCTCGTCTATCGCCTGATCTTCCTCCTCGCTGCCGAGGAGCGCGGATTGCTGCATCCGCCCGACGCGGCACAGAGCGCCATCAGGCTCTATGCCGAGGGCTATTCGCTTAAGAACCTGCGCGATCAGGCCGTTCGCCGCGCAGCCTGGGACCGCCATCACGACCGTTGGGAAGGCTTGCTCACCGTCTTCAGGTCTTTGCAGGGAGGCGAGAAGCGCCTGGGCCTCCCCGCTCTGGGCGGTCTTTTCCTCCCGGGGCTGACGCCCGATCTCGACGAGGCGAAGCTTTCGAACCGCGCGCTCATGGAGGCGATATTCAGGCTCGCCTGGCTGAAAGATGATGCCGCTCTCGTGCCGGTGAACTGGCGCGACATGGAGACCGAGGAACTTGGCTCGGTCTATGAGAGCCTGCTCGAATTGACACCCCGCCTCGGCGCCGACGGCAAGAGCTTCGCTTTCGCCGAAGGAGCCGAGACCAAGGGCCATGCGCGCAAGACGACGGGCAGCTATTACACGCCCGACTCGCTGGTCCAGGCGCTGCTCGATTCGGCGCTCGATCCGGTGCTCGACCGTGTGGAGGCGGGTGGCGGTGACGCCGATTCTCTTCTGACCGTCACGGTGATCGATCCCGCCTGCGGCTCGGGCCACTTCCTGCTGGCGGCGGCACGCCGCATTGCCGCGCGGCTTGCGCGGGCCAGAGCGGGCGGTGTCGCCTCGGCCGAGGACTATCGCCATGCCTTGCGCGATGTGGCGCGCTCTTGCATCCACGGCGTCGACCGCAATCCCATGGCGGTGGAGCTCACCAAGGTAGCGCTCTGGATCGAGACCGTCGAGCCCGGCAAGCCGCTAGGCTTCCTTGATGCCAGTATCCGCTGCGGCGATGCGCTTCTCGGCCTCTTCGACCTCGGCGTGCTGCGCCAGGGCATACCCGATGATGCTTTCAGGCCGCTTTCGGGCGACGACAAGGAGGCCGCGAAGATCGCGGGACGTGTCAACCGCACGCAGCGCGAGGATAAGGCGCAGTTGAATCTGGCCTTGGCGCGGGGTGTTGCGGATTTGGCCCGGATGGCGCGCGCGGTGAGCGCGATTCCCGAGGATGACATGGCGGGCGTAGAGGCGCGGGCACGCGCTTACAAGGCCGCTCATGCCGAACAAGGCTGGTGGGCCACCAAGACCGCCTGCGACCTATATATTGCCGCTTTCCTCGCGCCGAAGCATTTTCGCTCTGGCGGCCTGGAGCGTGCGAAGACCCCGGACCGCATTCCGACAACGCTCGATGTGCGATCGTCCCTCGCGGGCCGGCCGGCCGACCATCAGCTCGTCGCCAAGGCGGTCGACCTCGCCGAGGAGTCACGAGCCTTTCACTGGCCACTCGAATTTCCGGACGTCATGGCAAGAGGTGGCTTCGATCTGGTGCTGGGTAACCCGCCCTGGGAGCGCATCAAACTACAGGAGCAGGAGTTCTTCGCCGCGCGCGAGCCGGAAATCGCCGAGGCTCCCAATGCGGCGGCACGAAGCCGGCTCATCGCTAAGCTGAAAGAAGCTGAACCCGAAACCCGTGAAAGGCGGCTCTATGAGGAATTCGAAGCGGCGCGGCGGCTGGCCGAGGCCACGTCGGCTTTCGCCCGGCTGGACGGCAAGGAGGGCGGGCGTTTTGCCCTCACAGGGCGCGGCGACGTCAACACCTATGCGCTCTTCGCAGAACTATTTGCTTCTCTGGTGAGCCCGCGGGGGCGTGCCGGCGTCATCGTGCCGACCGGCATTGCCACCGATGCGACGACGGCACCTTTCTTCGCATCGCTGGTGGAAGGCAGACGGCTCGCGACGCTGCTCGATTTCGAGAACCGGAACGCGATCTTCCCGGCGGTTCATCGCAGCTACAAATTCAGCTTGCTCACCATGGGGCGCGACGTGAAGCAGGCGGGCTTCGCCTTCTTCCTCACCGACACCGCCCAACTCACCGATCCCGAACGCCGCTTCACGCTTTCGCCGCAAGAGATCGCCCGCATCAATCCGAATACGAAGACAGCGCCGGTCTTCCGCTCGCGCGCCGATGCCGAGCTCACGGCGAAGATCTATGATCGCGTGCCAGTGCTGATCGACGAGGCGAAGGGCAAGGACGGCAATCCCTGGGGGCTGTCATTTGCGCGGCTGTTTGACATGTCCAACGACAGCGGCCTGTTCCGCACAGCGGCGCAGCTCGACGAGGCAGGATATGTCCGCGACGGGACCGACTGGATACTGTCGGAAAGGCTGGCACCCGGCCAGCGGTTGATGGATCTCGAAGGTGGCCGCGATGCGCGGAGCCTTGACCTGCATGGCGGTGGCAGCGCGAGCAGAGTCGAACGATATGTGCCCCTCTACGAAGCTAAGATGATCCATCAGTTCGATCATCGCTGGGCGACCTACGATGGCATCGAGAGCCGCGATGTGACGCCGGCGGAGAAGGCCGATCTCGCCTTCGAGCCGCGCCCGCGCTACTGGGTGCCCGAGGCCGAAGTCGACGAGCGCCTCGGCGCGAAGGGCTGGAAGCGACAATGGCTCATGGGCTGGCGGGACATCTGCCGCTCGACGGACGAGCGGACGGTGATTTCGACGGCGTTCCCGAGGGTGGGCGTGAACCACAAGACGCCCCTGTTCTTTGTGGAACATAAACCGCGACTCGCCGCCGCAATGCTGGCAAATTGGTTGTCATTGACGCTTGATTTCGTCGCACGACAAAAGATTGGCGGCACCTCTCTAACCTATTTCTACCTCAAGCAGTTGGCGGTGCTGCCGCCGGCAAGCTATGGATCGGAACACCTGGATTTCCTGATCCCTCGCGTTCTCGAACTCACCTATACCAGCAATGCCATGGCGCCCTTCGCCCGCGACCTGAGTTATCAGGGATCGCCCTTCTCTTGGAATGAGAATCGACGCGCGACCCTGCGTGCCGAGCTCGACGCCTTCTATGCCAGGGCCTATGGCCTCACCCGGGACGAGCTACGCTACATCCTCGATCCTGCTGACGTGAAAGGGGCCGGCTATCCTTCCGAAACTTTCCGTGTCCTCAAGACCAACGAGATCAGAAAATATGGCGAATACCGTACCGCAAAGCTGGCGCTGAACGCCTGGGACCGCATGGAGCGAGGGGAGCTCAAATAGGATAACGTATGTGATTTGTCTGCTTACGCCTTCTCAGGGAGTATTGGGAAACATTTAGACATGCCAACTGTCGGGTGGATACGAGAAGACGCTGTTGAGGCCTTCTATTCGGCGACTGAACGCGTCCGCGAACCTGGCCCTCCGGTTAAGCCGGGTTTTCGCTGCCCCTTCTGCGCCGTCGTATTGGCGAACCGAAAGCGACTGCAGGATCACGTGACCGACGCCCATCGTGTCGAGCGGCCCGCCCTCATCATTAAGGGCGGTGAGCCTCCGAGGAATTCTGTCGTCCGGGCCGCTCTCCCGGCCAGCAGCATCATGGTTGCGAACGCGACCTCTGCCCGGATCGGTCTGAACGGGGCAACCGCCAAGCATATGCACAGAATCACATTCCAACCCGCCTGCAAACCTACTTTTTCAGCAGCCTGCTAGCGCTCATCATGATCTAAATGGGAGAGACTGCACATGACCATCAATGCGCAGAACAGACTTTTGCCCGATTGGTTCGCTCGAATTCGTACAAGACAGACTGTCTTGCCGCGGTTTCAGCGCTTTGAGGCGTGGGGCCAAACCCATATCACGCAAATGTTCAATACGATCTTGCGCCGTTTGCCGGTGGGTGCAGTTCTTACCTTGGAGATAGGCAACGAAGAGCCCTTTGTTTCGCGACCCATCGTGGGCGCACCTGAAGACGGAGAAAGGATTACCGAGCATCTGCTGGACGGCCAACAAAGGCTAACGGCCCTATGGCGCGGATTGCACAATAACTATGATGAGCGAACCTATTACCTTTTCCTGGAGAACGACGAAGAAACCGGAATGCCCTACTATGTCGACTCGATCGCTCGATGGCGGAAACCGGCTGACAAATCACGTCGGCCATTCTGGGCTGACGATCCTAAGGACCTCTGGAAGAAAAGGATGATCCCTTTGGACCTTTGCGCCCCCGGTGATGCGGCTAATGACAAGTATCGAGAGTGGGCAAAAATCGCCATGCCCGATGCCGATGAACGAGAGCAGATTGGCGAGACTCGCTCGAAGGTCAGAGAGGTATTTGCAACGTTCAACATACCTTACCTTTCACTGCCAGTTAACACCTCAAAGGACACCGCTCTTGATGTCTTTATGAAAATGAATACCTCTGCTGCGCCGTTGTCCACATATGACATCGTCGTTGCGCAGGTTGAAGCTGTGACAGGGCAATCTCTGCATGACCTCGTCGGCGCGTGTCGGGAGGTCTGCCCTGAGATTGTCGCATACTATGATCCGGAAGAACTTGTCCTGTATGGAAGTGCCCTTTTGCAGGGAAAAGCGCCCACAAACGCAACCTATTTCGGAAAAGAATTCGGTCAGAACTTGTTAGCGCATTGGGATGAGTTGACTCGAGGTATGCAACGCACAGTGGAATTTCTCGAAGAGGAGCGAGTATTCGACGCCAAGCGCTTACCCACCGATGTTGTGGTGCCGGTACTTACGGCACTTTGGTCAGCAGCGCCGCATGGATTGGATGCGGAAGGTCGGGCAAGAAAGATCCTGCGCAAGTATCTTTGGCGCGCCTTCTTTTCCGGTCGCTACGAAAAGTCGACAAATTCACGCGCATCAACTGATTTCTTGGAGCTCAAATCATACATCGCCGACAAAAAGGCACCGATCCCGTCAATATTTGATGGCACCCAGTTTCCGCTCCCGCAGAGTGACGAACTCAGTTCGGCCCAATGGCCCACAAAGAAGGATCGCCTTGGACGAGCAGTTCTTGCGCTCGCACTTCATCAAGGCGGCCTGGACTTGGCAGATGGCAGTACTGTCAGTCGAAAAAATTTGCCGAAGCGCGAATACCACCATCTGTTTCCGGATGCATACCTGACGCGTCTTGGTTTTGGGGACTCTGAGATTTACCGCGCACTAAATTGCGCTTTGGTGACATGGCAGACCAACCGGAGCATATCAGACAAGAAGCCCGAGCAGTATCTGGCTGAACGATCGGATGGAACCGTTCTAGGTGAGCGAGAGGTACGCCACCGGCTATCAAGCCACCTTATCGAGTATGATACTATTGTTGCCGGTGACTACCGAAAGTTTCTAGGCCAACGAGCACAGCAGATGCATGAAAAGATGCTCAAGCTGTGTGAGGATGGAATCGCATGATCCCAGATGCGTGCTATTGGATGTAAAATTTTTGTTGCCAGCGGCAGTATGATTGAAATTCCTCCAGGCTTTGTCATTCGCACCGAGGCGTCAAAGGCTGCCTATCATAATGGCTTTCGCCTCGAACGCGGAGTACGCAATGGGTGGATAGGCTATGCCTCGACGACCGCCTCGGGCGAAGCATGGATTGCCGGCGCTTCCGATCATGGACCCTGGCTTCTCTCCGTGACCCATCCGGGCGTCGCGGTTGAACTTGGTTTCAGGCCGGTTTCTCCAGTCATAGGCCCCGGCGTCGCAGCCTTCGCCTTTACCTCCCTGACCGAGCTCTACTCGGCCCTCGACCGCGCCTATCGCCTAGGTTTGAGCTTGCCGGATCACCCGCTCACCCAATTCGAGACCCAGACGAAAGGATTGCCCAGGACGACCGAAGCGGAGCGACTCAGGATCGAGCGCATCGGCCAAGACATCTTCCGCAGGGCGCTCCTTGGCTACTGGAACGGCCGCTGCCCCTTGACAGGCGTCAGCGACGCGAGTCTGTTGCGCGCCTCGCATATCGTCCGCTGGGCAGACTGCTTAGATGATGCACATCGGCTCGACGTTCATAATGGACTGCTACTTTCCGCACTTTGGGATGCAGCGTTCGATAGTGGTACTGTCAGCTTCGCTGACGACGGCTCCGTCCTGGTTTCACCGGCCCTATCACACGAAGCTCAAATCGCCTTAAAGCTCGGTGACGGCGTAAGGCTGCAGCAACTTACGGGACATCACCACCAAAACTTGAAACGCCATCGGGAAAAATATGGCTTCTGAAGCCGCTTGAGCCATCAAACCGATGTAGATGCCTCTAAGCGTCAGTTTGACGAAATCAGAGCGCTTCGCAATAGGCTCACGCATGCTGGCGAATATGCAAACACACCCAATGCAGCGATAAGTGTTTGTAGGAATGTGCGGGCGATGGATTGCTGGATCGACCGCTTACAATCATGGCCAGAAGAGGCACGCAACCCAGGACCCACGAGAATTTCTTGAGCTGCGTGTTTTCTTGCTTGACATTGTGGGCCAAAGCGTGGGATTTGGGAAATATCAGGCTCGAAGAAGTTCCGCCCGTGGCTCAAACCCACGGGCGTTTCGATTCTGAAGCTCGGCTTTGCGCTCAAACCGCAAGCGCGGCGCAGCTTCTTGGTGGTATGTCCACCGGACAGGCCGTTCCCACTCTCCCCAACACATCACGGTGCATCATGGTCGGCCATCGATTCAGGAGCCGGAATCCTTCTATCCCGACATTCCTGGCTGAAACCGGCCATCGGCATTCGAACCAGCATATGGAGGCCCCCTCGCCAACCCCGCAACCACCCGAGACTTCAGGACAATCGCCACCATTTGCTGCCCGGGCACCAACACCATCCGACATCTCATCGGCCAGTCCGGATTCCTCACCCCTACGGCCGCTACGCAATGCCGAGCGCATCGCCGCCGACCGCCAGAAGATCGCCGATGGCGGCCTGCTCGACCTCCTGCTCGATCATGTCCGCGGTGATAAGGAGCTCACCCCGTCCCAGATCTCGACCGCCTTCGGCCTGCTCAAGAAAATCCTGCCCGACTTCTCCAACAGCGCTCCGCCGCGCGACAACGAGGAAGCCCGCGAGGACAAGGATGACGCTTCCTCCGACTCCGACTTCGAGCTTTACATTGTCGACCCGAAAGAGGCTTGAAATCCCCCGCGCCTTCAAGCCGCTGCTGTTCCCCAAGCGCTACAAGGGCGCCTATGGCGGCAGAGGCAGCGCCAAATCGCATTTCTTCGCCGGCGAGCTCATCAGGCGGTGCCGCCGCGCCAGGCTGCGCTGCGTGTGCATCCGCGAAGTGCAGAACTCGATCCGCGAATCGGTGCGCCAGCTCCTGATCGACAAGATCGCCGCATTCGGCCTCGGCGACTTCTTCAGCGTGCTCGAACAGGAGATTCGCGGGGCAAACGGCTCGCTCATCATCTTCAAGGGCATGCAGTCCTTCAATTCCGAGAACATCAAGTCGCTCGAAGGCTACGACATCGCCTGGGTCGAGGAAGCGCAGAACCTCTCCGAACCCTCGCTCAGGCTGCTCCGGCCCACCATCCGCAAAGCGGGCTCCGAGCTCTGGTTCTCATGGAATCCGCGCCATGAGACGGACGCCGTGGACCGGTTCTTCCGCGGGGCTGCCCCCCGCGCCGATGCCGCCCTCGTCGCCGTCAACTGGCACGACAATCCCTGGTTTCCCGAGGTGCTGAGAGTAGAGAAGGAGTCCGACTATGCGAGCGATCCCGAGATGGCCGACCATGTCTGGGGCGGCAATTACGAGATCGTCAGCGAGGCCTCCTATTATGCGCGCCTCATCGCCGAAGCGGAGCGCCAGGGCCGCATCGGCGATTTCCCGCATGACCCGGCAAGGCCCGTCGACACCGCCTGGGACATCGGCATCGACGACTATACGGCGATCTGGTTCCTGCAGGACGACGGCCTCACTGTGACGGCGATCGACTATCACGAGACGAGCGGCCAGGGGGCGGAGGAGATCGTGCGCGAGGCGCTCCCCGAATTGCAGCCCGAGCCCCGGCTGATCGCGCCGGCTCTCTTCGGCGTGGGGCGCGAGCGCGCTTTCGCTTACGGCGAGCACTATCTGCCCCATGACGTGAAGCTGCGCGAATGGGGTGCCGCAGGACGCAGCCGCGCCTTGACGCTGATGCGGCTCGGGGTGAAACCGATCCGGGTCGGGGCACAGCAAGGCCCGGCGGAGCGCATCAATGCGGCGCGCGCGCTCCTGCCGCTCATGCGCTTCAACCGCACCAAGCGGGTGATGCTGGGCCTGTCGCGCTTGCGGCGCTATGCGCGCAGGCAAAGCCCGACGCTCGGCGGCTTTGCCGGCCCCTTGCATGACGTCAACAGCCATGGCGCCGATGCCTTCGGCGAATATGCGGTCAACTGCCCGCTCATCGCGCCGAAGGTCCCTGCCCCCAGGAAGCCGCTGCGGCTGCAGGGTGGGGTTTACCTCGAAGGCCCGCCGGTCGAAAGCTCAGGGCGAAGGATCGTGACGTGAGTCCTCTTCCTCCTTCTTCCGCGAAGCGGGGGAAGGAGGAAAGCCGGGATAAAGAGATGAAGGTTTTCCATTCAGCAACGCAAATGCGGTGAGTGCCGTCAAAGCCCATGATGGTTGGACCACCCCTATTCAGGGATCGCGCTGGCGACTGGGTGGGCCCGCCTCTTCGCCCCACTTCAGTTCGAGATATTTGCCTACTATGTTAGGCAAATAGTCTGATTTATTAACTTTTGCCTTCTTTGTAGGGCTTGACAATTGAACTCTTTGACTGCTATACAAGGCGAAATTGGGCAAAATCCTGCTTTTGCCTTCTCTATGAGGCGCACAATGGATATGACGGAGCTCGGAGAGCAGATCAAAGGCGCCCGGCGCGCGGCAGGCCTCTCCCAGAGTGAATTGGCCGAACGAGCCGGCGTCAGTCGCGCGAGGATCGATGCGATTGAAAACGGCAGGGCGCCCGACGCAGGGATCAAGCTGACACTTCGCATGCTGCGAGCCCTTGGGCTCGACCTGAGGATCACGACCTATAATGACAAGCGACCTACGCTGGAAGACCTCCGCAGAGACCAGACCATCAGCGAGAATTAGGGTATCGACCAATGCTCCGTGTTTGGACCGCGAACCAGCATGCAGGCATGCTTGATCGATTTCGCGAGAGAGGGTCCACCTTTGCCTATACGCCCGGCACCAGACCCGAGCTCGCAGTGTCGATCACCATGCCTGTTCGAACGGCTTCGTGGGATACCGGTTTTGGGCTTGCCCCGATATTCGAGATGAATCTCCCGGAAGGAGCGCTGCGCGAGAGATTGACGAAACGATTCGCCAAGGCGTTGGGCCGCTTCGACGATTTCGACCTGTTGAGCGTGACAGGCCGGACGCAAATCGGACGTCTTCGATACTCCGGGCATAAGGAAAACCTGAGCGAAGAGGTTCCGTTTCAATCCGTCGATGAACTGTTGCGGGCAAGACGAGAGAGCGACCTGTTCGATCATGTAATGGCGACTTTCGAGACCCACTCAGGGATATCAGGCGTCCAACCGAAGGTCATGATTCGCGACGATACGAAAGATGCGGCAGTCGGGAACAATGCCGTCAAACTAGAAAAGCCCACTATCCATGGCGCAACTCACATTGTGAAATTCTGGAACCCCGCGGACTATCCAGAGCTTGCGGCGAACGAATACTTCTGTCTCAGGGTTGCCCAAAAGCTGAATTTTCAAGTGCCGGACTTCCAGCTGTCGGATGACGGCGCCGTGCTGATCGTCGAGCGCTTTGACAGACGGCCGGACGGCTCTTATCTGGGCTTCGAGGATTTTTGCGTTCTCAATGGCCAACAGACCGCCCAGAAATATGATGGAGGCTATGAGAAGAAGCTCTTTCGCCGGATCAACGACTTCATTTCCCCACGACACCTCAATGCGGATCTCGAAATTGCCTTTCGTCTCTTCGTTCTGAACTGCGCGATCCGGAATGGCGATGCGCATCTCAAAAACTTTGGAGTCATATATGAAGACCCGGCACCGGACTCAGTGCGTCTTGCCCCGGTCTATGACATCGTCACGACGGCGGCATATATTCCAAACGATAGAATGGCGCTCACGCTGAACGGACGTCCGGATTGGCCGAATGCCAAGGAGCTGATCAATCTCGGTCGAACGAGGGCGGATCTGTCGTCAGCCGAAATAAAAGAAATAATGTCAACCACAGCCGACGCGATGCGGAGCATTGCGCCTGAAGCAGAGAAATATTTCGAGAACAGCAAGTATCCCGAGATTGGAAGGCAAATGCTCAGTGCATGGCAGCGCGGAATAGCCGACATGAGCCGGACCGACTGACGGAGCAATCGTCGATCGTCGTCCCGGCGAAAGGGGCATCTCCTTGCCCTCGCCCCGCTTCAGCGGGGAGAGGGTAAACGCGGCGAAAAGTAGAGGAGGTACGGATTTAAGGTTTCCATTCCGCCACGTAAACGCGTCGCGGCTTCAGCGAAGGATTCGTGTACGGACTACCCGACCTCAGCCGGCTTTCCCCGCGCCGAGCGCCAGCAGCTTCTTCCTGACATCCTGGGTGACCGCGGGGCCGTGTCCCGAGCAGAGCCACTCGACTTGCGGCATGGCGCGCAGATACCTCCGCACATTGGCGTGGCAACGCTCGACATCCTCGGAGAAGGCTTGATCGGCGAGGCTGATCCACTCGATGCTGCGCAAGGGCGGCGGCCCGGCCAGGATCGCATCGCCGGAGAAGAGGGTGGCACTCGGCTCGTGGTAGAGCAGGCAGCTCCCCTCGGTGTGCCCCGGCACCGGCGCCACGTCGAAGCCCCATTGCCAGCGGCCCTCGCTAAAGGTGCCATCGACGTCGAGGCGGGCCGGCATCAGGTCCTCGATGCGACAGAGGGCGTCCGCCCAGAGCGGTGCCTGCCGGCGTGAGAGCGGGGCGGCGTTGCGGGTGCCGTCGAGGACAGAAGCGTCGTCCGGGTGGCAGAGGATGGCGGCGCCATAACGCTCGCGCAGCCACGCGGCGTTGCCGGCGTGATCGCTGTGCCGGTGCGTCAGGAGGATTGCGGTCAAGTCACCCCGCCGACGGATGCCGGCGGCATGGAGCTCCGCCATCAGCAGAGGGCGCTCCACCAGATGGCCGGTGTCGACGAGAAAGCGGTTCCCGTCGAACTCCAGCAGCCAGACATTGGAGATGCGCAACAACGCGCAAAGCCGCAATGTTCCATGAACACGACGCATGGCGGGTCAAGTCCCTACAAGAAAGTGGTCCCGACATAGATGAGGATGGAGCCGAGCACGATAAGTGCGAGGCCGGGCCAGTTGGCTCTGGGATCAAAGGCGGCGCTGCGGCCCTTAGGCTCCAGGGTTGTGCTTTCCACCGTTGAATCGCGCCGGCTTGCGCCGCTCAACCGCCCTCGCCAGATGGCCACGTAGGCCATGAACAACAGGCCGGCAAAAAAGAGGAGCGCACCGATAAGGATGACGATCACTGCAACCTCCAAAAAAACCTCACGCTGAGGTGCGAGCGCAGCGAGCCTCGAAGCGTCCCTCAGGATAGAGCGAGTTTGTTGCAACATACCCTTCGAGGCCCGGCTTCGCCGGGCACCTCAGGGTGAGGGTAACTAATCTCATCATGCTCTTAATCTACATCCCCGTGGTCTTGAGATAGGCGATGACGTTGGCGACATCTTGCGGATTCTTGAGGCCGGGAAAGACCATCTTGGTGCCGGGCACGAACTTCTTCGGATCGGGCAGATAGGCGGCAAGTGTTGCCTCGTCCCAGATCACCCCTTCGGCGGCTTTGGCCAGCATGGCGGGGGAATATTTAAAACCTTCGACTGACGCCGCCTTGCGGCCGACAATGCCCTTGAGCGAGGGTCCGACCTTGTTGGTCGCGTCCGTGGCCGTATGGCAGACCAGGCACTTCTTGAAGACTTTCTCACCCTCGGCCGCATCTTGCGCAAAGCCGGCGGTGCCGAAGCCCATGAGCCCCAGGGCGGCGAGAACCAATCTGATTTTCATCCGTCACTCCTTTGCCGGGGTCAGGATCCTGCCTTGAAGAAGAGCTCGCGCGTGATGAGGGTGTAGTCCGATTCAAGCGTCATGAGGCTCACAAACACGAGCACCAGGGCCGGCGGGACCAGGATGGCATAGATGAGGGCGAGCCTTTCCCAGGCCATATGCATGAAGACGGCGACGATCAGCCCCGCCTTCAGCACCATGAACAGGAGGATCAGCGACCACCGCAGATGGCCCTCGAGGTGGAAGTAGTCGACAAGGTAGGAAAAGGTGCTGAGGACGAAGAGCAGCCCCCATGTCCACAGATATACGCTGATCGGATGTTGCTGCTGCGCCTTTGCGTGTGCCATGTCTTGCCTCACCAGAGATAGAACAGGGCGAAGATGAAGACCCAGACCAGGTCGACGAAGTGCCAGTAGAGACCCATGATCTCGACGACCTCGTAATTGCCCTTGCGGCTCGTGAAGAAGCCCCGCCGGTTGACGTCGAAATCGCCGCGCCAGACTTTTCGGGCGATGGCGATCAGGAAGATCACCCCGAACGTCACATGCGTGCCGTGGAAGCCCGTGATCATGAAGAAGGTCGAGCCGAACTGGGGCGCGCCCCAGGGATTGCCCCACGGGCGGACTCCTTCGAGGATCAGCTTGGTCCACTCGAAAGCCTGCATCCCGACGAAGGTGGCGCCGAACGCCGCCGTCACCAGCATCAGGATCGCGGTCTTCCTGCGCTCCCGGGCATAGCCGTATTTGACGGCCATCGCCATCGTGCCGCTCGATGAGATCAGGATGAAGGTCATGATGGCGATCAGGATGAGGGGAACGCTGGTGCCGCCGATATTCAGCGCGAAGACCTCGCTGGGATTGGGCCACGGCACCTTAGTCGACCACCGCACCGTCATGTAGGAGAGCAGGAAACAGCTGAAGATGAAGGTGTCGCTGAGCAGGAAGATCCACATCATCGCCTTGCCCCAGGCGACGTTCTTGAATGCCCGCTGGTCGGAGGACCAGTCGGCAATGATGCCGCGCAAACCTTCAGGGCGCGCCAGGGGTTCGGTCGTATCGGTCGCCGCAGGTTGTGCCATGGGTATTGTTCCGCTCACCTCAGTCCGCAGAGCGTCAACAGGACGCCCAGATTGTCGTTGCCCGAAAACAAGAGGCCGAAAAGGACCAGCCAGACCAGAAGCAGGAAGTGCCAGTAGACGGTGCACAGCTCGACGCTGAGACGCACATGGGCGATATCCGAGCCGCGCCATGCCTTGGCGGTGGTCCTTCCCCAGGCCACGAGGCCGCCCACCAGATGCAGCCCGTGCAGCGCGGTGATGAGAAAGAAGAAGGCGATCGCCGGATTCGTGATGTCGAAGGCGGCCAGCATGTTCAGATGCCGCCAGGCCAGGATCTGCCCGCCCAGAAACGCGACTGCAAAGGCACCGCCGGCCAGCAGGCCGTTCCGCACGCCGTCAATCTCGCCACGGCGTGCGCAAACCGCTGCCCACTGCATCGCGAGGCTGCTCAGGACCAGTATGGCCGTGTTCACCCACAAGAGCCTGAGCGGCGGCGTGGGCCGCCAGTCCTCGAACTCCATCCTTGTGCCATAGCTGAGGATGAGAAGCGTGAACAGAACCGTGACCACGGCCAGAAACGCGCGTAAAGCCAGCGTCGCGGCCGGCAATCGGAATGCGCCGCCGCGGTGTTGGTCATCGATCCTGGCCTGTGCCGGAACCCAAGGTTTTTCCGTCAGCTGGCGGATGAGGTTCATGGCTTTGCTGCCGAGGCGGCGACCTGATCGGGCGGAAGGTTCTGCGGCAGGAAGTCCTGAGCGGCTCCCGGTACGCTGTAATCGTAAGCCCAGCGGTAGACCACCGGCAGCTCCTTGCCCCAGTTGCCGTGCGCGGGCGGCATTTGCGGTGTCTGCCATTCGAGCGTGGTGGCCCGCCAGGGGTTGCGTTCGGAACGCCTGCCTTTGAACAAACTCCAGGTCAGGTTGAAAATGAACACCACCTGCGCGAAGCCGACGATCAGGGCCGCCACGGTGATGAACTCGTTCAGCGTGTGGGCGGATGGCGGTACGAAGGCGACGTCACCCATCTCGTAATAGCGCCGCGGCACGCCGATGAAGCCCAGATAGTGCATGGGAAAGTAGATCGCATAGGCGCCGAGGAAGGTGACCCAGAAGTGGAAATGACCCATCGCCTGGTTCAGCATCCGTCCCGTTATCAGGGGATACCAATGGTAGATGGCCCCGAAGATGACGAGGATGGGCGCCACACCCATCACCATGTGAAAATGGGCGACCACGAACATGGTGTCGGAAAGCGGAACGTCCACGACGGCGTTGCCGAGGAACAGGCCGGTCAGCCCGCCATTCACGAAGGTCAGGATGAAGGCGATGGCGAACAGCATCGGCAGGGTGAGATGGATGTTGCCCCGCCACAGCGTCAGCACCCAGTTGTAGACCTTGATGGCGGTCGGGACGGCGATGATGAGCGTGGTGATGGCGAAGAAGATGCCGAAATAGGGGTTCATGCCGCTGACATACATATGGTGCGCCCACACCAGAAAACTCAAGGCGCCGATGGCGACGATCGCCCACACCATCATCCGGTAGCCGAAGATGTTCCGTCTCGCATGGGTGCTGATCAGGTCGGAGACGATGCCGAAGCCCGGCAGCGCTACGATATAGACCTCGGGATGGCCGAAAAACCAGAACAGGTGCTGGAACAATATCGGACTGCCGCCCCCGTATTTCAGGTTTTCGCCGAACTCGACGATATCCGGCATGAAAAAGCTGGTGCCGAGAAGCCGGTCGAACATCATCATCACAGCGCCGGCGAACAGAGCGGGGAAGGCCAGCAGCGCCAGGATGGTGGCGACGAAGATGCCCCATACCGTCAAGGGCATGCGCATCAGCGTCATCCCGCGCGTGCGCGCCTGCAACACCGTCACCACGTAGTTCAATCCGCCCATGGTGAAGCCGATGATGAACAATGCCAGGGAGGCGAGCATCAGGATGATGCCGTAGCTCTGTCCCGGGGTGCCGGCGAGGATGGCCTGCGGCGGATAGAGCGTCCAGCCGGCACCGGTGGGCCCGCCCGGCGCGAAGAAACTCGCAACCAGCACCAGCACGGCCAGCAGATAGACCCAGTAGCTCAGCATGTTCACATAGGGAAACACCATGTCGCGGGCGCCGACCATCAGCGGGATGAGGTAGTTGCCGAACCCGCCCAGAAACAGCGCGGTCAAGAGATAGATGACCATGATCATGCCGTGCATGGTGATGAGCTGCAGGTAGGACTCGGGCGTGATGAAGGAGAACATCTCCGGGAATCCGAGTTGCAGCCGCATCAGCCACGAGAGCACCAATGCCACCAGGCCGATCGCGATCGCGGTCAGTGCATACTGGATGGCGATCACTTTGGCGTCCTGGCTCCAGATGTATTTGGTGACGAAGCTTTTCGGGTGATAAAGCTCCACATCCTCGACTTCGGCAGGCGCTTCATAATTGATGGTGTCGGGTGCTGTATCGGTCATCACGTCACCCTTCGGTTTCGATATCTTGTGGATGATGAGTTGAAGAGAAGCCGTTCCGCCAAACACCCTCATGCCGAGATGCGACCCCGGCCTCGAGCCGTAGGGCAATCGCGTGTGAGCGAACTCTCTCCAAGTTTCCCCCTCTCCCGTTGCGAAGCAATGGGAGAGGGTGCCCGAAGGGCGGGTGAGGGCTCTTTGTCTCAGCAAAAATACTCGTTGAAGTCAGAGTGTGTTGCACGAAAGAGCCCTCACCCGCCCTTCGGCCACCTTCTCCCACGCGTCCCGCGCGGGAGAAGGGAAATCGTGGAGAGGCCTTCACCAACGCCATATGCGATAGCCCTGCCTTGGTTTTGACGGTGCGCGTGCTCATGGCGCGGAACCTGTTTTGGTCGCGCTCAAGGTGAGACTTGTCCCCTCACCCGTGCCGTTTCCCGCATCGGCCGACTGCTTGAAAGTCGACTGCTCCTGCAGCCACGCCTGATAGGCACCCTCTTCCTCGACCACCACCACGCCACGCATTGTGTAGTGTCCGGTGCCGCACAGTTCGGCGCAGATGGCCGCGAATGTTCCGGGTCGGGTCGGGGTGAACCAGAAATAGGTGACCATGCCCGGCACCATGTCCATCTTGGCCCGGAACTCCGGCACGTAGAAGTCGTGGATGGTGTCGATCGAGCGGAGCAACACCTTGACGGGCCGGTTGAGCGGCAGGTGCAAGTCCCCGCCCGCGATCAGGACATCATCCTCGCCATGGGGATCGTTCGGATTGAGGCCCAGCGGGTTTTCAGGCGTCACATTGCGGGTATCGGAAGTGCCCAATACGCCGTCCTTTCCGGGCAGGCGGAAATTCCACTGCCACTGCTGGCCTATGATCTCGACCACATCCGCTTCCTTGGGCACGGTGACGAACTGGTGCCAGACAAACAGGCCGGGCGTCAGCAGGGCTGCTACTCCCACCGAAGTCACTATGGTGAGCCACCACTCCAGCTTCTTGTTTTCCGGCTCATATGCCGCCTGCGTTCCTGATCTGTGGCGGAAGCGCCACAGGCAATAGGCCATGAACAGGACGATGGCGACGAATACAATGCCGGTGATCCAGAAGGTGAGGGTGATCGTGTGGTCGATATAGTCCCAGTTCGAAGCGATCGGAGTCCACCACCACGGGCTCAGGAGGTGAAATACAACCGAGCCGACGGCAAGCACAATCAAAGCAATCGCGATCTTCATATCGATACCGAAGTCAAACCGGGTAGTGCTTGACGACCTTTCGATACAGGTGCCAGGTCGCATGCCCGAGCACCGGCATCACGACAGCGAGGCCGGCGAAAAGCGGCACGGCCCCGATCAACAGCAGACTGGCGACGATGAAGCCCCACAGCATCATCGTCGTCGGATTGGCCAGAAACGCATGAACGGACGTCCGTATCGCCGTCACCACGCCGACATGCAGGTCGACAAGCATCGGAAAGGACACGGCGCTGATGGCGAGCACCACGACGGCGAAGAGAAAACCGACGCCGCAGCCCACGATGATGAGCGCCCAGCCGGCCGGCGTGGTGAGAACCTCCCAGACGAATTGGGTGATCGACGTCGGCACGCTGCTGCCATAGATTTGCCGGTAGATGACGAGAGCCGCGCCGAGCCACACGAAATAGATCACACCGACCAGCACACTCAGCGTCAGGACGCTGATGGATGGCCTGCGGATGACGTTATAGGCGTGCTCCCAGGAGATATCGAGGCCCTGCTCGCGCCGCCGGCTGATCTCGTAGAGGCCGATCGCGGCCAGGGGGCCGATCAGGGCGAATCCGGAGAGGAGCGGGAAGACGAGCGGCAGCGGTATGTAGCCGGCTGCGATATTGGCCGATACCAGCATGGCAAGCGGGTAGAGAATGGCGAGGATGACCAGGTGGCTGGGTTTCGCCTTGAAGTCATCAACGCCTTTGGACAAAGCGTCCACGAGGTCAGCTGCACTGATCTTTTGGATCTCACCGTAAGCGGTGCTGTCGTCTACAGCGCCGATCGGTTTTCCATGTAAAGAGGCCATGACTGACCTCCTGAACAACCGCGTCCGAACGGCCTGATATGCTTTTCTCCTTAAGCGTTCAGAGCCAACTCGAACACGGTGGGATCATACACCATTAGCCTGGTTGCTTCAAATCTGGAGACGCGCCACCCCAATGCGGTCACCGACGCCCATGCCTTCCGCGTGCTCCGCGGCGAGGACGACCGGCGGCTGGCGTGATCCTGTCCGATCTTTGCGGATACGCCAATCTCTTTTGATTTGACGCCAGCAGCATCCGGCAGCACAAAGTCGAGGTTGCGCTTGTCACATCGCTCGCTTAGAGGGCGTCCGCTTCCGGCGTAGCGTCAAGCTGTGCCGGCTGCGAGAGGGGCGCGACTACGGACCCCCGGGTCGCTTCCCGCCCCCGGCGCAATGCCCCCCCGGTCTGCGCCGGGGGACTATTGCCGCCTGAGCCACTGCCACAATCGCCAAGCCAGCCCGTGATGCGGGCGGAACAGGATGCGCCAGGCGATGACGGCGCCGGCATAAAGCAGCCCGCCCAACGCCATTCCTGCCACTATGGCGCCAAGGAACGACGCCGTATCCGAGAGGAGCGTCATCGCCGGCTCATTCATGGGTTTTCCATCGCGTGAAGAATGACGCCAGGAGCGCCCTTGGCCGTCGGGAAAAAAGACTAGCGGTCCTCACGGGGTGAGAGAGCCGCTAGTCCGACACCGGGCCTCTGATGTTCTTCTGTGACCCGGCGCCTGTCGCTTTCCCTTATGGCGGAGGTAAGTTTCGGCCCGTGACTTAGGCAGTCTGCGCCCGGAAATTCTTTCGAAACGCCGCCAAACGCTTGCCATTTCGTGACAAACGGTTCCCAATGGCGGCGCAAGCTTTCGGGATGACGATCATGGCCAAGCGACAGACTAGGCTGGATCCGGGGAAAATCCTGGTTCGGGCTTTATGGGCAAGGATGGTTGTCGACAAGCTCAAGCAGGCGGGAGCCGACCTCGAGGCGGCACTTGCCGAGGCGGGGCTCGAATTGCGCATGCTCAACAAGGCCGATGCATGGATTCCCTTCACGGCCCATGCGAAGCTTCTCGAGATCGCTGCCCGCGACTTGCGCGATGACTGCTTCGGCCTCCATTTCAGCGCCACGATCGACATTCGCGATGCGGGCCTCCTCGCCTATCTCGGCATTGCCTCGCGGACCGTGGAGGAGGCCATGCACAACCTGGCCCGCTATCTGCGCGTGTTCTCGGAAGCCTACCAGATCAGCCTGAAGGTCGCGGGCGAGACCGGGACGCTCACGATCATTCCGCTGCATGCCTCCTATGGCCAGTCCCGCCAGGCCGTCGAATTCTCCTATGGCGTCGTCATCCACGCCTATCGCCAGCTCGCCGGCATTAGGCTTGCGCCCGTTTCCGTGCAGTTCGTCCACAATCGCCGCTCGCATCTCGATGCCTTCGTGAAACAGTTCGGCTGCCTGGTGAAATTCAACCGCAACCAGGGGCACATCGTATTCTCCCGCAAGACGCTCGCCATGCCCATCCGGTCCTCCGACGACCGCCTCCTCGCGATACTCAGGGACCATGCCGATGATCTGCTGCGCAAGCGCCCGCCGCAGCGCGAAGAATTCCTTGATCAGATCGAGCGGCGGCTGGCGGAGCTCTTGCCCAGAGGCCAGGCGCGGATCAAGACGATCGCCACCGAGCTTGGCATGAGCGAGCGCACGCTGGTGCGCCGGCTGGCGGAGATCAACATGCCGTTCACCACCATCGTCGAGCGCCTGCGGCAGGATCTGGCGTCGCGTTATCTCGCCGAGGACGAATTGAGCTTCACGCAGATCGCCTTTCTTCTCGGCTACTCCAACCCGAGCGCCTTCTCGGTCGCCTACAAGCGCTGGACCGGCCGGAGTCCGCGCAAGGGCCGGGCAGAGCGGCCAGCCGTATAGTTTGCAGACGGCAGCTGCCTTGCTATCGCATATGGCGTTAGTGCAGGCCTCTCCACGATTTCCCCTTCTCCCGCGCGGCACGCGTGGGAGAAGGTGGCCGAAGGCCGGATGAGGGCTCTTTCGTGCAGCGTGCTCTATCTCAAAGAATATCCCTTGCTAAGACAAAGAGCCCTCACCCGCCCTTCGGGCACCCTCTCCCATTGCTTCGCAACGGGAGAGGGGGAAACTTGGAGAGAGTTCGCTCACATGCGATAGCTCTGGCTTTAGCGGGGCGAGGGTAAACGCGCCGATCGAGTTATCAGCCGATGGTGGTCGGCACGACCCACCATTCAGGATGCGCGCCGGCGATGCGACGGGCCGCTTCCTGCGCAGCCTCGGGCGATGCGAAAACGCCGAAGCAGGTGGCACCCGAGCCCGACATGCGGGCAAAACGTATATCGGTTTCGGCCCTGAGCGCCGCCAGCACCTTGCCGATGACAGGGGCCAAAGTGAGCGCCGGCACCGTCAGGTCGTTGCGGTGAGAACTCAAATCCGCAGTCGACGCGAGACCGGAAAAGCCCTTGGCTCCCGGCTGAAGCGCCAGCCCGGCGAAGACATCGACCGTCGCCAATGCCAGGCCCGGATTGACCAGCACGGCCGGCATCGGCTCGATGTCGTCCAGAATCTCGATGCGCTCGCCAATCCCCTGCATGCGGCAGGCCTTGCCGACAAGGCAGACCGGCACATCGGCGCCAAGGCCGCAAGCGAGCTTCGCCAGATCATCGCTCACCCCGGCAAGCGATGACAGCGCCCTGAGGCAGGCAGCGGCATCGGCCGATCCGCCGCCAATGCCGGAAGCGATCGGCAGGTTCTTTTCCAGCCGGATGCGGTAGGTACGCGTGGGATAGGTCGCGGCAAAGGCATGAGCCGCCTTCAGCACCAGATTGTCCGGCGCGTCCGCAAGACCTTCCGCGAAGGGACCCACAATATCGAGGCGCCAGTCCTCTGCCTCCTCGAAGGTCAGGCGGTCGGCGACCTGGGCAAAGGCGACGATGCTGTCGAGCTCGTGATAGCCGTCGTCCCTGCGGCCAAGCACATGCAGCGCCAGGTTGATCTTGGCCGGCGCCAGCTCCGTGTGAGGCAAAAGGTCAGCCGTTATTGCCGCCGGTGCTGTTCTGCGCCGGAGTCACGGGCGCGTCGTCGGCCAGCCCCTCTTTCAGCTTCTTCTCGATGCGCGCCAGGTCTTCGGGCTCGGGCTTGTTGTCCTTGGCATGCTGCCATTGGAAGCGGGCCTCGAGCTGGCGGCCGACGCGCCAATAGGCATCGCCCAGATGATCGGCGATCACCGGATCTGAGGGTTTCAGCTCGACGGCGCGCTCCAGCTGCTTGACCGCCTCCTCATATTCGCCAAGGCGGAAATGCGCCCAGCCGAGGCTGTCGACGATATAGCCGTCATTCGGCTTGAGCTCGACAGCCTTGCGCACCATCGCTATCGCCTCGTTGAGGTTCAGCTTCTTGTCGACCATCGAATAGCCCAGATAGTTGAGCACCATCGGCTGATCGGGCTCGAGCTGGAGGGCTTTGCGGAAATCGGCCTCGGCCTTGTCCCATTGCTTGGTGCGCTCGAAGGAAATGCCGCGATAGTAGAAGACCGTCCAGTTGTCGCGCGTGGGCTCGCCGAGGAGCGCTATGGCGGTGTTATAGGCATCGGCCGCGGGGGCGAATTCCTCGTTGTTGCGATAGAGATTGCCGAGCGTTACCAGCGCGTCGTAGTCCTTGGGGTCGGCCTGGGTCAGCGCCTTGAGCCTCGCCTTGGCCTCATCCTTCTTCTCGAGCCGTTGCAGGTTGACCGCGACCTCGAGCTCGGCATTGGCCTTCAGGACCGAGCTCTTTTCGATCGCGTCATAGGCATCGATCGAGCGCTGATAGCTGTTCATGCTCTCATAGATGTCGCCGAGCAGCGTCAGGTTGATGTTGCGGTCGCCGTCGATGGAGAGAGCGAGCTGGGCATAGGCCAGCGCCACGTCAAGACCCTGGTCGTCGGAGAGCGCGCTCGCCACCGAGAACAACGCTTCGCTCATGCCGGCCTGCGGCGACTTGATGAAAGCTTGCGGCTTGACGCCCTTGTTCAGATTGTCGAGCGACTGGCCCACCAGCGGATTCTTGTCGGCCGTCGAGAGGAACTGCTCATAGATCTTGCGCGCCTCGTCCCTGCGCCCGTTGCGCTCGAGATAGTTGCCATAGGCCTGGACGACGCGCAGCGAATTGCCGGCCTGGGCATAGGCCTTCTTGTAGAAGCTTTCGGCGCGCAAGGAGGTGCCGAGAAAATCGGCGATGAGGGCGCCGTGATAGGCTTTGAAATTCTCGAGCGACTCGTTCTGGTCGAGCTTGTCGAGCGCGTTGAAGGCCGCGGCTTGGTTGCTCTGGGCGGCATAGGTCCAGGCGGAGAGGAGTGCCGAGGTCAGCTCGCCGATCGGCGTATAGGCCGCCTTCTTGAAGTGCTCGCGCGCCCGCTGATAGCGCTTCAGCCTGACATCGCGGAGGCCCAGCACGAAACGCGCCATGCGATGCTGGCTGTTGAAGGAAAGGACCCGCTCGGCATAATCCTCGGCGCTGGCGATCTTGCCTTCCGACAGATCGAAGACGAAGACCCGCTCGATGAGCACGGCATTGTTGGGATCATCGCGCAGCGCCTGCTGGAAATACTGGCCGGCGGCGTCCATGTCGCGCTGCTTGCCGGCGAAGCGGCCCGCCAGGTAGCTGCCGGAAAGCGAGCTCCCCTCGAGTTCGAGCTCTTCATACCCCGCTTGGACGGGAAGGGCGGCAAAGATGACGAGGCCAGCGGCCAGGGCCGGCAGCATCCGGTTCAAGGTCTTGATCATTAAAGCGGAACTCTTTCCGATCGCATCAGGGCTAAGACTGGCGATTCAGGACATAAAATGAGGTTTTTTCACGATTGCCGCAAGGGGCATTGCGAGCACCCGGCGGCACCCTCAAGAAAAAGGGGGCATTTCGCCAGGAAACGCCCCCCAGACGCAAGCTGCCCGAGGTGGTGGAGAGGGTCACTTGCTCAAATATCGATGCCGCTACCTGATGAGCGCCACCTTTTCCGTGCCGCCGGCCTTCACCGTCGGGCATTCCATGACGATCCGGATATCATTGTAGTCGCGGTCGGAGCCGCCCTTCTCGGGTGGGCGGTCTTCCCAGCCGTAATAGAGGAACTTTCCAGGCGCGCAGGCGCCTTCCGCCTTCTGCGGAACCCGGTTCGGACCTTCCGGAAGAGTGCCGCCATCCTTCGGAAGCTGGCAGGCGCCCCTGGTGTCGCAGAGCACGGTTTCGAGCAGGCTGTATTCGAGAGCGTAGCTTTCCTTGCCGCCGGTAATGACCGTGTCGGTGTAATAGTCGTAATGCTCCGCTTTCGGATCGTCCCATTTCGACTTCTGGGTCCGCGCGTTGCGCACATTGTGGAGACGGAAGCTCAGGGTCTCCTTGGGTCCGCATTCCGGCATTGTGTAGCTGTATTTCGTCAAGGCGTTGTCGGCGACGGCCGTCATCTTCGTCCGTCTCTCGGACTTTTTTTTCTTTTCGCTGTTGAAGCAGTAGACAGAGATGCGGTTGTAGTCGGCGGCGTCCGGATTGAGGTCGGTCAGAACGGGCGGCTTGTATTCGAGCACCGGCTCGGCATAGCGGGCCACCGCCGCGACGCTCACTTTCACGGTCTTGGAATAGCCGGGTATTACCGCGAGCAGCGATACAGGCACCGTCGCGCTCGCATCGACGCCGAAATCCGTGGCCGACAGCCATTTGCCCTGAATGGCGACGCCGCTGACGCCCGATCCAAATCGCGATTTCGTGTGGTTCTCCGCCGACGTCACCCAGGTCGCATCATTGGCTGTGGGTCCGCCGACGGCCGCACCCAGGGCTGCGGCATCGGCCTCGGCCTGCAAGTATGAGCGCACAAAACTCGCCCGCGAATAATCGATGGCAATGCCTCCGGCCGCACACAGCGGGATGGCGGCAAGGGCCGTGATGATGGCGACATTGCCGCGCGTATCGCTCGTGAAGCGACGCCGCAGCGCGCTGCCTTTGGTTGTGATGGCCTTCAGATGATGTTTCATGGCTGTCCCGGTCGCGAAGCGCTCTTCGCCTGCGGGGCAAGCTATGCAAAGACCGTTCCACAGACCTTGCCGGTTTGATTAAAGTTTTAAGCAATTCGGCATTGTCGCCCGCATCTTTGGCGCAGTGGCTAAATGGCGCTGAAGGCCTGCGAATAAGAATCGCAGTCTTTTCCTAGATCTACATGTTCGGATAATTGGGGCCTTCGCCACCTTGCGGCACCACCCAGTTGATGTTCTGCGAGGGGTCCTTGATGTCGCAGGTCTTGCAGTGCACGCAGTTCTGATGGTTGATCTGGAAGCGCGCATCCTTGCCTTCCTCGCCCACCACCTCATAGACGCCGGCCGGGCAATAACGCTGGGCAGGCTCGGCCCATTGCGGCAGGTTCACCGCGATCGGCACCGTCGGATTGATGAGCTTGAGATGCGGCGGCTCGTCCTCTTCGTGATTGGTCGCCGAGAAGGCCACATTGGTGAGCCGGTCGAAGGAAATGATGCCGTCGGGCTTGGGATAGTCGATCGGCTTCATCTCGGATGCGGGCTTCAGCGTCGCGTAATCGGGCTTGCCGTGTTTCCATGTGCCGAGGCCGAAACCGAAGAGCTGGTTGAGCCACATATCGGCGCCGCCCAGCGCCAGCCCGCCGATAAGGCCGAGCTTCGACCACATCGGCTTCACATTGCGCACCCGGCTCAGATCCTCATAGACCCAGGAGTTCTCGAAAGCCTTCTCATAGTCGGCGAGCTCATCGCCCGCACGGCCCGCCTTGATCGCCTGGAACGCGGCCTCGGCCGCGAGCATGCCGGTCTTCATCGCATTGTGCGAGCCCTTGATGCGCGGCACATTGACGAAACCCGCCGAGCAGCCGATCAGCACGCCGCCGGGGAAATAGAGTTTCGGCACCGACTGCAGGCCGCCCTCGGTGATGGCGCGCGCGCCATAGGCGATGCGCCGCCCGCCGCGCAGCACCGGCTCGATCAGGGGATGATGCTTGAAGCGCTGGAACTCCATATAGGGGAAGAGATACGGGTTCTGGTAGTTCAGATGAACGACGAAGCCGATCGACACGAGATTGTTCTCGAGGTGATACATGAACGAGCCACCGCCCGCCTTGAGACCGAGCGGCCAGCCCATCGTATGGGTGACCTGTCCGGGCTTGTGCTTCTCGGGCAGCACCTCCCACAGCTCCTTCATGCCGAGACCGAATTTCTGTGGCTCCTTGCCGGCCGAGAGATTGAACTTCGCGATGATCTCCTTGGCGAGCGAGCCGCGCACGCCTTCAGCAATGAACACATATTTGCCGAGGAGCTCCATGCCGGGCTGGAAATCGGGCTTGCGCGATCCATCCTTGGCGATGCCGAAGACGCCCGCGACGACGCCCCTGACGGACCCGTCCTCGCGATAGAGGACCTCGGAACAGGCGAAGCCCGGATAGATCTCGACGCCCAGGGCTTCGGCCTGCTGCGCCAGCCAGCGGCAGACATTGCCGAGCGAGACGGCATAGTTGCCGTGATTGTTCATGAGCGGCGGCATCATGATATTGGGCAGGCGCACTGCGCCTTGCGGACCCAGGACATAGAAGCGGTCTTCGTTGACCTCGGTGGTGAGCGGCGCCCCCTTCTCCTTCCAGTCGGGAATGAGCTCGTTGAGCGCGATCGGGTCGACCACGGCGCCGGAGAGAATGTGGGCGCCGACCTCCGAGCCCTTTTCGAGGACACAGACGGAGACATCCTGGCCGGCAACCGCTGCGAGCTGCTTCAGCCGGATTGCGGCGGCAAGGCCCGCGGGCCCTGCGCCCACGATGACGACGTCATATTCCATGGCTTCGCGCTGGACGTCTTCCACGGTCTCTCTTCTCCCAATTTCAATCGGCACGCCTCTCGCGCCCGATCCTCGTTTTTCGCATAACCTTCTATGGCTACGATGGTTTCCGGCCTGTTATAGTGGCAAGAGACTGAGGCGCAAGCCACCCTTTAAGACATCGGGAACGCTGAGTGCGACATGAAGGCAGCTGAAGCATCGGCCATGATCGAATGGCTGGTCGAAATGGGTGCGGACGAGATCATCGGCGATCGGCCGGTGAACCGGCTCGTCGCGCCCAAGCCTGAGCCCGAGGCCAGGAAGCCCGCTCCCGCCCCGATCCTCCGGCCCCAGACGGTCGTCGGAGAGTTCCGTGGCGGCCCGCTTCCCACGCAGGCCCCGGGAACAAGCGATGCCGCGCAAATGGCCGCCGAATGCGGAACGCTCGCCGAGATCGAGCAGGCGCTCATGCGCTTCGATGCCTGCCCGCTCAAGAAGACCGCGACCAATCTGTGCTTCGCCGACGGCAACCCCGATGCGCAAGTGATGCTCATCGGCGAAGCGCCGGGCCGTGACGAGGACATCCAGGGCAAGCCTTTTGTCGGCCGCTCCGGCCAGCTTCTCGACCGCATGCTGCAGGCGATCGGCCTGTCGCGTCGCGGCGAGGCGCCTGAGACCTCGGTCTACATCTCCAATGTCATCTTCTGGCGGCCGCCCGGCAACCGCACGCCGACCGACCAGGAAACCCTCATGTGCCTGCCCTTCCTCAAGCGCGCCATCGAGATCAAGCAGCCGCGCCTCCTCGTCTGCCTCGGTGCTACGCCGACGCAACGGCTGATCGGCAGATCGGAAGGCATATTGAAGCTCAGAGGCCGCTGGTTCGACTTCGCCGCCGGCGAGCGCAGCATCCCGTTGCTGGCGACACTGCACCCCGCCTACCTCCTGCGTCAGCCGGCGCAAAAGCGTCTCGCCTGGCGCGATTTCCTGTCCCTCAAGCAGAAGCTCAACAGCGATGCCCATTGACACCGCCGATCTTCTCGTCTTCCTGACCGCGGCCCTGGCGCTCAACCTCACGCCCGGCAACGACATGATGTATGTGCTGGGCCAGAGCATCAAAGGCGGCCCGCGATCGGGCATCGCCGCCAGTTTTGGAATTACCACAGGCTCATTCATCCATCTGCTGCTGGTGGCGGCGGGCATAGCAGTGGTGCTGTCGCAGTATCCGGCGGTGTTCGACGCGATCCGCTGGGCCGGTGCCGCCTATCTCGTCTGGATCGCCTACAAGACGCTCACGACGCCGATCGGCGATCTGACCACCAAAGGCGCGGCGCGCAGCAGCCTTGCCGCCTGGCGTGACGGCGTCCTGGTCAACAGCTTCAACCCCAAGACCATCGTCTTCATGTTCGCCTTCCTGCCGCCTTTCGTCAGGCCGGAGAACGGCGCGCCGCTCCTGCAGCTCTTCATCCTCGGCACGCTGTTCAATTTCGGCGGCACCATTGTCAATTGCGTGGTCGCGCTTTTCGCCGGCAGTATCGGTGCGAAGCTCCGACAAAGCCCCGGCATCGCGCGCTCATTCCGGATCGTCTCGGCGTCGCTGTTCCTGCTGCTCGCCGCGCGCATGGCCTTCGAGCGGCGCTGACATGGCCGAAGCCCGGCAAGACCGTCCGTTCGTCCCGGTGCGCATCGCGGTGCTCACCGTATCGGACACACGCACGCCTGAGACCGACAAATCGGGCACGGTGCTCGCCGAGCGGATCGCCGAGGCCGGGCACAGCGTGAGCGACCGCCGGATCGTCAAGGACGACATCCGCGCGATCCGCGCCCAGGTGCGGAAATGGCTCAAGCGCGAGGATGTCGATGTCGTCATCTCGACCGGGGGCACCGGGCTCACCGGGCGCGACGTGACGGTCGAGGCGATGCGCGGCCTGTTCGAAAAAGAGATCGAGGGCTTCGGCACGGCCTTCCACATGATCTCTTTCCAGAAGATCGGCGTCTCGACGGTGCAGTCGCGCGCCACCGCGGGTGTCGCCAAGGGCAAATACATCTTCTGCTTGCCGGGATCGCCCGGCGCCTGCCGCGATGGCTGGGACGGCATCCTCAAGAGCCAGCTCGACTACCGGCACATGCCGTGCAACTTCGTCGAGATCATGCCGCGGCTCGCCGAGCACATGCAGCGGCGCAAGGGCTGAGGCGACGTGTTCACCGACAGCGTCTCGGGCACGATGGTCCATACCGTGTTCGATCTTGTCGCGGCGCTGGCGGCCACGGGCATGACCCTTGTCGTCTATCGCTGGCGGCTTTCCCATGCCACGGCGCGGATCGAAAGCGCGGGCCTCTTCTATGCCGCGGCGCTCATCGCCGGCGCCGTCATCGGCGGTTTTGGCGCGGGCACGCTCAATCTCTGGCTCTCGGGGCTCGCCGGCGCCGGTCGCAGCATCGTTGGCGCGCTGGCCGGCGCCATCGCCGGCGTCGAGCTCTACAAGTGGAAGAAAGGCATAACGGGTTCGACGGGACTCATCTTCGTACCGGCCTTCGCCACGAGCGTCGCGGTGGGCCGCTGGGGCTGCTTTCTTTCCGGCCTGGGGGACGAGACTTATGGCACGCCCACAGCACTTCCCTGGGGCTACGACTTCGGTGACGGCGTGATGCGCCATCCGGTGCAGCTCTATGAGTCCTTCACCATGGCCGCCTTCCTCGTTGCGGCCCTCATTCTCATCGGCAGGCGGGACGCGTGGTTCCTGCGCTGCGGCTTTTACGCGATGGTGCTCGTCTATGCCGGGCAGCGCTTTCTCTGGGAATTCCTCAAGCCCTATGGGACGGTGCTAGGCCCCTTCAACCTCTTCCATTTCATCTGCGGTGGACTTGTGATCTATTCCGTCATTATGATCAGGGGAGTGAGGGCGGATGGGACGGGTTGACATCTCGGATTTCGTCATTGGTGCGGCGCCAAGACCATGAATGCCCCGCTGCGCAAAGTAGCGCCCTATATCTTCTACGGCCAGACGACCTCGATGTGCAGCGTGTGCATGGCGCTGGTCCCCGCCAAGATCATCATCGAGGGAAGCCACGTCTATTACCTCAAGCGCTGCCGGACGCATGGCGTCGAGAAGACGCTCGTCTCGACCGATGCCGCTTATTACAAGCTTTGCCACGATTACCTGAAGCCCGGCGACCGGCCGCTCACGGCGCAGACCCGCACGGAGCTCGGCTGTCCGTATGACTGCGGCCTTTGTCCCGATCACGAACAGCATTCCTGCCTCGCCCTCATCGACGTAAACGAGGCCTGCAATCTCACCTGCCCCGTCTGCTTTGCCGATTCCTCCGTGCACCGGACGGCACACCGCCCCTTAGCCGAGATCGAGCGCATGATGGATGCGCTGGTCGCGAGCGAGGGCGAGCCCGATCTCCTTCAGCTATCGGGCGGCGAACCCACCATCCACCCGCAGATAATCGAGATCATCGAAGCGGCGAAACGGCGCCCCATCCGGCACGTCATGCTCAACACGAACGGCATCCGCATTGCCCAGGAGCCGGATTTCGCCAAGCGCCTCGCCGCCTTCAAGCCGGGCTTCGAGATCTATCTCCAGTTCGATTCGCTGCGCGCGTCCGCGCACAAGGAGCTGCGCGGGGCCGACCTCACCCGGATCCGGAAAGAAGCGCTCGAGGCCCTCGAACGGGAGGCGATCTCGACCACTCTCGTCGTCGTCGTGAAGAATGGCGTGAATGACGACGAACTGGGCGAGATCATCGATTTCGCGCTGCAATGGCGGTGCGTGCGCGGCATCACCTTCCAGCCCATCCAGGATGCCGGCCGCAACGAGGATTTCGATCCCGCGACCGACCGCATCGTGCTCTCAGATATCCGGCGCAGAATCATCGAGGCGGGAACACCGTTCAGCACCGGCGACATCATTCCGCTGCCGTGCAACCCCGAATCCATCGCCATCGGCTACGCCCTGCGGAAAGGCCGACAGATAGCCCCGATCACTTCCTTCTTTCCGAAGGACATGCTGGTCGAGGCTTTGCCCAATGCCATCACTTTCGAGAAATATCCCGAACTGCACCGGCAGGTGATGGACTTCTTCTCGCTCGCGACGGCGGAGTGCAACAATCCGGAGAAGCTCGCCGCACTGCTCTGCTGCCTGCCGGAAGTGCCGATGCCGGACGGCATGGGCTACGAGAACATCTTTCGTGTCGCCATCGTCGAATTCATGGATCGTCACAATTTCTGCCTGTCGCGGGTGAAGCGCTCCTGCATCCATTTCGTGACGCCCGTGGGACAGATCATCCCGTTCGAGACCTACAACATGTTCTATCGCGACGAAGCGGCGCGAGCGAGGATGGCAAGGTCGCTGGGTCGAACGAGGTCGGAACCTGAGGGTCGCACAATGCACATCGTCCTCATCATCTTCGGCGTGCTGCTTCTCCTTTTTGGCGGCGGCTGCACGCTCATCGTGCTCTTTCTGATGGTCAGTGAGCCGGCTCGCATCGGGAGCGCCCTTCGGGAAATGGCGCCGTTCTGGATACCGCTTGGCTTGCTGCCGCTGGTCATAGGCTGGCTGCTGTTCCGTTGGGGCGTGAGGTCGCGCCGGGCGACTTTGCTCCGCCGAAGCGAAGCCTCGGCTTCGCAAGGGCGAGAGCGCGAGGAGGAATAACGCGGAACCCACGGTTGCGCCTCGACGAGCTGCGTCGGGCAGATGGCAGCGGCGCAAAGGTTGAAACCCTTTATTTTCCTTAACAAAACGATCGCCTCGCCGGCTTCCATCCGATCACACGACGGCCCTCGCCGATTTAACCACCCGTAGAGATAATGTCATTTACAAGGCCGCATCTGCTTTATTCTGCCTTATGATGAATCCGGTCACGGCAAGTGCGGTTTAACGTGATCGGCCGGCATAGTGCAGCTCATTCCCGATCCCTTCTGGAGCCGACAAATGCATAAGATGATCAAGGCACTTGTCCTGACGGCCTGCTTCACGGCGCTGCAGACGGGGCTTGCCCGTGCCGAGCTCAAGATCGGCTTCGCCGCCGAACCTTTCCCGCCCTTCAGCTCCAAGGATGCCGCGGGCAAATGGGTGGGCTGGGAGGTCGAAGCCATCGAAGCCGTCTGCAAGGCGATGAAGGAGAAATGCGATTATGTCGAAGTGGCCTGGGACGGAATCATCCCGGCGCTGCAGGCGAGGATGATCGATGTGATCTGGAGCGCCATGGTCATCAATCCGAAGCGGCGCGAAGTCATCGATTTCTCCATGAGCTATTACCGCACCACCTTGTTCATCATCGGGCCCAAGAATGGCGACCTCGACGTCAGCCCAAAGCGTCTTGCCGGCAAGACCATCGGGGTTCAGGGCGGCACCGTCTCGTCCAAATATGCCGAAGAGAAATACAGGCCCGCCGGCGTCGAGATCAAAACCTATGGCACCCAGGATGAAGTGAACCAGGACATCGGCTCGGGCCGGATCGATTATGCGATCGGCAGCGCCGCGGTGATGACGGGCTTCGTCAAATCGGAAGCGGGCCTCGCCTGCTGCGAATACAAGACCAATGTCGACGACCCTTCCGTGGTCGGCGAAGGCATCGGCGCCGGCATCCGCAAGGGCGAGAAGGACCTCAAGGCCAAGCTCGACGCCGCCATCAAGGAGGTGGCGAAGTCGGGTGAGTTCGACCGGATCACCGGCAACTATCCCGAGCTCAAGGACGTCATCGCCACGCCCAAGCCGTAACCTGTTTTTTATCTGTTCTTGATTTGTTCATGGAGAACGCCTATATGTTCTCCCATGACCACGCTCATCGACAGACTGCAGACGTCGGGCCTCGACACCTCCGCCTTGGGGGCGGGGCGCTATGCGACCTTGCCGCAGCAGCAGCGCGGTCGCGGCGCTCTTCTCAACATGCCAGGGCGCTACGAGAAGCACGGCACCACGGTGTTCGACGACGGCTGGCAGACGCTCGAAGAGCTGCCGCCGCTCAAGACGACGGTGTTCGAGGAAACGCCGAAGAAGATCATCACCACCAACGATTCGCCCGACATCTCCTTCCGGCAGTCGATCAATCCCTATCGCGGCTGCGAGCATGGCTGCTCCTATTGCTATGCGCGGCCCACCCACGCCTATATGGGCCTGTCGCCCGGTCTCGATTTCGAGAGCAAGCTTTTTGCCAAGACGAATGCGGCGCAATTGCTGCGCGCTGAACTGTCGAACCCGAATTACGAGCCGATGACCATAGCACTCGGTGCCAACACCGATCCCTATCAGCCTATCGAGCGCGACTACCGCATCTCGCGGCAGATCCTCGAGGTGCTGTCGGAGTTCGACCACCCCGTCGGCATCGTCACCAAATCGGCGCTGGTCCTGCGTGATCTCGACATTCTCGCGGACATGGCGAAGCGCAATCTGGTGAAGGTCGCGGTCTCGGTGACGACGCTCGATTCCAAGCTCGCGCGCGCCATGGAGCCGCGCGCCGCCACGCCGCCGAAGCGGCTCGGTACCATCGAGGCCCTGGCGAAAGCGGGCGTGCCCACCGTCGTGATGTCGGCGCCGATCATCCCGGGCCTCAATGACAGCGAGATCGAGAACATCCTAAAGGCCGCCTATGCGGCGGGTGCCCGCGAGGCGGGCTATGTCGTGCTGAGATTGCCGCTCGAAGTCAGGGACATCTTCAAGGAGTGGCTCTATACGGCGCTGCCCGATCGCGCGGCACGCGTGATGTCGCTCATCCGGCAGACGCGCCAGGGCAAGGAGAACGACGCCACTTTCGGCCGGCGCTTCACCGGCACGGGTCCCTATGCCTGGTCGATCGGACGGCGTTTCGAGATGGCGGCGCAAAGGCTGGGCTACAACCGCGTACGCCGCCAGCTGGCTACTGACGGTTTCAAGCGGCCGCCTATGCCAGGAGAACAGCTCAAGCTTTTCTGAGAGGGGTAATCATGATCTCTCAAGCCGAAAAAGGCAGGATATTCGCGGCTTTGCATGAGGAACCCGGCGCCTTCGTCATCCCCAATGCCTGGGATGCGGGCAGCGCCAGGCTCCTGCAAAATCTGGGCTTCCCGGCAATTGCGACGACGAGCGCGGGCTTCGCCTTCACCATCGGCAAGCCCGACGGCACAGGTGCCGTCACCGGCAAGGAGCATCTCGAGAATGCGCGCCAGATCGCGCAGGCGACGAGTCTGCCGGTTTCGGCCGACCTCGAAGGCGGTTTCGGCGATGCGCCCGAAGACTGCGCCAGAACGATCCTGCTTGCCGCCGAAGCCGGCGTCGTCGGCGGATCGATCGAGGACTGGACCGGGCGCAACGACGACCCGATCTATGATTTCGACACTGCGGTTGCGCGGGTTGCTGCCGCGGCGCAGGCGGCAAGAAGCCTTCCCTTCACCTTCACGCTCACCGCGCGCGCGGAGAATTTCCTGTGTGACCGGCCTAATCTTGCCGACACGATCATGCGGCTGCAGGCCTTTCAGGATGCTGGCGCCGATGTGCTTTATGCGCCCGGACTGACGCGCCCGGACGATATCGAGACCGTTGTCAAGGAAGTCGACAAGCCGGTCAATGTGGTGATGGGCTTGGGGGTGGTGAAGCTTACCGTCGAGGACCTCACCCAGCTCGGCGTCAAGCGCATCAGCGTCGGCAGCGCCTTCACCCGTGCGGCACTGGGGGCCTTCCTGACAGCGGCGCGCGAGGTGCAGACGAAAGGCACCTTCAGCTTCACCGAGCAGGCGACGCCGCATGGGGAACTCAACGCGATCTTCGCCGCCTGGCCGAAGACCTGACGCGGAGTTCCCGGCTGTGGGAAAGCCAAAGGAGAGTTGACCGGCAAAGGCTGAAGTCGCCAGACTGGCGGCATGAGCCGTGCTGATTCGGTTTTTCCGCATTTCGATTTCGAGCGTGCCGCCCTTGCGCGTGGTCATGCTTGCATCGCCGGCATCGATGAAGCCGGACGCGGTCCCTGGGCCGGCCCCGTCGTCGCCGCGGCGGTGATCCTCAATCCCGACATTCTGCCGCTCGGCGTCAACGACTCGAAGAAGCTCACCCCCGAGAAGCGCGACGAACTCTATGACGTCATCCTCTCGGTCGCGGAGGTCGGCGTCGGCATATCCGATGTCACGGCGATCGATCGCGACAATATCCTGCAAGCTACCTATGCGGCGATGATCCAGGCCGTGGCCGGTCTCAAGCGGGCGCCGCACCTCGCCTTCGTCGACGGCAACCGCGCGCCCAAGCTCACGTGTCTCACCGAGACCATCATCGAAGGCGACGGCCAGTGCCTGTCGATCGCCGCCGCCTCGATCGTCGCCAAGGTCACCCGCGACCGGATGATGATCAACCTCGACCGCGAATGCCCGGGCTATGGCTTCGCCCAGCACAAGGGCTATGGCACGCCTGAGCATCAGGCTGCGCTCAGCCGCCTCGGGCCTTCGGTTCATCACCGGCGCTCCTTCGAGCCCATCCGCATCCTCTATGAGGCCGCCACCCGGTATTTGGGCTAAGCCGCTCATCGGATTGACTGAAAGCTCTTCGCTCCGATGCCTTGTTAACCATTTCCCCAGAAGCCGATTCACCCGCGAATCCCTTTGATTCATAAAGGATTCTGTCAAGTGTGTTGCGTTGGTTCTGGGGTGGTCCATGGGGTTCGAGTCGCGGCCTGATCTGAAGCCGCTTTACGATACGGTGCTGATCGGGGACTGCCTGGTCGAACTGGCCAAGATCCCGTCCGGGTCGGTCGATCTCGTCTTCGCCGACCCGCCCTATAATCTCCAGCTCAATGGCGACCTGCACCGCCCCGACCAGAGCAAGGTCGATGCGGTCGATGACGAATGGGACAAGTTTGCCTCCTTCACCGACTATGACGCCTTCACCAACGCCTGGCTCAAGGAATGCCGGCGCGTGCTCAAGCCCGACGGCGCTCTGTGGGTCATCGGCTCCTATCACAACATCTTCCGCGTCGGCACGCTGCTCCAGGATCTCGGCTTCTGGATCCTCAATGACGTGATCTGGCGCAAGACCAACCCGATGCCGAATTTCCGCGGCCGGCGCTTCACCAATGCGCATGAGACGCTGATCTGGGCGAGCCGCGAGCAGGCCTCGCGCTACACCTTCAACTATGATGCGATGAAGGCGCTCAATGAGGAGCTGCAGATGCGCTCCGACTGGCTTCTTCCGATCTGCGCCGGGCCTGAGCGGCTCAAGAACGGCAAGGGCGACAAGCTGCATCCGACCCAGAAGCCGGAAGCCCTGCTCCGGCGCGTGCTGCTCTCGTCCTCCCATCCGGGCGATCTCGTCCTCGACCCGTTCTTCGGATCGGGCACCACCGGCGTCGTCGCCAAGCAGCTCGGCCGGCATTTCATCGGCATCGAGCGCGAGAAGACCTATGCCAAGGCGGCCAAGACGCGCATCGGCGCGACCGAAACATTGCCGCCCGAGGCCTTGAAGGTATCGACCGGCAAGCGCGCCGAGCCCCGCATCCCCTTCGGCTCGCTCATCGAGCGCGGCCTGGTCAAGGCCGGCGACACGCTCTGCGACCCGACGCAGCGCGTCGCCGCCAGGGTCAGGGCCGACGGCTCGATCGCCTGCCGCGACGCCTCGGGGTCGATCCACAAGATCGGCGCCCATGTGCAAGGAGCCGAAGCCTGCAATGGCTGGACCTTCTGGCATCTGCGCAAAGGCAAGACGCTGATCCCGATCGATCTCCTGCGCCAGCAGGTGCGCCAGGAAATGGGCGCGGTGGAGTAATAAAACTAGCTCGTGTCTGTCCAGAAAGTAGCATTTTTTTGCGCGCTTGAAGAAACGAGCAGTATTTTCGGCATTGTACGAAGGCGATTTTGCACTTGGCGAGGGTTGCGACGGCCAATTTTGCTAACCAGCTCA
>Ga0187894_10000539_pt1 | contig 51634 bp, 45 predicted proteins | sample GBC1701081metaG_FD_136650 | JGI IMG/M metagenome (GOLD analysis project Ga0187894, IMG submission 136650) | White microbial mat communities from a lava cave in the Kipuka Kanohina Cave System on the Island of Hawaii, USA - GBC170108-1 metaG ...
GCAGCGCCTTGCCGATCGACACCGCCTTGGGCTTGAAGCCCTGCTGCTGCGCCTGGTTCCAGAACGTCGTGAGGTCGGGCGGGATCATCACGCCGGTGACGACCTCGACGTTGGCCGCCTTGAAGGCCGAGATCTGGGCCGAGAAATTGTCGTTCAGGTTCTGGAAACGGCCGGGATCGGTGAGCTTGTAGCCGAGCTTGCTCAACACCGGCGGGAAGCCGCGCTCCTTGTCGCCCCAGGCATTGCCATCGCCGTCATTGGGGAACAGGCCGCCCACGGACTTGTTGGTCGACACCTGGCCCCACATGTTGGTGAAGACGGCGATCACGTCCTCCAGGCCCCAGAAGAAGTGATAGGTGTACTTGAAGCCCGCGTCGGGCTTGCCGCCGCGCGCGAAGAACCACGGTTGCCACGGCGCCACCGACGACACGCACGGCACCTCGTTGACCTCGCACTGGTCGCACACCGGATTGGTCGTCTCCGGCGTCGAGGCCACCAGCATCAGGTCGACCTGGTCCTTCAGGATCAGGTCGCTGGCAACTTCGGCCGCGCGATTGGGATTGGATTGGCTGTCCTTGACCAGGATTTCGATCGCCTGGTTGCGGCCACCGATCGAGAGGCCGGCCTTGGCCGCCTCGCGCACGCCGCCGATCACGAAGTTATCGGCCTCCGCAAATGGCGCCAGCGGGCCGGTCTGCGGGCTGACATAGCCGATCTTGATACGCTTGGTCTGGGCGATGGCCGGCGCGCCGATAGCACCGGCCGCGATCAGGCCGGCGGCGCCGGTAAGCGCCTCGCGGCGCTTGATGCGTGTCTCCCTCATGGTTTCCTCCTGGTTATGTTTCTTACGCAGACGGCGGTGAGCCCGCCCAGGCATTCTGCAACAGATGGCGGATGGCGGTGCGATCGATGGGACGGGGGTTGGGGTAGGGAGCGCTGCTCGCGATCTCGGCCGCACGGTCGAGATCGGATTCATTCAAGCCGAGCGCGCGCAGCGACGTTGGCGCGCCAAGACGTTGGGCAAGGTCATAGAGGCCGCGAGCCGCGTCGGCACTGCCGATCGCGCGCGCGATGCTCGTCATCGCATCGGGTGCGGCGGCGCTGTTGTAGGCGGTGGCGTGCGGCAGCACAATGGTGTGCGTCTCGGCGTGCGGCAGGTTGAACGTGCCGCCCAGCGTGTGACAGAGCTTGTGGTGCAGCGCCATGCTGACCGCGCCCAACGAGGCACCGGCCAGCCAGGCGCCGTAAAGCGCATCCGTGCGCGCGGCGAGGTCGTCAGGTTTGGTGACGATGACGGGCAGCGCCTTGGCCAGGGCGCCAATACCCTCCGCCGCCCACATCGACACGATGGGATTGGCGTCGGTGGCGTAGAGCGCCTCCACGCAATGGGCGATGGCGTTCATGCCGCTGGTGGCCGACAAAGTCGGGGGCAGGCTCAAGGTCAGCGTCGGGTCGTAAATCACAGCGCGCGGCAGCACGCGCGGATCACGACCGGTCTTCTTCAGCCCACCTTCGGTGAGGCCGTAGATCGGCGTCATCTCCGAGCCGGCATAGGTGGTGGGCACCGCGACGATCGGCAGACCGCTGTCGAGCGCGATGGCCTTGCCCAGCCCCGTGGTCGAACCGCCGCCGACAGCAACGGCGCAGTCGGCGTTTAGCCGCCGTGCTTCGGTGCGCGCCTCGCGCGCGGTCTCGATCGGCACGTGCATGACGGCCTTGGCGAAGACCCCGGCGTTGCGTGCGCCGAGATGGCGGGCGACATCGTGCGCCATGGCGGCTTGCTCCGGTGTCGACAGCACGATGGCACGCTCAGCACCCAGGCGCGCGACCTCCTCCGGCAGGTGCGCGAGCGTACCCGGCCCGAACACCACGCGGCCCGGCAGCTGGTCGTATGTGAAGGGGCGGATCATTTTCCACCTCTCCCCGCTCGCGCGGGGAGAGGGCTATGACGCATGGCGCATGTCCAGGTCATCGCGGGTACCACGGCGGCAGGCGGGCATCGACGTTCACCCACACGGACTTGGCGTCGGTGTAGTCGTGCATCGCCTCGAAACCCATCTCGCGGCCGTAGCCGGAGGCCTTGACGCCGCCGAACGGCGAGCCCGGGTTCACGCGCTTGTAGGAGTTGATCCACACCATGCCGGCTTGCATGGCACCGGCGACACGATGAGCGCGCTGCAGATTGGTCGTCCACAGGCCACCGCCGAGGCCGTAGTCCGTGGCGTTGGCGATGCGGATCACCTCGTCCTCATCCTTGAAGCGCGTGACGCTGACGAACGGGCCGAACACTTCCTCCATGCAGACGCGGTCCTGCGGCTGCGCCGTCACCACCGTGGGTTTGACGTAATAGCCCTTGCCGAGCGTCGCGTCGGTGGGCGGCTCGCCGCCGGTCAGGATCTCGCTGCCGGCCTGATGCGCGATCTTGCAATAGGCCAGCACGCGTTCGCGATGGCCGGCCGAGGTCAGCGGCCCCATCTCCGTCGCCGGGTCGAGCGGATCGCCGACCCGGATCGAGGCGGCGAGCTTCACGAAGCCGTCGAGGAACTGATCGGCGATCTTTTCCTGCAGCAGTAGGCGGGAGCCGGCGATACAGGCCTGGCCCTGGTTGTGAAAGATCGCGAACGCCGAGCCGTTGATCGCGGCCCTCAGGTCGGCATCGTCGAACACGATGTTGGCGCCCTTGCCGCCCAGCTCCAACTGCACGCGCTTGAGGTTGCCGGCCGAGGCTTCGACGACCTTGCGCCCGGTCGCCGTCGAGCCGGTGAAGGCGATCTTGGCCACATCGGGATGTTCGGCCAGCCGCTGTCCGGCGGTAGCGCCGTAGCCGGGCACGATATTCACCACGCCTTCGGGGAAGCCGACCTCGGCCATCAGCTCGGCGATGCGCAAAGTCGACAGCGGCGTCAGCTCGGCGGGTTTCAGCACCACGGTATTTCCCGCCGCCAGTGCCGGGCCCATCTTCCAGCTGGTGAACATCAGCGGGAAATTCCACGGCACGATCTGGCCCACGACGCCCAGCGGTTCGCGCTGTACGTAGTTCAGGAATCCGGCTTCGACCGGCACGACGGAGCCCCGAACCTTGTCGGCCATGCCGCCGAAATATCGGAAGGTCGCGGCCGTGCGCGGCACGTCGAGCACGCGTGCGTCCTTCAAGGGGTGGCCGGTGTCGATCGCCTCCAGGCGCGCGAGCGCGTCGGCGTTCTCCTCGATCTTGTCGGCCAGCTTCAGCAGCAGCCGGCCGCGCTCGGCCGCCGGCATGTCACGCCAGGCCGGGAAGGCCTTGCGTGCGGCATCGACAGCGCGATCGATATCAGCCGCTTTCGCTTCCGACACCTCGGCGATCACCGACCCGTCATGCGGGTTCAGCGTGGCGAACGTGGCGCCGTCCTGCGCCGACACGAAGTCGCCGCCGATGAAGAGCTTGGTCTGATGGCCCATCGCGCTTCTCACTCTCAATCTCCTCTCCCGCCTGCGGGAGAGGAGAGAACGCCTCAGAACTTCACCGGTGTCACCGGTGCCTTGCCGCTGGCGATCAGCTCAGGGATCTTGCCGGAATTGTTCTCCCACACCAGCAGCATCGAGCGCTTGGCGGAATAGCCCTGGTGGCGGATGTCGGCCGGCATGGCGGCGATGTCGCCGGCGCGCATGGTGACGTTGGCACGCAGCGCACCGGTCTCCTTGTCCTTCACCACCCAGGTGATCTCGTCGGACATCTGCAGGAACCATTCGACGCGGTCGTTGCCGTGTTCGACCGGCAGGATGAATTCTTCCGACGTTGGGCAGTACAGGCTGTCGCGCACCACTGAGCACACGCTGGGATTCCAGGTCACATCCGAGCGCGACAGGTAGCCGAACAGGTTGAAGGCGCGGACCTCGTCCTCGAAGCCTTTCTCGGCGTGAATCTCAGGCTGGTCCTGCGTCACGTCGGCGAAGTGTCGGTTCACCGGATAGCCGTTCTGATCGGTGCGGATCGGGGTGTCGCCGGCGCAGCTCACCATGCGCTGGGCGGTCACGCGCTGGCGGGTGATGGCGTCGACATTGCTGCCGTTCTTGCGGCCGTAGGGATTGGCCGTCTCTTCCGGGGCGGCGAACGGGTCGTAGCCCTTGTTGGTCCAATCGTCGAGGATCGCCTTGAAGGTGGCCATCAGCTCGTCGGACTTGTAGGTCTCGACATAGTCGAGGCCGGCATTGCGATAGGCGTCATTGAAGCGGCCGGCGAACATCTCGACCGTGCCGTAGTGGTTCAACGTACCGAACACGTGGTCGAAATTGACCGTGCCGTAGAAGAAATTCCAGGCGACGTCGCGCTGCAGGGCGCGCAGGAAGACATCGGCCGGCATCAGGTGGCTGCCCTTGGGCCACTTCACCTTGACGAAGTACTCGTCGCGGCTGAACTCGAATTTGCCCTGCTTGAAGCTGCGGTAGCCGTAGTAGTTGTCCGGCTCGGAGGCTTGGACGGCGATGGCGCTCGACATCTCGGGACTCCCTCAGATGGACTTGGTTTCACAGATCTCGGCCCAGCGCTCCGTGGTGAGCGGGCCCTGAACGGTCTGGATGGTGATCACGCCGGGCTTGTCGGCATGGAACTGGTAGGCGGTGCCCTTGGGCAGCAGCGCCATGTGGCCGCGACGGCAGACGATGCGGCCCATCTTGGCGCCACCCGGCTCGCCCTTGACCAGCACGGCGCCGTCGCTGCCCGCCGGCGCCGACTGATTGGCGCTGACCTTCTGCAGGCGTACCTCGACGGTGCCGTCCATGACCAGTGCGAACTCGTCATGATCGCAGGTGAACCAGGGCGATGTGCCCTCGGCGCGCAGGCACTCGATCACGTATTCGAAGTTCTTGCCGACGGCGATACGCTCGTAGGGCTTGGCCTTCGAGGCCACGTCGAAGACGTTGGAAAACACATAGTTCTTGGGATCATCGTTGATGATCTGAATGCCGCCCTTCTGGTAATCCGCCAGTGAGCCGAACACGGTCTTCACATCGGGCATGAGTGCCTCCCTGGCCTCTGTGGTCTTGGCAACAAGCTATCCCGGCAAACGAGCTGTGGCCTGCACGAAATCCGGACGGCTCTGCACAGAATCGCGAAAATGTGGCGGCCCGGACCCTAGTTGCTGCTGCGGCGGTACTGGCCCGGCGTGACGCCCGTGAAGCGGCGGAACATCCGGCTCAGATGCTCCTGGTGGGAAAAGCCGCAGCGCACGGCGATCTCGGCAAGGCTGGCGGCGCCGTCCTCGGCCAGGAGCCGTTTGGCGCGTTCGACACGGCAGGTGAGGACATACTGGTAGGGCGATACGCCGGTGGTCGCCTTGAAGGTGCGCAGGAAATAGTCCGGGCTGACGCCGCAGAGGGCGGCCAGGGTGTCGAGCCTGATATCGGCGTCGATATGGGTTTCGATGAAGTCGCGAACGCGATGCCACTGCCGGTTCGTCAGTTGGTAATGCCGCCGCGGCGGCTCCAGCAAAGGCTTGCGGAAGTTCAGATCGATGAAGCGGCCGGCCAATGCCTTGGCGATCGGATCGACGGCCAGCGACGGCGCCGCCTCGGAAAGGATCGTACCCACCGCGCCGGCCAAATGCTCCAGGACGGGATCGCGCTCGCCGAACAGGGGTGCCAGGCCCGTCGTCGCAACCGGCCGACCCGCGGCCTCGAACAGCTCCGAGCGGAGATAGATGTGCGTGGTATCGAGCAGGCCGCGCAAACGGATGTGGCACTCCTGGCCCGCCGGCAGGAAGAAAACGCCACCCTTGGGAATATGCCGGGATATCGATTGGCGGCCGGTGTTGTAGACGAGGTCGACGGGCCCGCCACGATGCAGGACCATCAGGCTGTCGGACAGCGCGGGAAAGTTTGCTTCGTAGGGCTGCTCGCGCTGGGTCGAGGCAAACGCCGACGTCCACCCCAGCCCGTCGCTTGATGCGCTGACCTGGGCACCAACTTGCTGCAGAACGCCGTGCGTGTCGCTCGTTGCGAAAATCGAGGTGGGCGGCATCGTGTCTGTCCGTGGTGAGACAAACGCTGACCGCCCAGTGAACCCCAAAGCCCCGCCCAATTCAATCGCTAGTACCCTGGGAGCGCGGCCTCTGGCCCGCATCTCCGGCGAAAGCGTTGCTTTCGCCTGTGCGCGTAGCGCCGAAATATGAGCGGGCGGGACGCCCGCGCTCCTGGGAAGGGCCGAGTTACTGCAGGAACCGCTGCACGGCCGCGACCGCCTCCGGCTTCTCGTCGAGCACCAGGTGGCCGGCCTGGGGGAATGTCTTGACCGTGGCCCCGGGGATCAGCTTCGCCCAGTGCGGCCCCTGCGCCGCGGGCACGATGCGATCCTGCTCGCCATAGACCAGCATGGTCGGCACGGTGACCCGGTGCAGCCAGCGCGGCAGCTTGGGATCGTGCAGGCGTTCCCAGGCCACGCGCGCCACGGTGGTGGTCTCGCGGTACCGATCGACCGCGAAGTCGACATCGAAGCCGGTGGGCAGGTGCGGCTTGATGACCTCGAAATTGTGGACCAGCATCTCCGGCACCTGCTCGCCGGGAATGCGGAAGAGGTCGACCGTCGGCGCTTCCTTGATGCGCAGGCCGGCCGGCGCCACCAGCACCAGCTTGTTGATGCGCCTGGTGTGCTGGGTGGCGAAGCTCGCCGCCAGCCAGCCGCCCAGCGAGAAGCCGACCAGGTTCACCCGGTCGAGGCCGAGCCGGTCGAGCAGCTCGACATAGTGCATGACATAGTCCTGCATGGAGGACAGGTCGGGATCGTCGCCCGACTCGCCGAAGCCGGGGTGATAGGGCAGCAGGACGCGGAAATCCTTGGCCCACGGCTTGGCGAACTCGAAGCCATGGAACGTGCCGCCGCCATGGAGGAACAGCAGCGGCGGGCCGCTGCCGGCCGTCAGGTAGACCGTCTTGACGCCGGCGATGGTGATCTCTTCACGGGTGAAAGTGGTCATGGCCGGGCTCCTCACTCGGCCGCCTGCGACAACGCCTGATGCGCATCCGGCGCCTTGCTGCGCAACCTCGGGATCACCTCTTCGGCAAACAGCGTCATGTTCTTCACCGTCATCCAGTGCGGCATGGTACCCAGATGCAGGAAGCAGTTGATGCGGCTGGACTGCGCTTGCTCGGACCATGTGGCGATGGATTCGGCGACCATGTCGGGCGTGCCGCAGACGACGAAGAACTGTTGCGTCAGCGCATCCCAGCTCAAATCGCCGTGCAGGTTGGGGCCGGAGAGGCGCTTGCGCAATTCGGCCGGCGTCACGTAGCCCGGCGGCACGAGGTAGCGTGGCGTGGTGCGCAGGGCATCCTTGAAGAAGAAGAACAGGTGCTCCATCCACTCCTGTTCGGCCTTCTCCTTGGTCTCGGCGACGTAGCACATGACGCCGATGATCGCCTTGTCGCGCGTGAACGCGTGGCCGTATTTCGGCGACCGCTCGCGCAGCTCGGCGAAGGCCTGCATTTGCCGAGAGATCGGCACGAACACCGACGAGTAGCCCATGCCCAGCTCGGCCGCGAGCTGGACCGTCTCCGGGCTGCCGGTGCCGACCAGGTACATCCTGGGATGCGGCTTCTGGTAGGGCTTGGGCCAGACGTTGAGATAGCGATAGGTGTAGAAGTCGCCCTCATAGGCCATCGGCCCGTCTTCGCGCCACGCCTTCAACAGGATATCGATCGATTCGCGGAAACGGGCGCGCGCCGTGGCCGGATTGATCGGGTTCACCCAGTATTCCATGCCGGTGCCCAGCGGCAGCGCCACCTCGAGCCGGCCACCCGACATCACGTCCAGCATGCCGTATTCCTCGGCGACGCGGTGCGGATACTCGAGGTTCAGCGGCGTGCCGAAGACGCAGATCTTGGCCCGCGTCGTCTGCGGGATCAGCGCGGCGGCGATCAGGCTCGGTGCCGGCATCATGCTGTAGGTGGTCGAATGGTGCTCGTTGACCACCATCCCGTCGAAGCCCAGCTTGTCGGCCAGCACCATCTCGCGCAGGTAGCGCGTGTAGAGCTGATTGCCTTTCACCGGATCGTAGATCGTGTTGGGCACGTCGACCCACATCGACTCGTACTTCTTATGATCCTCCGGCAGGTGGATATAAGGCATGAAATGGAACATATTGAATTGCAGGTCGTCCGGCCTCGGCATCGCGTTCTCCATCCCGGTGCCGCGTCTGCCGCGGCATTCGTCGGCTTCTCGATGCCGACGGCGCTTTGTGCGCATTGCGAACGTTTGTACGCTTTTGCATACTATGCTCTGCGGCGGAAGACGGAGTCAATAACAGCCGCCGGCGTTGAGGAGAGAGCCGATGTCAGCCGTCCTTGAACTCGACAGGCCGCGCGCAGGACAGGCCAAGCGCCGCACCAGCGCACGCCGGCAGCAGGACAGCGCCCGCTATTTCGTGCAGGCGCTGGCGCGCGGACTGGCGGCGATCGAGGTGTTCCACGATGCGCGCGCGCTGACCTTGAGCGACGTTGCCAAGCGCTCCGGCATCACGCGCGCCACGGCGCGGCGCCTGCTGCTGACGTTGTGCGATCTGGGCTACGCCGCCACCGACGGCAAGTACTTCACCTTGCGGCCGCGTGCGCTGCGGCTGGGCTATGCGTACCTGTCGTCGATGGGGTGGTCGGAAGTGGCGCTCACGCACCTGCGCGAGTTGGCCGAGATCCACGGCGAGACCTGCTCGGTGTCGGTACTCGATGGCCATGATATCGCCTACGCGGTGCGCGTGCCGGCGACCCGCCACGGCGTCATGCTGGTGCCGGCCGGCGGCCGGTTGCCGGCCTACTGCACGTCACCGGGCCGCATTCTGTTGGGTGGATTGCCGCCCGACGAGCTCGATGGCTATTTCGCATCGGCGGTGATGCGGCCGCTGACCAAGCACACGGTCTACACGCCGGCCGGCGTGCGCAAGATTGTCGAGCAGGCGCGGCGCGACGGCTACGCCTTCACCGACGAGGAACTCGACTACGGCGTGAACTGCATCGCGGTGCCGATCCGCGACATGGCGGGCGCGACGGTGGCGTCGCTGAATCTCAGCGCGCCCAGCAGCCGCCTGCGCCGGCGCGAGGCCGTCGGCAAGATGCTGCCCGACCTGCGCGAGGCGGCACGCAACATCGAGATGGCGATCCGTAATCTGCCGGGCCGACCGATGGCGCGGTGAGAGTGTTGTCCTCTGCCGCAAGCGGGAGAGGTGAGTAATCGTTGGATCTCAAACCTTCGTTGACAGGAGGTCGCTTCTCCAGCTACCCTTTTTGTAGCGTGCGCAATGCGAACAATTGTTCGACAAAAACAAAAGCCACGTTCGGGAGGAGACCATGAACAGACGAACTGTTCTAAAGGGTGGCGTGTCGTTGTTGGGCGCCGTCAGTCTGCCGTCATTGGCGCGGGCGCAGGCGCCGAAGTCGATCCGCATCGGCTACGCCGTGGCGCTGTCGGGCCCATACGCGCCGGGCGCGCAGTCGACGACGTGGTCGCAGTACAAGCTGTGGGCCAAGGACGTCAACGACGCCGGCGGCATCTTTCTCAAGAAATATGACCGCAAGGTGCCGGTCGAGCTGATCGACTACGATGATCGCAGCCAGATCGAGGAAGCGATCCGCCTGGTCGAACGCCTGATCCTCAATGACAAGGTCGACCTGGTGTTGCCGCCGTGGGGCACGGCGACCAATCTCGCGACCGCGCCGGTGTTCAACAAGTACGAGTACCCGGCGATCCACTACACGGCCTCGGCGATGCGCGTGCGCCAACTCGGTCCGCGCTGGCCATATTCGTTCTGGGCCCTGGTGCAGCCCGACAACGGCACGGCACCGCTGGCGGCGATGTGCGCCCAGCTCAAGAAGGACGGCAAGATCAAGGGCCGCATCGCCATCATGCATGTCGCCGATCAACTCGGCGTCGAGATGGCCACCGCCATGGTCGAGGCCTGCAAGAAGGCCAATGTCGAGATCGTCTACAACAAGAGCTATCCGCTGGGTGTCTCCGACCTGCAGCCGCAGATCCGCGAGGTGATGGCGCTCGAACCCGACGCCTTCTTCTGCTTCAGCTATCCGACCGACACCTTCATGGTGACGGAGCAGGCGCAGGTGCTGGGCTTCAGCCCGTCGATCTTCTACACCGGCGTCGGCACGCCGTTCCCCGCCTATGCCGCCAAGTTCGGCGCCAAGAAGAACGGCGTGCTGCTGTACGGCGCCATCGACACCACGGCGCCGGGGCAGAAGGAATACATCGAGCGCCACAAGGCGATGTTCAACCGCGGCGTGGAGATCGGCTCGATCGGCACCTACGGCACCCTGCAGGTGCTGCAGAAGGCGATCGAGCAGGCAGGCGAGATCGATCGCAAGAAGATCCGCGATGCCATCGCGGCGGGCAGCTTCGACACCGTTGCCGACGTCTATAAGTTCACCGACCAGGTCCATCAGGATGCCTGGGCCGTGGGCCAGTGGCAGGGCGACGAGGTGGTCGGTGTCTATCCCGCCGACAAGCGCGGCGCCAAGCCGCTGATGTTCCCCAAGCCCAAGTGGTGATTTCCGTCATCCCGAGCGTAGCGAGGGATCTCCTGCGAATGTCGCGCGGTGCGTCATCCGCGGGAGATCCCTCGCTGCGCTCGGGATGACAAGCGTGATCGGGGGCGGCGCGCCGTGGTCCTGTTCGAAGCGGTCCTGAGTGGCGTCCTGGTCGGCGGCATGTACGGCCTGATCGCGCTGGGCCTCAATCTGCAGTACGGCATCGCGCGCATGATGAACCTCGCCTACGGCGAGGCGCTGATGGGTGGCGCCTTCACGGCGTTCTGGTTTTTCACGCTGTGGCGTATCGATCCGCTGGCCAGCATGCTGTTCAGCGTGCCGGTGGCGTTCGTCGGCAACTGGTTGATCTATCGCTACCTGCTGACGCCGCTAGTGCGCCGCGCCGCCAACCAGGACGTGCTGGAGGCCGACACCATCCTGGTGACCTTCGGCCTGCTGTTCGTGTTCCAGGGCCTGGCGTTGGTGCAGTGGGGCGGCGAGTACCGCGGCTACACGTATTTGGCGCTGCCGGTGAATTTGCTGGGCGCCACGGTCGCCTTCAACCGGCTGCTGGCCTTTGCGGCCGCCGTGGCATTGGCGTTGATCCTGTACTGGCTGTTGCGCGCGACCCGGTTGGGTACGGCCATGCGCGCGATCGCGATCGATCCAGTCGCCGCGCAGCTGGTCGCCATCGACGTGCCACGTCTGTCGGCGCTCGCCTTCGCGACCGGCGGCGCGATCATGGCGGTGGCCGGCACCCTGGTCAGCATGTTCCTGTCGTTCAATGCCTCGATCGGCATCGTCTACACGCTGAAGGCCTTGATCGTGGTGATCATGGGTGGTGTCGGACGCATGCTGGGCTGTTTGATGGCAGGCCTGCTGCTGGGCGTCGCTGAGGCGCTGGGTGCCTACCTGGTCGACCCGGGCCTGACGTTGGCGATCAATTTCGCGCTGTTCCTCCTGGTCCTGCTGGTGCGGCCGCAGGGGCTCTTCAGCCGTGGCTGACAAGGCGCTCGTCCGCTGGGGCATCGCGGTCGTGGCCATCGCCGTGCTGGCCGCCGTGCCGCTGATGGTGTCGGCCTACACGGTGTCGCTGTTCATCAGCATGCTGGCCTACATTTCGCTCGCCACGGCGTGGGCATTCTTCTCGGGCCGCACCCGTTACATCTCCCTCGCCACCGCCGCGTTCGTCGGCATCGGCACCTACACCGTGGCCGTGCTGAGCGATCACCTGCCGCTGCCGGTGGTGCTGGCGATCGCACCCGCCGTCGGATTCGCGATTGCTTTCGGCATCGGGCTGTCGACCTTGCGGCTGAGCGGCGTCTATTTCGTGATCTTCACCTTTGGCCTGGCCGAGCTGATCAAGCAGCTGGTGATCTGGTTCGAGATCAACCAGACCAAGACCCTGGCGCGCTACATCTTCGTCAATGCCAGCGGCACCTTGATCTACGAGTTGCTGCTGGCGACCGCCGTGGTGGTCATCGCCGGCGTGTGGTGGCTGTCACGGGCGCCGCTGGGCTATGCACTGCGTGTCATCGGCGAGGACGAGATGGTGGCACGCCATGCCGGCATCGACACCACGCGGGTGAAAGTCCTGGTGTTCGCCGCGACGTCGGCCGTGATGTCTCTGGTCGGCGCCATCCTGTCGCTGCGCTACACCTACGTCGATCCCAACATCGGCTTCAACTCGCTGGTGTCGTTCCAGGTCCTGATCATGGCCCTGCTGGGCGGCATCGGCCGGCCGTGGGGACCGGCGCTGGGCGCGATCCCACTGGTGCTGCTCTTCGAACTGCTGTCGGGCACGTTCCCGCACCATTTCGGCATCGCGCTGGGCCTGTGCTTCGTGGTCATCGTCTACTACCTGCCGGGCGGCGTGATGGGCCTGGTCGACCGCTGGCGCGAGTGGTAGCGGTCGTGACGGACACATCGCCTCTGCTCGCCATCCGCGGCCTGCACAAATCATTCGGCGGACTGCAGGCCGTGCGCGCGTTCGACCTCGATGTGACGCCGGGCGCGATCGTCGGCCTGATCGGACCCAACGGGTCGGGCAAGACGACGGTGCTGAACCTCGTCACCGGCGAAATCGCCGCCGACGGCGGCTCGGTGCGGCTCGCCGGCCAGGAGATGATCGGCCTGCCGGCGTTTCGCATCTGCCGGGCGCGCATCGCGCGCACGTTCCAACTGGTCCGCATACTGCCCGGCATGACGACACGCGAGAACGTCCTGGTCGGCCGCCTGTTTGGCGCCGCGCCGGTGGCGCTGGAACCTGCCCGCCGCGACGTCGATGCGCTGCTGCACCGGGTTGGGCTGGCCGAGCGCGCCGAGCAGCCGGGCGCGCAGCTCACCTATATCGACCAGAAACGGGTCGAGCTGGCACGCGCGCTCGCCACCCAGCCCCGCGTCCTGCTGCTCGACGAATGGCTGGCCGGCCTCAACCCCAGCGAGCTGCAGATCGGCATCGCCCTGATCCGGCAGGTGCGCAGCGAGGGCATCACGGTCGTGATGATCGAGCATGTGATGGAAGCGATCCGCGCGCTCTGCGACCACGTCGTGGTGATGAGCGCCGGCGCCCTGATCGCTGCCGGTGCGCCTGACGCCGTGCTGCGCGATCCCGAGGTGGCGCGCGTCTACCTGGGCGACGACGATGCTTGAGGTCGAGAAGCTCAGCGTCGTCTACGGCAAGCACGAGGCGCTGCGCGACGTGGCGCTGCGCGTCGATGCCGGCCGCACCGTGGTGATCCTGGGCGCCAACGGCGCCGGCAAGACGACGCTGCTCAATGCCATCGCCGGCATGGTCCCGGCACGGCCGGGCACCCGCATCACGGTCGATGGTGCGGCGATCCAGCAGGAGCCGGCGCACCGCATCGTCGAGCGCGGCGTTGCCCTGGTGCCTGAAGGCCGTCGCCTGTTCGGCGAGATGAGCGTGCTGGAGAACCTGCGGCTGGGCGCCTACGCCGAACGCGCGCGACGGGACGAGGCGGCGGCACTGACGCGGATGCTGGCGCTGTTTCCGCGCCTGGGCGAGCGGCGCCATCAGCTCGCCCGCACCATGAGCGGTGGCGAGCAGCAGATGCTGGCGATCGCGCGCGCTCTGATGTCGGCGCCGCGCCTGCTGCTGCTCGATGAGCCATCGCTGGGGCTGAGCCCACGTCTGGCCAAGGAACTGTTCGCCACCCTGCGCCGGCTGGCGCAGGACGGGCAGTCGATCCTGCTGGTCGAGCAGGCGGCGCATCTCAGCCTGGGTCTGGCCGACCAGGTCTACGTGTTGGAAAACGGCCGCATCGCCAAATCCGGCACACCCGACGACATCCGCAACGACGACAGCCTGCGCAAATCCTACTTGGGCCTCTAGTCCCATAGGTGCAGGTCCGCGTCGGCCATCGCGTAGCGCGCATAGCGGAAGTCGCGGATGCCGACGATCCTGCCGTCGGACCACTGCAGCAGCACGAAATACAGGATCTGCGCCAGGTTCGCGGGATCGCACACCAGCGCGGCCGGGCGGCCTTCGACCGACCCAAGGCAGAACCGCCAATTGGTGAGCCGGTCGTAGTTGCTGAAATACGTCGCCACCTCGCGGCGGCCGTTGAGGCGCACGCGGCCGACCAAGTCGAGGCGGACTTCGTCGGCCAGCAGGTCGCGGATCGCATCGAAATCACGCGCATTGAAGCGCTCGACATAGGCGGCCAGCCGCGCCTGGTCGGGTTCCGCCAGGGCCGGGACGGGATGGTCCTCGGGCTCCTGCGCCAGCTGCCGAAGGCGCGCGCGGCCGCGATGCAGGGCGGCCTTCACGGCGGGAATCGTGGCGTCCATGACGCTCGATATCTCCTGCAGCGAATAGCCGAGCACATCCATGAGGATGACACTGCTGCGCTGCGCCACGGGCAAGCGCATGAACGTGCGCAAGCTGGCCGCCGCGATCTGGCGCGCGTCGGTGGTATCGTCCGGGTCGACGATCAGATCGAGGTCTGCGTCGGCACGGATGGCGTCCTGCCGGCCGCGTTGGCGCAGGAAGTCCAGCGCCGCGTTGTGGGCGATGCGGAACAGCCAGCCTTCCGCGTAGGCAATGGTGCCGGCCTGCGAGAACCCCCGGATCGCCTTCACCAGGGCTTCCTGCAGGACATCCTCACCGTCGACGACCGAGCCAGTCATGCGGGCGCAATAGCGGTGCAGCTTGGGCCGCAATTCGCCCAGGAGCCGATCGAAGGTCGCGCGCGCGTCAGAGTCGTCGCCGGCCATGGATGTGCTCATAAGATCTCCTCCGGGCGGTATTCCACCCAACGACCTCTAGACGTTCGTGACTGGCCAAAGGATTCGCGTGACACTGAGAATCTTGCGGATGCCGCCGATCGTCTCCCTGTCGTGGCATCAGCGGAGGCGAGTCATGAAACGGGTCATGGTGCGATACAAGGTCAAGGCCGACCGTGCGAGCGAGAACGAGAACTATATCACCAGCGTCTTCGAGCAGTTGAGGCGCGAGCAACCCGGCGGGCTGCACTATGCCTCGTTCAAGCTCGCCGACGGCGTGACATTCGTCCATATCGTCTCGTACCAGGATGCGCAGGACGCCAATCCCTTGCGAGAGCTGGCAGCGTTCAAGGCCTTTACCGCCGACATCCGCGACCGTTGCGAGGAGGCACCGGCCGCGACCGACCTTGAAGAGGTCGCATCCTATCGATTTTGGGGCGCATAGACCCGGTCACGTGCAAATCCTCCAGGGTGGTATGACGAGGGCGCCGTTGGCAGCCGGGTGCAGGCGGTGGTACGAAGGCACCACGATTTGTCCTGAAAATGAGGCGATGCGTCATGACTGGGCGCACACAACTGACCGGCCCCGGCGTTTGGCTCGGCCCCGAGATGGCATCATCGGACCGTTGGATCCGCACCCTGCCGGCGGTGGCGCGGGGTGAGATCGACGCGGCCCTCAATGGCGTACGCCGTCGCGGCCTGGCCTGGCATCAGATCCGGCGCGAGGACTTTCCGCTGCCCTCGCTCGATGCCCTGCTCGAGGACGTCGCCGAGGAGCTCGAGAACGGCAGTGGCATGCTCAAGCTGCGCGGTGTGCCGGTGGCGGACTATGACGAGACGGCGCTGCGACAGATCTATTTCGGCATCGGCACGCATGTGGGCACACCGGTCTTCCAGAACCGCAGCGGCGAGCTGATGCGCGCCATCCGCGACGAAGGTGCCGGCGTCGGCCAGCGCTACGGCCAGATCGAGGGCAAGGGCGACGGCAAGCCGTTCCCCTCGTCCTATGCGCGTACCCTGAGCAACGGGCAGCTGCGCTTCCACACCGATCGAACCGATGTGGTGTCGCTGCTCTGCGTGCGGCAGGCCAAGGCGGGCGGCGTCAGCAAGATCTGCAGTTCGGCGGCGGTCCACAATGCCTTCCTGCAGCGGCGGCCGGATCTGCTCGAGATCATGTTCCAGGATTTCTGGCGCAGCCGGCTGGGCGAGGAGTCGGACAAGGCCGAGACCGTCTACCCGCTGCCGATCTTCGGCGTGCGCGACGGGCGCTTCACCAGCCACTATTCGCTCACCTACATCGAGGCCGCCGAGCTGGTGCCGGGTGTGCCGAAATTGACGGCCGTGCAGCGCGAGGCCATCACCATGCTGATGGCGTTGGCCGAGGAGCTGAGCTTCGAGATGACGCTCGAGCCGGGCGACATCCAGTTCCTCAACAGCCACACCACCTACCATGGCCGTACGCCGTTCGAGGACGACAAGGCGACCGGCCACGACCGCATGCTACTGCGGCTGTGGTTGTCGATGCCCAACAGCCGCGCCCTGCCGGCCGGCCACGAGGTGCTGTGGGGCAGCATCGATGCCGGCGCCAAGCGCGGCGGCATCGCCCAGGCAACGGCTTAAGCGGGCCTTTGGACCGCGCGTGTCCACGCGCGCATTCGCTCGTAGCCGTGCGGAGAGCGAACGCTGGTCGGCGCTGCGGCGCACAGGCGAAAGCAAAGCTTTCGCCGGAGATGCGGGCGTGGACGCCCGCGGTCCAAAAAAACCTCATTCCGCGGGCTCAGGGCAGGCGTGCTCCTGGGAGGGGTTGTCGCCGGTCCCGGTCCCGGCCACTTTCAGGCTGCAGAAAACGGACGGTGCATGGTGTCAGTGGCCGAGGAAACCGGCGCGCAGCGGCGGCGCGATTCGCGCGTGATCGGCCTGATCAGCGCGGCGCATTTCGTCAGCCATTTCTATATCCTGTTGCTGCCGCCGATCTTCGGTCTGGTGAAGGATGAGTACGGGGTCAGCTACACGGCCATCGGCCTGGCGCTGACCGCGTTCAATGTCGTGTCGGCGGCGTTGCAGACGCCGGCCGGCTTCCTGGTCGACCGGGTCGGGCCACGAACCATCCTGACGGGCGGCCTGCTGCTGGGCGCCGGCGCGATCGCCGTGGCCGCCCTCGTCCCCGGCTACTGGTTCCTCGTGGCGGCGTTCGCGGTGCTGGGGCTGGCCAACACGGCCTATCATCCGTGCGACTACGCCATCCTGTCGGCGACGATCGACAGCAAGCGCATCGGCAAGGCCTTCTCGATCCACACATTCGCCGGCTATCTCGGCAGCGGCGTGGCACCGCCGATCATCCTGTTCTGCGCCGCCGCCTGGGGATGGCGCAGCGCGTTCCTGGTGGCCGCGGCGTTGGGTGTCGTGGTGGCGCTGCTGCTGATCGTGCAGGGCCATGTGTTGATGCGTCCGGTGGCGGCACGCGTGAGCCGGCCGGAAGCCGCATCGGCAGGTCCCGAGGGATGGCGCCTGTTGTTCTCGGCACCCATCCTGCGCAACCTGATGTTCTTCGCGTTGCTGGCGATGGCCAACGGCGGGCTGCAGAATTTCTCGGTGGTGGCACTGGGCTCGCTGCACGGCACGCCGGCATCGGCCGCCAACTTCGCGCTCTCCGGCTTCCTGCTGCTGAGCGCAGTGGGCGTGTTGGTCGGCGGCATCATCGCCGACCGCACGGCGCGGCACGAGCGCGTGGCGGCACTGTGCTTCGCGGCGACCTCGACCATGGTGGTCCTGATCGGCTGGGTCGATCTGAATACCGTCCTGCTGATCACGGTCATGTCCATCGGCGGGCTGCTCAACGGCATCATCCAGCCGTCGCGCGACATGATGGTGCGGGCCGTGACGCCGCCGGGCGCCTTCGGCAAGGTGTTCGGCTTCGTGTCGACCGGTTTCAATATCGGCGGCATGGTGTCGCCGTTGCTCTATGGCTGGTTGCTGGACCGCGGCGAGCCGCGCCTGATCTTTGTCCTGGTCTGCGGCTTCATCCTGCTGTCGCTGTTCACCGTGGTCACGCGGCCACGGCCGGCGCCGGCCGCCGTTTCCCGGCCGGTTGCCGCCGAGTAACGGCGGCGGCATTCTAACGCGATTTCGTGTACTTGTTGCTCGGGTGTGCAGATGTCGCACCCGTGCTAGTGTTTGTCGGCCTGGAATCATCCCGTGGATGATGGAGGCAGGTTCGCGTGTTGTTAGGTCCGATGCTTACAGGTTGCGTTGCGCATGCACGCCCGGCAAGCTGGGGCGTTGCGGTTGGGGCGATGGGCTATGAAGCGACTCCGGAGCGCGGAGCAATGAGCGTGTGGAAAATTGAGGTTAAAGGGATTGTGAGCCGCTGGGTCGAGGGCGGCCGCTATCCCGTGACCGAAGCAGAGTGGAAGATGGAGAAGCTTGACGGCGACAAGTTCCGGTTCAGTCGCTTTGGCGAGGATACGTTTGAACTCAGCGGCAGAGAGGTGCGGACCTACATCTTTGCCAAGACGCTTATGGTCGTCGAAGGCGATTGGCCGTGAGCTGTTACACTTTCTTGGCATCATAGGCACGGACCAGCCGCCTGGGCGCCTGCATGCGCCAGGCCCGCTCCAGTCGCAGCGCCAGTTCCGCGGCGCTGATCGTCGAGACCCGGATGAGAACAGCGGGCCAGCCCTTGTAGTGGTCGGTCTCGAAGTAGATGTCGGGTGCCGTCTCCATCAGCAGCGCCTTGTCCTCCAGGGAGCACCGCACCACCAGCGTGTCCTTGTCCTTGACCCGCATCAGCGACTTGCCGTGCACCTTCAGGGACGGCGTGCCGAACCACGATGCGGCTTCGATGTCGGGTAGCGCGGCCGCCGCGTCGCGCGCCCGGGCAAAGGCAGGGCCGAGATCCTCGCCTGGAGGCGACGCATGGTAGGGTGCCCGCGGCTTGGTGCCGGCTTTCGCTTTCGTCGCCCGCCGCGTCATGTGCCCTCGATCACCCACCGGCGCTTCCGGTGCCAGGGCATGACCTAAGACGGCCGTCGCTGCAAGTGGGCCGCGATTCGGGGCCACGCCTGTCGGCCCAATGCCTGCCAGTGGTCGATGACAGCGGCCGGTACGACGCCGATGGCGTCTCGCCAGGACGGGCGGGCTTTCATACGGGCATACCAATCAGCCACTGGTCGGCGTCCTGTCGACCCGATCAGCGACGCCAGGCCCATGTGCTCCAGGCGCGCCACATAAGGCAGTGCGGTCAGATCGGCCAAGGAGATCGTCTCGCCGACCAGGCATGTCGAGCGCGCCAGCGCCAAGTTCATGGCATCGAGCATCTCTTCCTGTGTCTGGACCGCATCGATGAATGCTGGCGCATCGACGCCCAGCCGCGCCGCGTCGGCGCGCAGCGCGCGATCGCGCCGGTTCGGCATCGCCTGCAGCATGGCGCTGAGCTTGTCCGGCGGCATTGCCTGCAATGCCGGGCGTCCCAGGATGGCGTAGTGCATCATGCCGTTGGCCGGGTGGTGCACGTCATCCAGTCGCCGGATCCAGGACCGCATATGCTGACGCGCGACGGGATCCGCCGGGCGCAGCGCGGGTTGGGGGAAGACGTCGTCGAGATATTCCAGGATCGCGGCGGTCTCGATCAGGATCGCACCGTCGTGCACCAGGGTCGGCACGACGCCCCGCGGGTTGAGCGCACGATAGGCCGGCGTGTGCTGTTCGCCCGCCTGCAGGTCGACCGCAACGCTGTCCCAGGCGAGCTGTTTCTCCGCCAGCGCCAGCCGCACCTTCTGCGAGGACGCGGAAAACAGATTGTGATGCAGTTGCAGGGCCGCCATGGTGCACTCCGTCATTCGCCGTGGCGAATGGAGCCGACATCAGCATCGACAGGCAATTACGTCCACGTCATGAGCGATGTTTGCGGCGGGGCACGGCCTGTTGCGCCTGCATGACCTTGCGCGCGCTGGCGCCCGCGATAGGCGTGTAGATGACGAGTCGCAAGTCCGGTGCATCCTCGACGACGAAGGACGTGTGCTCGAAGCGGATCTCGCCCAGCTTGGGGTGCTGGAAGCGTTTGATGCCTTCGCCCCGGCCCATGACGTCGTGCTGCGCCCACCAGCGATGAAACTCGGGGCTGATATCGTCGAGCGCCCGTACCAGGGCGGCAAATGCCGGATCATCGCCGGCGCGGCTGAATTCCAGCCGGAACTTGGCCAGCATGGCGCGCGCGTCGTCCTCCCAGTCCGGCATCATGCGACGATGGTCGGCGCTGGCGAACACCAGCCACAGCATGTTGCGTCGCTCGGCCGGCACCAGGCCCGGATCGCCCAGCACTGCGCTCATCGCCGTGTTCCACGCCAGCACGTCCCAGCGCGCGGTCTTGACGTAGGCCGGGTTGGGTATGGTCTCCAGTGTATGCCGCAACGCCGGCGTGACGCGGGACGAGGGCACTGGCACCACCGGTGGCGGGCGATGTTGGGCCAGGGCGAAGAGATGAGCCCGCTCCGCCGAGTCCAGCCGCAAGGCACGTGCGACGTTCTCCAGGAAGTGCGATGACACCGAGATCGCGCGGCCCTGTTCGAGCCATGTGTACCAGGTGACACCGATACCGGCGAGTTGTGCGACCTCTTCGCGCCGCAGGCCCGGCGTGCGGCGTCGCTGTGTCGGCGGCATGCCGACATCGAGCGGTGACAGACGCGCGCGCCGGCTGCGCAGGAAGGCGGCCAGGTCGCGGCGGCTGGACGGTAGCGAGCGAAGATCCGGCATGTGTGGCCTATCCGGGTGGCGCTGATACCAGGATAATTTCCCTTCTAGTCCCATCATAACACATCCCTTCGAATGCGGCGGCCGCGGCGGCTGATGCGGCGGCAAGCGAGAGTTGTGATGAATGGCGTGAGTGTCCTTGCCGGCTCTGCCGCTGCCCGATCCGCGGCACCCCGATGGGCAGCCCTGATGGTCATGCTGACGGGCGCGTTCATCGCTGTCATGAGTGCGGTCATCGTCAACGTCGCGCTGCCCAGCATCCGCCAGGATCTCGGCGCCAGCTTCGCCGAACTCACCGCCGTCGTTGCCTATTACGGTCTTGCCTACGCCATGGCGCTGATCACCTGCGGCCGCCTTGGCGACCTCTACGGCCGTCGCCGCATGTTCGTCGTCGGTCTGGGCGCGTTCACGGTCGCCTCCGGCCTGTGTGCCCTCGCACCGACGCCGATGGTCCTCGTCGCCACGCGCATCGTGCAAGGCATGGCGGCCGCGTTGATGTACCCGCAGGTGATGTCGTTGATCCGCGTGACGTTCCCCGACGAGCGAGTACGCGCGACGGCGTTCGCGGCATTGGGCATTGCGCTGGGCCTGTCGGCCGTCGCCGGCCAGGTCCTCGGCGGCCTGCTGGTGGATATGAACCCGTGGGGACTGGCCTGGCGATCGGTCTTTCTGATCAATGTTCCGATCGGCCTGGTCACCATGGTCGCCGCGATGCGGCTGATCGCGGAGTCACGCGCGTCGACAGCGCACCGCCTGGATCTGGCCGGCGTCCTGCTCAGCACGGCAGGACTGGGCCTGCTGCTCTATGCCCTGATCGACGCGCGCACTGCCGGCTGGCCGATATCGACGTTTGTCATGCTCGCCATTGCCGCTCTCCTGCTGGTGCTGTTCGTCGTGCACCAGCGGTCGCGATCGGCGCCCGGTGGCGCGCCGCTGCTGGATATCGCTCTGCTGACCAACCGGACCTTCGTGATCGGGATCGTGATGGCGCTCGTCGTTCATGCAACGATCGTCGGGTTTCCCTTTCTGCTGGCGTTCGTGCTCCAACTCGGCCTGTCGCATACCGCGTTCGAAACGGGTGCGATCATGGCACCCTACGCGATCGCCTTCATGGTCACCTCGCTCGTGGTCAGCCGCCTGATCGCCCGGTTCGGTCGCACCGCCGTGCTGGCGACGGGTGCGCTGCTGACGGCGTTGGGCTTTGCGCTGTCGGCGGTCGTCGTATCAGTGATCACCGACGCGCTTGGCATTCACCTGATAGCGGCACTGATGGTGGTGGGCGCAGGGCAGGGGTTGGTGCTGACGCCGCTGCTGAACACCATCATGAGCGGCGTGCCCGAAGATCTCGCCGGCGCGGCGTCAGGGTTGACCAGCACCATGCAGCAGATCGGCGGCGCTTTCGGCGTCGCGGTGATCAACCTGGTGTACTTCGGCGCACTCGAGGCAGCGCATGCCACGCTACTGGCGGCACATGCGGGCGCGTTCAGGCTGGGCGCTGGCTATGCGGTCCTGGCGGCTCTCATCGCGTTTGTCCTCGTCTTGCTGCTGCCGCGGAAGGCCAGCGGGACATGATCATCGGCGGGCCGCCAGCGGCACCGCACCTACCGGGAGCGACAACATGACGATCGACGACAACAAGCGGCTGGCCGTTCGGCTGTCTGAACTTGCCTTCAACGAGCGCCAGCTCGAGGAGGCGACGGATCTCCTGTCGCCCGACTTCCGCACTCACGCCGGTGGTCAGACGCAAGGCGCGGAGGGCATCGCGGCCGTCGTCGATGCCTTCCTTCAGGGATTCGCCGATTTCCGCGGCGAGACACAGCACGTGCTCGCCGAAGGCGACAAGGTCGTCGTTTTCACCTTGTGGCGTGGCACCCATACGGGCCCATTCCGTGGCCTGGCACCGACGGGCAAACCGGTGGCCTTCGAGACGGTCGATCTGTTCCGGATCGCGGCTGGGCGCATCGTCGAGCACTGGGACGTGGTCGACCGACTCGCCTTTCAGAGCGCGCTCGGGATCATCCGTCCGGCTGCGTGAGACAATGTCTAGTGGCGGTGTGTCGCGCGATAGGCCGCCAGTCGGGCTTCGGGTGACAGCGGCGCGGGCGTTGCCGCAGGCCTGGCGCCCAGGCCACGCCACAGCGCCACCCAGACTGTGGCGCCCGCCAGCACGGCCGTGGCCAGCAGGCCGCCTTCCGGCCCCCAGGTGCCGCCGGTCATCATGGCCGGTCCGGTCAGTGTCCAGGCCATGGCCGAGCCGCCCTCAGGCTCGATACCGCTGAGCGGCACGCCCCAAAGGTTGGACAGCGACCAGTTCCAGCCGGCGTGCCAGGCGCAACCCGCCCACAAGCCGCCTGTCCGCAACGACAACAGCGAGAGGAACACGGCGAACAACACCAGGTTGATTCCCGGCAACACGCCAAAGCCGGCATTGCGCGAATGGGCCCACGTGAAAGCGATGGTCACGATGGCGATGGCGATCGGCGGTCCTAGCCGGACCGCCAGCACGTTCTGCATCCAGCCGCGATAGATCATCTCTTCGGTCGAGGCCTGGACGGCGAACATGATCGCCGCCATCACGATGCCCTGCATCGCCGCCATGCCGATCGGATCGGTACCGGGCGGCTTCGGCGTGATCATGCCCAGCAAATTCAAACCGCCCATGATCATCGTGGTGAACAGCAAGGCCAATCCGAGACCGAGTGGGATGCCCAGCAACGCGCCGCGGGCATGAAAGCCGATGGTGTGAAACGGTCGCCCTTCCGCCAGCCGCACCCACAGCAACAGCAGCAGGGCAGTAAAGGCGAACGCCAGGATGGTGATGATCGTTGAGAAATAAGCGGCGTAAAGCGGCTCGGACACTGCCTTCAGCAGGCTGGCCAGCGGTGGCACGGCCAGCGGCGCCAGCACGGCGGTCACCAGCACCAGCAAACCGCCGCCCAGCGGGATCGCCAACCAGATCGGCGTAATCCATCGGCTCCGGCGAACGTCCGCCACCAGGCTGTTGTCGCGCGACAAGTCGGTGCGCACTCTCTCCCCCAGTCGGACGCATCCTGCCCTGAGGTTGATCATATACATAAAGTGAGCGGCTGCGCGACTCGCGACGCGCGTTTCGGACCAAATTCTTGTTCGTGAGGAAGGGGCGTGCTCAGCCCCTCCCTATGCGCCGCGGTTCATGCGGTTGCCGACCAGGTCATCGACCACAGCGGGGTCGGCCAGGGTCGAGGTGTCGCCGAGATTGCCGTATTCGTTCTCGGCAATCTTGCGCAGGATGCGGCGCATGATCTTGCCCGAGCGTGTCTTGGGTAGGCCCGGCGCCCACTGGATCAGGTCGGGCGCGGCGATCGGGCCGATCTCCTTGCGCACATGGGCCACCAGCTCTTTGCGCAGGTCCTCCGTCGGCTCGATGCCCGCCTTCAGGGTGACGTAGGCGTAGATGCCCTGGCCCTTGATGTCATGCGGATAGCCGACCACCGCCGACTCGGCGACCTTGGGATGCGCCACCAAGGCCGACTCGACCTCGGCCGTGCCCAGCCGATGGCCCGAGACGTTGATCACGTCATCGACGCGGCCGGTGATCCAGTAATAGCCGTCCTCATCGCGCCGGCAGCCATCGCCGGTGAAATAGGAGCCCTTGTAGGTCGAGAAGTACGTGTCGATGAAGCGCTGATGGTCGCCGTACACCGTACGCATCTGGCCCGGCCAGCTGTCGGTCAATACCAGGTTGCCGGTGCTGGCGCCCTGTTGCTCGACGCCGCTGGCATCGACCACCGCGGGCTTGATGCCGAAGAAGGGTAGCGTCGCCGAGCCGGGCTTCAGTGGCGTGGCACCCGGCAGCGGCGTGATCAGGATGCCGCCGGTCTCGGTCTGCCACCAGGTATCGACGATCGGGCACCGTGAATCGCCGACCACGCGGTGATACCACAGCCAGGCCTCGGGGTTGATCGGCTCGCCCACCGATCCCAGCAAGCGCAGGCTGGCACGGCTGGTCTTCTTCACCGGCGCCTCGCCCTCGCGCATCAGGGCGCGGATGGCCGTGGGCGCCGTATAGAAGATGTTGACCTTGTGCTTGTCGACGACCTGCCAGAAGCGCGAGCTGTCCGGCCAGTTGGGGATGCCCTCGAACATCAGCGTCGTGGCGCCGTTGGCGAGCGGCCCGTAGACGATATAGGAGTGGCCGGTGACCCAGCCGACGTCGGCCGTGCACCAGTAGATGTCGCCGTCGTGGTAATCGAAGACGTACTGATGCGTCATCGATGCAAAGGTCAGATAGCCGCCCGAGGTGTGCAGTACGCCCTTGGGTTTGCCGGTCGATCCCGACGTGTAGAGAATAAACAGCGGATCTTCGGCGTTCATCGGCTCGGGCGGGCAGTCGGCCGCCACCTTGGCGCATGCCTCGTGGTACCAGACGTCGCGACCCTCGACCCAGTCGATCGCACCACCGGTGCGGCGCACGACGATCATCGTCTTGACGTCCGGGCATTTCTTCAGCGCTGCGTCGGCGTTGGCCTTCAGCGGCACCTTGCGGCCGCCGCGCAGGCCTTCATCGGCCGTAATGACGACGGTGGAGCCGCAATCCTCGATCCGGTTCACCAGCGAGTCGGGTGAAAAGCCGCCGAACACCACTGAGTGGATGGCGCCGATGCGGGCGCAGGCCAGCATGGCGTACGTCGCTTCCGGGATCATCGGCAGGTAGATGGTGACGCGATCGCCCTTCTTGACGCCATGCGCCTTCAGCGCGTTGGCCAGCCGGTTCACCGCGGCATGCATCTCGCGATAGGTGATGTGCTTGCTGTCGGCAGGATCGTCGCCTTCCCAGATAATGGCCGTCTGGTCACCGCGGGTGGCCAGATGCCGATCGATGCAGTTGGCCGAGACGTTGAGCGTGCCGTCGTGGAACCAGCGGATACGGACGTTGCCGGTGTAGTCGACGTCCTTGACCTGGGTATAGGGCTTGATCCAGTCGAGGCGCTTGCCGTGCTCGCCCCAGAACTTCACCGGATCGTCGATCGAGGCCTGGTACATCTGTTTGTACTTGGCGGCATCGATATACGCGTTGGCCGCCACTTGCGGCAGCACGGGCAGCACTTGCTCGCTCATTCTCTTCCCTCCCTCGGGCGGCGCCACGCATCCGCATCAAGGCGTTACTTCTTGTCGTGTTTGTAGCCAGCCGATACGCTACCTGCCAAGCGGTGTTGCGCCGCAGCATGAAAATGTCGCACGACGGCCGCCAAGTCCGCGCCTGGAAATTGTCACGGGATAGCGCCGAGAGGATTTGAACCAGCAACGACAACCCGCGGCGCGCAACGGCCTGAGCGCGCTCGCGATTTTTCCTTCGGCGCGGCGGCGGAACCCGGACGACGTCCTGCGACAGGGGGCAGCAACTTCGATCTGTGGGGGGCGTTTCCTGCGCAGGATACGCAACACGGAGAATGCTGATGTTTGCCCGCCTCTGTACGGCTGCCGCGATTGTCGCTCTGGCTACACTCGCAACAGCATCGCCGGCTGGCGCCCAGTATCCCAGCCGCGAAGCGTGTGCCGTCTACGATTTTCCACCCGGCACGCCTGAGTATCGTCTCTGCGTCGACCGCGAACTGGAGATGCGCCGGTTGGGTCGCGTGAACCGCGAGTACGGTACGGCGCGCATTCTGTCCGACTCCGAACGCGCCTGCACGTACTACGGGCTGACGCCGGGGTCGCCCCGCTATGAGCGTTGTGTGCGTCGAGAGGTCGAGTTGCGTAGTCCCGAGTGAGGATCCGTAGGGGTCTTCGCGGTGCGCAATGGTGGGACGCCGCATCCACCGTTCGCACCGCGTAGGCCTCAATCCTTGGGGGGCACGAACATGTAGCCAACGCCACGCACCGTGCGGATGGCGTCGGGGTGCCCCGGGTCGACTTCAATCTTGCGTCGCAGGCGCGTGATGCGCAGGTCGATGGCGCGATCGAACGCCTCCATTTCGCGATGTGCCGTCACTTCCAGCAGCCAGTCGCGCGCCAGCGGCCGGTTGGGATTTTCGGCAAACACCTTGAGCAGGTCGAACTCGCTGGCGGCCAGCGTCTCCTCGCTGTCATCGGCCGGGTCGATCAGCACGCGCTTCTCGAGATCCAACACGCGACGGCCCATGCGCAGGCGTTTGCCAGCCGCGACGACAGCCGCACCGGTCGTGCGACGCATGACGCTTTTGACGCGGGCCAGCAGTTCGCGCGGGTCGAACGGTTTGGGAATATAGTCGTCGGCCCCGGTCTCCAGGCCGACGACGCGATCCACCGTGTCGCTGGCTGCCGTCACCATAATGATGCCGACGCGGCCGCTTCTCTCGCGCAACCAGCGGGCCAGTGCAAACCCGTCCTCGCCCGGCAAGCCGACATCGAGCAGGACCAGGCTCGGCGCGTCGCGCTCGACCAGCTTGCGCAACGCGGCGCTGCCGTCGGCACCCGACACGCGATATCCGTTGCGCCCGAGATAGTCGACGAGGAGCTGACGCTGGGCTGCCTCGTCCTCGACGACCACGATGTGCGGACGCGTGTCCTTACCTTGGATCACAGCTAATCTCCCCTCGGCATCCCTGATCGCACAGGCATGCCGCCCCTCATGTGAAGCTTGCAGGTCGGCGAAACGGAGGTCAATTCGTGAAAAGGAGGCGGTCGGTGCGATGCCGCTATGTACCGCCCTCCCGTATCGCTGCCATGTCGCCGCCTCCGCGTATAGGTGTCGTGCGTATCACGCGGTCAAGGATGCGCTGGCCGCGAGCGGTTGAAGACGATGGCGCCCTGGCTGCGCGCAAAGGCCTCGGTACAGACGGCGCCGGTTCGACCCTTGAGGTGCGGGAACATCGCCTCGAGCGCCTCCAATGTCGTGTTTTCCTTGACCCGCACATGATGCACGCAAACGGCGCCCCCGGGTGACCAGCCGGCTTCGAACGCATCGGCCACGTCGTTCTCGGGAGACTGGATACTCAGGCGGTCGTAGACGTCGATGCGCATGCCGTCCTTGGTGAAAGGCTGGCCCGTGCCGCCGTAATCTCCCCGCACCATGCGGATGCAGGCGTTGTAGGCGTCGTGCAAAGGCGTACCGTCGGTGGTGTGCGACCATGGCCGATAGCCGAAGCGTACGCATTTTCCTTGCGCACCGCTGGTGCAGACCAGCTCGAAGACACCCGGCTGGGCGGGCTCGAAGCTTCCCTGGGGGGAGCTGCGGCCGGCCAGGGGAAAGCCCTGGCGGCGGCCGTCCGGGCCGGGCATGCAGACATTCTGGCTGCTGCTGTCGGGTCCGACCACGGAGAAGGTGTGCAGCCAGATCGCATCGGATGCCGGCAGATCCTTGCGCGTGTCCTCGGGGTCGCGTTCGACGGCGTCGATGCGTACGCGGGCCGTATTCCCGCCCATGGCGATCACCAGGGTGGCACCCACGAGTTGCGGCGAGCGCAGGACGCGACCGTCACTCATCGTCACCTTGAACTGGGTGCCCTCGGCCTCGATCGACTGCAAAACGGGCGGCGATTGGGCGGCCGCCCCTCCGGCGCTCAGCAGGAAGGCGGCAATCGCAAGGGAAGGGAGGCGCGCAGACATTATGCTCTCCGAACGAATCGGCCGCCAAATCCGGCTGACGCAATCCTCAGATCGTAGCGGCTCAGTGTATTGTGGCCGTGTCGTTGTTCGCGCTTCTATGTGTCATCTGTATCGCAAATAGCCGTGAAATATGAGTCTCTGCCGCGGTTGGAAATACTTCGGCATGTTTTCGCCCTGTACAAGCCACAGTCGTTTCGCATTAAATATCAAGCATAAAGCGTGTCCGTTGGATTTCTGCGGCCAACGCGAGGCGGAGTTATTGCCCGCGCGTCCGCGGTCGTTAGGCGGCTGCACGTACCATTCATTAACTGGGCGCATCGGCGCCCGGCTGCGCACCTGTGAATATTCGGTGTGCAGAAAATTAATAAGGCGAAGACGCCGTGGTTCAGGCCGTCGAGAGCTTGCAGTTCGATTCCGTGTTGTCGTCGTTCGTGGACGACTGTGCCCATATCTGGACGACCTGGCTGCAGGACGGGCCGGGTAGCGCTGCCAGCCGCAAACTGCGGCGGGAACGACGGTTCAAGACAGCGGTCGGCCGCATGACCGTGTTCATGGTTCGGCCCAGCGTCGAGTTTGCTACCAGCGGCGGCTGGGGTGCGTTCAACTGGACCCGGTGGCGGCTGCGGATCAACCAGTGCTACACGGGCCAGGACGCGATCCGCTACAAGGACTTCGTCGAACTGTGCAGCACCGTCTATCACGAGACGCGGCACGCCGAGCAATTTTACAGGATCGCGCAGGGACTCGCGGCAGGCAACTTGCGGCTGCCCGACGCCCGGGCGGTGCAAATCAAGCAGCAGTGGCCCGCCCGAGGCGCCATCCAGTCGTACGTCGTGATGTTTGAAACCGACGCGATCGACGAGGATCCCCGGTATCTCACCGCAACGCAGCGCGCCCACCTCATCGCCGATCGCATGCGTATCCCGCTGTCCGTAGCACAGCATGCCGATCGCCAGCGCGACAGCTTCGCGAGCTATCTAGGGGCGGGCAGGCCATCGTGGTTCCACCGGGCCGCGCTCGATGAAGTCAACGACTGGCTGCGCGCAACCTACAAGAAACGTTTTTCCGAGTCCGGGAACTGGATACAGCGACCGCACGGTCCTTACCGGGTGCAGCGCAATCGGCCCGAGGAGAACGACGCGCGCAGCCTCGAGGAACTGGTCCAGGCTGCCCTGTATCGGCGCATCGGGCACGATACGCCGCGCAACCGCCACCAGCGACGCACGGACATCGACCTGTTCGGGGCCTGACAACCCGGCGTCCGCGATACAGACGATACAAAACCCGGCCATGGCGATACGGTGACGATACAGGCGGCGCCGATACTGCGCCGTTATAGATTGAGTCATGGCCCGTAAGTCATTGAGTTCCGCTCGCAAGTCGCGCGGCGGCGTGGCGCCACCGGCGTCCCGCTCGCGCGCGGAGAAAGCCACGCCCGCAAAGACGCCGCCGGCCCGCAAGCGGCGCGGTGGCGGCTCCGCGGGCGCTTCCCTGGAATTGCTGCGGACAGTCATCGACAACATGGCCGATGGCGTGCTGGTGGTCGGCGTCAACGCCAAGGTGATGATGGCCAACCGGCGCTTCGCCGATCTGGTGGAGGCGCCGTACGATCTGTTCCGGCCCGGTCAATCGATCCGCGCCGCCATGCGCCACCTGTTCGACCGTGGCGACTACGCCAGCAACGAGGCCTTCGAGGCGTTCTGGAAAAGCAACATCGAACGGCTGCGCAAACTGGGTGGGCTGACATACATCCGCCGCGCACCCAGCGGGCGCTACCTCGATTTTCGCTTCACGGTACTTCCCGAAGGCCGCGTCATCGTCGTCAACCGCGACGTCACCAAGTTGAAGCAGGGCGAGGACGAAGCGGCGCGCACGCGCGACATGTTCCAGCTGATCCTCGACAACATGACCGACGGGGTCATGATGTTCGACAAGGACTTCCGCTGGCAAATGACCAACCGCCAGCTCATGGAATTCCAGCGCTTTACGCCCGAGGTGGCACGGCCCGGCATCTCTGGCCACGATATTCTGCGTTTCCAGGCCCAGCGCGGCGACTTCGGACCGTCCGACGATATCGAGCAGCTGGTCGATGAGCGCGCCGCCCTGATGCTGAAGCCGGGCGGCAACCGCTACGAACGACGCACGGCCGGTGGTCGCTACATCGAGTTCAACTTCAAGCCGCTGCCCGACGGTGGTCTGCTGGCGATCTACCGCGACCTGACGGATCGCAAGGACCAGGAAGAGGCGCTTGAACGGACCGAGCGTCGGCTGCGCGAGGCCGTCGAGAACCAGGCGGGTGGTTTTGCGCTCTATGATTCCGAATTGCGCCTGATGACCTGCAACAGCGCCTTTATTGCCATCGCCCCTGACGTGCCCGAGCGCTACACGCCGGGCACCAAGTTGGAGGATGCGCTGCAGGCGCTGGCCCGCAGCGGCAATCTGCCCGGCATCGACGCTTCCAATGCCCAGCGCTGGCTCGACCGCACCATGGGCTACATGCGTAACCCCAGAGGCCGTGTCGAGGTGCCGCTGGCCGGCGGCCGCTGGATGCAGCTCGAGGGTCGCAAGACGCCCGACGGCAACACGGTGCTGATGTTCACCGACCTCACCGCGCTGAAGCGCCGCGAGGCGGAGTTGGCGAGTGCCAAGGCGGAGCTGGAAAGCACGGAGCGCCGGCTGCGCGACGCGGTCGAGAACCAGGCCGGTGGATTCGCGCTGTACGATGCCGACCTGCGGCTGGTCACGTGCAACAGCACCTTCGCCTCGATGAAACCGGATGTTCCCGAGCGACGAACGCCGGGTGTCCTCTTGCAGGATGCATTGTGGGCGGTCGCCAGGGCGCGAGCCATCCCGGGCGTTGACGGCGATCATGGCGGGCCGTGGGTGGACCGCTGGTTGGCCTATATGCGCAACCCGGTCGGCAGCATGGAAGGCGGTTCCACTGACGGGCGGAAGCTGCAGTTCGAGGCACGCAAGACGTCCGACGGCGGTACGGTGGTGATGGTTACTGACCTCACCGAGTTGAAACGGCGAGAGGAAGAGCTGGCGGGCGCCAAGGCCGAGCTGGAGGTGGCGCGCGAGGTCATGCGCACCGTTCTCGACAACATGATCGACGGCGTGATGCTGTACGAAAAGGACGGCCGCTGGTCGTTCGCCAACCGCGCCATGCACACATTCCACCATATCTCGCCCGAGGCCATGGCGGGTTTGCGGACGATCGAGGATGTCGCACGCTTCCAGCTCACGCGCGGCGACATGGGACCCGTCGACGACATCGAGTCTGCGGTCAAACAGCGCGTGGCGATGGTGCTGGCACCGGGCGGCGCCATCTATCACCGCCGCACGGCGGAGGGTCGCTACCTCGAGTTCCGCTTCGTGCCGGTGCGCGACGGCGCCACGCTATCGATCCACCGCGATCTTACTGAACTCAAGAACAGTGAGGAGGAGGTCGCCGAAGCGCGCCGGCGGATGACGCATGCCATCGAGGCGTTGACCGATGCCTTCGCGCTGTTCGATGCCGAGGAGCGGCTGGTCGTTTGCAACGAGGCCTATCGCGACATGATGGCCCACATGCCGCGGGCTATCACGCCGGGCGAGCGGCTGCAGGATGGCCTGCGCGACTTCGTGGCTGCCGGTCACGCCCCGCGCGCGGTCGGTCGCGAGGAGGCCTTCGTGCAGGCGACGCTCGATCTGCACCGCCAGGATCGCATAGCGGTGGAGCTACGGGTACGGAATGATCGGTGGGTTCGACTGTTCGTGCGCAGGACGCCGGATGGAGACACCGTGACCCTGTTCACCGATATCACCGAACTGAAGGAGCGGGAGGCGCAGTCCAAACAGGCGCTGAGTGACGCCGAGACGGCGCGTGGCGAGGCGCAGCACACGCTGGAGACCTTGCAGACGGTTATCGATAACATGCATGACGGAGTCATGTTGTTCGATGCGGAGCAGCGCTGGTCGTTCGGCAACAGCAAGGTGTTGGAGCTGCAGCGGCTTCCGCCGGAGGTGGGTCATCTCGGGGCGCGCGCCTACGACATTCTGGCCTATCAGGCTGAGCGTGGCGATTTCGGTCCGTACGACGATCTCGATAAGCTGATCCGCGACCGGCTCGCGGCGCGCCGCCAGCCGGGCGGCGCACAATACTCGCGGTGGACTGCGGGTGGCCGGTTCATCGACTTCCGATTCACGCCGCTCTCGGACGGCCGCGTACTGGGTGTCTACCGCGACCTGACGGAACTCAAGCAGGGCGAGGAGAAGCTGGCGCAGGCGCATGAGGCGATGCAGACCATCCTCGACAACATGACCGATGGCGTGGCGCTGTTGGCCGGGGATGGTCGATGGGTTTACACCAATGACCGGCTGCTGGCGTTCCATGACATCCCGCGCGAGCGCCTGACGAGCATGCCGCACATGCGCGACGTCCTGCGCTTCCAGGCCGAGCGCGGTGATTTCGGTCCGATTGCGCCTGAAGAGGCGCAACGCATCGCCGACAAGCGCTTTGCGAAATCCCTGTCGTCGAATGGCGAGCAGTACGTGCGGCGCACCATCAACGGCCAGATCCTCGAAATGACCTACCGGCCAACGGCGCAAGGCTGGCTCATCATGCATCGCGATATCACGGAGCTGAAGAGGCGGGAGGAGGAGCTGGCACACGAACGTGACGCGGCCGATTCCGCGCGCCGGGAAGCCGAGGCGGCCAACCAGGCGAAGTCGACCTTCCTCGCCACGATGAGCCACGAGATTCGCACGCCCATGAACGGCGTGCTGGGCATGATGGACGTATTGGAGCGGCAGGGGCTCGACGCAGCGCAACGTGCGTCCGTCGGCACCATGCGCGATTCGGCGCAGTCGCTGCTGCGCATCATCGACGACGTTCTCGACTTCTCCAAGATCGAGGCTGGGCGGCTGGAGTTGGAGACGACTGCCTTCTCGCTCAGCGGCATGATCGAAAGCGTGGTCGGCACGTTCCGCCCGCAGGCCGCCGCCAGGGGCCTGTCGCTGGGCCTGAGCATCGATCCGGGCTCTGCCGACGCGCTGCTGGGCGATCCCACGCGGGTGCGCCAGATCCTGTTCAACCTGCTCGGCAATGCCGTGAAGTTTACCGAGCGTGGCGGCATCCGTGTGCGAGCGGCAACGGCGCCCGCCGGCGGCGGTCGCGCGCGGGTGATACTGGCCGTCGCTGATACCGGCATCGGCATGGACGACGAGCAGCGCGCGCGGCTGTTCCAGCCGTTCGCTCAGGCCGACAGTTCAACCACGCGCCGTTTCGGCGGCACCGGCCTGGGGCTTTCCATCGTGCGTCGCCTGGCGCAGCTCATGGCCGGCGATGTCACGGTCGAGAGCGCACCGGGCGCCGGCTCGACCTTCTCGGTGACGTTGATCCTCGATACGGCGCCGTCCGACTCGCCGCTGAAGGCCTTGCCGCGGGCAGAAGCGGGACCGGCGACCGCACGCCCGCGTGTAGTGCCGCGTCAAGGGTCACGGGTACTGGTGGTCGACGACCATCCGGTCAATCGCGAGGTCCTGGTGCGCCAGCTCGATCTCTTGGGGATCGACGCCGATACGGCCGTCGACGGCGTCGAGGCGCTGGCGATGTGGACACCCGGCCGCTATGCCGCCGTCCTGGCCGACATTCATATGCCGCGCATGGATGGCTACGAGTTGGCGCGGCGCGTCCGTCTTGCCGAAGCCGAGCGCGAGGGTGTGACCAAGCGCACGCCGATGGTGGCGGTCACAGCCAACGCCATGCGCGGCGAGGAGGAACGCTGCCTGGCCGCCGGCATGGATGCATACCTCGCCAAACCCGTAACCATCGACCGCTTGCGCGCGGCACTCGAGCGCTGGTTGCCCATGGACGGGATCGACCAGGCCGAGGATACGCCGGGAAGAAGTGCCCGCAACGCGGCGCCAGCCGTCGATCGCGGCGTGTTGGAGGCGTGGCTGGGCGATGATCGCGCGGCGATCGCGTCGTTGCTGGCCAAATTCCGGGATACGGCGGTCGAGGCCGAGCGCGAGATCGGTGGTGCGCTGCGCGTCGGCGATTTTGCCAACGTGGCGATGGCAGCACACCGCCTCAAAGGCGCGGCGCTGACCGTCGGCGCTGGCGGTGTGGGCGAGGCGGCGGCCGAACTGGAGCGCGCCGGCAAAGCCGGCGACCGCGCCCGCTGTCAGGATGGCCTCGGCCCCCTGGCCGCCGAACTGCGCCGTGCGCTAGCAGAGATTTGAAAGCTGGTTGAACCGGACCGCGCGCCGCCTGGCGCGCTCATGCTGTGCGGCGGTCAGAGAAGATGCGCGGCAGTAGCCGCCGGTTGAGCCGTCGTGCGGACGATGAAATGCGGCGTGCCGGCGTCGTCGATGGCTGCCAGCGATACGCCATAGATGTCGGCCAGGCGGTCGGCGGCCAGCGTCTGCCGGGTCGGGCCGCAAGCAACCAGGCGGCCACGGTCGAGCAGGGCGATGCGATCGCAATAGGCCGCGGCCAGGTTGATGTCGTGCAGCACGACGATGGCGCCGACACCGCCGCCGACGAAACGGCGCACCGCCTCGAGCAGCGCGTGCTGATGGCGCAAATCGAGGCTCGCGGTCGGCTCGTCCATCATCAGGAAGCGACAGGGTGCATCGGCGGTGGCGGTCCACACCTGGGCCAGCGCGCGGGCCGCCTGCACGCGCTGCCGCTCGCCACCGGACAGGCTGGGGTAGAGCCGGCCGGCAAGATGCGTGACATCGGCCAGCTCCAGGGCGGATGTGATGATGTGCCGATCGTCCGCGGCGCTGGTGAGGCCGGCATGTGGCATGCGGGCCAATGCCACCACTTCGTGCACCGTGAAGTCGAACGCCACGCTGGCTGACTGGGTCATCACGGCCCTGACCCGCGCCAGCGCTTCCGTCGGCCACGTGCTGGGTGCGCGGCCATGCAATTGTACCGTGCCGGTATCGGGTTTGCGGTCGCCGGCCAGCACGGACATCAACGTCGACTTGCCGGCGCCGTTGGGGCCGAGAAGGCCCAGCACCTCGCCCGGTTGTGCCGCAAGCGATACATCGTGCAGCAGGGTCGCGCTGCCGATGCGCACAGATACGGACTGGGTCGCGAGCGTCATGTGTCGGCCAAACGCAGCCGCCGCGCCAGCAGCCACAGGAAGAACGGGCCACCGACAAGCGCCGTGACGACGCCGATCGGCATTTCGGCCGGCGCCACGATCAGGCGTGCCACCAGATCGGCGGCGGTCAGCAGCGCGGCGCCCAGCAAAGCGGCGCCCGGCAGCACCAGACGATGGCCGGGGCCGCAGGCGATGCGCAGCAGATGCGGCACCACCAGCCCGACAAAGCCGATGATGCCGCAGACCGACACCGACGCGCTGGTGGCCAACGCCACCATGATCAGGATGCGCCGCTTCAGACGCTCGACGTCGACGCCGAGATGGCCTGCCTCGCGCTCGCCCAGCGCGAAAGCGTCAAGCGCGCGCGTATCGCGCATCAGCAGGATCGTCGGGATGACGACCAACGGCAGTGCCAGCGGCAGCGATTTCCACGTCGCGGCGCCCAGGCTGCCCATGGTCCAGAACACCAGGCTGCGCAGTTGCTGCTCGTCGGCGATGAAGGTCAGGAAGCCGATGCCGGCGCTGCACAGCGCATTGATCGCAACGCCGGCCAACAGGATGGTGGCGACTGATGCACGTCCATCGCGCAGGCCGAAACGGCGCACCACGGCTGTAGCCAGCAAACCGCCGATGAAAGCGGCCGCCGGCAAAACCCAAGGTCGCGCCGCGGGGCTGAGCAGATGCAGCACCTTGTCGCCCAGCACGATGGTGGCGACTGCGGCGAGTGCCGCGCCCGCCGACACACCCACCAGCCCGGGATCGGCCAGCGGATTGCGGAACAGGCCCTGCATGGCGGCGCCCGCGGCGGCGAGCGCCGCACCGACGGCCAGCGCCAGCAATACACGCGGTAGCCGGATCGCGAACAGCACGGCCTCCTGCTGCTGCGAGGCGGTACTGACGGCAAGACCGATGCGGTCGGCGAACGCCGACAGCGTATCCAGCAGACCGATTCGCAAAGGGCCCAGGGCCAGCCCGGCAAGACCGAAGACGGCGGCCAGCACGGCCAGCCCCAGCAGCACGGGCGCCGTGGCAGGCCGGCGTACCGCACTGCCCGCATTCAGCGCCATGGTGGTCATCGGGCTTCGGCCAGTCCGAGCTCGGGATGCAGGAAAGCCGCCAGGCGGCGCGCTGCTTCGGGCGTGCGCGGACCGAAGCCCAGCAGCAGCAAGGCATCGAGCGCAAACACACGGCGCGCCTTGCCGGCCGGCGTCAGTGCCAGTGACGCTGCTGCCAACAGGTTGTCGACGCCGCCTAGCGACTCCAGCGTTTGGTCGGTGACCATCAGCACGTCCGGCGCCTGCGCCAGCGCGCCTTCCGCCGTGATCGGCCGATAGCCCTCGTAGCTGGTGATGGCGTTCACGCCGCCGGCCAGACGGACGATGCCGTCGGCGGCGGTTATCCGGCCGGCGGCTTGCGGCGGGCCTTGCGAGACCGACAGCAGCGACAGCACTCTGGGGTGATCCGTGGCCTGCGCCAGCTTGTCGGCCAGGGCCGACATCTCGGCGCGGCGGGCGGCGATCAGGACGCGGGCGGCGTCCTGTCGGCCGAGCGCCGCGCCGATGGCTTCGATCTTGCGCAGCACGCTGTCGAAATCGTAGTCGTCGGACAGCACCAGCGTGGCGACGCCGGCGGCGCGCAGCTGATCGAACGCAGCCGGCGGGCCGGCGGCAGTGGTCGAGATAATCAGGGTGGGCCGTAGCGATACCACCCCCTCGGCTGAAATCTGCCGCATGTAGCCGATCCGCGGCAGCTGCCGCGCCGCCTCGGGGTACATGCTGGTGGTATCGGCGCCGATCAGCCGGTCGCCCACGCCCAGCGCATACACGATCTCCGTCACCGAGCTGCCGATGGCGACAACGCGCGAGGCGTCGGCGATGTCGATCATACGCCCGGCGTGATCGGCGACGACGGTACGCGCCGACGCACGGCCGACACCAACCAGCGTTGCGGCGGCCAGCGATGTGATCAGAGGGCGGCGACGCAAGGTCATAGCGGTGGCTCCAACGGCCGGTGCCACACAGACTTCATGGTGAGTTTGTCGAATCATGAAGGTGCGGCACCGCGGCTCGTGCATGAGCTTCATGGTTCGACAAACTCACCATGAAGCTATTCCCTTCACGCCGCCGCGCGGGCCTCGGCGATGTCGCGCCAGGCGCTGCGCTCGGGTTGGCCCGGTTTACGAGCGCCGAAGAACAGCGCGATGGTGCGGCCGGCGTCGTCGAACGCCTCGACCGACGTGACGACACCGTCGTCGGTCGGCTTGCGTACGATGAAGGTATGCGCGATGGCATCCTCGCGCAGATGCAGATTGAACGTGGGATCCAGCACGTTGAACCAGGGTCCGGTCGGTACCAGCTTCTGCACCGGCCCGGTGTGGATCTGGATGCAGCCGGGGCTGCCGACGAACACCATGATCGGCGTCTCGCTGCCGGCCGATGCCGTCAGCACGTCGCGTACGCTGCCGGACGTCAACGGCTGCGCCAGATCGCTGCCGACCAGGCGCAGGGCTTGTACGCGGCCGACCTTGTGCTTTTGTAGAATGCCGAAGAATTCGTGTGTATCGCGCATGGCGCGCCAGGCGCCGCGCAGCGACTCGAGGTCGATATCCGCGTCGGGCCGATCCGTCGACGGATCCGGACGCGCAGTCACCGCATGCTCGGCGCTTTGTGTTGCGGCCCGGAAGCGCCCGACCAGGGCATCGAACGCCGTCATGTCGGTCTCGGCCGTCGCATAGATCTTGTGCACAGCGGTGCCATAGGCATCGAAGAACTGCAGGCTGCGGCGCGGGCCGCTGCGCGTGTCCTCGGCAACGGCGAAGCCGGCGTGCCACTGGCCAAAGAAGATGCGCAGGTCGATGTCGGGGCCCAGCACCAGGCCGTGCGGCCCGTTGGCGCTGACCTGCTCGAAGCGACCGTGGCGCTCGTGTACGCAATGATCATTGCGTGTCAGACACATCACGCGACCCAGAGTCGGCATCGCCGTCAGCATGTCGCGCCAGGTGGTGGTGAGCCGCGTCGCCGTTTCCTCGACGCCGCTCGACACCAGCTCAGCCTCGCTGACACCCAATGCCTGAGCGGCGTCGCGCGCGCGCACGCCGGGCCGCTCGGCGCGCAGAGCCTGCAGTCTCTGGCGCAGATCGGATGCCTGGGTCATGAATGGTCTCCTGCGAAATTCGTGGCGGGCTGGCTGGGTACCGCGAGAGGAAGCATGTGTGCGGCGACCTGGCTGACTAACCACGCGACCGGCAAGGGATGTCGGCCGCTTGCGGACCTCGGAAACGTTATTTGGTGAGGATCAGCTTACCCTTGCTGGTGACGCGTAGGCGATACTCGTCACCGGCATGGCGGATGATCAGCTGGCCGCTGGGACCCATCAGTTCGCGGCTGCCGATGCGCCGGATCGATGGCCCCCGCGGCGGACGGCTGTGATGCGGGCTGCGCGGCGCGCTACCCATCGGCGGATTCGCCTGGTGCATGGAGTCCTCCTCTCGATGTGGGCCCGCTTCCATGCCAGCGGGGCGTCCCCTGAGGGAAAGTTCCGGAAGCCGGTCGCCTGTGGTCATGGTTCCTTCTCCGTGCCTTTACGCGGTACTCAGAACTGGAAGCTCGCGGCCAGCTTGAAATTGCGGCCGGGGTCCAGGTTGGGGGTGAGGTGGTCGCGGTAGCGCTTGTCGGTCAGGTTATCGATGCCGACGTCGAAGCGGGCGCCGCGCAGCGGGCCGTCCGACGGCTGCCAGCTCAGGAAGAGGTCGAACAGGGCATAGCCGCCGGTCCTGGGGGTGCCGGTCGGCGCGCGGTGCTGATGGGCCACGACCTTGGCACGGCCGCCGATTACCAGATCCCATTCCGGGATCTGCCGGCCGACGGTCAACGCGACCTTGTCGCCGGGGATCGAGGCCAGCGGCTGGTTGGTCACCTTGTTGTCGCCGCGGATCAGCGCCGCGCCCAGCGAGCCGAACCAGTTGCCGCTGCGGTAACCGCCCTCGAACTCCACGCCGTAGATGGTCGCGCGTGTGACGTTGGTGGGTGTGGTGGTCGTGGCGGTGACGATCAGGTCGATGAAGTCGCGGTAGTTGGTGTGGAAGCCCGACACGCGCAGGCGCAGCTGGTCGCCGGTCTGCAAGGCATCGTCGAACTTGAAGGTGACGCCAATTTCCTTGTTCTTGCCGATCTCCGGCTTCAGGTTGGGATTGGGAATGAAGCTGTTGCCGGGGAAGTGCGTGCCTGAGACATAGAGTTCCGACAGCGACGGCGCGCGGAACGCCTCGGCGTAGAGCGCATAGACCGAGAACCATTTGGCAGCGTCCCATTGTGCGCCGATGCGGGGCGAGACGCGTGACTCCGACAGCGTGGAGCCGACAGACTTGGAGCCGGGCGCGCGGTAGTAGTAGTCGAAGCGCACGCCGGGAGTCAGGCTGACGGAGTCCCAGAAGCGGATCTCGGGCTGCACGAAAGCACCCGCGACCCGGCCGCGCGCGTCGGGGAACTCCGGCCGCGGGTTGTTGTTGCGCTCGCCGTCGGTCGACTCGATGCGGCCGTCGACACCATAGGTGAGGGCCACCGTCACCGCGTCCGAGATCTTGAACCGGCTGGTGTTCTGCACGTCGGCGCCGGTGGTGCGCAGCGCCGTTTCATCCAGGCGCGGGCCGGTGAAGGGGCTGGGGCGCAGCAGCCGTTCGCGGATATAGACACGATTGTGATAGGCGACCGCCTTGAGGTCGAGCCACGGCAGGTCGGGGTCACGGTGATCGTAGCTGATCGAGCCCGTGAATTGCTGAGTCGTGCGGTCAGCCGGCGCGGTCGTGGCGGCGGTGTTGGGCGTCGTGGTCGAGACGTCGCGGTCGTCGAAGGCCATCAGCGACAGCCCCAACCGCTGTCCGGGCTGGAACGTGTAGCCGGCCTTGACCAGGCCACTCACCACCTCGGCGCCCGAGTTGGCCAGATGGCCCTTGCCGCCGAACGAATAGTTGGCGCTGTTGCGGTAGGTGAGACCGCCCAGCAGATCGAAGCCGGCGATGTTGGCGAAACCCACGACCTGGGCCATCGCCATGTCGTTAACCGACTGGAATCCTGTTTTGACCCGGTAACCGGCTTTCTCGCCGGGTCGCAGGAAGTCGGTGGCATCGCGGGTCGTGATGTTGATCACGCCGGCCAGCGCGCCCGATCCGTAGAGGACCGAGTTGGGGCCACGCACCACGTCGACCTGCTTGATCAGGTCGGGATCGAGGAAAATGCGGCCCTTGTGGCCCGATTGGAAATCCTGTCGCGCGCCGTCGAGGCGGATCAGCACGCGCTCGCCTTCCAGGCCGCGCACATTGGGCTCGCCGGCGCCGGGGCGCGGGCCACCGCTGATCTCGACGCCGGGCAGATCGCGCAAGAGGTCGTCGATGCGCTGGGGCATACGAAAATCGACCGTTTGCTTGGTCACGGTCGAGGCCGAGCCTGGGACGTCATAAAGACTGCGCTCGGTGCGGGTGCCGGTCACGGTCACCGGGTCAAGTGGCGCGACTGGTACCTGCGCCTGGTCCGGGAGGCCGGACGGCGCGGTCTGTCCCAGCGCTTCGCTTGCCGACAATGCCGCCATCACCATCACCACAGCGGAACCAGACCGCGTCATGCCCCCGACCCCCACCTGTCTTCTTTAAGATGCCCAACGGCATCCAGATGGCTGGCGAGGACGAGTTCCCGGCTGGCTACCCAAGCGCTCTACCAGAGGCATGGTGAGAATGCAATTGCGAATCATTATCATAGCGTCGTGATCCCGATCACCATGCCGGGGTGACGGGCGGCGGGAGCGGGCGATACGCTGGGTCACATGACCACGCTCGACCTGATTCTCCGCGGTGCGACGCTGCCGGACGGCCGCACCGGACTCGATATCGGCATCAAGGCCGGCCGCATCGCCGCGCTCGAGCCGGCCCTGCCGGAGCAGGCGTCCCGCGAAATCGACGTCGGCGGCTGCCTGGTCAGCCCGCCGTTCGTCGATGCGCACTTCCACATGGACTCGACGCTGTCGCTGGGCCAGCCACGGCTCAACCAGTCGGGCACGCTGCTCGAGGGCATTGCGCTCTGGGGTGAACTGAAGCCGCACCTGATCCAGGCGGCGCTGGTCGAGCGGGCCCTGCGCTACTGCGACTGGGCCGTGGGCCGGGGCCTGCTGGCGATCCGCAGCCATGTCGACATCTGCGATCCGCGGCTGCTGGCGGTCGAGGCCCTGCTGCACGTCAGGAAGACGGTGGCGCCCTATCTCGATCTGCAACTGGTCGCCTTTCCGCAGGACGGCTACCTGCGCAGCCCCGACGCCGTGACGCTGCTGGAGCGCGCGCTTGTGCAGGGCGTCGATGTCGTCGGCGGCATCCCGCATTTCGAGCGCACCATGGCCGACGGCGCCGACAGCATCCGAAGGCTGTGCGCCATCGCCGCTGCGCGCGGCGTGTTGGTCGACATGCACTGCGATGAAAGCGACGATCCGATGTCACGCCATGTCGAGACGCTGGCGGCCGAGACGGTGCGGCATGGCCTGCAGGGTCGCGTCACCGGCTCGCACCTGACGTCCATGCATTCGATGGACAACTACTACGCGTCGAAGCTGCTCGACCTGATGGCGGAAGCACGCCTGAACATCATCGCCAACCCGCTGATCAACATCACGCTGCAGGGCCGCCACGACACCTATCCCAAGCGTCGCGGCATGACGCGGGTGAAGGAACAGATGGCACGCGGGCTGACCGTGGCGTTCGGCCAGGACTGCGTCATGGATCCCTGGTATCCGCTGGGTTGCGGCGACATGCTCGACGTCGCCGCCATGGGTCTGCACGTCGCCCAGATGACCGGCGTCGCGGAGATCCGTGCCTGCTTCGAGGCGGTGACCGCCAATGCGGCGCGTATCCTGCAGCTCGAGGACTATGGCCTCGAGATCGGCTGCAACGCCGATCTCGTCGTGCTGCAGGCGCGCGATCCGGCCGAGGCGATCCGCCTGCGTGCGACACGGCTCTACGTGCTGCGCCGCGGCCGCATCATCGCGCAGACGCCCAAAGCGCAAGCCACGCTCGACCTGCCCGGCCGGGCGACCACGACTGTCGACTGGCGGCTTTAATTTTTTGGAACGCGTGCATTCGCCTGAAATGCGGGCGTGGATGCCCGCGGTCCGAAAACCATCAATTCGGCTGAATGCCCGCGGCTTTGACAATGGCGGCGATGCTGACCAGTTCGGCGCGGATGTAGGCGTCGAACTGTTCGGGCGACATCGGCATGGGCACGGCGCCGAGCGCCCGCAACCGCTCGGTCAGCTCCGGCGATTGCAGCGCCTTCACCGTCTCGGCGTTGAGCCGGGTGATGATCGGCCGCGGCGTCTTGGCCGGCGCCAGCATGCCGAGCCAGAAATTGTAGTCCGAGTCCGCCACCCCGGCCTCGATCGTGGTCGGCACGTCGGGCAGCAGCGGCGAGCGCTGCGCCGTGCCGACGGCCAGGGCCACCACGCGGTTGTCGCGGACGTACGGCAGCCCGGCGTTCAGCGGAACGAAATAGGCATCGACCCGCCCATTCATGAGGTCGCCCAGCACCTCCGGCGTGCCTTTGAACGGCACGTGCGTGTACTCGATCCCGGCCCGGGCGCGGAACTTCTCGGCGTTCATGTGGGTGGCGCTGCCGACGCCGGCCGAGGCAAAGTTCAGCTTGCCGGGATTGGCCTTGGCGTAGGCCACGAGGTCGCCCACCGTCTTGAAGCCTCTGGCCGGCGCCGTGACCAACACGTTCGGCAGGTTGACCAGCGGCGTGATGGCGGCAAAGTCGTTGGCGGTGTCGAACGGCAGGTCCTTGTAGATCGCTGCGTTGGCGGTGTGGGCCGACGAGTGGATCAGCAGGGTGTAGCCGTCGGGCGTCGCCTTGGCGACCGCCTCGGCGCCGACCCGGCCGCCGGCACCGGGGCGGTTCTCGACCAGGATCGGCTGGCCGAGCGCCGCGCTGAGCTTGTCGGCGACCGCGCGCGCGGCGATGTCCGTCGAACTGCCGGCCGTGAACGGCACGACGAAGCGGATCGGCCGGTTCGGGTAGTCCTGTGCCGCTGCCCTGCTCCCGGGCAGGGCCAGCGACGCGACAGCGAACAACACCAACAAAAGGGCATGAGCGACTCGCATGACGTCCTCCCCGACGTTGTCAGCGGCCGCTGAGACCATCCTCGACCGTGACGTTTTCCGGTTTTAGTTCCAGGCCCGAATTGCGTGCCTGCAGCGTGATCAGCCGCGCGAAATCCTCGTCGAGATAGCCATTGCCGATCAAGGCCTGAATCGCCTCGCGCGCCGCTACAGCAACCGGCATCGGCACATTCTGGCTGCGCGCCGCGGCAAGTCCGAGATCCATGTCCTTGCGCAGCAGCACCGGCGTGAAGGTCGGCGTGAAGTCGAGCTTCACCAGCGCCGGCGTCTTGTAGCGGGTGAAGACCGAGCCCATCACGCTCTTGTTGATGAAATCGAGAAAAGCATGCCGCGGCACGCCGGTCTTCTCGGCCAGCACCGTGAGCTCGGCGAGCGACTGGATCACGATGCCGAGGAACACGTTATGGCAGATCTTGATGATGCGCGCGAGGTCACCCTCGCCGACATAGGAAACGCCGGTGCCCAGCGCCTCCAGCCACGGCAGCGCCATGTCGTAGGCATCCCGGGGACCGGAGACGACGAGGCTGAGCTTGCCGGCCTTCACCACCTTGCCGTTGCCGCTCACCGGCGCGGCCAGCATCTGCGTGCCACGTTGGGCGGCCGCCGCACGCAGCTTGGCCGACGCTTCCTCCGACACGGTCGAGCAGTCGATCAGCACTTTCGGCGTCTGCCCGCCACGCGACAACACGCCCTGTGCGCCCAGCGTCACCTCGAGCAGGTCCTCCGACGTCGAAACCATCGTGAAGACGATATCGCTGCCCGCGAGCTCGGCCGGGCGATCGACAATCGTCGCACCGTACTCGGTCAACGGCTCCGCCTTGGCGCGCGTGCGGTTGTAGACGGCAACCTTGCCGCCGGCCTTGGCCAGCCGGCCAGCCATCGGAAACCCCATGCGGCCGGTGCCGATCCAACCGAGGGTGTGTGCGGCGGGTGGCGAGAGTGGCATGGAGACTCCTGTCATGCAAACGTTTGCATAAATCTATACAGCACGATGCGGAACCGGCAATCTCTTTCTTCGCCAAGGAGACGCTGCACAGAGAATGACGAAGCAACTAAGACCCAGGAAGGCCACGATCCTCGACGTCGCCAAGGCGGTTGGCGTCCACGCCTCGACAGTGTCGCGTGCGCTCAACCCGCAGACACAGCACATGGTGGCCGAGGCGGTGGCCGAGCGGATCGCCGCTGCGTCACGGCGCCTGGGGTATACGGCAGATGTGTTTGCGTCCGGACTGCGGACACGGCGCTCCAACACGATCGGCGTGCTGATTCCGGACATCATGAACCCGGTGTTCCCGCCGATCCTGCGCGGAATCGAGGATGCGCTGGCCACGGCCGGGTGCACGGCGATCATCGCCAATGCTGAAGGTGAGCCGCAGCGCCATGGGACCATCCTGGATCGCCTGCTGGGCCGGCGGGTGGATGGGCTGATCCTGGCCACGGCGCAGCGGCGCGACGCGGTGGTCGATCGCTGCCTCGCCGAGGGCGTGCCGGTGGTGTTGATCAACCGCATGGTCGCCGGCAAGCGGCCGGTCAGCGCCGTCGTCAATGACGATGAGGGCGGCATCAAACTCGCCGTCGACCATCTCGTCGCCCTGGGTCACCGCCTCATCGCGCACATCGCCGGTCCGCAGGCGCTGTCCACCGGGCACGCGCGCCGCAACGGCTTCCTGGCGGCACTGAAAACCGCGGATCCGGCCCTGATCGTCGAAGCGTCCGCTTACAGCGAGACGGCGGGCGATGCCGCCATGACGCGACTGCTGGCCGACAAGGTGCCGTTCACGGCCGTCGTTGCCGCCAACGATCTGCTGGCGCTGGGTTGCTACGACGCCTTGATGCGCGCCGGGCTGAACTGTCCGCGCGATGTGTCGGTGACCGGTTTCAACGACATGCCTTTTGTCGATCGCTTCTCGCCGCCGCTTACCACGGTGCGCATCCAGCATTACGAGATGGGCCGTCGCGCCGGCGACGTGCTGATGGAGTATCTGCGCCGCCGTGACACGGCGCCCGTCACCATCCGCCTGGAGCCGTCCCTGGTCGTGCGCGGCTCGACCGCACTGCCGGCTCATGCAACCGCCGGGAAGGGCAAGAGCCCATCCCGCTAGCGCCCCTCCGCAGGGAGTATCAGTACCGGTTCGCCACCGGCAGTTCCTCGGCCGGGAAGCGCGTGATCACCGTGCAGCCCGTATCGGTGACGACGATCTCCTCCTCGATACGGGCGGCCGAGATGCCGTCGGTGGCCGGGCAGTAGGTCTCCAGTGCGAACACCATGCCGGCCTTGATCTCCATCGGATCCTCGAAGGAGTTCAGCCGGCTGATGATCGGCCGCTCGTGCAGGCCCAGCCCCAGGCCGTGGCCGAACTCGAGACCGAATGCTTCCATCTCGCTGGTGAAGCCGATCTTCTCGGCGCTGGGCCAGCAGTCCGCCACCTGGTCGGAGCGCACGCCGGGCCTGATCATGGCGATGGCGGTGTCGATCCACTCCCGGGCGCGCTTGTAGGCATCCCTCTGCGCGTCGGTTGCCTTGCCGACATTGAAGGTGCGGTAGTAGCAGGTGCGATAGCCCATGTAGGACTGGATGATGTCGAAGAAGGCCTGGTCGCCGGGGCGGATCAGGCGGTCGGTGAAGTTGTGCGGATGCGGCGAGCAGCGCTCGCCCGAGATGGCGTTGATTGCCTCGACGCAGTCGGAGCCCTTCTCGTAGAGGTCGTGATTGGCCAGCGCCACGATCTGGCTCTCGCGCACGCCGGGCTTCAGCGCTTCGGAGATCTTGTGGTAGGTGCCGTCGACCATGGCGGCGGCGATGTTGAGCAGCGTCAGCTCGTCGCGGCTTTTCACCTCGCGCGCGTCGAGCATGACCTGCTGACCGTCGACGACCTTGATGCCCAGACGCTGTAGCTCGAACAGCATCGGCAACTCGACCATGTCGATGCCCAGCGGCATGTCGGCGACGCCTTCCTCCTCGAGGATCGATTTGATCTCTTCCGCCGCGCGGCGGAACAGCCCGATTTTGGGGTTGATGGCACCGCGCAGGCCCACCATGCCGGCGCGGCAATGGTCGTGGTGCAGCCATGGCGCGTAGATGCGGTGGTGCTTGGCGGCCGAGCCGAAGTCCCAGACATAGGGATCGCCGTTGCCGGTCAGCAGGCAGTAGCGCGTCAGCTTGTCGCGCGCCCACTCGCCGATCACCGTCGAGGACATGTAGCGAATGTTGTGCTGATCGAACGTCAGGACGGCGCCGAGATCCGATTTCGCCAGGGCCTGCCGCGTGCGCCCCAGCCGGTAGTTGTGCAGCCGGCGGAAGTCGACGCGCTCCTCGAAATCGACCGCCATCTGGCCGAACGCCATCAGGGGCCGTGTCCAGTCATGCCGGGGATCGACGTCCTCGGGGCGGACGATTGTCGGTTCGGGCTGCTTCTTCTTGGCCATGCGCCGCTCCTCGTGCAAACGTTTGCAAAAGAGTGCGCCACAGAAGGCCTTGTCTTGTCAATCGGTCATCCCGCGCTGCGCCGGGACGACGAATGGATCAGTTGTGGAACTCGGCCATGACCAGCCGGTTGTCCTTCATCGGCCAGGTGCGTACCGGGATGGTCTCGAGGTTGAACACAGCGATGACCGTGCGGATCGGTCCGTCGGACAGCGTGAGGCGACCCATGGACGTACCCGGCACGCCCTCGTTGATGCCTGATGGTACCTTGCCGTCGAGCATGAACTTGTCGCGGCCGTGACCGAAGTAGCCGCGCGGCCGGGTCATGACCACCACCGATCCGGCTTTCTCGTCTTCCTTGACGAACTGGCCCGGCCGCAGGTTGATCACATCGCTGGAGCGCAGGAACGGCGAGCGATAGATGTGCGTGATCGGACTGCCACTCACGGCGATGACGAACTCGTAGTAGGCGTCCTGGCGGCCCTTGAACGGACCCCAGATGCCGTCGGCACCGGTCACGCGCCGATGCACCGGCTCCAGCGCCTTGCGCTCGCCGGTGCGCGCATCGACCTCCCAGATCTCCACGCTGGCGCCCGCCACCGGCAGGTTGGTGTACACGCCGCCCTCGGCGACACCGGTGACGCGGCCGTTCAGTACCGGCTCGCGTTCGGGTGCGATGAACAAGGTCGTGGGCGCGCGGCCGACGATGAACTCGTACGTCTTCTGGAACGCCAGCTTGTCGAAGGCCACCTCGCGGTGGTCGAGGCCTGGCAGCACCATGTTGGCCGCGCCCTTCAACTCCGGCGCATCGTAGGAGAGACCGGTGGGCTTGCCCGGGATGCCGACGAACTGGCCGTCGGGCTGGGCGAACTTGTCGAGCTTGTCGCTGCGCAGGGTCAGGAACGCGACGCCGGGCACGACTTCGGTCGGGCCATCGTTGAGCTGGCGCAGGAACGGGCCGGCACCGTTGAATTCGCTGCCCTTCAGCACGGTGTCGGAAACCACCACGCCATGGTTGGTGGCGCCGCACAGCACGGCATGTGACGCCAGCTCGGCGCCGCCACCGTTCTTGAGAAAATTGCGGATCGCATTGCCGCCGCGCGAGCTGCCGACCAGCGCCACCTTCTTGCGTTTGGTCTCCGCCAGCACCTTCTTCACGAAGGCGGCCAGCTCTTCACGCTGATCGGTGGTCGAGGAGCGGAACGGCTGCGGACGTGAGTCGTCGCTGCGTGCCGAGGGGTAGGTGAAGTCGATGGCGTGCAACAAGTTGCGTGGGTAGGAATTCGATTCGAAGCGCCAGATCGTGGTGTGCCACAGTGCCGCCGTATCGCCATTGCCATGCACGAACACGACCGGGGAAAGCTGCGACGCCGGCGGGGCGCTGCGCTGCTGGCGACCCTGCGGCTGCGCCTGCGCCGGGCCTACGACGGCTGCAGCCAGTCCGGCGATCAACGTGCCACGCCGGCCGATTCGAACAGGCATCTCTCCGCCGGCCATGAATCCCCATCTCCTTGTCGTTGCCATGTTGGCAAATCACGACGGCGCGGGCTAGCGTCGTCACATGACGCTACCCTCCAACCGCAACATTGCCCCAACCTTGCTGCGGCCCGCGCCACCGATCGATACGGGGATCGACAGCGGCACAATCCGGGTCAGCAGCCCGGTCGGCTGCCTCGAGGTGGAGGCGACCACGGACATCATCATCGCCGTGCGTTGGATCGAGGGTGGCGCTGACGATGCCGTTGACGGCCATGGTCTGTTAGCCGAGGCGCGCCGGCAGCTCAAAGCCTATTTTGCCGGCCAGATCAAGGTGTTCGACCTGCCATTGGCGCCGGCCGGCTCGCCGTTCGAGCGCGATGTCTGGCGCCAGATGTGCGACATCCCCTACGGCGACATCATGACCTACGGCGAGATGGCACAGGCCGTGGGCGGCGTTGCCCGCGCCGTCGGCGGCGCCTGCGGCGCCAATCCCATCCCCGTCATCATCCCCTGCCATCGCGTGCTGGGCGCCGGCAACCGCATGGTCGGCTATAGCGGTCGCGGCCATGTCGAGACCAAGCGTTGGCTCCTGGTGCACGAAGGGGCGCTGCTGGTCTAGGCATGCGCCAAGGCGAGCTGCTTGCGCGAAACGTGATGTCAGCCGCCGGTGCGTGTGAAGCCCGGCAGGCGCGCCAGCAGCCGTCGTACCGGCGTGTTGAAGCGTCGCCAGCCCGATGCGACGAGATCGAGATGCAAATCCGGATCGCCGACATGCTGGAAGGCCGCGATGCCGGGTCGTAACCGCCGCGGTAGCGAATCACGAACCCGAACGCCAGGCAGCCGCCGAGCGGCAATGGCGCGCGCCAGGTCCAGGGTCGGAGCGGCGGAGGCGAAGTCGTGCTCGCGACCGCCGGTATAGACGGCGGCGATGAAGGCGCGGCGATGGTTGGTTGCGAACCATGACGCAAACGCCTCGGTCTCGCCGTAGATCGTGTCCAGGCCCAGGAACCCGATCACGCGATCGGACACGCCACCGACCGTGAGCGCCTTGGCCGCTGCCCGAAAGCCGCCGCTGAACGAGGCCAGCGCAACGGGTGCGCTGCCGTAGCGGGCCGGATCATCGCCGCGCCGCCGCGCGACATGCGCCGTCGCCTCGTCGAGGAAACGGGCGAAGCCGCCGGGTTCGGCGAACCGGCCGGGATGGCCGGGCGTATCGACGACATCGGTGTCGGCATCGCGTGCGAACTGCGGCGCCACGACAACGGCGTTCAGGCCGGAAGCATCGACCTGCTCGAGCAGGCGATACGTCTCGACGACGTGGTAGCGGCTGCCGCCGATCCTGTGCGTCAGCGTCGCGCACCAGCCATGGAAGAAGGCGACGATCAGGAACGGCTGGGCTGGATCGAAGTCGGGTGTCACGTGCAGGAGCGTGCGCGCATCGTCGAACACGCCGTCGGGTCCGGCGGTGCCAGGACAGGGAAAGGGGCCATGCCGCAGAACCTCGAGACGCGGCCACGGCCCGTCTTCGGCGAGCGCACCGACGAACACCGCATTGTTGCCGGCGCCCGTGGTCATGGTGAGCCACCCGTCTTTACCGATGGCCGCGGTTTGACGGGCGACCGCGCCTTGCCTGCGACAGGGGTTGGCGTCGCCGCCGGCGGCTTGGCTGGCGCGGGCCTGGCCGCGGGCGGCTTGCCGGATGCCGGTCTGGCGACGGCCGGCTTGGGCGGCGGCGGTGGCGGACGCGTGCCGGCCAGCACGATGCGTACCGGATCGCGCGGTGGACCATCGAGCACGAAACGGCCATGTCGCATGATCGAGCCGCAGGCCACGAAGGCGGCGGTGCCCGGCGGCACGGCACCGGGTACGGCCGTGCCGAACGCGATATGGCGTTGGCGCAGCTTGTCCATCAGGATGGCCTGCCGCGGCGCTGTCGAGTCGGTGTAGAAGCTGACCAGGAAGCCGCGCGCCCGCGCCGCGGTGAACCAGCGCGCGTAGCGATCCTCCTCGTCATAGAGCGCATCCAGCAGCAGGACGCCGTTGATGCGGCCCGTCGCGCCGCCGCGATCGAGCACATAGGCCGCGGGCTTGTAGCCGCCGCTGAAGGCCACCAGGGTCACGGTCGCCGCGCGCAAGGCCGCGGCGATCGCGGGTCGTTCGGCGCGGTTGACGGCGCCGGCGTCCGTCAGCCGGACCGCCGCCTCCTCCAGGAAGCGGGCGAAGGCACCGGGCTGCCAGAACTTGCCGGCGCTCGAATCGGCGGCCTCGCGCGCGAACTGCGGGGCGATCAGCACGGCATTGATGTCGGCCTGGGTGATCTGCCGCACGATCTCCATGTCGGCGACCACGCGGTCGATCGAGCTGCTGTGGCCGTGGAAGAACACGACCAGCCGCACCGGCTTGCGAGGGTCGAACGACGCCGGCACGTGCAACAGCACGCCGGCATCGGCATAGACCGTGTCCTCCCACAGCACCTCGCCGTTGCCCGTGGTGCGGCCGCGCCGGTTGCCTTGGGCCACATTGAAGAACGGCGTGCGGCCATCCTCGGCCAGCCCCCGGTAGGGGAACGGCGCGGACTGGAACGGCAGGATGCGCGTGACGGCCTGGCGCTGAACGGCTGGCGCGGGCGGCGGTTTGGCGGTGGGCACGGGCTTGGCCGGCGGCTTGGGCCGGGGTGACGATTTGGGGGGTGGCTTGGCAAGCGCGCCGGCCGGCAGCAGCAGCCCCAGGCCAGCGAGCAGGCGCACGAAGCCGCGTCGATCCAGGATCGTGCGCGGCCCCCCTGACATCGTCGCCTACGCAGCGACCGGCTTGCCGGGAAGCGGCAGCAGGACGCGGAAGAAGGCGGGAATGGCCACCAGGTAGGCGATGCCGCCCACCAGCAGCACCGCCGGCAGGCCGAACGAGGTCGCCACCACCGGCACCAGCGCCGCGCCCAGCACTGAGAACGAGCCGTTGATGCCCCAGGCCCACAGGAACATGTGGTCCTTGCCCAACCGGCCCAACATGGTCATGCCGGTCGGCATCGGGAAGCCCATCAGGAATGCCGGCGGGAAGATGATCGCCAGGCACGCGATGATGCGCACGATGTAGGGCAGGGTGCCGATCGCATCGAGCACGGGATCGAGCAGGAAGCCGTAGGCGATCAGGATGACGCCGATCGCCAGGAAGACCTTGGGCAGGAAGGAGCGGGCACGGTCCAGGTAGCGCTCGGAGACGAAGCTGCCCAGGCCCGAGAACACCAGCATGCCGGTGATCAGTACCGAGGCCGAGACCGTGGCGTTGCTGAGTGCCAGCATGAAGTGGCTGATCAGGCCGACCTCGGTGACGATGTAGCCCAGCCCCAGGCACAGGAAGTAGATCATGGCGCCGAACTTGCCGGGATAGCGGCTGAAGATGGTGCGCCAGCCGAAGACCACCGGGAAC